>Ga0214472_10006038_pt1 | contig 12704 bp, 12 predicted proteins | sample RVTome_6_FD_207662 | JGI IMG/M metagenome (GOLD analysis project Ga0214472, IMG submission 207662) | Soil microbial communities from uranium-contaminated site in the Upper Colorado River Basin, Wyoming, United States - RVT140D175 | ecosystem: Environmental > Terrestrial > Soil > Contaminated >... | reverse complement strand
GAGGAAGGCCGGCAGCACGTAGGCGAGAAACGCCTGCCGGACCGGCGCCAGGACCACCATGGCGGCCAGCATCATGCCGCCGATCAGGAAAATGGCGAGGAACTGGTGGGGCAGCGAGGACACCGGATAGAGGACCGAGCCGGCGATCCCCCATAGCACGCCGGCGGTTCCGGCACCGATCGCGAAGCGCCGCGCCCACCGGGGCGCGGCGGCGTCTGGCGGGTTCAAACCGCTGTGCGCGCGGTATAGCAGGTAGCGCGCACCGGTCACCAGGAACATGGCGCACAACCACGCTCCCAGCAGGGTGTTCGAGACGATGTTCCACAGGGCAAAAACGAGGATGCTGGAATTGATCAGGGTGCCGAGATACCCGGCGCGCGACAGCCGGTAGAGCTGGCGCACCTGCTCCGCGTAAATCCGATTGTCCGTCGCTGGATCGGCCATCATCCTGCCCGTACGATCTCCCGTCGTGCCCGCCGCGCCACAGCAAACGGCGCAGTGATGATTTTGACATTTCCCCCGCGGTTTGGCGACTGGGCGTCTAAATCCGTTTCGCCTCGGGATTCAGCAGGTTGGGCGGCCGGCCGCCGGTCAGCGCCGCGACCAGGTTGCGCGCCGCGGTCATCGCCATCGCGCGGCGCGTGGCCTCGGTAGAGCTGCCGATATGCGGCATCAGCACCACGTTGTCCAGTCGCAGGAACTCCGGGTTGAGCCTGGGCTCGTTCTCAAAAACGTCCAGGCCCGCCGCCCGGATGACACCGCTTCGCAACGCCGCGATGAGGGCCGCATCGTCCACCACGCCGCCGCGCGTCGAGTTGATCAGGATCGCGGTCGGCTTCATGAGCTTCAGCTCCCGCGCGCCGATCAGGTGGTGCGTCTCCCGGGAATATGGAACCTGCAGCACGACAAAATCCGATTGCCGGAGCAGCTCGTCCTTGGTGACGTAGGTGGCGTTGAGCTGCTGTTCCACCTCGGACGCGGCGCGTGTCCGGTTGTGGTAGAGCACCTTCATCTCGAAGCCCGCGGCGCGGCGCGCGATCGCCTGCCCGATGCGGCCCATGCCGAAGATGCCGAGCGTTGCATGGTGGACATCGATGCCGAGCCACTGCTTCAGACGCCAGCCCGTCCACTCCCCGGCCCGCACCCGGCGCTCGAGCTCGGTCAGGCGCCGCGCCGTGCCGAGCATCAAGGCCCAGGCAAGATCGGCCGTGGAGTCGTCCAGCACGCCGGGCGTGTTGGTCGCCATCACCCCGCGGGCGGTGCAGGCGGCGAGGTCGATATTGTTGATTCCGACCGCGATATTCGCCACGACCTTCAGCTTCCGGCAGCGCGCGAGGAGCGCCTCGTCGATGCGGTCGGTGAGCGCGCACATGACGCCGTCCTTGTCCGCGAGCCTGCCCGCAAGCGTTGGGGGATCGAGCCCGACGTCCGCCTGGTTCGAGTCCACCTCGCAGTGAGCCGCGAGAAACTCGAGGGTTTCGTCGAACACTTCGCGCGTGACGAGTATTTTCGGCTTCATCGAGAATCACGCCAGATCCCGAAACACTGCTCGCACGCCATGCGGGGATCGACCGCGGAAGCCGGCTGTGCAAGACCGCCGGCGCGGTCGCGCCGCGTTCAGTCGTCCTTCTCCTGGAAGGTATCCCAGAGATCCCGCGCCATCAGCGCCAGGCCCACCACGATCACGGCACCGAGCGCGATATCCTGCATCTTCACCACATACGGCAAGAGGAATGTGAGCAGGAGTGCCACCGCGATGATTCCCGCCAGGATTCTGAATATCATGTCGACTACCTCCGTGCCCCGCTTCAGCCCGTTTCCACCGCGGTGGCAAGCCAGCGCCCGGTGCGCAGCAGGCGCGCGTCGTCATGCCGCGGACCCACGAGCTGCACACCGAGCGGCAGCCCGTTTTCGCCCTGCATGAGCGGCAGGTTGAGGGCGGGCATGCCCGCGAACGTCCACAGCGTGCAGAACATGGGGTCACCAGTCGACTGCAGCCCGCGCGGTGCGGTGCCCGCCGTGGACGGCGTCAGTATCGCGTCATAGCGGTCGAATATTCGGTTGAGCCCCTCTATCACCTGGGGCACGCGCGCCAGCGCCATCTGATAGTCATACGCGCTCACTTGGCGGCCACGCTCGAGCTGTGCCCGCAGCGATTCGCTCAGCTTGTCGCGGCCTTTTTCGTATTCCGCTGCGAGGTTGGCTGCCATTTCCGCCTCCATCACGGTACGGTGCCACTGCAACACATCGCGGGCGCTGTCCGGCAGCGAAATCTCCTCCACGCGGTCGCCGAGATGCGCCGCGAGCTCCTGGAACGCCGCGCGCGTTTCCGGCTCGGTGCGATCCCAGTGCGGCGTCTTGACGAGCGCCAGTCGCGGCGGCAGCGGCGGCTCTTCCGCGGCAATGTTCGAAAACGGTATGCGGGCGCGCGACCGCGTGTCGGGATCATGCTCGTCGTGGGCAACCAGCTCCTCGCAGGCGAGCGCAATATCCTCGACCGAGCGCGCGAATACGCCGACGTGGTCGAGCGCGCGCGACAGCTTCAAAGCGCCGTGCCGCGAGATCAGGCCGTGGGTCGGCTTGAAGCCATAGACGCCGCAGTAGGCGGCCGGCCGGATCACCGAGCCATTGGTCTGCGAGCCGATCGCGAGCGGCACCATGCCGCACGCAACCGCGGCGGCCGAGCCGCTCGAGGATCCGCCCGGGGTGTGCGCCGCGTTGTGCGGATTGCGCGTCTTCCCGGGGCTGTAGGTGGCAAGCTCGGTGGTGACGGTCTTGCCCATGATCACGGCACCGGCCGCCCGCAGCCGCCCGACAACGGTCGCATCCGCGGCCGGCGTCCGCCCGGCATGGAGCACGGTGCCGTCTTCCGTCGGCAGGTCGGCGGTATCGAAGATGTCCTTGATCCCGACCGGCACGCCGTGAAGGGAACCGGTCGGCACGCCTTCCTTATGTTGCGCGTCCGCGGCGCGGGCCTGCGCGAGCGCGTGCTCCGGGTCGAGAAACGCCCACGCCTGCACCTGGGCGTCGATCTCGCGCACGCGCGCGAGGCATGCCCCGACGAGCGCTTCGGCGCTGATCGAGCCGTCCCGGAGCGCCTGCGCGGCGTCGCGCGCCGACAACCAGTTGAGCCGGGAGTTGTCCACGGTGTCAATTCCCGTAGATCGCGCGCGGCAGCCACAGCGAAATCTGCGGCCACACGTACACCACCAGCATCGCGACGAGCACGATCATCAGGAACGGAATACAGCCCCAGAAGATCTGCGTGAGCAGGACATGCTTCGGCGCGATGCCCTTCAGGTAGTAGGCCGCCATCGCCATCGGCGGCGACAGGAAAGCGGTCTGGAGGTTCAACGCCACCAGTATGCCGAAGAGCAGAGGATCAACGTGAAAATGCGGCAGCAGGGGCAGAAAGATCGGCACGAAGATGATGATGATCTCGGTCCACTCGAGCGGCCAGCCGAGCAGGAAGATGATGACCTGCGAGATGAGAAGAAAGGTGACCGGGTTGAGATCGAGCCCCAGCACGAACTCCTTGATGACGCCCTCGCCACCGAGGTAGCTGAAGACCCCGGCAAAGGTCGCCGAGCCGACGAAGAGGAAGCACACCATGGCGGAGGTGCGCGCAGTGAGGAACACCGATTCCTTGAGGCGCCCCCAGGTGAGCGCGCGGTAGGTCGCCGCGATCACCATCGAGCCGAGAGCGCCGACTGCGGCCGCTTCGGTCGGCGTGGCGAGTCCGAACATGATCGCCCCCAGCACGCACAGGATCATGACCGCGAGCGGGACGAACGACTTCAGCAGCAGCAGGACCATCTCCGTGACCGGGCGGGCCGCCTCCTTGGGCAAGGCCGGCGCGAGCTCCGGCTTGGCGATCGCCAGAATCACGACAAAAAGGATGTACATCGCGGCGAGCACAAATCCGGGGAACAGCGCCGCGGCATAGAGCTGGACCACCGACAGGCCGGCCATGGCGCCGTAGACGATCAGCAGGATCGACGGCGGGATCATGATGCCGAGGCAGCCTCCCGCGCACACCGCTCCGGAGGCGAGCCGCACGTCGTAGCCGGCTTTGAGCATCTGAGGGAAGGCGAGAAGCCCCATCAGCGTCACCACCGCGCCGACGATCCCGGTCGCGGTCGCGAACATCGCGCAGGTGATGATCGTCGCCACGGCAAGCGCCCCGGGGACGCGCCGGAGCGCGAGCTGCACGCTGAAAAACAGGTTGTCGAGTATGCCCGCGCGCTCGACCATGTAGCCCATGAAGAGGAAGAGCGGCACCGCCACCAGCACGTCGTTGTTGAGCACCGTGAAGGTGTTCTGCGTGAGGAGGTAGAAGACGCGGTTGTCGAAGAATTCCTGCCCGGCCTGGAAATACGCGTAGTAGCCGAATCCCACGCCCAGCGCCATCAGGGTGAAGGCGACCGGGAACCCGATCATGATTGTGAAGACCAGGATCCCGAGCATGACCAGGGCGATGACGGGATCACTCATCTCGGCGCTTCCCCGGGCGCGCCGTGGGCCGCGTCCTTCACCCGTTGCGCCTTGACGAGCTGCTCCTCCAGCTCCTCGACGTCATGCAGCCGCTGCGGCCAGCGGTTGTCCCGCAGGCACAGCAGGCAGCGCAGAACTTCGGCCACGCCCTGCAGCGCGAGCAGCCCCGCGCCGAACGGGATCATCAACTTGAGCGGCCAGATCGGCACGCCCGCCGGGCTGTTCACGCTCACCTCGCGGATTCTCATCGACTCTAACCCGTAGCCCCAGCCCGAGATCACCAGCGCGAGGATGCCGGGAAAGAAGAACAGGATGTAGAGCACCAGCTCGATGCGCGCCTGCGTGCGCGGCTGCCACAGCCGGTAGAACATGTCGCAGCGCACGTGGCCGCCGCGCGAGAGCGTGTACGCGCCCGCCATGAAGAAGAGCGCGCCGTACATGGTGTAGCTGAAGTCGAACGCCCAGCTCGTCGGGTTATTCAGCGCGTAACGCACGAACACCTCGTAGGAGGTGCCGAAGGTGAGGATGATGATGCACCAGGCGAAGGCGTGGCCGACGGTCCGGCTCAAAAGGTCCATCCCGTAGATGTAGCGGTTGATCATGCCCGTCCCCCGGCGCGTTTACCCGCACCACACAAAAAAACGGGGCGGCACTCGCCGCCCCGCCCCGGTCGTCACCCTCAGCACCGCGGGCACGCTCAGACGATCTTGGTCTTGTACACGGTCTCGAAGGCGAGCCGGTAGTCGGCCGCGTTGTACTGCTCGTAGTACACGACGCGCTGGTACCATGCGCGCTGCGAATCGATGATCTTCTTGTTGATCGGGTCCTTGCTCAGCTCCGCCTTCAGCTTGTCCCAGGCCTTGAGCTGCTCGACCATGATGCTCCTCGGCGTCTTGATCACGTTGACTTTGTGCTTGTTCTTCAGGATCTGCAGATCGCTCGAGTAATTCTCCATCGCGAGCCAGAAGTTTGCCGAGTTGACCGCCTCGATGCCGGTCCTGAGGATCGCCCTGAGATCGGCAGGAAGCGCGTCGAACTTCTTCTTGTTGAAGACGATCTCGAAACACTCGGACGCCTGGTGAAAGCTCCCCATCATGTAGTTCTTGAGCACGTCCTGGGCGCCGAAGCGCATGTCGGAAGTCGGGTTGTTGAATTCGAAGGCATCGATCACGCCGCGCTCGAGCGCCGGCACGATCTCGCCGCCCGGCAGCTGCGTCACCTTCGCGCCCATTTCCTGGAAGAGATCGGCGGCGAGGCCCACGGTGCGGTACTTGAGACCTTTCAGCCCCGCCGCATCCTTGATGGGTTTCCGGAACCAGCCGAACGGCTGGGTCGGCATCGGGAAATTCAGGAAGCCCTCTACGTTGAGCTTCAGATGCTTCTGCACCAGTTCGTCGTAGAGCGCCTTCCCGCCGCCTTGGTAGAACCATGCGATCGTGTGGTGCGCGTCGTTGCCGAACACTGGCCCGGTCCCGAAGAGCGACGCCGCCTTGTGCTTGCCGTACCAGTACACGGGCACGCTATGGCACGCATCGAGAACGCCCTTGCTCGTTGCGTCCATCACCTCGAACGGCTTCACCACCGCGCCCGCGACCAGGTAGTCGATGCGCAGGCGCCCGCCCGACATGTCGTTCACGCGCTTGACGTACTGCTCGGCCATCTCGTTGAAGATGTCCTTCGCGCCCCACGCGCCCTGCATCTTGAGGACGATGGGGGCCTGGGCCACCGAGATCATCGGGAAGCCGGTGATGGCTGCGCCCGCCGTCGCCGCGGTGGCGCCGGTCAGGAATTTGCGCCGGGATTCACTCGGCTTTTCCTGCGACTGGGGGGTTTTCTTTAGAAATTTCTTGAGCATTGTGTCCTCCTTCCTATTTGAGAGCCGGGACTGCTTATGTTAACGACATTGTGGCAGCAAAGCGTCCCGGCAAGTGCATAACGGCGGCGGATTTTGGCATGCGGGAAGCCCTACTACGTCGCGGCAATGCTATACCTCGATTTTGGCAAAAGCAAGCCGAGCGCGGCTCCCAAATAAGACCGAAATTAAGTGGGAAAACTTACACCGGCCTGACGCCGTACCCGCTCCCGCAGTGGCGTCAGAAGTAATAGAAAAGCAGGTAAGCGAGCAACAGGATCATCACCCACAACGCCATGCTGCCCGTGGGCCAGGTGCGGGCGAGTGTGCTCTCAGGCCCATGGTGGCGCTTGAGTGCCGCGAGCGAGCGGCCGCCGAGCGAGCGGGCTGCCTCGCCGCCGGCCGCGAGCCAGGCGGAAAGAACCCTGGCCGAGGCGCGCGCCAGGTCGCGCCCCAGGCCCCGGTAGATCCAGTCGAAATCGAGGTTGACGGCCCTCATTTCGGGCGGGTAGATGCCGGTGCGCACCAGCACGGAGAAGGCGAGCGCGGAAAAGACGAGCAGTTGCAACTGGTCGAGGACGTGTGCGGCCGTGTACGGCACGTAGGTGACGGGGTACGGCAGCAGCGCGTAGAGCGCCGCGGGGAAGCTGCCGATGCCCACGCACAGGGCGGCCGTCAGCGCCATTGCGATCAGCATGTGAGGCGGCGCCTCCCGGCAGCGGATGCCGGAATCGTGCGCGAAGAATGCGAAGTACGGGATCTTGATCCCCGCGTGGTGGAACACCCCGGCGGAGGCAAAGAGCAGCACGAGCCAGACGAAGGTATGGCCCTCGCCCACGGCAGCCGCCATCACCATCGACTTGGTGACGAATGCGCTGAACAGCGGGAACGCCGAGATCGACGCGGCTCCCACGATGCAGAAGCCGGCCGTCCAGGGCATGGATTTGTAGAGGCCTCCGAGATCGGTGCCGTTCACCGTGCCCGCGCGCAGCAGCACCGCCCCCATGGACATGAAGAGCAGCATCTTGAACAGGATGTCGGCGAACGCGTGCGCCACCGCGCCGTTCAGCGCCAGCTCCGTGCCGAGGCCAATGCCGACCACCATGAATCCCAGCTGGTTGTTCATGCTGTAGGCGAGCACGCGCCGCAGATCGTTCTCGATCACCGCGTAGAAGATGGGAAACGCGGTCATCGCCGCGCCGATCCAGATCAGCATCTCGGTCCCGGGAAATCCGCGCGCCAGCGCGTAGATGCCGAGCTTGGTGGTGAACGCGGAAAGCACCACCGTCCCGGTTTCCGTCGCCTCCGGATAGGCGTCCTGCAGCCAGTTGTGCAGGAGCGGAAACGCGCACTTGATGCCGAACGCCGCCAGGATCAGCGCGCCGCCCGCGCTCTCCAGGCCGATGCGGCCGAACGCCAGCGAGCCCCCGGCAGTCACGTGGAGCGCGGCGCCGGCGAGCAGCAGCATGCCCGAGCCGAGCTGGATGACCACGTAGCGCATGCCGGCGCGGTACGCCCGCTCGGTGCGGCGCGCCCAGATCAGCAGCACCGAGGAGATCGCCGTGAGCTCCCACCAGACGAACAGGGTCAGCAGGTCGCCGGCGAATACTGCTCCGAGCGCGGCCCCGCCGTAGACCAGCGCCGCGACGTGCTGCGTCGTATCCTCCACGTGCAGCGCGTAGATCGCCGTGAGGAAAAGCGCGAGGACGAACACGTAGCCGAAGAGCAGGCTCAGGCGGTCGACCCGCATCAGCGTGAGCGTCTGCCCGAGCAGCTCGATCCGTCCGAATTCCCCGTGGGGCAGCAGCAGCAGCCAGACAAACGCGGCCACCGGCAGCGCCAGCAGGAACGTCGCCCGCAGCCGCCCCCGGAGGAGCGGCACGAGCGCGGCGCCCAGAACCGGCAGCAGGGCGATCGGGACGTCAGCGCTCATAGTAGTCCTCGGGGCGCTTGACCAGGCGGCGCAGGATTTCCTTGGCCGCCAGCACCAGCGCGACGCAGGCGACGAATCCGAAAACGGCGTAGAACGCGAACCACCCCGCGAACGCGAGCTCCTCGTGCCGGCGCACGACGAGCTCCGCCAGCACGAGGCCGGCGCCGATCGCCCACACCGTGCGATAGAGCTTCGTCACGTTGCGCGGGTCATCGAGCCAGTAGCGCTTGTCATTCTGCATGGTCGTGCTCCGTCAGCCGGCCGGACCCGACACGAGCTGGCGCGCGAGCGCGAGCGGCAGGTCGGCTACGAAAAACAGGGCTAGGGTCGCTCCCGCGGTGATGGTCAGCGCCACCACCATGGGCCACGGCGCCTCGCCGTGCGCGGCGTGCGCGCCGTCCGCGCCGCGCCGGAAGAATGCCGCGTGCACGATCGGGAGAAAATAGGCTGCATTGAGCAGCGTGCTCGCGACGAAGACCGCCACCGCGAGATGGTGCCCCGCCTGCAGCGCGCCGGAGATAATGAACCACTTGCTGACGAAACCGGCCGCCGGCGGCACCCCGATCAGCGAGAGCGCGCCCACGGTGAACGCCGCCATCGTCCAGGGCATGCGGCGTCCGATGCCGTCGAGCTGGCTCACCTCGGTCTTGTGCGCGGCGGTGTAGATCGCCCCGGCGCAGAAGAACAGCGTGATCTTCCCGAGCGCGTGGGTCGCGATGTGGAGCGCGGCGCCGATCACCGAGAGCGGCGTCAACAACGCCGCGGCGAGCACGACGTAGGAGAGCTGGCTCACCGTCGAGTACGCGAGCCGGCGCTTGAGATTGTCCGAGCGCAGCGCCACGATGGAGGCTGCGATGATGGTAAAGCCCGAAATGAAGGGCAGCCAGTCCACGCTTTTCAATCCCGCGATCGCGTCCACACCGAAAACATAGACCACGATCTTCAGCACTGCGAACACGCCCGCCTTCACCACCGCCACCGCGTGCAGCAGCGCGGACACCGGCGTCGGCGCGACCATCGCCGCCGGCAGCCAGCGATGCACCGGCATCACCGCCGCTTTGCCGATGCCGAACACGTAGAGCGCGAGCAGCAGCCCGACCGTGGCGTTGGAGGCGTGGCCCCCGAGTATGCCGCCACGGGCGAACTCGATGGTGCCGGCGATCGACCACGTCCACACGATCGCCACCAGCAGGAACGCGATCGAGCTGCCGATGAGAAGCGCCAGGTAGAGCCGCCCGGCGCGGATCGCTTCCTCGGTGCCGTGATGCGTCACCAGGGGATAGGTAACGAGCGTCAGCGCCTCGTAGAACAGGAACAGCGTGAAGAGATTGGCGGCGAAGGCGATGCCCATGGTGCTCGCGAGCGCCAGCGCGAAGCACACGTAGTAGCGCGTCTGGTGGCTTTCCCGGTTGCCGCGCATGTAGCCGATCGAGTAGAGAGAATTGACGATCCACAGACCCGAGGCGACCAGGGCAAACAGCATGCCGAGCGGCTCGACCACGAACGCGAGATCCACGCCAGGCATCACCCGCGCCACGCGCACCTCCGGACGCCCGCCCGCAAGCACCTCGGGCACGAGCGCCACGACCAGCGCAAACAGGACACCTGCGGTCACGAGCGTCACCGATTCGCGCAGGTTCGGCGCGCGGTGAGCCGCGGCGATCAGCACGGCCCCGGCGAGCGGAGCCGAAATCGCGCCGAGAATCGCGCTCTCCGGACTCATCGCGGACCCCACATGAGTTCTTCGGCAGCCGTCACCGCGCCGCCCAGCGTGAGCTCAGTGTCGATTCCGAAATAGACGCAGGCGGCAACGAGCGCCCAGGCCGGCACCAGCATGCTCACGGGCGCCTCGCGCAGCGCGGATACTCTTGCGTCCGGCTCGCGGAAATAGGCCACCTCGACGAAGCGCCAGACGTAGACGAGCGCGAGCAGCGAGCTCCCCACCACGGCGAATGCAATCGAGAGCGAGCCGCGCTCGAGCGCCGCCTGCACCAGGTACCACTTGCTGACGAAGCCGACGGTTGCCGGCACGCCGATCAGGCTCAGGCCGCCGAGTACGATGCCGAAGGAGGTAATCGGCATCGTGCGTCCGATGCCCGCGATTCCCTTGAATCGCACCGTGCCGATCCAAAAGGCGATGCCACCCAGCAGCAGGAACAGCGCGCCCTTGGTCAGGGCGTGGTTGAAGAGATGCACGATCGCGGCAGTCAGGCCATTCAGGGAGTCGAAGCTCACGCCGAGCGTGATGTAGCCGATCTGGGCAACGCTCGAATACGCAAACATGCGCTTGACGTCGTCCTGAAAGATGGCGATTGCGGAAGCGATGAATATCGCCGCGAGCGAGAGCGCGAGGAGGATCTCGCTCATCGGCAGCTCGCGGAAGACAGCGCTCTCACCGAAGATCGAAAAATAGAAGCGCAGCAGAACGTAGACCGAGACCTTGGTCGCCGTGGCCGCGAGAAAGGCGGTGACCACCGAGGGCGCGTAGGCGTAGGCGTTCGGCAGCCAGAGGTGCAGCGGAAACAGCGCGAGCTTGAGCGAAATGCCAACGGTAATGAAGGCGAGCGCCGCCAGCACCGGGCGCGGTTCACTGACCTCAGTCAGGCGCCCCGCCATGTCGGCCAGATTGAGGGTGCCGGTCATGAGGTAGAGCAAGCCCACCCCGATAACGAAAAACGTGGCGCCAATGGTTCCCATGATCAGGTACTGGTAACCCGCCATCAATGCCCGACGGTCGCGTCCCAGCGCAATCAGGACGTAGGTCGAAAGCGAGGAGATCTCGAAGAACACGAACATGTTGAAGCCGTCGCCGGTCATGACGATGCCCAGCAGCCCCGCCAGGCACAGCGCATACATCGCATAGAACAGGTAATGCTGCTCGCGCGGCACCTCCGCTTCCACGCTGCGGCGGCTGTAAACCGACACGACCGCCGCGATCAGCGACACCAGCACGGCCAGGTAGGCATTGGCGCTGTCGACCCGGTACTCGATTCCCCACGGCGGCGGCCAGCTGCCGAGCGCGTAGGAGATCACCCCCACCTGTGCCACTTGGGCGCTCAAGGCGAGCGCCACCCCGGCCGCCGTCCATGAAATCCCAACGGCGAATACCCAGGCGGTGGCGCCGTTGCGCAGCAGCACCATCAATGGCGCCGCAATGAGCGGCACCACGACCAGGAAGATCGGCAAGTGGCTGTTGATCACGTGCGCAGGACGTCCGGATCAGTCGGTGTCCCGGTCCCGCGCCAGGATCTCGTCTTCCTCGATGCTGCCGTAGGCTTCCCGGATGCGCACGACCAGCGCCAGCCCGAGCGCGAGCGTTGCGACGCCGACGACGATTGCGGTCAGGATCAGCACGTGGGGCAGCGGATTGGAATAGATGGCGAACTGCTCGGCGACGATCGGCGCGGTGCCGCCGATCAGCTTGCCGGGCGCGATGTAGAGGAGATAGACCGAGGTCTGGAAGATGGCGAGGCCGATCAGCTTCTTCACCAGGTTGCCGCGCGAAATCACGATGTAGAGACCGGCGATCGTCAGAAAGATCGTGGCCCAGTAGCTGTAATGGCCCGCGAGACTCACCGTACCTCCTCCTCGTCCTCGACGCGCCGGCCGGCGAAGAGGTAGAAGATCTTGAGCATGACGCCCGCCACCGTGATCAGCACGCCGAGCTCGACCCAGAAGATGCCGCGGTGCTGCCCCGCCACCGGATCCGCGTGCAGCACGAAATAATCGAGAAAGTTGCCGCCGAGGACGATGCCGGCGACGCCAACCAGCGCGAACAGCAGCACCCCGGCTGCGACCATGGCCTCGACCAGTCCCTCCGGCACGACCGCGCGCGCCGCGGGCAGCCCGTAGATGAGCGCGTAGAAGACGATCGCCGCCGCCGCGATGACGCCCGCCTGAAACCCTCCCCCCGGACCGAAATCGCCGTGAAACTGCACGTAGAGCGCGAACAGGATCATGAACGCGATCAGGATCTTCGCCACCACCCGCAGCACCAGGTAATCCCTCATCGGCGCTTCTCCCCGCGCTCCCTGCGGCGCCGCCCCAGCAGCGCGATCACGCCCGCGCCCGCCGTGAAAACGACCATTACCTCGCCCAGCGTGTCGTAGCCGCGGTAGCTGGCGAGCACCGCCGTCACGATGTTCGGCACCCCGGTCTCGCGTGCGCCGTCCTGGATGTAGCGCGGCGCGACATGGCGGTGGATCGGCGCCTCGGGGTCGGAAAATGCCGGCAATCCCAGCGTCCCGTAGGCAAGCACCACGCCCGTCGCGACCGCCACCGCGAGCGGCAGCGGAGGCCGGTGCAGCGGCTTCATCTCCTCCTTGCGCACGAGATGAAGCGTGCCGAGCAGCAGGACGACGGACACTCCCGCGCCGACCGCGGCCTCGGTCATCGCGACGTCCACCGCGTCGAGCGCGACCAGAA
>Ga0214472_10006036_pt1 | contig 12704 bp, 11 predicted proteins | sample RVTome_6_FD_207662 | JGI IMG/M metagenome (GOLD analysis project Ga0214472, IMG submission 207662) | Soil microbial communities from uranium-contaminated site in the Upper Colorado River Basin, Wyoming, United States - RVT140D175 | ecosystem: Environmental > Terrestrial > Soil > Contaminated >... | reverse complement strand
AGGGATTCGGCGTGGGGCGCGTCGATGACGCGCCCCTCGCCGAACTCCTCCAGGAACCCCTGGGTCACCCGGAACACGCCGCCCCTGGCCCCGACGTCCTGGCCCAACACGACGATCCGCTCGTCGGCCGCCATCTCGTCGTGGAGGGCGTCGTGGATGGCCGTGACGACGTTCTTCTCGGCCATCTCAGGAGTCTTCGTGGAAGACGTGCCGCATGAGGGTGGCGGGGTCGGGGTCGGGCGCGTTCCAGGCCCGATCCACCGCCACGTCCAGGTCGACCTTGATCTCCGCGGCCATCGCCTCGATCCGCCCGTCGTCGATCAGATTCTGTCCCTTCAGGTAGCCCGCGAACCGGAGCAGGGGGTCGCCCTGCCGCGCCGCCTCGACCTCCTCCCGGCTCCGGTAGGTCCGATCGTCGTCGTCGGAGGTGTGGGGCTGGAACCGGTACGTCTTGCACTCGATCAGCGTAGGGCCCTCGCCACCGCGCGCCCGCGCCACGGCCTCCTTCATCGCGGCGTGGCAGGCCAGCACGTCGTTGCCGTCCACCACCACACCGGGGAAGCCGTACCCCGGGGCACGGTCGGCGACGTTCTCGATCGCCATCTGCTTGGACTGCCCCACCGAGATGGCGTAGCGGTTGTTCTCGCACACGAAGACCACGGGCAACGCGTGGATGCCGGCGAAGTTCAGCCCCTCGTGCCAGTCCCCCTCGCTGGTCGCTCCTTCACCGAACCAGGACGCCACCACGGCGTCCTCCCCCCGGTACTTCACGGCATAGGCGATCCCCGCGGCGTGCGGGACCTGGGTCGCGATGCAGGAGGAGTGGGAGACGATCCCGAGCCGGCTGGAGCTCCAGTGGGCCGGCATCTGCCGCCCGCCCGAGGTGGGGTCGTCCGCCTTGCCGAACAGCCCCAGGAACACCTCGTACGGCGTCATCCCGGCGACGAGTACCACGCCGAGGTCCCGGTAGTACGGAACCCAGATGTCCCGGCCCCGCTCCAGGGCCCACGCCGTCCCCACCTGGCATCCCTCGTGACCGGACACGGGGACCACGAAGGGCGCCTTGCCCTGGCGGTTCAGGCGGAAGGCGGCCTCGTCCACCAGGCGCGCTGTGAGCATCGTGCGGTACATGGAGAGGAGGTCGTTGGGGGTGAAGCCCAGGGCCTCGTGTGAGGTGTCGCTCACTCGAGTCGCCACATCGCCCTCCTCAGGGCGAGTCTAGCATCGGCGAAACCTCGTTCCCCTTGGCCGGAGCGGACCTTTGCCTCCGTCGCACATGGTGCCGCGATCGGGGTGGACCCCGTCCCTGTCCTCGAGTGACGGAGCCTTGGCCCGGTGAAACGGGGCCGTTCGGCCCGTCCCGATTAGGACGGTGATGATACCGTACCGGGGTATACGAGCGCCGAGGCGAGGAGGTGTCCGATGATGTGGGGACCCGGTGATGGATGGGGAGGGTGGCTGGTCATGAGCCTGATGATGGTCGGCGCCTGGGCGGTGCTGATCCTGCTGGTGGTCTGGATCGTCCGACAGCCCGCGCCGGGCACATCCGAGGGGGGACGGACGCCCCGCGGCTCGACCGCGTTGGGCATCCTCGAAGAGCGGTTCGCCAGGGGCGAGATCGACCGGCAAGAGTTCGACGAGCGGCGGGCGGCGCTCCAGGGCCGGTCGGGTTGACGTCGCATACCCCCCTCGGGTATCCTGAGCTGAGGGGTTCGAGATCTCGGTCTTTCGACCCAACGTCGCCAACCCTGAGGAGGAGTCTCTCCATGGCCGGCTATTCGGCGAACAAGAAGGACCTCCAGGACCGTCTCCGAAGGATCGAGGGGCAGGTTCGCGGCCTCCAGCGGATGGTCGAGGAGGACAAATACTGCATCGACATCCTGACCCAGGTGAACTCGGCCACGGCGGCGCTCCGGGCGGTCGGGTTGGGCCTGCTGGACGAGCACGTCCGGCACTGCGTGAAGGAGAGCATCGAGCAGGGCAGCGGCCAAGAGAAGGTCGAGGAGCTCCTCGCCGCCGTGTCGCGGTTCGCCGGGAAGTAGGCGACGTGGCGAAGGTGGAGGAACGGGAGAAGGAGCTCCGGCTCGACGTGCTCGGCATGACCTGCGGGTCGTGCGCGGCGCGGGTGGAGAAGACCCTGAACCGGCAGCCGGGGGTCGAAGCGTCGGTGAACTTCGCCACCGGCGAGGCCGTGGTGCGACTATCCGACCGTTCGCCGCCGTTCGACTCGCTCCGCAAGGCGGTGCAGGCCAAGGGGTACGACATCCGGGCCCACGTGGACGAGGCCGAGGAGGCCGCCCGGGCCGAGGAGCGGGCGTGGCTGAGGCGCCTCCTCGTGGCCTGGCCGCTCGGGTTGGCCACGCTGATCCTGTTGCTCTTCCGGATGGAGGAGGAGTGGGCCCGGTGGACGGCGTTCGTCATGGCCACGCCGGTGCAGTTCTACGCGGGCTGGCCATTCCTGAAGGGCGCGGCCATCAGGGCCAGGTCGCTGACGGCGAACATGGACACGCTGATCGCCATCGGCACCCTGGCCGCGTACTTCTACTCGGTGTGGGCTCTGTTCGGCCGTGAGGACCTGTACTTCGACAGCTCGGCGGTGATCATCGCGTTCCTGCTGCTCGGAAAGTACCTGGAGGCCCGGGCTAGGGGCAGAGCCTCCCAGGCCATCAAGCGCCTGTTGGAGTTGGGGGCGAAGGAGGCCCGAGTGGTCCGGGGCGACAAGGAACTGAAGCTGCCCGTCGACGCGGTGAAGGCCGGCTGGGTGTTGAGGGTCCTGCCCGGCGAGAAGATCCCCACCGACGGCCGGGTGATCGAGGGCGCGTCGGCGGTGGATGAGTCGATGCTGACCGGGGAGTCGGTCCCGGTGGAGAAGACCGCCGGCGACGACGTGGCCGGCGCCACCGTGAACCTCGATGGGATGCTGCTCGTCGAGGCCACCCAGGTTGGCTCGGACACCGCGCTCGCCCAGATCGTGCGGCTGGTGGCGGAGGCTCAGGGTTCGAAGGCGCCGATCCAGCGGCTCGCCGACAGGGTGGCCGGGATCTTCGTGCCCATCGTCATGGCGATCGCGGCGGGTACGGCAGTGTCCTGGTACGTGGCGGACGGGACCGTTCGGGGTGCGCTGGTCCCGGCGGTGGCCGTGTTGATCATCGCGTGCCCCTGCGCCATGGGCCTGGCCACGCCGGCCGCCATCATGGTCGGAACGGGGCGCGGGGCGCAGCTCGGGATCCTGATCCGGGGCGGCGAGATCTTGGAGCGCTCGCGCCGGATCGACGTGATCGTGTTCGACAAGACCGGCACCCTTACGGAGGGGAAGATGCGGCTCGAGGACGTCGTGGGCGAGGAGCGCACGCTGGTGCTGGCGGCCGCCGCAGAGGCCTCGAGCGAGCACCCCATCGCCAGAGCGGTCGTGGCAGGGGCGCGCGATCGGGGTGTCGAGGTTCTGGAAGCGAGGGAGTTCCGCTCCATCGCGAGCCGAGGGGTCCGTTCGAGGGTGGACGGCGTGGAGGTGGTGGTGGGCCGCCGGGCGTTCCTCGAGGATGAGGGATTCACGATCGCCGGCCGAATCTCCGACGAGGCGGCGCGGCTCGAAGCAGAGGGGAAGACGGTCTTCTGGGCCGGCTGGGACGGCGAGGCCCGAGGGGTCCTGGCCGTGGCCGACGGGCTGAAGGACGGCGCACGTGAGGTGGTGGACGCTCTGCATCGGCTGGGCGTCGAGGTGGCCATGATCACCGGTGACAACCGGGTCACGGCCGAGGCCATCGCGAGGCAGGTCGGCATCGACCGCGTGCTGGCCGAGGTCCACCCGGCGGACAAGGTGGGGGAGATCCGCCGGCTCCAGGCAGAGGGGAAGGTCGTGGCCATGGTCGGCGACGGCATCAACGACGGGCCGGCCCTGGCCCAGGCCGACCTTGGCATCGCCCTGGGCACCGGGACCGACGTCGCGATCGAGGCCTCCGACATCACGCTGATCAGAGGCGACCTCTCGGGGGTCGTGCGGGCGGTCCGCCTGTCCCGCAGGACGTTCCGCACGATCGTCGAGAACCTGTTCTGGGCGTTCGGCTACAACGTCGCGGCCATCCCGCTCGCCGCGTTCGGGCTGCTGAACCCCATCATCGCCGGGGCCGCCATGGCCATGTCGTCGGTGTCGGTGCTGACCAACTCGCTCCGGCTCAGGCGGTTCGAAGGTTGAACGCCATGGACCACGAAGCGCACGGCGCCCACGGGGGTGAGGGCGGCGCCGGCCACGGCGGCCATGGAACGACGGGCACGGCCGAGGTGGCCGAGGCCGTCCTGCACGTCGGCGGGCTGATGGGGGTGATGGACGGCCGCGGCGTCGAACGGCGCTTAGGCGCTCGCCCCGGGGTGGTGCACATCCAGGCCAACGCCCTCAACCAGACGGCCACCGTCCACTACGATCCGGCCGCCACGTCCCTGGCGGAGTTGGAGCGGTGGGTGGAGGAGTGCGGCTACCACTGCGCCGGGCGCTCGGTCCCCGGGCACGTTTGCGACCCGCAGGAGGAGCCCGCGCGCCCGGAGGCGCACCAGACCCACGCGGAGCACGCCGCCGCGGCGCACACCGGGCACGGCGGCCACGCGGGCATGTCGATGGACGAGATGGTCACCGACATGCGCCGCCGGTTCTTCGTGGCGCTGCTCTTCTCCATCCCCATCTTCCTGTACTCGCCGATCGCCACCGACGTGTTCTCCCTGCGGCTCGGGGCGCCGTTCGGGATCCGGACCGACGTCCTGTCGCTGCTGCTGTCGCTGCCGGTGGTCTCGTACTCGTCGGCCGTCTTCTTCAGGGGCGCGGTGGCGGCGCTTCGGAACCGGACGCTGGACATGATGGTGCTGGTCGCGACGTCGATCGGCGTCGGGTGGGTGTACTCCGTGCTCGTCGTGTCCGGTCTCCCCGGCGAGCACTTCTTCGAGGCCATCAGCCTGCTCGCGGCGTTCGTGTTGTTCGGGCACTGGATGGAGATGCGGGCCCGGGCCGGGGCCAGCGACGCGGTGCGGGCCCTGCTCGACCTGGCGCCGCCGATGGCCGTGGTGATCCGGGACGGAGAGCCGGTCGAGGTCCCGACGGCCGAGGTGCAGGTGGGCGACCTGCTGCTGGTCCGTCCGGGCTCCAAGGTTCCGGTGGACGCGACCGTCGAGGAGGGAGACTCCTCCGTCGACGAATCGATGATCACCGGGGAGAGCCTGCCGGTGGCCAAGGGTCTCGGCGACGCGCTGATCGGCGCCACCATCAACAAGGAGGGCGCGCTCCGGGCCCGGGCTACCAGGGTCGGCTCGGACACGGCGCTCGCCCAGATCGTGGCGCTGGTCCAGGCGGCCCAGAACTCGAAGGCACCGGCCCAGCGCCTCGCGGACCGCGCCGCATTCTGGCTGGTGCTGGTGGCCATGAGCGGCGGGCTGCTCACGTTCGGCGTGTGGTTCGTGTTGACCGACGTGTCGTTCTCGACGGCGCTCCAGTTCTCCATCACCGTCGTGGTGATCGCGTGCCCTGACGCGCTGGGCCTGGCGACCCCGACCGCCATCATGGTCGGGACCGGCTTGGGGGCCAAGCGCGGCATCCTGTTCAAGGACGCGGGGGCGCTGGAGCAGGCGTCGGCCCTCACGACGGTCGTCTTCGACAAGACCGGGACGCTCACGGTCGGTGAGCCGCGCGTCGCGGAGATCCGAACGGCGTCGGTCCAGGAGGACGAGATCCTCCGCCTGGCCGCGGCGGTGGAGCGTGAGAGCGAGCATCCGCTCGCTCAGGCCATCGTGGCGGCTGCGGCGGAGCGGGACATCCAGGCGCCCCGGGCAGCTTCGTTCCGGGCGGTGGCAGGGGCCGGCGCCGTGGCCGAGGTGGAGGGCCGCCGGGTCTCGGTGGGGAGCCGCCGGCTGCTCGAGCAGGAGGGGGTGTCCCTCGACGGCCTGGGGGATGCCGGAGCTTCGCTCCAAGGGGCCGGGCGAACCGTGGCCTTCGTGGGCGTGGACGGCCGCGCCGTGGGGGTCTTGGCCCTGGCCGATACCGTCCGGGAAACGGCCGCCGCGGCAGTCTCGCGGCTTCGCTCCGAGGGCGTGGAGGTGGTCATGCTGACAGGCGACAACCGAGCCACCGCCGAGCGTGTCGCCGGGGAGCTGGGGATCGACCGGGTCCTGGCGGAGGTTCGTCCCGAGGACAAGGAACGGCAGGTCGCCACGCTCCAGGAGGACGGCCGGCGGGTGGGCATGGTGGGCGACGGCGTGAACGACGCGCCCGCATTGGCCCGGGCCGACGTCGGGATCGCCATCGGCACGGGGACCGACGTCGCGATGGAGACCGCGGACGTCGTGCTGATGCGGGCCGATCCGGCCGACGTCGCCACCACGATGTCGCTGTCGCGGGCCACGGTGCGCAAGATGCGGCAGAACCTGGGATGGGCCGTCGGGTACAACACCCTGGCACTGCCCATCGCCGGCGGTGCGTTCGCCTGGGCCGGGCTCACCCTCCGACCGGAGATCGCGGCGCTGTCGATGTCGGGTTCGAGCCTGCTGGTGGCCGTGAACGCCCTGCTGTTACGTCGAGCGCAGGTAACCTGAGAGGCGACATGGACACGGAACGGGTGGCCGAGCGGCAGTCGGTTGTCATCGAGGTGACCGACGCCGACTTCGTGGACAAGGTCGTGGAGGAGTCGAAACGACGCCCGGTCGTGGTCGACCTGTGGGCGTCGTGGTGCGGCCCGTGCAGGACGCTCGGGCCGATCCTGGAGCGGGCGGCCGAGCAGCGCGAGGGCCGATTCCTCCTGGCCAAGCTCGATGTGGACGCGAACCCGTACACGGCGGGGCAGTTCGGCGTGCAAAGCATCCCGACCGTGATCGCGTTCCGCGACGGAAGGCCGGTCGATGGGTTCATCGGCGCGATCCCCGAGCCCATGGTGAGCGAGTTCGTGGACCGGATCCTGCCATCCGAAGCGGACCTCGCGGCCCAGGAGGCCCTGGAGGAGGAGCGAACCGGAGACGTGGCCGACGCGGAGCGGCGGTATCGAGAGGCCTTGGCCGCGGACCCGGGCAATCGTGCTGCCGGCCTCGGGTTGGGCCGGATCCTGGCCGAGCGCGGCGACCTCCATGAAGCCAAGGAGATCCTGACGCGGCTTCGGCCAGACCCCGACGCCGAGCGACTGCTGGCCGGGATCCGGGTCTCGGAGTGGAGCACGCCGGAGGAACCGGGGACGCTGCCTTCGGCCAAGCGCCTTGCGGCGCAGGGCAAATGGCGGGAGGCCCTGGACGGCATGCTGGGAGCCCTGCGGGACGACCCGGCCGCCCGAGAGGCGATGCTCGAGGTGTTCGCGGTGCTGGGGGACGACGACCCTCTGGTCGCCGAGTACCGCCGCAAGCTGGCCAACGCGCTGTTCTGAGTGATCAAGTGGCCGAGGTCCACGACCGCATCCGCGATTGGTGGGACCGAGACGCGCACACCTACGATCGCTCGGCGTCGCACGCGATGACCGATCCCGTCGAGGCGGCGGCATGGCGGGCCGCGCTGGAGCGGTTCCTGCCGACTCCTCCCTCCCGGGTGCTCGACGTCGGGGCCGGCACGGGGGCGATGAGCCTGCTGGCGGCGGAGCTGGGGCACCGGGTGACGTCGCTGGACCTGTCGTCCGGCATGCTCGAACGGGCGCGCGCGAAGGCCGGGGAGCAGGGACTCGAGATCGAGTTCGTGGTGGGGCCGGCGGAGGAGCCGCCGCCGGGTCCGTTCGACGCCGTGATCGAGCGGCACATGATCTGGACCTCGCCGGACCCGGTCCGCGCCCTGCGGGCCTGGCGCGAGGTCGCCCCGCAGGGACGGCTGGCGCTGTTCGAGGGGGAATGGGGCGGGTCCGGGCCGGGGCGGCAGGTCAGGGATGCCGCGGTCGAGGTCCTCCGCCGCATCTACCGGATCCCGCCCGAGCACCATGCGCCGTACGACCCTCGGCTCCTCGCCGAGCTCCCGTTGGCACGCCTCACCGCGCCGCAGCCCTTGATCGACGCCGTCCGCGAGGCCGGATGGCGAGCCGTCCGCCTCTCCCGGCTCCGCGACGTGGAGTGGGCCCGGCGAACGGTGGGGCCGCCGCTGCTCGGCTGGCTGGAGAGCGTGCCCCGGTACGCGATCGTCGCCGACGCCTGAGCCGCGTCGCTAGGAGACGGCGGCGGCGGGCGCGAACATCTCGGCCTCGGTGGCCACCGACCGAAGCTCGATGTCGAAGACCCGCTCGAAGTGGCGGAGGATCGGCACGGCCACGTCGGCCACGGTGATCTCCCGGCCGGCGAGCCCCGAGAGAGACGCGACGCCCTCGTCCGCCAGGCCACAGGGCACGATGGCGTCGTACCACGACAGGTCGGTCGTGCAGTTCAGCGCGAATCCGTGCAGCGTCACGCGCGCTCGCATGAGCCGTACGCCGATCGCGCACACCTTCCGCTCGCCCGACCACACCCCGGTCTGGACGTCGCTCCGGTGTAGCCCCACACCCACGTCGGCCGCCGCCCGGATCACGACCTCTTCCAGGCGACGCACGTAGCGAAGTGCATCCGGCTTCGCGCCGAGGTCGATGATGGGGTATGCGACGAGCTGCCCCGGGCCGTGGAACGTGAGGCTCCCGCCCCGGTCGATGAAGTGGAGCTCGGCGCCGGCCTCGCGGATCCGGTCCTCGGTCCAGGTGATGTGCTCCGGCTTCCACCGACGGCCGGCCGTGTAGACCGGGGGATGCTCCAGCACGATCAGGGTGTCCGGGACGTCGCCGGCCAGGCGCCGCTCCGCCAGCTCGTGCATGGCGGCGTTCGCCGCCGCGTACGGCACGAGCCCCGGCGGGCGCAGCAACCAGCCCATCCGGCCCTCCCCGCCCGGCGCTTCGCGCCTCTCCCAGCGAGCCATCGCTACGTGCCCAGGTCCTCGTTCCAATCCCAGGTCTCCAGGTTCTCCTTCATCCGCCCGAGGAACTGGGACGCCAACGCGCCGTCGATCACCCGGTGGTCCCACGACATCGAGATGTAGACCATGTGGTGGATAGCGATCGCGTCGTCCACGACGACCGGGCGCTTCTCCACGGCGTCGAAAGCCAGGATGGCCGTCTGCGGCTGGTTGATGATCGGGACCGACATGATCGAGCCGAACGGGCCCGGGTTCGTGATCGTGAACGTGCCGCCGTGGACCTCGTCCGGCTGGAGCTTGTGGGCGCGAGCCCGGACGGCCAGGTCGTTGATGGCCCGTGCCAGGCCCACCAGGTTCATCGTGTCCGCGCCTTTCACCACGGGCACGATCAGGCCCTGGTCGTAGGAGACCGCGATCCCCAGGTGCACGTAGTGCTTGACGGCGATCTCCTCGCCGCGGAGCTCGGCATTGACCAAGGGGAACGCCATCAGTGCGTCGGCCACGGCCCGGGCGACGAACGGCATGTAGGTGAGGTTGAATCCCTCGCGCGCCTTGAACGCCTCCTTGGCCGCCTCTCGGAGACGGGCGATCTTCTCCATGTCGACCTCGACCATGTTCCATGCCCGGGCCGACACCTGGAGGCTGCGGGTCATGTGCTCCGCGATGGCCTTTCGGATGTGGGACATGGGCACGACTTCCTCGCCCGCGCCTGCCGGGACTTGCGCCGCCGCGGGCTGGGCCGCGGGCGCGGGGGCGGTCGCGGGAGCCGCCGGGGCCACAGCCGAAGCGGCGGGGGCGGTGGGAGCCGCCGGAGTCGCAGCGGGGGCGGCCGGCGGAGCGGCGATCTCGCGGGATGCCGCGAAGGCCAGCACGTCGTTCTTGGTGATCCGTCCGCCGGTCCCCGTGCCGACGACCTGCGAGAGGTCCACGTTCTGCTCCTCGGCGAGCTTTCGAACGAGGGGGGAGAGGATCTGGCTCTGCGGCCCGCGGTCCGGAAGCGCGCCGGCCGCCGCCGGGACAGCTGGAGTCGCGGTGGGTGCGGGAGGCGCGACCGGGGGAGCGGCCGCCTGGGCCGGAGCTGCTTCCGGCGGAGCTTCGGCCCCCACTGCGGCTCCACCAGCGGCGGCCCCGTCGATCTCGGCCACCGGCGTGCCCACGGCGACGGTCTGGCCCTCGGGCACGAGGATCTTGGTCAGCACGCCGGCGGCCGACGACGGGACCTCCGTGTCCACCTTGTCCGTGGAGATCTCGAAGAGCGGCTCGTCCTGCTCGACGCGTTCGCCCTCCTGCTTCAGCCACTTCAGGATCGTCCCCTCGACCACCGTCTCGCCGAGCTGGGGCATGTTCACGGTCGTCATTGGCCCTCCCGAGGCATCCTCACCACGCCGACAGCTTCTCGACCGCCGCCTCGATGTCCGCCACCTGCGGCAGGTACGCGTCCTCGAGGGGCGGCGAGAACGGCACCGGCACGTTCGGCGGCGCCAGGCGCACCACCGGCGCATCGAGGTGCGCGAAGCCTTCCTCGGCGATCATCGCGGCGACCTCCGCGCCGACCCCGAGGAACCGGTGGCTCTCGTAGAGCACGAACGCCCGGCTGGTCTTCTCCACCGATCGCAGCACGGTCTCGCCGTCCAGGGGATGGATCGTGCGAAGGTCCACCACCTCGACGGAGACGCCCTTCTGCGAGAGGTTCTCCGCGGCCTCCAGGGCGTGGTGCACCATGGCGCCGACCGTGATGATCGACACGTCGTTTCCCTCCCGCTGCACCTTCGCCGATCCGATCGGAACGAGGAGATCGGGATCGTCGGGCATGACCTCCTTGATCCGCCGGTAGATCCACTTGTGCTCCAGGAACACACAGGGGTTGTCGTCGCGGACGGCCGACTTCAGCAGGCCCTTCGCGTCGGCGGGGAACGCCGGGCAGATCACCTTCAGCCCGGGGGCGTGGGCGAACCACGGCTCCGGGTTCGTGGAGTGGAACGAGCTCGCCCGAACCCCCCCGCCCGAGGGCGCGCGGAGCACGATCGGGAGCGGCACGCCGGACCGATAGTGGTATCGGGCGGCCGCGGTCACGATCTCGTCGAAGCCGGAGGTCATGAAGTCCGCGTACTGGAACTCGGCCACCGGCCGGAAGCCCTCCATGGCCGAGCCGACGGCCATGCCCACGATGGTCTCCTCGGCGATGGGCGTGTCCATCACCCGCTCCGGACCGAATCGCTCGATGAACCCCTCGGTCACCTTGAACGCCCCGCCGTACGCGCCGATATCTTCGCCCAGCAGGTAGACGCGCTCGTCGCGCTCCATCTCCTCCCACAGCGCCTCCGCGATGGCGATGAGGTAGGTGGCCTCGCCGGCCTCCGTTCGCTTCCCCCGGGGCTCGGCGCCGTGGCCGGCTGCGCCCGTCTCGACCAGCGACGTGGCCATCAGAAGCTCGCTCCCGCCCGCGTCATCCCGTCCCGCCCTCCCGGGACGGCTCGCTCTGCCAGTACCCGTCCTCGACCCACAGGCCCTTCGTCACGTCCGAGGGCACCGGGAACGGGGACGCTTGCGCGAACTCGTACCCGCGGTCGAACTCACTTTCGATGCGCTCCTGGATCCCCTTGACCGCCTCCGCGTCGACCACCTGGTGGGTGAGGAGCAGCTCCTCGAACCGCTTGACGGGGTCCTTGTGCTGCATGTACTCGTCGAGCGTCTCCTTCGGGACGTACTTCGCCGGGTCGTGTCCGGCGTGGCCCCGCCATCGCAGTGACACCGACTCGATCAGGGTGGGCCCCTCTCCGCTGCGAGCCCGCTCCACGGCGTTGAGCGACACCCGGTACACCTCGAGCACGTCGGCTCCGTCCACGCGCACGCCTGGGAAGCCATATGCCGCCGCTCGCTCGGCTACGGTTGGCACGGCGAACTCCAACGGGTTCGGGGTCGAATAGGCCCACTGGTTGTTGTTCACGACCCACACCACCGGGAGCCGGTGGACGGCGGAGACGTTCAGGGACTCGTGCCACCGCCCGTTCGACGTGGCTCCCTCGCCGCAGATGGCCAGGGCCACCCGAGCCTCGCCGCGCCGCTTGTACGCGAGGGCCGCGCCGCATGCCACGGGGTAGGCGAGCGGCAGATGGGACACCGGGGTCCATGTTCGCTTGCCGTTCCAGTCGCCGACGTGGCTGTTACCGTCGCGCCCCCGCGTGTACCCGTCGATCCGCCCCCAGAACTGGGCCATCACCCGATTCAGGTCGAGCCCTTTGGTGAACTGCGCCGAGAGGTCCCGGTGGGTCACGAACAGTGAGTCGTCGCCGCCGAGCGGGTACGCCACCCCGACGTGCGTCCCCTCCTGGCCCCGGCCGGAGTAGATGGCGCCGGGCAGGCGCCCCTGCCGGTACAGCGCTTCGATCCGCTCGTCGAAGTACCGGCACAGCTTGAGCTTGTACAGGATGTCCTTCAGCTGGTCGTCGGAGAGGCCGACCCGCCAGTCGGCCTCGGCCTGCTTCTCGGATACGTCGGTCGCCACGGCTCCCCCTACGCGGTGTGCAACGGCTTGCCGGCGAGCGCGAGGTGCGCCTCGCCGATGGCCTCGGACAGGGTCGGGTGGGGATGGATCAGGGCGGCCACCTCCGCCGGCACCGCCTCCCAGTTCGTGATCAACATGGCCTCCGAGATGAGGTCGGTCACGTGGGGACCGACCATGTGGACCCCGAGCACCGGACCGCCCTTCGCGGCCACCACCTTCACCAGGCCGCCCTCGCCCACGATGTTCGCCTTGCCGACGGCCTGGAAGTTCAGCTTCTCGCCCTCGACGTCGTCGCCCCGCTCCCGGGCCTGGGCCTCGGTGAGG
>Ga0214472_10006034_pt1 | contig 12707 bp, 12 predicted proteins | sample RVTome_6_FD_207662 | JGI IMG/M metagenome (GOLD analysis project Ga0214472, IMG submission 207662) | Soil microbial communities from uranium-contaminated site in the Upper Colorado River Basin, Wyoming, United States - RVT140D175 | ecosystem: Environmental > Terrestrial > Soil > Contaminated >... | reverse complement strand
GGTGCAGGACGAGGGTAGTCAGTTGCTCGGCTTCCTGGTGCAGCCCAAGCGCGGCGAGCTGGTGGTCGATTTCTGCGCCGGCGCCGGCGGCAAGACGCTGCAGCTGGGCGCGCTGATGCGATCGACCGGGCGGCTGTACGCCTTCGACGTGTCCGAGCGGCGCCTCTCCAAGCTCAAGCCGCGCGTCGCGCGCGCCGGGCTATCGAACGTCCATCCGGTGCTCATCGCCCATGAGCGCGACGCCAAGGTCAAGCGTCTGGCGGGCAAGGCCGACCGGGTGCTGGTCGATGCCCCGTGCAGCGGCCTCGGCACTTTGCGCCGCAATCCCGACCTGAAGTGGCGCCAGAGTCCGCAGTCGGTGGCGGAGATGGTGGCCAAGCAGACTGCCATTCTGGAGTCGGCGGCGCGCCTGGTGAAGCCCGGCGGCCGCCTCGTCTATGCGACCTGCAGCCTGCTGGACGAGGAGAACGACGCGGTGGTCGATGGCTTCCTTGCCGCGCATCCGGAATTTCGTCCGATCAGCGCCGGTGAGGTGCTGGCCAGGCAGGGCATCGCGCTGGACACCGGCGAGCGGCTGCGCCTGTCGCCGCGCACCCACGACACCGATGGCTTTTTCGCCGCGGTGCTCGAACGGGCGGGCGCCGATGCGTGAGTGGCGCCACGCCGGCGCACGGTGCGCACTGGCGGTGGTGGCGATGCTGACGGCGACGCCCGCGCTGGCGAGCCGCAGCCTGCCTGCGCGGGGCACCGTGGAGGTCGCGTTCTCGCCCGCGGACGACGCCGAAGCGGCGCTCCTGCGCGTGATCGAGGCCGCACGCGACACCCTGCACGTGCAGGCCTACGCCTTTACCAGCCGCCGCATCGCAGAGGCGCTGGTGGCCGCTCATCGGCGCGGGGTGCAGGTCGCGGTGCTGGCCGACGCCGGCATGAACGCGCGCGGGGCCAACCGTGCCCTGTCGCAGCTGCTCGCCGCGGGCGTGCCGCTGGCGTTCGAGACACGCTACGCGGCCGCGCACAACAAGGTGCTCATCGCCGATGCGGCCGGACCCGGTTGCACGGTGGCGACCGGGTCCTATAACTTCACCTGGTCCGCGCGCCATCGCAACGCGGAGAACCTGCTGGTGCTGCGCGACAATTGTCCGCTCGCCGCCGCCTATCGCGACAACTGGGTGCGCCATCGCGCCGACGCGACGCCGATCACCGAGTTGCCCTGGAAGCCCTGAACATGCGTGATGAAACGCAGTTTGCCGTGCTGCTGACCGACACCTGGGGCGATCTTCAAAGCCCCGAGGTGCTGTGGCAGCTGATGACGCTTGCGCTGTGCCTTGGCCTGGGCTGGCTGTTTCAGCGCGTGCTGCTGCGCCGCGTGCCGGCTGGCGGCGAAGGCGACCGCGGGGTGCGGCGCTTTGGCCGGCGCGGACTGCAACGGGTGCTGTTTCCGCTCTCGTCGCTGATTCTGTTGCTGGCCGCGCGCGAGGTGCTTGACGACTTTCACAACGTCAATCTCCTCAGTATCGCGGTGCCGCTGCTGCTCTCGCTGGCGCTGATCCGTTTCGTGGTGTTTGCGGTGCGCCAGGCGATCGGCGTGTCGAGCTGGCTGGCAAGCTTCGAGCGCCTGTTCGCCACCCTGGTGTGGGCGGTGGTGGCGTTGCACATCGTCGGCTGGCTGCCCGATGCGGTGGCCGGCCTGAAAGCGGTCTCGTTCAATTTCGGCAGCCAGCGGCTGTCGCTGTGGACGCTCCTGCAGGGCAGCGCCATGGTGCTATTGACGCTGCTCGTGGCGCTGTGGATCGCCGGTGCACTGGAGCGCCGACTGACCGCCACGGTCGGTCTCGACGAGAGCGTGCGGCTGGTGATGATGCGCGTGGCCAAGGCGGGCCTGATCCTGGTGGCGGTGCTGGTGGCGTTGCCGATGGTCGGAATCGATCTCACTACGCTGTCGGTGTTCGGTGGTGCGCTCGGCGTCGGGCTGGGTTTCGGGCTGCAGAAGATTGCGGCCAACTACGTATCCGGTTTCATCATCCTGCTCGACCGTTCCATTCGCATCGGCAATATGATCACGGTGGGCACCGACCGCGGTGTGGTGAGCCAGATCACCACCCGCTACACGGTGATCCGCGCCCCCAACGGACTGGAGTCGCTGGTGCCGAACGAGACGCTGGTGGGCTCGGTGGTGCAGAATGAAACTTACAGTGATACGCGTATGGCCGTACCGCTGAACTTCCAGGTGAGTTACGGCTCTGAGCTTGAGCGCGCGCTCGCCATCCTGGTCGAGATCGCGGCGGGCCACGCGCAGGTCATTGTCGATCCGCCACCGAAGGCCTTCGTGGTCGGTTTCGCCGACAGCGGAATCAACCTTCGGCTCTCGGTGTGGATCGCGGACTCGCGCGACGGGACGCTGGGGGTGAGCTCGGACATCAATCTTGCGGTGTGGCGGCGCTTTCGTGCCGAGGGGATCGAGTTCCCCTTTCCGCAGCGTGAAGTGCGTGTGTTGCCACCACCGGTAATGACGGACGATGTGGCGACGGCAGCAGGCAGCGTTGCGGACGACGCGCCGGCGGTACGCTGAGGCGTGCCGCGCGTGCGCGGGAGCGGGAGCGGGGCGATGGCCTCGCGTGGCAGTGCGTTTTTTTTGAAGGAATCAGACTTTGTCGCAGATGTATCTCGGGTTGATCGATCTTCCGTGGTGGGGCTACCTCGCGGTGGCTCTGGGGCTCACTCATGTCACCATCGCCTCGGTGACCATATTCCTGCATCGCCATCAGGCGCATCGGGCCTTGGAGTTGCACCCCGTTCCCAGCCATTTCTTCCGTTTCTGGCTGTGGCTTACCACCGGGATGGTGACCCGTGAATGGGCGGCGATCCACCGCAAGCACCACGCCAAGTGCGAGACGGCGGAGGATCCGCACAGTCCGCAGACGCGTGGCATCCTCAAGGTGCTGCTGCAGGGCGCCGAACTGTACCGGGCCGAGGCGAAGAACGCCGACACCATCAGCCGCTATGGGCACGGTACGCCGGACGACTGGCTCGAGCGACACGTCTATCGTCGTTCGGTGGTCGGCATCTCGCTCATGCTGGTGATCGATCTGGTGCTCTTCGGCCCCCTCGGGCTGACCATCTGGGCGGTGCAGATGCTGTGGATTCCGGTGTGGGCCGCGGGGGTGGTGAATGGGCTGGGCCATTACTGGGGCTATCGCAATTTCGACTGCGCCGACGCTTCGACCAACCTCGTGCCGTGGGGCATCCTCATCGGCGGCGAGGAACTGCACAACAACCACCACAGTTTCGCCACCTCGGCCAAGCTGTCGGCCAGGTGGTACGAGTTCGACATCGGCTGGGCCTACATCCGCACGCTCGAGATGGTGGGCCTGGCCAAAGTCCGGAAAGTCATTCCAAGACCGAAGTTCGTTGCCGCCAAGAGTGTCGTCGATCTGGAAACGCTGCAAGCCATCACCACCCACCGCTATGACGTCATGCGGCGCTACGTGGGCTCGCTCAGGCGCATCTGCAGCACGGAGATCGACCGCCTGGCGGCCATCCACGCCGGCAAGTTCGACCCGCGTGCGTTGCGCCGCTGGGTGCTGTCGGGCGAGGACCGGCACCTGGGAGCGGACGAGCGGTTGCGCCTGGAAGGGGTGCTCAAGGACAGTTCGGCGCTGTCGACCGTGGTGGCGATGCGCCAGGAGCTGGCTGCCATCTGGGCACGCTCGACTGCCTCGCGCGAGCAACTCCTCAACCAGCTCCACGACTGGATCGCGCGCGCCGAACGCAGCGGCATCCGGCAACTCGAGGAATTTTCGCTGCGCCTGCGCCGTTACGCCCTGTGACGGACGCGCGGCGTGCGCATCAGGCGTCGTCGCGCGTCGCGTCGGCCCAGCAGTTGGGGGTCTCGTAGAGACGCACGCGCTCGAGCTGCAGGCGATTCTGGTAGGTGTCGCGGTACACCGGATCCAGAATCCGGAATGCCTCGCGGGCGAGGTGTTCCGCGGTCGGCACGGTGTCGAGGACGACCGTCTTGTGATCCGGGATGCCCGCAAGAAAGGCCGTCACCACGCTGTCGCCGCGATACACGAGGAATGCATGATCCCAGCGGTCGACCACGTGCTCGCGAGCGATCGTCTTCACCTCGCCGAAGTCCATCACCATGCCATTGACCGCCTGCCCGGCGGCGTCGATGATGTCACCCGACAAGGTGACCTCGATCGCGTAGCGGTGGCCGTGCAGATGACGGCACTGGCTGGCATGGTCCGGAATCCGGTGCCCTGCGTCGAATTCCAGACGGCGGGTGATGCGCATGATTTACCTCGGGGGAACGTGGCGGCAATTATAACATCCGCCCGCACCCCCCATTTTTGAATGCCTCGATTGGCCGGCCACGATGACTTCCAGCGAAACGCTCACCATCGCGAACCACGACCGTGACCTCGCCGGGCTCACCTACGTCTATCCGGTGCTGTCGCGGCGCGCCGGGGGGGTGTCGGTGGGGATCAACCTCAACCCCAACAACGCCTGCAACTGGCACTGCGCGTACTGCCAGGTACCGGGGCTTGTGCGCGGGGGGGCACCCGCGATCGACCTGGGCCGGCTGGAGGCGGAATTGACGGGTTTCCTGACCGCGCTGGTGCACGGCGATTATCTACAGCGTCACGCACCGGAAGGTGCGCGGACGATTCGCGACATCGCCTTTTCCGGCAATGGCGAACCGACCAGCGCGACCGTGTTTCCCGAAGCGGTGGCGCTGGCTGCGCGACTGCGCGACGAGTTCGGACTCGGCCGCGAGGTGCCGCTCCGCGTCATCACGAATGGCAGCCTGATGGGGCGGGCGCACGTGCAGGAGGGCATCCGGCGCCTGGCTGCGGCCGGCGGCGAAGTGTGGTTCAAGGTCGATGGCGGCACCCGCGCGGCCATCGAGCGCATCAATGGCGTGGTCCTCGATCCGAGCGCGGTGATCCGCAATCTGTCGCGCTGCTGCGAGCTGTGCCCGACCTGGGTTCAGACGTGCATGTTCCGCTGGGACGGCGCGCCGCCCCCCGACGAGGAACTCGATGCCTACATGGACCTGCTCGCCCGGGTCGGGGTCGAGCGGCTGGCCGGCGTCCTGCTCTACGGGATCGCCCGCCCGTCCATGCAGGTCGAGGCGAGCCATCTGACACCGCTCGCGGGAGAGGAGTTGGAGAGGATCGCGGCGCGCATACGAAAACCGGGGCTGACGGTTCGCGTCAGCCCCTGACAGGCCCCACGGTAGGGTCGCATCTCAGCGCGTTGTGCGTTCCTTGCGCTTGGCGCGGGCCTCCTTCTTCAGGGTCTTGTACAGCTCCGGATTGGACGCCTTGAGAAATTCGGCCACCTCCACATCTTCCTTCTTGACCTTGTTGATGTCGATCTGCTCGATGTGCACCAGGCGCAACAGCGCCTGCACGGGCCGCGGAATGTTGCGGCCGCTCTCGTAGCGGGACCCGCCACTTTGGGTTACCCCGATCTTCGACCAGAATTGCGATTGATTCAGCCCGAGTTTGCGACGGATCTCGCGAACGTCAATATTTTCAGTGCTTTTCATGTTGTCATCCTGTGTAGGGAAGTCAGCTGTGCTATGAGACGCAACTGAGCGTTGCCGCCCTCCTACGACTTAGGTCATAGGATAGACCAAGTATAGAACACTATTCCTTCCACATACAATGAGAAACTCCATGGAGCTAGTGATAACCGCAATAGATATGGGTGATTCTAACCCGGGGTCACGCATCGACGCCCTGCAATTTTCTGCCGCATTCGATAGAATTCCCCCCTTTATCCACTAGCGGTTGGATACGACGATGGCACTGATAGTTCAGAAGTACGGCGGCACTTCGGTGGGCAACCCGGAGCGCATCAAGAACGTCGCGAAAAAGGTCGCGAAGTTCCAGGCGCAGGGGCACCAGGTGGTAGTCGTGGTATCCGCGATGAGCGGCGAGACCAACCGCCTGATCGCCCTCACCAAGGAAGTGGCGGCGCATCCCGACCCGCGCGAACTCGACGTGGTGGTGTCCACCGGCGAGCAGGTCACGATCGGGCTCGTGTGCATGGCCCTGCACGACATCGGCGCGAAGGCCAAGAGTTACACCGGCGCGCAGGTGCGCATTCTCACCGACAGCGCCCACACCAAGGCTCGTATCCTCAATATCGATGAGGCGCCGATCAAGAGGGATCTGGAAGAGGGCAACATCGTCGTGGTGGCGGGCTTCCAGGGTGTGGATGAGCACGGCAACATCACCACCCTCGGCCGCGGCGGTTCGGATACCACCGGGGTGGCGCTGGCTGCGGCCCTTAAGGCCGACGAATGCCAGATCTACACCGATGTCGACGGGGTGTACACCACCGATCCGCGCATCGTGCCGGAAGCGCGCAAGCTCGACACGATCACCTTCGAGGAGATGTTGGAGCTGGCGAGCCTGGGCTCCAAGGTGCTGCAGATCCGCTCGGTCGAGTTCGCCGGCAAGTACAAGGTCAAGCTGCGGGTCCTCTCCAGCTTTCAGGAGGAAGGCGAGGGCACGCTCATCACTGTTGAGGAAGATCAGAACATGGAACAACCCGTCATCACCGGCATCGCCTTCAACCGCGACGAAGCCAAGCTCACCGTGCTCGGCGTGCCCGACAAGCCGGGAATCGCCTACCAGATCCTCGGCCCGATCGCCGATGCCAATCTCGATGTCGACATGATCATCCAGAACGTCGGGCATGACGGCACCACCGATTTCTCGTTTACGGTCGGGCGCGGCGACCTCGACAAGGCGCTCAAGGTGCTCGACGGCGTCAAGGAGCACATCGGTGCGCGCGCCATCGTGAGCGACAAGACCATGGCCAAGGTGTCGGTGGTCGGAATGGGTATGCGCTCGCATCCCGGCGTCGCCTCGAAGATGTTCCGTACGCTCGCCGAAGAAGGGATCAACATCCAGATGATCTCCACCTCCGAGATCAAGATCTCGGTGGCGATCGAGGAAAAGTACCTCGAACTGGCCGTCCGCGTGCTGCACAAGGTCTTCGGTCTCGACGCGAGTGTCTGAGTTTGACCCGGGGGCGCGGAATCGCTATGATCGCGGCCTCAAAGGTTGGAGAGTTGGCCGAGAGGTCGAAGGCACTCCCCTGCTAAGGGAGCATACGGGCTAAAACTCGTATCGAGGGTTCGAATCCCTCACTCTCCGCCAACCTTGCACAGAACCCGCCCATCCGGCGGGTTTTTTGTGTGCGCGCGGTCGCGCCGGGCATGCTGCGGGTCACTCAAACCTGGCCCAGCCAGGCCACCAGACGTGCGCCGCCCGTGTCATTGCGCTCGATGCGCAGTTCGCCCCGATACGCGAGCGCGATGTCCTGGGCGATGGCGAGACCGATGCCGTGTCCGGGCGTGCGCTCGTCGCCGCGCTGCCCGCGGCGCAGCAGCCGTGCGGGCTCGTCGATGCCGGGCCCGTCGTCATCGACCTCGAGCCACAGGCCGCCGCCGCGCCGCTCGGCGTGCACCCGCACCCGTCGCGCTGCCCATTTGCAGGCGTTGTCGATCAGGTTGCCCAGCAGCTCCATGGCGTCGCCTTCGTCGATGCGGACCGCGAGCGCGGCGTCGACGTCATGCTCGAACTGAAGCCGACGGTCAACGTACACCTTCTGCATGGTCGCGATCAGGCGCTCGATCAACGGCGCCAAGGCGAGCGGCGCCGCGCTTTGGCTCGCGCCGGCGGTGGCGGCGCGTTGCAGCTGGTAGTTCACGATCTGTTCCATGCGCGAAGCCTGCTCGGCGACGACAGCGGGCAGTCGCTCGTCACGGGGCGCGCCGCGCAAGACCGCGAGCGGGGTCTTGAGGCTGTGCGCGAGATCGCCAAGCGCGGCGCGATAGCGTTCGAGCTGAGTTCGCTCGCGCGCCAGCAGGCGATTGAGATTGGCCACCAGCGGCGCCAGTTCGGCGGGATGACGGCCCGGCAGCTCGCGCGTTTCGCCCGACTCCATGCGCGCCAGTTGCCGCGCCACGCCGCGCAGGGGGCGCAGGCCCCAGCGCTGCACGGCGACGAGCGTGAGCAGCAGGAGTCCGGCCATGACGGCGAGCGCGCTCCACAGGCTGCGACGGTAGGCGCCGATCTCGGCGCCCTGCGCCGCGATCGGCGCGGCCACGCTGAAGGTGAGCAGCGACGGCGACGGACCGATGGCCCAACGTACGCCGTGGCTGACCACGCGATATGGCGTGCCGTCCGCAGCGGCGCGGATTGCGCTGCGCTGTGCTCCCGGTTCGACCTGCCGGTCGAATGGAATTTCCAACCCGAGGGTGGAATCGGACTGCCAGTGCTGCGCGCGATCGTTGCGGGTGACCGCCGCGTAAAGGCCGGATCCGGGCACGGAGAGGCGCGCTTCGGGTAATGGCTGTGGCACCGAGGGCGTGCCGTCGGCGCCGCTTTCCAGCGCGCCCATCAACAGGTAGAGGAGGGCTTCCAGGCGCAGGCTCTGCGCGGCATCGGCGCTTGCGCGAAAGGCCCGGTCCAGTGCCGCACCGGTCAGGACGACGAATCCCAGCAGGATGGCCGCCGACACCAACAGGAGACGCGCGCGAAGCGATAGCGGCGTGCGGCTCAAGTCACGCCTCCGCCGGCGCGAATCGGTAGCCGCGGCCGCGCACCGTTTCGATCGGCGTCCACCGGCCCTCCGGATCGAGCTTGCGCCGCAGGCGTCCGATCAGCACCTCGAGGACGTTGCTGTCGCGGTCGTCGTCATGAGGATAGAGATAGTCGGCGAGCTCGCGTTTCGATACCACCCGCTCGCGATGTCGCGCCAGATATTCGAGCAAGCGGAACTCGAATTCCGTCAGTTCGATGGCCGTCCCGTTACACGCTACCCGCTGGGTATCGGGATCCAGGGTGTACGGACCCACACTCAGCGCGTGCCCGGCTGCGGTGTACGCGCGCCGCCACAGCGCCCGCATCCGTGCCACCAACTCCGGCATCTCGAAGGGCTTGGTGAGATAGTCGTCGGCGCCGGCCTCCAGGCCCTCGACCTTGTCCTGCCAGCGTCCGCGCGCGGTGAGGATCAGGATGGGCAGCCGCGAGCCGCGCGCACGCAGGCGCCGCACCACGTCCAGGCCCGACAATTTCGGCAGGCCCAGATCGACGATGGCCAGGTCGAACGGGAATTCACTGGCCAGGTAAAGGCCTTCCTCGCCGTCGGGGGCCTCATCCACGATGGCCCCCGTGTCGCGCAAGCTCGTGGCGACCGCTTGGCGCAGTTGCGCTTCGTCCTCGATCAGCAGCAGACGCATGTCAGCGGGTGGCCCCGGTGCGGGCGTCTACGAGGACGACGCGCACTTCGCCCGAGGGCGTGAGGACGCGCACCTTGAAAATCGGTCGGCCATCCTGTTCGGCGCGTTCGACGGCCAAGACGCGCCCGCCGGTGCGCTGCTGCGCGCGTGCCGCGGCCTCGTTCTGGTCGACAGCCGCTGCGAGCGGGGCGGCGAGCGCGAGGGCTACCACAAACACGAGATGGCGAAGGCGGGCGTACGGCATGGTCGTTCCTCGGTGAGACTGTCGCATATTGTCGCAGATGGGGTGGGGGGGGCCGTCGATCACGCCCTTGGGATGAGGGACGGGGTGCTTCCGGTTACCCCGGCGTGACCGATACGCGCACCGGAATCCGGCGCCCCGGCTCCTCGCGCATGAACTGGGCGTAGCGTCGGCCATGGTAGACGTACTCGACCTGGTAACCCGTGAGGTGGTCGTCCCACTGGTCGATGTCGCGGCAACGCTGTATCTCGCGCGGGCCCGGGTCGTGGCGCGCGGTGCGGTAGCCGCCGTTGTCGATGCGGTCGCCGACGATGGCGCCGACGACGGCGCCTACCGCGGTGGCCGCTGTCCTGCCGTCACCGCGCCCCACCTGGTTGCCGACGATGCCGCCGGTGATGCCGCCGATCACGGCGCCGCCGATCGAGCGGCCTTCCTCGTGGCGAGCACCCCGCGCACGGCCACCGATGAACTCGGTGTGGCATTCACGGCGTGGCGCGTTGACCCGTTCGTAGTGCGGCGTCACGCGGGTGACTTTCGCCCAGTCGGTGTAGCTGTGGCCATCGTAGCCGGCCAATGCGGTGCCGGCGAGACCCAACATGGATACGGCCACCAGCGATTGCAGCGTCTTCATGATCGTTCTCCTCAGTGTACAACCGCGAATGCGGTTCCATGGCGCCGAGACTAAGCGCGCCCGGCTGAACGAACGCTGAACCGAAGGCGCGCGTGGCGCGCCGGCCAGGAGCCCGGCATTTGCCATGGCGCGCAGTGGCGGGCCGCCGCACGAGTGCTTCGACGTGATTGTTTTCGCGTATCCTTTGGCAGTCCGATCGCGCCCGGCATCGCTGTCCGGCGCAGTTCCCGACGAACTACGGTGCGCCAATCATGAAACTCCAGCCTGTCATCCTTTCCGGCGGTTCCGGCACGCGCCTGTGGCCGCTCTCTCGCGAGCAACACCCGAAACAGCTCCTTGCCCTGATTACGGATGGCACGCTGCTGCAGGACACTGCCTTGCGCCTGACCGGGTTCGACGGCCGCCTGGCGGTTGCCGACGAGCCGATCGTAGTGTGCAACGAAGAGTATCGTTTCATCACCGCCGAGCAGATGCGCAGCGCCGGGCGCCCGACGCACCGCCTGCTGCTCGAGCCGGTCGGGCGCAATACCGCTCCGGCGCTGTCTCTGGCGGCGCTGGCGGCGTGTCGTGACGACGACGATGCGCTCCTGCTGGTGATGCCGGCCGACCACGGGATCCGCGATACGGCCGCGTTTCATCGCGCCATCGACACCGGCATCGAAAGCGCGCTCGGCGGGGCCATGGTCACCTTTGGCGTCGTTCCCGAGCGGGCCGAAACCGGTTATGGGTACATTCGCGCGGGCGCCGAGGTGGCGCCCGGTGTGCGCGAAGTGGGGGCGTTTGTCGAGAAGCCCGACGCACCCACCGCCGTCCGCTATGTCGCGAGTGGTGAATACCTTTGGAACAGCGGCTTGTTCATGGTCGGCGCCCGCACCTGGCTGCGCGCCATCGGGCATTTCCGGCCCGACATGCTGAGCGCCTGCCAGCAGGCGTTCGAAGCCGCCACGCGCGACGCGGATTTCGTTCGCGTCGGGCGCGAGGCGTTCGAGGCCTGCCCGGCCGACTCGATCGACTACGCGGTCATGGAGCAACTGGCGGCCACGCCGGCGCTCGGCATCGCGCCGCGGGTCGTGCCGATGGCGGTCGGCTGGTCCGACGTGGGGGCGTGGGATGCGCTATGGGCGCTGGCGGACAAGGACGAGGCCGGTAACGCCGTGCGCGGCGACGTGCTGCTCGAAGACACTCGGGCGAGCCTCGTTTATGCCACCAGCCGCATGGTCGCGTGTCTCGGGGTGAATGATCTGGTGGTGGTCGAAACGCCGGATGCGGTACTGGTCGCGCACAAGGACCATACCCAGGACGTCAAGAAGATCGTCGCGCGGCTCAAGGCCGACGCGCGCCCGCAGGTGGCGGCGCACCGCAAGATTCACCGCCCGTGGGGCTGGTACGATTCGATCGACGGCGGGGGCCGGTTCCAGGTCAAGCGCATCGTCGTGAATCCGGGTGCGGCGCTCAGCCTGCAGATGCATCACCACCGCGCCGAGCACTGGATCGTGGTGCGGGGAACGGCGCGCGTGACCCGCGGCGAGGAGACCTTCCTGCTATCGGAGAACCAGTCGACGTACATTCCGCTGGGGGTCACGCACCGGCTGGAAAATCCCGGCAAGCTGCCGTTGGAGATGATCGAGGTGCAGTCGGGCAGCTATCTCGGCGAAGACGATATCGTCCGCTTCCAGGATAGTTACGGGCGCGGCTGAGAATGTTTCCTTGCCGGATCGGGTCGTCAGTTCCGATCCGCAGCGCTTACCAGAGTTGCCACCAAGCCTTGTCGACCTTGGGGCCGCCGGCCAGATAGACGCTGTTCGGGAAGTTTTTGCGCAGCACCCGGTCTGCATCGTCGCGCAGATCGGCCATGCCGAGCTTGTCATAGCTATTGACGAGCACGAACAGTGCCTCTTCGGTGGCCGGTGCCGCCGGATAGGTCGTCAACGCGCTCCGCGCCCGATTGATCGCCGCCACATAGGCGCCGCGACGGAAGTAGTACCGCGCCACATGGACCTCGTGCGCCGCCAGCGAATTGACGAGGTACTGCATGCGCTGGCGCGCGTCTTCGGCATAGCGGCTTTCGGGGAAACGGGTGGCGAGCTCGCGGAACGTGTCGAACGACTCCTGCGCCCCTTTCGGGTCGCGCTCCGACAGATCCTGGTTGGACAGTCCCGCCAGCAGGCCCAGGTCCTCGTTGAACGTGGCGAGCCCCTTGAGGTAGTAGGCGTAGTCGACATGCGGATGATTGGGGTGCAGGCGAATAAAGCGATCGCAGGCGGCGATCGCCAGCGCCGGCTCGCCCGACTTGTATTGCGCGTAGGCGACCTCGATCTGCGCCTGCTGGGCGTAACGGCCGTAGGGATAGCGCGCTTCGAGCTTCTCGAAGAGCTTGATCGCCTGTTCGTACGAGCTCTCGCCCATCGCCGTCTTCGCTTCGGAATACAGGCGCTGGGCATTCCAGCCCGCCGTCTCGTCGATCTGCTCCGGCAACAGGCCGCAACCGCCCAGCAGCAGCGCGCCGATAACCGCTAAACTTCGCAGGGTGAACCGTGCCATCGAAAACACTCGCGTGAATGAACCGA
>Ga0214472_10006033_pt1 | contig 12708 bp, 11 predicted proteins | sample RVTome_6_FD_207662 | JGI IMG/M metagenome (GOLD analysis project Ga0214472, IMG submission 207662) | Soil microbial communities from uranium-contaminated site in the Upper Colorado River Basin, Wyoming, United States - RVT140D175 | ecosystem: Environmental > Terrestrial > Soil > Contaminated >... | reverse complement strand
TGACGACAGGCAACGTCATCACCGCAAGCGTGAGACTTGCGGCCAAAATGCTCTCGCCGAGATGCAGGAAATGAACGAACGCGCCGACTCCGAAGAGCGCGTGCACGATCGATGGGACGCCCGCGAGGTTGACTATCGCGAGGTTGATCAGTCTCGTCAGCCAGTTGTCGGCCGCGTACTCGCTCAGGTATATCGCCGCAGCGATCCCCACGGGGACAGACGCAACGAGCGCCACCGCCACGAGACAGATTGTGCCCAGCAGTGCCGGAAAGATCCCACCGGCCGTCATGCCGTTCGTGGGCTCCGTCAGCAGGAAGTCCCACGAGATGATCGGCCCACCACGCACGATCAGCACCGAGAGAATGATCACCACGGGAATGATGAGCACTGCTGTCATCGATCCGAACAGCCCCCGGACGAGCTTCTGGGTCCGATAGTCCCGTCCGTTGAGATCGGTTCGGGCGAACACCGTCAGGCCTTCTTCGGGAGACCGCGGATGACGAGGTCAGCGGTGAGGTTGATGACGAAAGTGACGGAGAACAACAGAATCCCGAGCGTGAACAACGCACGATAGTGATCGGACCCGTTCGCCGTTTCTCCAAGTTCCGCCGCGATCGTCGCGGTCAACGCACGGACAGAGTCGAAGACACTCGTGGGAATGTTGATCGAATGTCCCGATGCGAGGAGCACAGCCATCGTCTCGCCAAAGCCCCGACCCACACCGAGCAACACCGCAACCATGAGGCCACTCCTGGCGGCCGGGAAGACGACGCGAGAGATGACCTGCCACTTCGTGGCGCCGAGGGCCTCCGCCGCCTCGCGGTACGCATCCGGGACAGCCTTGAGCGCGTCCTCCGCGATCGTGGTCATGATCGGCGCTGCCATCAAGCCGAGGATGATCCCGGAATTGAGCACGTTGAGCCCGATCGGCACATCGAACAACTGGATGATCAGCGGGTTCATGATGCTCAGGCCAATGAACCCCCATACCACCGAGGGGATCGCGGCCAACAGTTCGACGAGCACTTTGAGCGTCTCGCGCAGTTTGCCGCTCGCGAACTCTCCAATGAAGATGGCCGCACCTAACGAGAATGGCACTGAGACCAGCATCGCGAGCCCCGTCACGCTCGCGGTGCCGGCGATCAGCGCAAGCGTGCCGTACGTCGGGTGGTCGGACGTCGGTCGCCATTTCTCGGAACCGAAGAACTCCGCGGCGTCGAACGGACCCGTCAGGAACGGAAGACCCTCACGGGCGATGAAGAGAAAGATGGCGATGATGAACACGATCGCCGAGATGCCACCCGTAAACACGAGCCCGGCAACGAGCTTGTCGATGTACCAATCCGCGGTCCGCCTGTCCTGATTGGCGCCGTTGGCGTCACTCACCATCCGAACCTACGAGCATTTCCATCAAATCGCAGATCTCGGTCCCCACGCGGTGATAGGCCGCTTCGATCAGTTTCTCGGGGTCGGGCCCATCGAGGGTCAGGGGGGCGCCCACATCCCAGGCGAGCGAAGCGGTCAGGAACGGAAGCGAGTCGAGGTGCCGCAACGGGTCCCCCTCGAGCCCGATGATGATGTGATAGTGGTTCCCGCGATCATCACGAGCCGCGAGTGCTTTCGGGCGTGGGTCACTCCCCAACCCTCGTTCCGAAAGAAACCTCGTCACGGCGTCAGGCAACGCCTCGGCTGGCGACCAGCCTGCGCTCGAATAGGACCCGCTGTCCGGAAAGGCGCGTCGCGCATACGCTTCGGCCAACTGGCTCATCCCTTCGTTCCGCTCGTCTACGAACATGATGCGGAAGACCTTCTTCTCTTTGACCTCGCCCGATACCGTAAACAGCGTGTGTTGACAGACGTTCGCCGCCTGATCGGATACACGCATCAGAGTCCGGAGCACTGTCCCGAGCGCGAGCGCATCCTTGATCGGGGGATCATCTTCGGCCGCCGACTCGATCAGTGTGTGATACGCCCGCTTGAAGTCCTCGTCGACATCCTGACACTGGTCCGCCGTGGCGCGGGCGAGGTCCACATCGCCCTCGCGGAACGCTTCGAGACTCTGTCGGAGCACCAACTCTGCTCCGCGCCCGAGATTGCCGATCGCATCCAGAATGCTGCGCGGAGGGTCGCCCGAAAAGCGAACCGACTCGCGGCACACCGCTGCCGCGTAGTCCCCCACTCGTTCGAGCGCAACCGTCATGCGCAAGACAGACGACACCCAGCGCAGGTGGCCGGCACTCGGAGAGTGGCGCACGACGAACACATGACAGAGACGGTCGAGCTTGCGGACCCCGCGGTTCACCGCGCGATCTCGAAGAATCGTCATGTTGCCCAGCGGACGATCGCCCTGGACGACAGCGCGCACGGCGTCCCCGGTCGCGCGCACCACGCGATCGCTGATATCTTCCAGCCGCACACGGATCTCGTCGAGATCCATCTGCAGCCGCTCTTCGTAGTGGGACACTTCTGACCCCCCGGAGGGAAAATCAGTCGGCCGAGGAAGCGAGTTCCTTCGGCCGACTAGAGAACGTCATCAGGACGCTGGGCAGCTCACGTCTCTGATCGGGGCATAGCCCTTGCGCTTGATGATGCACTGACCTTTGTCCCCGAGGATCCAGTCCAGGTAGGCCTTGACGGGGCCCGTCGGTTCGCCAGCGGAGTACATCAGAAGCGGACGTGCGATCGGGTAAGTCCGATCGAGTGCTGTTTCCACGGACGGACTCACGCACTCTGCGCCCTCCTCTGCGGCGACGCAGGGGGTCGCAACGTGCTCGGTGGCATACGCGAGACCGCTGAAGCCGATAGCACACGGCGTGTTCTCCACGAGTTCGACGACGTCCTTCGAGCCGTGCATATCCCGTGAGCCGAGCTTGTAGTCGCCCTCCTTGCCCAGGATCGCCTCCCTGAAGTACGCGTACGTCCCCGAGTTGTTCTGGCGGCTCACGCGCACGATCTCGCCACTCGAACAACCTGCCACCTCGACACCGAGATCGCCCCACTTCTCGGCGCCGCCCCCCTCACCATAGATCTGCGCGAGTTGCGCGATGGTGACAGCCTGAATCGGATTGTCTGGGTGCAGGTAGACCGCCAACGCATCGTAGCCCACGGTGAACTCGATGGGCTCCACGCCATTCGCGCGCGCGGCTTCGAGCTCGCTCTCCTTCATCTTCCGACTCGAATTCGCGATGTCGACCGTGCCGTTGATCATGGCGGAGATCCCCGTCCCGCTCCCGCCACCGGTGACGCTAACCGCGACGTTCGGGTCCACGGTCTTGTATCCTTCGGCCCACGCCTGGGCCACGTTCACGAGGGTATCCGAACCCTTGTTCTGGATCACGACGCGGTTTTCCCGCTGTCCCCCTCCACAGGCAACCAGTGTCAGGGCGGCCAGACCGGCTAGTGCAAATCTCATCGATCTCCAAGCTCCTTGTCGCGCTTTGTCACGCATCCCGGTGCTGCGCTGGGCTGATTGCGCCTGGCAAGCAGGAGTCTACACCAGCCACCACAGCCACTTTTAGAGCATGCGCATGACAAAGGTGTGACGAACTGGACGCTGGTGAATGCCGGATTGGGGAATGTTGGGGCTGCAGAATGAGTCGGGCACCCCTCCGTTCACAGGACGCCGCCTCCGGAATGAAGCGGCCCCTCTAATGGCCCCGCGCCCGGTGGGGCACCCGACTCACAGGCATCACAAGCACATGACATGCCAGGCCAGACATCCACAGTTATGTAATTGATAATGAATAGTTTAATGAGGCAGCAGAGGATTCCCACCGGTCTGTCCGAATGGCTGCTTTTCGGTCTCATGTCCGACTTTGACAGACGCGGATCCTGCGCGCTCAGGCTCTCGCCCATGGCGCGGCCCCGCGAGCAAGCTGTGCTAATGTGCGACCACTCCAATTCGCACCCACGAATGCTCTTCAATAGTCTCGAGTTCGGATTCTTCTTCGCCCTCGTTTTCGGCGTCACGCTGCTCCTTCCACATCGGGCCCAGAACCGCTGGTTGCTCCTCGCCAGCTACGTCTTCTATGCGGCCTGGGATTGGCGGTTTCTCGGTCTTCTCGCGTTGTCGACCACCATCGACTATTGGGTTGCACGGGCGATCCACCAGGCTGTGGACTCGAAGTATCGCAGAGCCCTGCTCGCGACGAGTGTCGTCAGCAACCTGGGGATCCTCGGCATCTTCAAATACGCCGACTTCTTTGGGACGAGCCTGGCCAGGCTGCTCGGAACCCTTGGCGTGGAGCTGCAACCTTTCCTGCTCGAAGTCGTCCTGCCGGTGGGTATCTCCTTCTACACGTTTCAGACGCTGAGCTACACGATCGACGTCTATCGGCGCCGCATGGCCCCGACCCACGACTTTCTCGACTTTGCTCTCTTCGTGTCCTTCTTTCCCCAGCTCGTGGCTGGCCCGATCGAGCGCGCGAGCCGCTTGCTACCGCAGATCGGGGCACGTCGGAAGGTCACGATGGTCGGAATTCAGGGCGGTAGCTGGCTCATTCTGTGGGGCCTGTTCAAGAAGGTCGTGATCGGAGACAACCTCGCGCCCCTCATCGACGCGGTCTTTGCTCCCGCCGCCGAGCCCTACGCCCCCGAGGTACTCCTCGCCACCTATGCGTTTGCGGTTCAGATCTACTGCGACTTCTCGGGCTACACAGACATCGCCCGCGGCCTGGCCCAGTGCCTGGGGTTTGAGCTGATGCTGAACTTCGATCTGCCCTATCTCGCGCGCAACCCTTCCGAGTTCTGGCGCCGCTGGCACATCAGCCTGTCGACCTGGCTGCGCGACTATCTCTACATCTCACTGGGCGGCAATCGCCACGGGAGGTGGCGCACGTATCGGAATCTGCTACTGACGATGCTGCTGGGTGGGCTCTGGCATGGCGCCGCCTGGCACTTCGTGGCCTGGGGTGGCTACCACGGCCTGCTGCTGGGTGTTCATCGGGCCTGCCGGGGCGCACTCGATCGACTGACGATCGGTTCGGCGACCCGGCAACGCGCCGTTCATCTCCTCTCCACGCTCTTCACGTTCCACCTGGTCTGCCTGGGCTGGTTACTCTTTCGCGCGGACTCTCTCTCGCATGCCCTCAGCCTGGTTGGACGGTTTGGTGGGCCCTGGCATGTCGGCTTGGCGTCGGCGTGGCTCCTCCCGCTGACCGTACTGGCGGGTCCGCTTCTACTCATGCAATTGGCGCAGGCGAAGTCCGGGAAGCTGAATGTCGTTCAGCAAATGCCGCTAGTCCTGAGGGCCGCGGTCTACGCCGGACTCTTCCTCGTAGTGGTCGTGTTCGGAGAGGATTTCGGTCGGCCTTTCATCTATTTTCAGTTTTGAGAGTCTCGGCGCCAATCGTCACCGAGCGGAGCCCGCGGGCCCAACGACTCCGCCGCGGATTACCGTTCGCAGGCATCCTCGCCATCCTGGCCGTCTATACGTTGGACACCCTCGCCCTGGGCCCTCGCGGCCCCTGGCAGACCGTCGACGGGCTTCTTCCCGGGCCGGGTTTGGAGCGAGACATCGTGATCGATCAACAGGAGCTACGGGCTCTCCTCGAGACACCACCGGACCAGAAGCGGGCTCTGGTGGTGGGGTCGAGTCGAGCCCAGAGTTTCCGGCCCCAACTGATCCGCTCGGAGCTTCGGCACAGCGTGCGCTTCGGAAGAATTGCGCATGGCCTCATTGCACCGTTCGAGATCGACTCTCTGGTCGACACGGCGCTCGCGATCGACACAGATGTCGTCGTCATCCTGCTGTCTGAGTTCGACCTGAATCGGCCCGTGTTCATCGCCCCCCCGGTCAGCTTTGGAAGTTTCGCTGCCGTACGCGACCTCGCTCAGCTCGGGGGCCCCGCCTTCTCCTACGAACACCGGCTCCTGCTCTTCCGGCTATCGGCCGCATGCGCGCTCAACAGCTATCGATACCGTGACGTATTGCAGCGCGCTTTCGCCGACAAATGGCGCCGATTCGAGCTCGGCGACCCGTTTCCCCGACCCACTCGAGTCTCTCACCCCAATCAGGTGGAGGGCGGGACGCCCACCCCGCTCAGCGGAGCGGACCAGAAGAATCTCTTCTCCCGCCTGGGTCAGCTCTTCCCCGGCGGATACCGCTCGACGTTCGATCAGATACGCTCGGTCACCCGCGGTCCCCACGCCGACTTCCAGCGGGGACTCGTTCGGCGCGCCGTGGCCCGGTTGCACGCTGCTGGGGTAGCAATCGTGATTGTCGAGACGCCCGTTCATCCGCTTTCGGTCACGCTCTACGACACGAGCATTCGCGACGACTTCGTGGGGTTCGCATCACAACTCGTGTCTGAGTTCGGCGTGGTCTTCGTCGCCCTGGAAGACAGTGAACCCTATGTGGGTGAGGACTTCGGAGACCTGGTGCACTTGGAGAGGGGTGCCCCCAAACTCACGCGAACCATCGAGACCGCCGTGGCAGAAGTGCTGCGGGTCGACTCACCCCTGCGGAGATGACCAGACCTGTGGTCGTCCCGCACCCCCTCCGACAGCGCCCTCACATCAGGGGCCTTCCAATCGCAGCGCTCCTGGCCGCGCTGAGCGTGTGTGCGGTGGACACGATCATCTTGGGCCAACGCGGCCCCTGGTCCACGCTCGAGAAGCTCATGCCTCCCGCGGCGTCTCTGGAACTTGGCATCACGAAGGATCGGCAAGAGCTGCGGCGCCTCAACGACGCCGCTCCGAGCCAGAAGCGAGTCTTGGTCGTGGGATCGAGTCGAGCGAATGCGGGCTTCCAGCCCGACCTGCTCGACTCTGAGATTCGCCGCAGAGCGCAGTTTGGCAAAGTCGCCCACGCCTACATCGCCCCGTTCGAGATCAGCTCTCTGGTCGACGAAGCCATCGCTGCGGGGACGGATGTTGTCGTCATCGTCCTGTCGGAGTTCGATGTGAACCGACCTGTCTTCATCGTCGCTCCTGCCAGCTTCGGAAGCTTCACGGCCGTGTGGGACCTGGCTCGCCTCGCCGGCCCAGCCTTCGCCAACGAGAACCGGGGATTGCTTTTTCAGCTATCAGCGGTGTGCACGCTGAATGGTTACCGCTACCGGCACGTCCTGCAACGCGCTTTCGCCGACGAGTGGTTGGGGTTCGAACTCGTGAAACGGTTTCCGCGCACCGCCGCAGCGCCCCGACCGGATCAGGTCGAGGGTGGCGTGCCCACCCCGCTGACGCAGCAGGAGCGCAAAGCGATCTTCGCGCGCCTGGATGAGGTGTTCCCGGGGGCGCCGCGCTGGAGCTTCCACCAGGTGCGTTCGATCACCCGGGGCCCCCACTCTGATCTCCAGCGGGCGCTGATTCGGCGTACCGTCACTCGGCTGCGTGCTGCGGGCGTGGCGACCGTCATCGTCGAGGCGCCCATTCATCCCCTTGCGGTCGCGCTCTACGATACGAGCATCCGCTCTGATTTTCTGGCGTTCGTCGCACAGTTGATGTCCCAGTTCGGCGTTGGCTTCGTCTCCCTGGAGAATAGCGGGCCGTATGCGCCCGGGGACTTCAGAGACCTCACCCACCTGGGGAGTGGCGCGGCCAAACTCACCCGCGCGATCGAAATCAGCGTGGCAAAAGTGCTGCGTGTCCGTGTCGACGAGCGATTGGCCAAAGACCGCCGTGCCGACAAGACCTAATATCTTAGCAACTCACCGATACTGCAGCACGAACCCGGGCGAAGAGTTCGGGCCGGCGCTGCATTTGCTCGTTTCGGAGAGACGCCTCCTGCCAGGCCTCCTCCGGCGTCGCGTAGTGACCGAGAATCCGAATCCGGATAGGAAGAGGCACGTCGATCTCTTCGCCCACGGGTGCGGCGAACACGTGCCGAAAATCCCGCCCCTCGGCGTCACACTTCGCTTCGAACACGTAGTAGCTCATACCCGCAAGATACGAGGGGACATCGACGGGGTGCGTGATGCTGGTTACACTTGTATCGACCGGTCGCACGGTACTGGGGGCTATTCGACGCTCCTGTGATGCCGCGCACCAGAACCGCGACGCGCGCTGATTCTCGCGCGAACTCCGTTCCGGACGCTGAGGCGCTCTTAACCTTAGTCCGGCCGTGGTGGGCCTTCGAGTGGGCGCCTGGCCTCTATAACAGCGGACTCGCCATGACTGAGCCCAAGAATTTCATCAGGCGATCCGATTCGCCATCCTCGACGACGTCCTCGTAAGTGCTTGCCGGAGGTGGGATTTGAACCCACATGAGCCGAAGCCCGCAGGATTTTAAGTCCCGTGCGTCTGCCAGTTCCGCCACTCCGGCGCGGGTACCCAACGACGTACGAGATTACCACGGGGGTAGTCTAACCCGGCCCCTTCTCCGCCTCCTGCCTGAGCACCTCGATCATCGCCGGGTGCAGTGCGCCGTTGGTGGAGAGGATCTCGTCCGCGGCGCAGGGCAGCGGCGAGCCGTCGAAACGCGTCGTCTTTCCGCCGGCTTCTTCGAGGATCAGAATCCCGGCGAGGAAGTCCCAAGGACTCAGTCGCTCCTCCCAGAAGCCATCGGCTCGGCCTGCGGCGACGTAGCACAGATCCAGGGCAGCCGAACCATCGCGTCGCACGCCACGCGCTTCGCCGAGGAAGCGGTGGAAGAGCCGTAGGCGCTGCGCAGTCTTCGTGTGAATATCGTACGGGAACCCCGTGATGAGCAGGCTGGAAATGAGCTGTGACTCTTGCGTCGTACGGATCGGAGCACCGTTGAGACGCGAGCCCGCGCCGCGCTCGGCAGTGAACAGCTCCTGACGCATGGGGTCGTAGACAGCGGCCGCGATCACGACGCCATCACGCACGAGCGCGATGGACGAGGCGAACACGGGATATGAATGCGCGTAGTTTGTCGTGCCGTCGAGAGGGTCGACATACCACACGAAGCGCGAGCCACGGCGTTCATGTCCGCTCTCCTCCGCCACGATGTCGTGATCAGGAAAGCGACGGCGCAGGATCTCGAGAATCGCGTCCTCACACGCGCGGTCGATCTGCGTGACGATATCGATCGCGCCTTTGTGCTCCACGGAGAGGTCTCCGCCGTAGTGAGCCCTTTGAATTTGTCCCGCGCGAAGCGCGGCCTCGGCAGCCGTTGCGACGTAGCTCGTTTTCATGCGTCCTTGCTCTGGCACCACAACGTGTGGCCCCATCCATTTGTCGACGTGTTGCCCGAACCGTGGTGCGATTGTAGGATGACCGCCCCCATGCCCCTAACCGCGACTCGCCTCGGCTTTGCCGCCCGGTCCCTGCTGAGCGCAGGCTTGCTCGCGCCACTCGTTGGCGTGGGCGTAGCCCAGGAGCTCCACGGCCCACCCGAGTACGGACGGCGTGCAGCGTACGTCCAGGACGCCCCCGGGCCGGAACCCGTGCTCCCAAGGCAGCACGTCCGCCGCGATGAGCGCCGCACGATGCGCAAACTGCCCGAGAATCTGGGACGAAACGTGGTCGGTCTCATCGCGATGGACAACCTGGTCCCGTTCGCGTTGGGAGCGGGCGCCACCGGCATCGGGTTCGCTTTGGACGACCCGCTGCAAGAGTACTTCTCGAAAGAGGATCGCCTCGGCGGGCTCCAGACGTTCGGCGACAAGTTAGGGGACGCCGAGGTGGTCGTGCCCCTGCTCGGGAGCGTGTTCGTAGTCGGTCGACTGATCGACAACCAGCGCTTTCGCGACATGAGCTACGACCTGGGAGAGGCGGCGATCGTGAGCGGATTGATCACCAGCGGGCTGAAGCTCGCTGTCGGCCGCGTCCGACCGAACGGATCGAACGATCGCTCCTTCCCCTCAGGACATTCGTCTGCGTGGTTTACATACGCCTCGATCGTACAGCGCCACTACGGAACATGGGTCGCTCTACCGGCGTACGGGCTGTGGGCCCTCGTCGCCACTTCACGCATGGACATCAACGTGCACTACTTCAGCGATGTGATCGCGGGGGCTGGAATCGGCTACCTCGTCGCCCGGACCGCCGTGCGTCAGAGCGACCGGCCGCTGCCGGGAGAACCCCGACGCAAACTGACAGTGCTTCCGTGGCTCAGCCCGCGGGAGCGTGGTCTCGGGGTCGTCGCAAGACTCGAATTCTGAAGGAAAATGACGATGCTTCTCTACAAGACTGATGATGTATTCCTGGTTCACGCCGATGACGGTGAGCTCTATCGCCTGCGCACGAACGACTGGGATGGTCTGATCAATCGCGACGATATCCACGACTACCTTGGCGCGCAACTACGAGAGCTCTCGCCCGTCGGCGGGATCTCCCCAGGGCGTATTCCACATCTACGCGCGCCGATCAGCTCACAGGAGGTGTGGGGCGCCGGTGTAACGTATCACCGTAGCCGGGACGCTCGCATGGAGGAATCTGAAGGCGCGGGTGGAGGCGACTTCTACAGCCGCGTGTACAACGCAGAGCGGCCAGAGATCTTCTTCAAGACCACGTCACACCGCGTCGTGGGGAGCGGTGGACAGGTGCGCATTAGGCAGGACTCGAAGTGGAACGTTCCGGAGCCAGAGCTGACATTGGTCGTCACCTCATCGGGTACGATCGTGGGCTACACGATTGGAAACGATATGAGTTCACGCGACATCGAGGGAGAGAACCCTCTATACCTCCCTCAGGCGAAAACGTTCGACGGCTGCTGTGCCCTGGGTCCGGGAATCCTCGTGACGCAAGAGCCCCTCGCAGCGGATACTGCCATCGACTTGCAGATACTGCGTACCGGCAGCACGGTCGCGACGGGAAGCACGTCTCTCTTGCAGATGAAGAGGCCCTTGAAGGATCTCGTCGACTTCCTCACGCGCGAATGCAGTTTCCCCACGGGGTGCTTCTTGCTGACAGGTACCGGGATCATCCCCGACGACGACTTCTCTCTCGCGACAGGCGACGAGATCCGGATCACGATCGCCCCGATCGGAACGCTCGTGAACACGGTGGCGTGAACGCCTGAAGTGTCAGGTGGGCGCTGCCTCGCGCTCCCGCCTCAAGCCGTAGGGCAGGGCCGTGATGAGCAGGAGCAGGATGAATATCTCCGAGTCTCCGAAGTTGTACTCAAACAGGCCGCCCGCCATCACCGCTACCCAGCTCGCCAGGGCTGCGACGGCGACCCAGCCCGGTCCGCGTCTACCGAGTCGCGCCTGGTCCAACGCGTCTTTCATCGCCACGAAGACCATCCATATCCACAACGCGAGACCCGGCAAACCACGCTCGGCAGCGATCTGCACCGCGTTGTCGTGAAGATGTGGCGCTGAGGCATTGGGAGCAGCCTGCCAGCGATAGCGAGAGTAGACCGGCTCGACCTGTCCAGGTCCGACACCGAAGATCGGTCTTTCGGCGATCATGTCGATTCCGGCCTGCCACATGTAGTAGCGGTCACGACTGCTGTCATCGGTGATCGTCAGTCGGTCGAGGACAGGCTTGGGACCCACGGCGAGAATGACGAGGACCCCGGCGGGCAGGAGCAATAGCATCCGCGGAGCCCACAGGAAGAACACGATCGCTAGTCCCACCAGGGTTCCCAACCAGGCACTACGTGTCTGTGAGACGAGCAGGGACCACGCGCAGATGGGTGCAGCGAGCATCGCCAGAAGTGCGCTCATCCCCCGCCCCCCCCACGATCCTCGGGCAAGACCGATCCCTGCAACGGTCAAGCCACAGGCGAGCACACCGCGTTGCGCTTGGGTCGAGACGAGATCGAAGTGCCCCACGAGGGCGATGGCTCCCATGCAGAGCCCGACGATACCGATTGCAAGCCAGTCCCGCCGCCCCGGTCGCGTGTCCTCGCTCCGCCAAAAAACGAGGCGCGCCACGGCCAGAACGATCCCCGCCATGGAGAGCCCCGCAGCGGTCATGTAGTGCCCCAGAAAACCAATCGGCCTCTGGTTCAACGTGTCGAATCCGAGCAGGTAGTACTGGACGATACAGCCGATGCCGAGTACGACGGTACCGAGCAAGGCTGCATCCACGAGACGCTCCCGCTGTGCGCGTTTACCGAGGGAGTCGACGGCGATCCAGAGCACGGCGAACAGCACGAGCTTCTTCGCCGCCTGATGAGCCCCAACGGGGTCGTCCGAGAAGGATGCGGAGAGCACCGTCCAGACTCCGAAAGCGATGATCGGAACGTTGATCGCCAGCGAAGGGAACTTCGTCCGCCCGGCTGCCAGCCGCACCAGGAACATCAGTCCCGCGAGCGCAAGTAGAAGCTCGGATATGAAGACCGACACGATGCAGGTCGCGGCGACAGCCGTGAGAAGCGCTGGCTGCCACTCGTCGAGCAGCTCGAGCGTGGTCTCGCCGACGCGGATCGGTCGGGCCGGGGCTCGCAGCGCCCGGCGCAATGTCAGTGTATCCAGCGCCACAGTACAGGCTTCACGCTGAGCAGGTTAGCACGACCACCTTGCGACGGTGAAAGCCCCGCATGTAGGATGGCGCCTCATGCCACACAGCGCCAGGTTTCCCGGCGCCCGCGCTTTCGAGTCACGAGATGGGTGATCGGACGCCCCCTGTCTGGGGAACCGCCCTGCTGCTCGCGCTCACCGCGGGTCTGCTCCTCTTTCGTCTGGGAGACGTCCCGCTGATCGGCCCCGACGAGCCGCGCTACGCCCGCGTCGCCGTGGAGATGACCCGGTCGGGAGACTTCGTTGTACCGAGGCTTCAAGGGCAGCCCTGGCTCGAGAAGCCGGTGCTCTACTACTGGCTCGCTGGCGCGGCGTACCGCGTCTTCGGGGAGAC
>Ga0214472_10006032_pt1 | contig 12710 bp, 13 predicted proteins | sample RVTome_6_FD_207662 | JGI IMG/M metagenome (GOLD analysis project Ga0214472, IMG submission 207662) | Soil microbial communities from uranium-contaminated site in the Upper Colorado River Basin, Wyoming, United States - RVT140D175 | ecosystem: Environmental > Terrestrial > Soil > Contaminated >... | reverse complement strand
TCAGCGAAAAAGAGATGCACATTCATCCGTGCTTTTCAATGCAACAGCCTTTTATTTTTCTTGCTGATCAGAGACTGCCGGGAGGTTATTGGTTTGCGGACTATAAACAGGGCACGGTCTATTGGGCCTCGGGGACAAACCCTGGGGCGTTTGGCAGGCTTTGCCGGAGTGTTTGAGGCAAAGAGACAAGCGATGTGAGCGGCGCATAAAGTACATTTAGGGGATGTCTATTTCCCCCAATTCGGAGTACCATCAAAGCACATAAATATCATAAATCAATAAATTTAAAACAGGAGAGAAAAAAATGAGTAAAACGCAAGAAAATCTTCAAGCCGCATTTGCCGGCGAATCCCAGGCTCGAAATAAATACACCTTTTTTGCCAAAGTAGCCAGAAAAGAGGGGTATCGTTATATAGCCGATATCTTTGAAGAGACGGCGATCAACGAGATGCAGCATGCCAAAGATGAATTCAAGCTGCTTAACGGCATTGGCGACACCACAGCCAATCTGCAGGAGGCAGTAAGCGGGGAACACTATGAAACCGTAGAAATGTACCCCACCTTTGCAAAAGAAGCGGAGGAAGAGGGTAACATGGCGGCCGCTGCACTCTTCAGGCAGATCGCCCGAGTTGAGGCGCTTCATAAAGCCCGGTACGCGCGGCTGCTTGAGATGGTCAAAAACGGCACGGTGTATAAAAGGGACGAACCGATCGAGTGGAAGTGCAGTAAATGCGGCAATATTCATAAAGGGGTCGAGCCCCCGGAAAAATGTCCGGTTTGCAAACATGCCCGGGAGTATTTTGGCCCGGCCGGTTCCCTCGACTGATTGTCTCAGCCCTGAAGAGACAGGGAGCAGCAACATTGAATTTTAAGATGCCCGAAACTTGGAGTATTCTCCCTGTTTCGGGCTTCTTGTTTCGCAACTTTTCCAAAAGTGCTGGTAAGACTTCTGGATCCCCGATCCAGAAAGTTAAAAAAAAACTATTTAGCACAACTTTTGGAGAAGTTACCTTGTTTCACATATACCTCTCCTAATCCGGATAAAAACCACCGGTTCTCAAACAGATTCCCAGGCTTCCGGCCTTGAAAGAACAAAATCCATGAGAATACCCATAATTTGTTGCAACGTTTCATCGGGCTTAGAGAATTGAAGACCAAGCTGCAGGAGGTTTGTTTTTTCAATTAATTTCGTCCAGCGAACAGTCACCTCGGTATAGATGGGCGCAACAAAAACCGGGAAGTCAATTTCAACCCAGAAACTGCTTCCCAGCTTGAGGTCGGCAGTCTGGCCATCATTCGAGATGTATATACTCATGCCCCCTTCACTCAAATCAAGAATGGGCGACTGGTTTTTCCGCATCATGGTGAATTGTATCGGTGGGGCTTCGGTATAGACTATATGGGCCAGAGGTTTCTCGGTTTTTGTTGTTAACTTTTCAGGAAGCCGGGATAATAACCCCTCCATCCCGCCGACAACAACGCGTGTTTTTTTTCGCTCCGCAATCTGAGAAAGACTTGGGATGGCAAATTTCGCAGCGCATTTCGGACATTTGCCGATTTTTCTTTTCTCGGATGGCCGGGCAAGTAAAACCTTACCGCACTTACTGCATCTGATTTTCAGTTTAGCTATCATATCGCATAAGCATGCGTCTGCGCTGGGGTCCCCTGCCGGAAGGCCGGTATTAAAAGAGCCTGAAGATGATGGCTTAATTTTTACCCGGCTTTGCAGGATCGCATCGCCAGGCGGATTAAAATACAGTCCCAAAGCATCCTTCAGTAAAATGACAAAAACTGATTTATAGTGGAAATAATCCCGAATGTAAAGATTCGGAAAGGTTATAATCCCACCTCTTTTCAGAAAAATCGTTGAAGTGCAAATATCGATTCCTACGTAACATGTTGAAATGAGACGCGATTCATATCAAGCCTCTGCCGGACCCTTTGCAGGAATAAATATTGCAGTCAATTTTTTCTGGTAATAGGGTGCAAAATAACAGTAACATAAAGTTTCACCTTGCGTACGGCAGGCATGAAAATTATGGGTCGTGCGCAAGTGAGCCGGTTGAGTTCAACCACCCAAAACACCCTGCATCCTTGGTGAAAAACACCATGCCAGGGGGATAAAAGCAGACGAGCTGCTCAACTCAGCTATATAGGCATTGGATGAAGTTGGAGAAAACAATGACGCACAATAGTTTGCTGAAATCAGAAAATTCTTTTGACGCGCAACTTTTTCGGGCGTTCTTCGACCAGTCACCGGACGGTATTCTTGTCACGGATCGGGATGGACATCTCATTGAGTTCAATGAGGCGGCCCACAAGGCGCTCGGTTATACGAGAAGTGAATTCGAACACCTTGACCTCGCCGCCCTCAACGGAATGCCGGATGCCGAGCAAGCCCTGCTTCACCAGCGGAGAGTCATGGAGGAAGGATGCGCCGTATTTGAGACCAGGCAGAAAACCAAGGACGGGGATACAAGAGATGTTCAGGTTTCCACCAAGAAATTGACCCTGACCGGCCGCATACTTTTCCACACAATATGGCACGACATCTCCGACCGCACCAGGATCGAGACGAAACTACAGGAATCGATCCGGAATCTCGAGCAGGAAAAGGCGAAGACGGAGGCGATCATCGGCGCCATCGGTGAAGGCGTCAGCATACGGGATCGGGACTTTCGGATCATGTATCAGAATCAGGCTACGATTGACGGCATCGGAGATCATACCGGTGAAGCGTGTTATCAGGCCATCCAGGGTCGGGTTGAGATATGCGAGGGCTGCCCGGTGGCCTTGGCCTTCAAGGACGGCAAGACCCATAAGGCGGAAATGAGTGTGGCCACCAAGCATGGCCCGCAGAATTTCGAAATCTGCGCCTCGCCGATCAGGGACGGCTCCGGTCGGATCATCGCCGCAGTCGAGCTAAGCAGAAACATTACTGAAAAGAAACAAGCCGAGGAGGCTCTGAAAGAGGCAAACTCCCGGATGGAGGCCCTGATCAACGCCATTCCGGACATGGTCCTTTTCAAAGACGCCCAGCGCCGCTGGCTGGTCGTGAACGAAGCGGTGGAGAAGACCAACGGCCTGCGACGCGAACAGGTGTTGGGTAAGGTTGATGAAGAAATCATCCCGCCGGAAGTGGCGGCGATGTGCCGGGCCAGCGATGAAAAGGCGATGCAGGCTGACGGCCCCGTCCATAGCGAGGAATCGATAGTCGGCGAAGACGGCGAAACGATTTATCTTGATACCATTAAGGCGCCCGTGCATGACCAACAGGGCAACCTGGCGGGCTTGGTGGTGGTCAGCCGCGACATCACCAAACGCAGGAAGATGGAGGAGGCCTTACAGCGTAGTACCGAGCACATACGCATGGCCCATCGGATGGCCAAGGTCGGCAACTGGGAATGGACCCTCGGTAAGGACGAGCTGTACTGGTCCAAAGAGATATACCGCATCTACGGCCAAGAGCCCGAACACTTCACCCCGACCTTTACGGCGGTGCAGACGGTCATGCATCCAGAGGACCTGGAACCCTTTCAGCATGGTCTGGAAGAAGCGCTCCACCAGGGCAAGCCCTTCGAAATGGACTACCGCTTTTTCCGGCCCGACGGCGCCGAACGGACCATCCATGCCATCGGGGAGGCAGCCTATGATTCGGAGGGGCGGCCTCTCGGAATGTCCGGAACGGTGCAGGATATCACGGCGCAAAAGCGACTGGAAGCAAAAGCCTGGGAGCAGTTTGCAACCCTTGAAAGCATCATCAAAAGCATGGAAAACCCGATCTATTCCGTTGATCGTGATTATTGCTATACCAGCTTCAACCCCTGCCACGCCGAGGTGATGCGAAAGTCCTATGGCGCCTCGATCGAGCTGGGGAAAAGCATCCTCGACTTCATTCCCGGGGAGAAGGACCGGCACCAGGCCAAGCTTGGTCTGGACCGGGCTTTGAACGGCGAAAATGTGCTCTTGGAGGAATACTTCGGGCAAGGAAAGGAGACCCGTCTCTGGGAGGCTTCCTACAATCCGATCCGGGGCATGGACGGCAAGGTCCTCGGTGTCTCGCTTTATGCCAGGGACACCACCGAGCGCCGGCGGGCGGATGAACAGCTCAAGGCGAGCGAGAAAAGGCTGCGCGACATTACCGCCAACCTTGGGGTCGGGCTGTACGTAATGGATATCCGGGGCGAAATAACCTTCATGAACCCCATGGCGGAACAGCTCTGGGGCTGGTCCCTGGAGGAATTGAACGAGAAGGGGTCGCATGACCTGGTACACAACCGCAGGCCGGACGGCCGCCCCCTGCCGCTGGAACAATGTGAGATATTGGGAGTTATAAAAAAAGGGAAACCCTTTGTCTCCAAGGACGAAGTATATGTGCGGAAGGACGGTACGGTTTTTCCGATTTCGGTCATTGCCACTCCTCTTCTGGAAAATGGCAAGGTTGTGGCCTCGGTCACGGCTTTTCGGGACATTTCAACAGAAATTAAGCTGGAGGAGGAGCTGCTCAAGATCCACAAGCTTGAGTCCGTCGGCATCCTCGCCGGGGGAATTGCCCATGATTTCAACAACCTCCTGCAGGCCATCATGGGGAGCATCTCCCTGGCCCAATTACATCTGGAACAATTGAACCTGGCGGCTCTCCCCCCGCTTCTCAAGCAGGCGGAGGATTCCTCAGAGGCTGCCAAGGAACTCAGCTTTCGCCTATTGACCTTTGCCAAGGGCGGGAGTCTGGTCAAGAAAGCCGTGTCCATTGAAGGAATTATCAGAAAATCGGTCAGCCTCTCCCTGAGCGGCTCCAACATTGAGTGTGACTTTGACCTTTCTTCCAACCTTGCACCGGTCAAAGTTGATGAGGGACAGTTGATGCAGGTTTTTAACAACGTTTTTATCAATGCCAAGGAAGCAATGCCCAAAGGCGGAACCATCAGCATCAACGCCCAAAAAATAACGATCCGCAAAAATTCCACTCTGCCTCTGAAGCCGGGAAAATATCTGCACATTTCCATCCGGGATAGTGGCTGCGGCATTCCCCGCGAGAACTTGTCGAAAATATTCGACCCTTATTTCTCGATGAAGGGAATGGGCAGCAAAAAAGGTACCGGCCTCGGACTCTCGATCAGCATGGCCATCGTCAGGAAACATGACGGCTTCATAGGCGTAGAGTCTACTCCCGGTCAGGGAGCGACCTTCCACATTTATATACCTTCCTCCACGGAACCCGTGTCGGACCGGATCCCTGAAGAAGAAAAAACATCGGCCATCTTCAAGAAGCGGATACTTTTTATGGACGATGACGAAAGAGTGCGGCAGCTCGTCGGGGAGATGATGACCAGTCAGGGCTGTGAAGTAGAATATGCAAGCCACGGGGAGGAGGCCATAGCGTTATACCGGCAGAGCCGGGATGAAGGCAGGCCGTTTGACTGCGCGATTCTTGACCTGACGGTCAAGGGGGGAATGGGGGGAGAAAAGGCGGTTGCCGAGCTCAAAAAGATCGACCCGCAGGTGAAGGCTGTCATTGCCAGTGGTTATGCGGAAGATCCAATTATCAAAAATTTTACAGACTACGGATTTGTAGGATCAATTTCAAAGCCTTTTGCGATGAACCAGCTCAAGGAATTGCTCTCCCATATCTGAGCGGCCATCGGCTCAAAACGGCTCCATAAACCATCTTTGTTTCTGAAAGTCCGGGATGCCGCTTGTTCAAGCGCCTTCACAACGCTTTCATAAATCTGTTTCATGGATCGCTACTTTGCCGCACTCTTTTGTATGGGGTCAAGGATGACTTTCCAGCGTTCGATTTTTTCATCCGCCGACATGCCCGCATGGGCCGGACTCGTTGAAGGTAAGCGTTCGTACCGCAAAGAGCGGTGTCTTTTCCCAAGGGTCGGGATGACGTATCGTTTGTACGCCGCCTGGGCCTTTGTCCCATTAAAAAAAACATGCGTGATGCGCGGATGGTCCTCGAAAAATGTCACAAAATCGTTGGCCTCGATTGTTTCTTCCCTTATTGCTGAATCGAGACTGCCTGTTCTCTCGCAGGCCTTTAGCACATCCCACACGGCAAAGCCCCGGCCCGTCAGAATCAGCACCCGATCCTCATACTTTCGCTCCGGACCGGCACCCAGCAGACGGCCCATTATATTCCAGAAGAGGTTTCTGCTGTGGGCATAGTATTGTTTTTTGCGAAGGGATTCGGCGCCCGGCATGGAGCCGAGAATGAGCGCGGAAGCCTTTGGGCCGCCGATCGGCTTGAAACATTGCAGTTTGAGCAAATCAATTATCGCTCTTTCCCCCGTCATTCGAGACATCGGTAAACTCCGGCAATTATCCGGTGATTTGGCAAGCAAACAAATGTTTGATTATTAGCAGCAGCGGGCGTGCATGTCAAAGTTTTTCCAAGTCGAGAAGAGATTTTCGAACTGTATAATAGAAGTGAAATGATACAGGTAGTGCGGTGACAGGAAAGGTAAAGGATTGGAAGATGTGAGAAGAAAATACGGTAATGAAGACGCGCAAGCGGCTTCCCCAGCTTGAAATATCTTATCGCTTGGTAATCATTATGCTTCCATAAAAGTATGGCCGCTTTGCAAAACGAAACCATAAAAACGCCCGATACGCTTGTTATAGGCGCAGGAGTATCCGGCCTCACTCTCTCGTGGGGATGCGCGGATGATGGCGTTGCACTTGCCCACAATTAATTTGCGGTTTGCCCGGAATGGCTGCCACCCGCCCCACATGAAATTAACCGGCAAGCTTCAACCTCGGAAACGGACACACGGACCGTTGTCAGGTTCACCCGTTAGGCTGAGGCACGGCGCGCTGCCATGGCTGATGAAACAACTCGAATAGAGGAACGGAATAACAACCATACCAGACCTAATGCAACAATGATATCGGGCCAACTGGAACCGGTAAGCCGGACCGCGCCGGCCGCCACAAACACTGAAATGTTTGATGCTATGTCATTTCGAGAGCACTCCCACACCGAACTCATATTCACGTCTGCGTGCCGATGCCGCAAAAGTAAAAAAAGACAGAGTGAGTTTGCGACGAGGCCGAGAAGACTGAACAGGCCCATTACCTCAAAGATAGGAACGCTTGGAACGAAAAATTTGTAGATTATTTGGGCAACCACGGCACAAGCTGCTAAGAAAATTAAGCCGCCCTTAAAAATCGCGACTTTGGCCTTTACGGCATCGCCCCTTGAAACAGCATACAGGCTAAGGCCATATGTCAAAGCATCGCCAAGGTTATCAAGGCTGTCGGCCAGCAACGCGGTTGACTTACCGTAAAGTGCGGCCACCGCAATCAACAGGAACATTACGGCATTGATGCCGAGCACAATTCGCAGTGTCCCTCGTTGACTTTTGCGAAGGGCTTCAACAGCACAATTGTCTTCACAGCAACCGCTCATCGTTTATTTCCCCCTAACCCCAAATTGAGTTGTTACAGGCTCATCATGATTAGAGAATAATGTAAATCTGGTTAAATAATATTCTTCAATACCTGCTTTCGTGAATGCTGATAACTCGTAAAAAAACATCAGGCAAAATAATTTACATTTAAAATCAACCAGTTATAAGAATGACAACAAAGTGGCACATGGTTTGCTTTAACTGCCAGGCAATGCAAACTTTTTTAAATTCAAAACACATTGGAAACTATCATGAAATACATCTTCAGCCTGGCAATGCTTTTTGTTGTTAGCGTTGTTCTTTCCGCCTGCAGTCTGCAAGGCGGCGCTTCCGCCACTGTCCAGCCACTAACTCCTGCAAATGGCATCCTGCAGATTCCCCTCGCCGATATCAGTGACGGGCAAGCCAAACATTTTAAGGTTATAGCAGACGATGGGACCATGGTCACCTTTTTTGCGATCAAAAGCAGAGACGGGGTTTTCAGAGCCGCTATTGATGCCTGTGACGTCTGCTATAAGTCCGGTAAGGGTTACCTTCAGGAAGGCGATTTTATGGTGTGTCAAAACTGTGGTCAGAAATTCGCTTCCAACAAAATAAATGTCCTCAAAGGCGGCTGCAACCCAGCTCCGCTCGCAAGAGAGGTAACGGGAAACACTCTGGCGATTGCTATGAAGGATATCAATGCCAATAAATGGTATATGAAATTCAGAAAGGCTTAAAGCGGCAAGCGTTTAATAAACGACCGGGTAAAAAGTAATCACGCAATAGAGACTATTCTTTATTGCGTGATTATGCAGAAATAGATCATTTTGTCCTTGCACCGTGCTATCTGCTTAAAGCCCGTATTCTTTGGGTTGCGGTTATTCGTCGTAATGACTTCCCAAAGGCGGCGGAAAAGGCTGGAATGAAATTTCAAATTTATTTTAACAACACCACAAGGAGAAAGACAATGAAAGCATGGAAGAAGAACCTGCTTGCAGCGGGAATCGTTATCAGCCTGTCAATTCCAGCAGCCGCTTTTGCCTGCGGCTGCCAGGGCAACCAGTATCGCACCGGCACCGGCCCGGTAAGCATGGAGGAAGCCCAGCAGATCACCCTTAACTATTTGTCGACCATTGATGATGGGAGCCTTCGTCCGGGCAATATAGAGCTCGACGGAAATGTCTATCTTGTTGATATTCTTGACGCGGAAGATGCTGTTATCGCCAAGCTGAATATCGATATGTTCAGCGGGGCTGTTCAAACCAAATTTTAATTCAGCAAGAGACCTTTCCCAATGCTTAGAAAAATCTCATTAACTGTAGCGCTCATCGTTCTTGTGGGCGGTTTTTTCGTATTAAACAGCGAGAATGGGTATTCCGCGAAAAGGCCGGTTGGAGAACAGAGTCAGGCTCAAACGCCCCGCAAAGCTTCATCTGTTGCTGCACAGAGAAATATACTCTCCGGTATGGTTACGGATCCGCAGGGTTTTGCAATCGCCGGCGCTAGAGTGCGCATCCCAGGACTCGATGATTTTCTTCTGACCGATGAACTTGGAATGTTTCAACGACTCTTGGTTGAACCTTGGCTCCAGCATGTTGAGGTTTTTGTCACTGCCGGCAAAGAGGGATGGCTCAACGGGGGCGCCCGCTCCAATCCGCTGCAAAGAAACATACGAATTATTCTCCAAAAGGTGCCGGATTTTGATGATCCGCTTTACCAGACAATGATCACATCGCCCATAAGCTCCAGAATTCAGAGGTCTCAGCGGGATTGCGCAAACTGCCATACGACCCATATGTGGGAATGGGGCGCTTCGAAAATGGGCAAGACGGTTCGTAATGAAAGAGTTCTGGCATCCTATAAAAAACTCCAAAAGACAATAAGTACAAGACAGGCAAACACTTGTGCCGATTGTCACGCGCCCATCGCTGCTCAAAAAGCGCCCGGGCAGACTGATCTTGCCTGGGCCTTCAGCGGCGGCAATTTGTCAAATGGCATTGAGTGCGATTTCTGCCACAAAATCCGCGATGTGCAGGTCGACAATCGATCGGGTGTGCAAAAAATAGAATCAAACAGGATTACCCTCGGCCGCGGCATGATGAGTCCGATTTTGGTTTCCGGACCCTATGACGACACCGTCAATATGGTCATGGCCGCTTCGTACAACCCCCTCTATTCAAAGAGTGAATTCTGTTCCGCTTGTCATCAGAATGCGGTCAGCCTGCCTGAAAATTCCTCATGGGATCCTAATTCTATTTATCCTGAAGCTGATCAGTATCCTCTCTATGAAGATGGACAGGTTGTGCCGGATCAATGGACATATCAAGAGTGGCTGGAGTGGCAGAACTCTCTTCCTGAAAATGCGGAAAACAAGGGCCAGCAATGCCAGGATTGTCATATGAACTGGACTAAAAACATGATGCCCTACTACCGCTACGTGGTGAGCGGCAATGTCCGCCGCAGCATGGGGACGGAACGGAGCCCTAAAAGCATCTATCCTCATAAATTCGAAGGCGCCACACCGTCTCGTTTGACGGGCTCTGTGAATCTGCAGGTGCAATCGATGCAGGAAGAAGGCACTCTCTCCGTTCAGGTCGGAGTGACCAATGTCAATGCCGGGCATCGATTGCCCACTGGAGAACATAGCAGAAATATGATCCTGCTGGTCTCCGCTGAAGATGAAGATGGCTCGCCGCTTGATTTCCAAGATGGCTCCGTTGTCCCGGCCTGGGGCGGATTTGGCGGCGGGAAAACTGATTATGCCGGACTGGCAGGCAAAGGGTTTGCCAGAATTACGGTTGATGGAAACGGCACTATCAATGTGCCGGTCTGGCAGGCCGCAGCTATTCAATCCGATAACCGGATAAAACCTGCCCAGACGGACCTGTCGGAATACAAGTTCAAGGTTCCGGAAGGGCGTGATGAGGAGATATTTTTCATAACAGCCACCCTTATCTACCGGAAAAGTTTCCCTGAAAATGATGCCGATATGGGCTGGGAACCCGAGGAAATTATCATGAAAGAGAAAACCATAGAAAGCGGTGATGGAGGCTTATGATGCTTAAAAAAATTATTTGCAGTTCTTTGCTGTTGATGCTGGCAGCGGCAAGCGCCCAAGCCGGAATAATACGCGGGAAAGCTGAAGGGGGCAAACTTTTGAAAAAATCGCCGGCAGTAGTTTATCTGGCTGATGTGAAAGGCGATTTCATTCAACCGGCCCAAAATCCGACGATGGACCAGCGCAACATGACCTTTATCCCGCACGTCCTTGCTGTCCAGACCGGCACAACGGTGGATTTTCTCAATAACGATGAAGTGCGCCACAACGTCTTTTCACCCAGCAAGGAGAAGTATAACCTCGGCACCTGGCCGCGGGGAGAGGTGAAGCCATACACCTACACTGAGCAAGGGGTCTATAACCAGCTCTGCAATGTTCATCCTGAAATGGAGGCTTTTGTGGTAGCCTTGGACACCCCATATTTTGCCACGACCGATGCCGACGGCAATTTTGAAATCAGCGGAGTTCCTGAAGGGGAATATACCGTCAAGGTCTGGCACGAAAAGCTTAAATTTATAAAGCAAACAGCGGTAGTACCTGAGAACGGAATTGTGGAGGCTTCTCTGCAGAAGAGGGGGCGATAATAGAGCATGGCGTGTCAATGCGGCAAAATAGACAGGAGGGTACTTGTTAAAGCGGGACTCAGCAGCCTCGCGGTTGCCGGTTGCGCCGGGCTCTACACCGGGATGCGCTCCCTCTACCCGACCGTACTCTATGAACCTTCGCCAATTATTGAAATTGGACCGTCCGACGCCTTTGTTCCCGGCGAGGTAAAAAGCTTTCAGGCCGGCAACAAAAAGATAAGCGTTATCCGTGGAGAACAGGGGCTGTATGCCCTGGTCAGAAATTGTACCCATATGGGGTGCATTCCGAATTATGATCCCCAAAGCCTCTCCTTTTTGTGCCCCTGCCACGGCTCGATCTTTACGATGGAGGGCGATGTTGTCAAAGGGCCCGCCCCAGCGCCTCTGTTCCGGGCAGAGATCGCGGTGAATGCCAAAGGTCTTCTTGAGGTAAATGCGGCTGTTATCGAAAATGATCCGCAACGGCGTCTGACAAAGCCGTTTTTGTATCAAATGCCCGCATAAAAGAGATATGCAGACATTACTCAATTCAATTTTAAGGCCTGCCGCCGTCCGCCGCAAAGGGTACAACGCTCTGCTCCACATACATCCGCGGACGGTGGACCGGCAAAGCCTTCGGTTTACCAGGACATTTTGCATGGGCGGTCTGGCATTTCTCATGTTCCTGGTCCTGACCGTCAGCGGCGTGCTTTTAATGTTTTTGTATGTGCCGGAAACAGAACGTGCCTACCGGGACATGAAGGATCTGGCCTATGTTGTGCCTTTCGGTCGTTTCATGAGAAATATACACCGCTGGAGCGCGCACGCGATGGTTGTTTTTGTTGTGGCCCACATGGTACGCGTTTTTTATCACAAGGCGTATAAGCCGCCGCGCGAATTCAACTGGGTGGTCGGCGTCGCGTGTCTGATTTTAACTCTGCTTTTGAGTTTCACCGGTTACCTTCTGCCGTGGGACCAATTAGCATACTGGGCAATAACCGTGGGCACAAACATGATTTCCTACGCCCCGATTATCGGCAGCAAAGGACCATTGTCCATGGTTGCTGCTGACAGCGATTTGAAATTTATTGTTTTAGGAGGCCATGCGGTCGGACAGAATGCCCTTTTACGCTTTTACGTTCTGCATGTAGTCGCCCTGCCGCTCCTGCTCCTCGTATTTATTATGTTTCATTTCTGGAGAATCAGAAAGGACAATCAGCTGAAAGCAAAAAGACCGTTATAAAGTGAGGCGGCCTCATGGTAAAACAACCAATCAGCCTGCCCGCAGCGGGAATTGGCACAGAAAAGAAACAACCGGCACCGGCAAAAGTCCCAGTATGGCCGGAACTGGTAATGCGCGAGACCATTGCGGCTTTGGCAGCATGTATTGGTCTTGGTATCGTTGCCGTTCTCATTGACGCACCGCTGGAGGCTGTAGCTGATCCCTCTTTTTCAACAAATCCTTCAAAGGCCCCATGGTACTTTCTCGGCCTTCAGGAACTCTTGGTCTACTTTTCTCCCTGGGTTGCCGGAGTTTTTATTCCTTCCCTGGTAATGTTCGGTCTCATGGCCATCCCGTATATCGATAATGGCCCTCCCAAACAAGAAACAGCCCAGCAAAGGGGTATAAGTACTCTTTTCACAACCGTCCTGCTGCTTTGCGGCGTCCTTACCATCATAGGCCTTTTTTTC
>Ga0214472_10006031_pt1 | contig 12711 bp, 10 predicted proteins | sample RVTome_6_FD_207662 | JGI IMG/M metagenome (GOLD analysis project Ga0214472, IMG submission 207662) | Soil microbial communities from uranium-contaminated site in the Upper Colorado River Basin, Wyoming, United States - RVT140D175 | ecosystem: Environmental > Terrestrial > Soil > Contaminated >... | reverse complement strand
ACTGCCGACATCAATGACAAGAGCACGATGAGCTTCCGTAATAATTTCACGGGCTTCTGGAACATGTGGAAGTATGACGTTATCAAGCGCGACTATGCGCTGCTCGACGAAATCCACCCCAACCGGATCAAGACGGCTGAAGAGTGGATCAGGCGCGAAGACGAGCGTTGCAAAAAGAACGGCCTGGGAAGTCTCTGGGACCGTCTCCAGCCAGAAGTATTCTTCGAAAGCGATTCCATCCTGAAGGTCATTAATGACGTCAACAGGGGAACGCAGGGTAAGCTTTGATCAGACAGGCATATCTATCCTGAAACCACCAGCCAGAGCGGCATCCCCGCTCTTGCCGTTCTATAAACGTTGACGACCGCGGATAAGCCGTCGCAAAACTTCAGGGACATTCCAATGAACTGTAACGGTATTAGCTTCACAGCGCGCATGCTGCTCGGCCTCCTGCTATCTCTAACATTGCTTACAAGAGCCGGATACGCGCAGACCAATGCACCGACCACAGCTTCGCAGCAGACGAATCCAGCCGCCGTCCAGGCGGAAGCCCGGTTCGAGAATTACAAGTTCCGGAGCGGCGAGACCCTGCAACAATTGAAGATTCATTATGCGACACTCGGCACACCGCACCGGAACACCCGTGGTGAGATCGACAACGCCGTCCTCGTTCTCCATTGGACCGGTGCCGACAGCCGCACCCTGTTGAGCCCCGCGTTCTCGAACGCGCTTTTCGCTCCGGGGCGACCGCTCGATGCAACGCGCTACTATCTGATCTTTCCCGACAACGTCGGTCACGGCCAATCCAGCAAACCCAGCGACGGGCTGAAGGGTGGATTTCCAAACTACGACTATGGCGACATTGTCGATCTGCAACACAAGCTCGTGACCGAAGTGCTGCGCATCAAACACCTTCACGCCGTCCTCGGCATCTCGATGGGTGGCATGAACGCCTGGCAATGGGCGGAGGCCTATCCCGACATGATGGATGGCGTGATGCCGGTAGTGTCGCTGCCCACGGCGGTCTCAGGGCGCAACTTGCTGTGGCGACGAATGGTAATCGATGCCATCCGCTCTGACCCGGATTGGAATGACGGCAATTATACCCATACCCCACGCGGCTGGATCAATGGATTCCGCGTCCTGCGGATGATGATTGACAGTGCACCCTCCCTTCAGCGGCAGATCCCTGATGGTGCCGCCGCCGATCAATTTCTGGCGACAACGCGCGCCCAGGCTGAGCATGTCGACGCGAACGATATCCTTTATTCGCTCAAGTCCTCATTCAGCTACAACCCCGAGCCAGAGCTTTCCAGGATCACGACCAAGCTCTTTGTTCTCAATTTCTCCGATGATGAATTCAATCCCGACGAGTTGAACGTCGTCGAAAGGCTCGTCCCGAAGCTCCCGCAAGGTCGGTATGTAATTCAACCAGGAACCTCGTCGTCGCCTGGCCACTACACCATGACGCGACCAGAACTTTGGGCGCAGCATGTAGGTACTTTCATGCAGTGGCTTGGCGATCCAGGCAATCAGCCGGACTGATTGGCTCCCGCAACAATATAGGGGTGTTTGGCGGAGAGGGTGGGATTCGAACCCACGGTACCCTTGCAGGCACGCCGGTTTTCAAGACCGGTGCCTTAAACCACTCGGCCACCTCTCCGTTGGCGACATGGCTACATGCTTCCGGCACAATGCTCAAGCGCCACATGATGCCTCACGGCATTTTTCTGACGATTTTTCAGTCTGCTGCTCGCGGCGGCACGTCTTTCAGGGGTGCGGCCTCACCCTCAATCCCCCGTCCGCGCACAGCATCGCCCGCGCTGGCTGTCAGCGGCACAAAAAAGAACAGCGACAACAGGCTGGTGCCCGCAATCACAAAATAGGCGGGGCTGAAGTCCGATGCCTGAAGCGCCTCATGGCCGCTCATCGCCAGCGTGAAATGCAGCGCCATCGCACCAATGCCTACACCAAAGCTCAATGACAATTGCTGCCCCACACTCGCCAGCGTCGTCGCCCGGCTCATCTGCTCATTGTCGATATCGGCATAAGCAATCGTATTGATGCTCGTAAATTGCAACGACCTGAAAAACCCGCCCACAAGCAGCGTGAGAACAATCACCAGATGCGACGTTGACGGTTCAAAAAATCCGTAAGCCGCCATGAAAACAGAACAGATCACCGTATTGGCAATCAGCACCCGGCGATAGCCGAAGGCACGAATGATCGGTCCCGCGGTGAGCTTCATGGTGATAGCCCCCACCGCGCTTGCAAAGGTCATCATGCCAGAGGCAAAGGGCGTCAGGCCAAAGCCGAGTTGCAGCATCAAGGGCGTCAAAAAGGGAAGGGCGCCAAGCCCCATGCGAAAGAGAAAGCCACCCGCAATGCTCGCCCGATAAGTGGCAACCTTCAACAAGGAGAGATCAATAATCGGCACCGCCGTCACGCGCGCATGTCGATAATAAAGCACGAGCATCCCGGTGCCGCCGACAAGCATTGTCGCCACAACTTCATTTGGCAGAATGCCGCGCCCGATATTTTCAAAACCAAACATCGTCGCGGCAACACCAATGCTCACAATCACAAATCCATAGGCGTCAAATCTCGACGCACGCGGGCCCTCGACGTTTTTGATAAAACGAAACGCCAGCACCACCCCCAGCACACCAATCGGGATATTGATCAGAAATATCCAGCGCCAACTGAAATAGGTGGCAATAAAACCACCCAGCGGCGGCCCCATCATCGGCCCAAGCAAGGCGGGCACCGTGAGCCAGGCCATTGCATTGACCAGTTCATTCTTGGGAATGGTGCGCAAAATCACCAGCCGCCCCACAGGCACCATCATCGCGCCGCCCATCCCTTGCAGAATACGCGCGGCCACAAACTCCGGCAGATTATTCACCATCGAGCAGCAAATTGAGCCGAACGTGAACACGACAATCGCCGAGCAAAAAACCGTCCGCGCGCCAAACCGATCCGCCATCCAGCCCGACAGGGGAATGAAAATACCGAGGGCCAAAAGATAGGACGTGATGGCCAGATTGAGCCTGAGCGGATTTTCACCCATCGAACGGGCAATGGCAGGCGGCGAGGTTGCCACCACCGTCGAATCCAGATTTTCCATGAACAAGGCGCAAGCGATGATCAGCGGAATAAGAAAACGATGAAATTTACTCGCTTCAGGCATCTGGAAGTCCGGGCTGACCCATAATTGCGAAACAATCGCAAATCCCTCGAACAAACCTGCCTTCTAGCCCCGTGTCAGTGAGCCAGCAAGGGCAGTTTGCCAGCAGTTTCGGTGAAATGAGTGTAATTCCCTTTGCCGCGAAAGAAATTGCGAGCCAGAATGGCACACAAGAGGGCGAAAAGCCTCAAAGTGTTAGTATTAAGGGGGAGAAGTTATGCCGCCGGTGGATCTCACATCGACCTGGATTCCGCTGAGCCTGCTTGCAGGGCTTTGCAGTTATATGTTCGTGCTGTTTCAGAGAGAACGGCGCATGGTCCACACCTTCGAGGGAGAAAGTGGACATTCGGCAACTGTCACGGCATTTACCGCCAGCCCCGCGCTGGCCGGAGAGACCGCCGCCGTTGAAGGTGGTCACGCGGCGGAAGCTGCCGAAGTAGTGCCTGAGGTCGCGATTGCCGCTCCGGCACCCGCCGCTGCCGTCACCGCCGCAGAAACGCCCCGAAAAAAGCTTGGCCTCATGTGGCGCACCGCCTATCTCTGGCTGCCTGTCGTGGCCGGTTTCGGTTGGCAGGCCTATCTCGATTTCCTGCGCGCATGGCTCAACGCCACGGCGCACTAGGCCTGGCCTAGAGCAGCGACAAATCGGGCAGGGCACCTTTCGCCGCAAGCCCCAACACACCGTCGATCACCGCTCCGGGATCGCGCACGCCGCCATGCGCCAAAAGCATTTCAGCTTTTGCGACCATATCCTCATGGCTCAAGGGGGCCTCCGGGTCGCCCTTGGTATTTTCGCGGCGGGCTTCCAGTTCAGTGCCATCCTTGAGGATCACCCGCACCCGCGCACCCCAGTTCACGGGATAAGCAGAGCCATAAGGCTCCTCCACCACGGGTGTCACCCGCAAGGCAAGCGACGCCGCTTTCCTGCGGCTCGGCTCATCAAAGGCAGCAAAATCGATGCGTGGAAAGAGCAGGGTGGCCGCCACCGTGTGCTGCAACGAAAACTTGGCTTCATATTCGCTATGAGCCACCGGGCGATTGCACACATCGAGCGCCGCGCGATAGGTGCCCACCTCAATCGATTGAATGTCATCGTCGCAGGTCGCCGCCAGCGCCGCGCGCAGCTCCGCCGCCGCGTCGATAGCAGGATGCGTATGTCGGCATGACGGCCAGGGCTTGATCGAGGTACGCCGCAATTGCCAGGGTGCATCCGCATCCGCCAACACCATTTCGCGCCGCGCGTCGGGGCAGGCCGCTTTGAAAAAACCTTTCTCCCCTTCGAGAATTTTTCGCGGCCCGGTAAAACCGAATGCCGCCAGATCAGCCGCCCGCAGCCCGGCTTCCGCCGCATGTCCGGCATGAAGGTGCTTGGACATGGCCCCGGTTTCCAGAAACTGCCACAAGCCCGCCGACTGTGTCCCGGCATTGCCGAGCGCGTGAACCGTCTGCGTATCATCAAGTTCGAGCAGCGCCGCTGCCGCCATCGCCGAACCATAGGGCCCGCAGGTCGCCGTATTGTGCCAGAGGCGATAATGCGCCGGACCGACGGCCATCCCGACCCGCGTCGTCGCCTCAAATCCCTGCAACACGGCCCGCAGCACATCATGTCCCGATTGCCCGTTGCTCTGGGCCAGCGCCCACACGGCAGGCACAACCACGCAGCCCGGATGCACCAGAGACCCACGGTGCAGGTCGTCCGTTTCCAGGATGTGACATAGCCCGCCCATCAGAAAAGCAAGGCGCGAAGGCTCCGGCGCTTCATGGTTCACGCGCGCCTGCCACCACTCAAGCAAAACCCTGCCGGGATCAGAATTGCGGCCCGCCAGAATATTGGCCACCGCATCCAGCGTCAAAAGAGCTGCCGCCTCATAATCGGCCTGTTCAATGGGCTTGGCGCGGATCAGCGCCACCAGACCTTCCGTCAGCGATTTGTCTGATTTGGCCAAACCCGGCTGGCTCAAAGGCATATTTCAATTCCCCTCACCGAATGAACAATCGTTAACCTGCCAGCGGAATAAAGGCCAGCGGCAGTGCAGGCATGACTTGCCGCCCAAGTTTCGGCTGACTATAAGGTTTTACAATGCGTACGCGCTTATTGAGTCGCTGGTTTCGCCCTTCAGTATGACAAACTCACCTGCCTGAAGGCTGCATTGAAACAGCGACGCAATCCGGTGACACAACCCGGCGACGCGATAAGGTGTCCGAATGATTTCTTTACGAGGCCCGTCTTTGAGCCAGTCAGTAAAATCGCTGCCTTCGCTGTCCCGCACGGTGCCGCTGCTTGCCACCTTGTTCATCAGCGCCACGCTGGCAGCTTGCGGCACAACCGGCTCCGGCGGCGCCCCCAATGCCATCAGCGGCAAGGGCGGCGTCTATAAAATCGGCAAGCCCTATCAGGTCGCCGGGGTCTGGTATTATCCCAAGGAAGACGAGCATTACGACCACACAGGCATTGCCTCCTGGTACGGCCCGCAGTTTCACGGCAGGCACACCGCTGACGGCGAGACCTTCGACCAGGAAGCCTTGACCGCCGCTCACCCAACGCTGCCCATGCCCGTCCTTGTCCGCGTCACCAATCTCGACAACGGGCGTTCGCTTATTGTCCGCGTCAATGATCGCGGCCCCTTCGTGGCAGGACGCGAAATCGACCTCTCGCGCAAGGCCGCTGAACTGCTCGGCTATGAGCGCATCGGAACCGCCCGCGTCCGCGTCCAGTATATTTCCCGCGCACCGCTGCCCGATGCCAACGGCAATATGGTTGCCTCCACGGAAGACACCTATTCCGTTCCCAAGCCTGAAATGGACGAGAGTGAAAAACACATCACTCCCTCGCCAAAAGTCGGCAGCGTCGTTGCCACCGCTCTTGCCGCTCCTGTGGGTGTCAAGACAGCCGCGCCGGATTACACGCCCGCGTCCTCCATGCCGCAGCCGATCATCGACACATCCGCGCCCGCCCCGTCAGCGTCCGAACCCTATGGCAAGGTCGATCACGTCGCTGTCCCCCCCACCACCAGCATCTTCGTTCAAGCTGGCTCCTTCCAGAGCTATTCCAACGCCGAAACAGTGCACCAGAAATTGCTCGCCGAAGGCATGAAGAACGTGAATGTCTCGTCAACCGTCGTTGATGGCACCAAGTTCTATCGCGTCCGCCTTGGCCCCCTGCCTGATGTTTCCTCGGCAGATGCCTCCCTCAAACTTCTGTCCGATGCGGGCAACGCTGGCGCACGTATCGTCATCGAATAACCAAAAGCCTGAAACCAAAACATCCCGCCGAAAGTGAGCTGCCGTTATGTTGAAACCCCTGCCGACCCCGTCCACCCTGCGATCCATCGTCCATGCCTTTGCGCTGGCGAGTTTTCTGATCGTCGGTCTGGCGGCGCGGCCCGCCCTTGCTTTCGACACGTCAGCCCAATTCGGCATTCTGATCGATGCCGACACGGGCGCAGTCCTCTGGGAAAAAGACAGCGAAGCCTCCATGCACCCCGCCAGCATGAGCAAGCTCATGACGCTCACCATGTTGTTTGAGGCGCTGAAGGCTGGCACGGTCAAACTCACCGACGAATTCCCGATCAGCGAACACGCCTGGCGTGCAGGCGGCGCGGCCTCAGGATCGTCCACCATGTTTGCCCAGCTCGGATCGCGCATCCCGGTCAATACGCTCATCCAGGGCGTCATCGTCCAGTCCGGCAATGATGCCTGCATCGCCATCGCCGAGGCGCTGAAAGGCTCCGAACCCGAATTCGCCGATGCCATGACCAAACGCGCCAAGGAAATCGGCCTCACCAATTCCCATTTTGCCAATGCCACAGGCTGGCCGGACCCCGAACAGATGATGTCGGCGCATGACCTTGCGCGTCTCGCCCGCCACATCATCAAGGATTATCCAGAGTATTATCACTACTTCTCGGAAAAAGAATTCACCTGGAACGGCATCACCCAGCACAACCGCAACCCCGCGCTCTTTCTCGACTCCACCGTCGATGGCCTCAAGACAGGCCACACCGAAGCGTCAGGCTTTGGCCTTGTCGTATCGGCCAAGCGCGGCGATGAACGCCTGATCCTCGTGCTCAACGGTCTGCCCTCCATGAAAGCCCGCGGCGAAGAAAGCGTCCGCGTTCTGGACTGGGGCTTCCGCGCCTTCAAGACCTACAAGCTCTATTCCGCCGGTGCCGTCATCGACAACGCACCCGTCTATCAGGGCACCTATGGGCAGGTTCCGCTGGTCACCACCGCCGATGTCTCGCTCATCATGACACCCGACCAGCGCAAGGACATGAAAGCCACCGTCAGCTACGACGCTCCCATCCCGGCGCCCATCGCGGCAGGTCAACATGTGGGTACACTGACGATCACAATGCCCGACAAGTCACCGCTGGCGATCCCGCTCGTCGCGGGTGCCAATGTCGACCAGCTTGGCATCTTCGGACGTGGCATCGCCGCACTCCGCCACATGGTCTTTGGCAGCTAAGGGCCATGACCGCACCGCGCTTCATCACGCTTGAAGGCGGCGAGGGCACAGGCAAATCCACGCAAGCGCGTCGCCTTGGCGCCCGGCTTGAAGAGCTTGGCCACAAGGTGACGCTGACGCGCGAACCCGGCGGCTCGCCGGGAGCAGAGGCCATCCGCCAACTCCTCGTCACTGGCGAGCCCAATCGCTGGACTCCGCTCGGCGAAACGCTGCTGCATTTCGCGGCCCGTCAGGAGCATCTCGCCCGCACCATCCGCCCGGCGCTCGCCCGCGACGAATGGGTCATCTGCGACCGTTTTGTGGATAGCACAATGGCCTATCAGGGTGCCGCGCAGGGCTTCGACCAAAGTGCCATAACCCGCCTCGCCGATCTGGTCATCGGCCAGACCATGCCCTCCTTGACCCTCATTCTGGACCTGCCTGTGGATATCGGTCTGGCACGCGCCGCGAGCAGAGCAGGGGTAAATCCCGCCCCTCATGACGGCGAAGATCGCTACGAGCGAATGGGCAAGGCCTTTCACGAGACACTTCGGCAAAGTTTCCTTGAAATCGCCAGGGCCGCGCCTCAACGCTGTGCCATAATCAATGCCGCACAAAGCGAAGAGCAAGTCGCGGTGCAAATTTGGCACACTGTGACTTCTCGTTTACCAATCTAACCCTTGTTTCAATTCAACAATTCCCGATTGACGGAGCCATGCTGCATCGCCTATAGAAGCTTCAGGTGATGCGACCCAACTCGTGCGGGACGCTGTTGAAACAGGACCCCGCAACGCATGAACACCCCCCATTTCCTTGTGCGGTCGTTTGGCATTCTCGCTCGAACGTTCCTCGCCCCGGCGCTGATTGTCTTGACCATCGCGCCCCTGGCCCAGGCCAATACCCTCGGCACACTGACAGTCCCCTCAGACAGCCGCGACACCAATCTCGACCAGAACATCCATGCCACCGAAGTCACAGCCAACCGCACCATCACATTTCGTTCGGGCGACACGCTGACCTCCATCCTTACGCGCGAAGGCATCGCCGCCGATCAGCGTGATGCCGCCCTGGCCACGCTGGGCGAGCTTTATGACGTCGCCCAGATCAATCCCGGCGATCAGGTCGAACTCTCAATGCGCGCCAGCCTCGATGGCTCTGAGCGCACCCGCCTCGTCGCCCTGCAGTTGCGTCCGGCCTACAAGGGCAACATCGCCATCGTCTCGGGCAGCGATGGCGCTTTCCATCGTCAGGGCGCGCTCGCCCGCCACGACGTCAAAGCCGCTTCCATCGGCATCACGACGCGCGAAGGCCACATCTCGTCAAATCTGCCGCACGATCTGGCGGCAGCCAAAGTGCCGCAAAGCGTCGCCGACGATGTTGTCGCCGCCTTCGCCTTTGACCCCGAGACGCCTGCCAATCCCTCCAAAGGGTCAAAGTTCACAGTGGTCTATGAAACCACCCAGACCGCCAACAAATACGGCCTGAGCCACACCGACGTCATGCGCTTTGCCGAACTCAAAGTGAACGGCGCCACCCATCGCATCTATCGTTACGAAACAAAAGACGGCAAAGTCGCCTTCATGGAAGAGACCGGGGAGGGCGTCGAACCCTTCGTGCTGGAAAGCCCCGTCCATAATGCGCGCATAACATCTTCATTCGGCTGGCGCATTCACCCCGTTCTCAAGGTCCGCAAGTTTCACAACGGCATTGATTTTGCCGCCGCCAAGGGAACCCCCATCTATGCCGCCGGAGATGGTGTCGTCACCTCCATCGGCTGGCATGGCAACTATGGCCGCTTCATCAAGATCGTCCACAATGATCGCGTCACCACAACTTACGGCCACATGTCAGCCTACGCCAGGGGCCTGCATCGCGGCTCCCGTGTGACCAAGGGTCAGGTCATCGCCTATATCGGCAGTTCGGGCCTTTCCACTGGCAACCATCTTTATTTCGAGGTGCTGGTGGACAACAAACACGTCGATCCCGCCCAGCGCGAAGTCATGCTCAGCCTCAATCTCGATGGCAGTTCGCTGGTGCGTTTCCGCACCTATGTCGCGCGTCTGGGCGAAGCGACCTCCCAATAAGCCTTGCTCACACGACAAAAGCCTCATCCAGACCATGACGTGACGCTCGTGCTCGGGTACAAGAAACTATGAGCGCCGACAAAGACCCATTCCCGGAAAGTGACCAGCTAGGCGATTTCCCGCATCCTCGAACAGTCACCAGCCTGATCGGGCAGTCCCATGCCGAACAGACGATTTTTGAGGCCTTCATGTCGGGCCGCATGCCCCATGCATGGCTGCTCTCAGGCCCCAAGGGCATCGGCAAGGCGACGCTCGCCTGGCGCGCCGCACGCTTCCTGCTGCGCTACAACCTGCCGGAGATCGCCGCAGCCGCCCGCGCCACCGATATGAGTGTGCCCGACGATCATCCCGTCGCCCGCCAGATTGCTTCCCACAGTCACCCAAACATTCTGACCATCCGCCGCCCCTGGGACGAAAAACTCAAGCGCTTCAAAACCGTCCTCACCATCGATGAAGTCCGCCGGACAACGGATTTCTTCGGCCTGACCGCAGGAGCGGGGGACTGGCGCATCGCCATCATCGATTCCGCCGACGAGATGAACGTCAGCGCCGAAAACGCGCTCCTCAAGGTGCTGGAAGAGCCGCCGCCGCAATGCGTTTTCTTTCTGGTTTCCCATCAGCCGGGACGTCTGCTGCCCACGATCCGCTCGCGCTGCCGCACGCTGCACCTCAAGCCGCTCGCCGAAGACGCCATTGCCGATATTCTGGTCGCCAATGCAGTCAAGGCAAAACCTGCCGAACGTGCCGCCATTGCCCAACTGGCCGATGGCAGCGCTGGTCGCGCTCTCGCCATCGCCGACAACGGAGGCTTGAGCCTCTATGGCGAACTCGTGGCTCTGCTCATGGACCTCCCACGCCTTGACATAAATATTTTGCACAAGCTCGCCGATAAAATAGCCCGGCGCGGCGCTGATGACACATGGCACACCGCTATTGAACTGCTAAGTGATTGGCTTCAAAGACTGATCCGCACCGGGGCAGGAGCCCCCGTTCTGCCCGATCTCGTCCCTGGCGAAAATACGGCAATGGCCCGATTAGCCAACACAGCCAGCCTTGATCGCTGGGTCGAGGTATGGGAAAAGGTCTCCGAAATGGTCGCCCAGGCCGAGGCGCTCAACACAGATCGCAAACTTGTGATCCTCAACATATTTTCGATGTTGGAAAACACAGCCAACGAGCGCGCCAGCGCGCATCAAGGCACATAATCGCCTTCCACTTCGCAAGGTTCACGTACACATGGCGTCAACAACACCCACCGAGTTACCGCGTTTTTACATTACGACAGCCATTTCCTATCCCAATGGCGCGCCGCATATCGGGCACGCCTATGAGCTGATCTCAACCGACGTGATCGCCCGCTTCAAACGGCTGGATGGTTATGACGTCCATTTCGTCACAGGCGTCGATGACCACGGTCAGAAAATGGTGCAGACCGCCAAGGCGCGCGGCATCACCGCGCAGGAACTGGCCGACGAAATGGCCCCGAAGTTCAAGGCCATGGGCGAACGTCTCAATGCCTCCAACGACGACTTCATTCGCACCGTGGAAAAGCGCCACGAAAAATCCTGTCAGGCCCTCTGGAAAGCCATTGCCAACAATAAAGGCAGCAGCGAAGGCCCCGACATTTATCTCGGTTCTTATTCCGGCTGGTACTCGGTGCGTGACGAAGCCTTCTATGGCGAGGACGAACTCACCAAAGGCGAAAACGGCGAAAAGCTTGCGCCCACGGGTACGCCCGTCGAATGGATGGAAGATGAAACCTATTTCTTCCGCATGTCCGCCTATCAGGATCGCCTGCTGCAATATTATGAAGACAACCCGGATTTCATCCAGCCGCCGCACCGCCGCAATGAAGTCGTTGCCTTCGTCAAGCGCGGCCTGACAGACCTTTCCATTTCCCGTTCGCGCGAAAAACTGGACTGGGGCGTCGAGGTTCCAGACGATCCCATGCATGTGATGTATGTCTGGTTTGATGCGCTGACAAACTACATCACCGCTGTTGGTTATCCCGACACGGACAATAAGCTGTTCAAAAAGTTCTGGCCCGCCAACGCCCATATCATCGGCAAGGATGTCGTCCGCTTCCATGCGATCATCTGGCCCGCCATGCTCATGGCCGCCAATATCGAATTGCCCAAGCGGGTTTACGGCCACGGCTTCCTGCACAATCGCGGCGAGAAAATGTCGAAATCCGTCGGCAACGTCATCGATCCCTTTACGCTCACCGACACCTATGGTGTTGATCCGATCCGCTATTTCTTCTGCCGCGAAGTGCCCTACGGCGCCGACGGCACCTATAGCCATGAAGCCGTCATGAACCGGGTCAATGCTGACCTCGCCAATGACATCGGCAATCTGGCGCAGCGTTCGCTATCCATGATCGCCAAGAATTGCGATGCGAAAATACCGTTCCGCAGCTCCTTCACGGATGAAGACAACGAGCTGTTGCGCATGGCGGCGGCCCTTCACGAAACCGTCCGTAAGCAGATGGAAAAATTCGAGATTCACAATTATCTGGGATCGGTGTTTGAAGTCGTCAGCGCCGCCAACCGCTATTTTGCCTCTCAAGAACCCTGGGCCTTGAAGAAGACCGATCCTGAGCGCATGGCGACCGTGCTTTATGTGACCATCGAGGTGGTGCGCTATGCGGCCATTCTGTTGCAGCCGGTCGTACCAGAGTCAGCCAGAAAGCTCCTCGACATGCTGGGCGTGGAGGAGGGTGATCGCACATTTGAGCATCTCAATGGCGCGCCCCTGAAACCCGGCAAGGAATTGCCGACGCCAACGGGCGTGTTCCCGCGTATCATCGATGTAGAGGCCGCTGCTTCTTGAGTGAAACCGTGACCAATAGCGTGCGAAAATCTGTCCTTGTGGACAGCCATTGCCATCTCGACTTCCCGGATTTCGCCGAGGAAATAGATCAGGTCGTGGCGCGTGCGCATGAAGCTGGCATCAGCCTCATGGTCACGATCTCCACCAAAATCAGCGAGTTT
>Ga0214472_10006030_pt1 | contig 12712 bp, 16 predicted proteins | sample RVTome_6_FD_207662 | JGI IMG/M metagenome (GOLD analysis project Ga0214472, IMG submission 207662) | Soil microbial communities from uranium-contaminated site in the Upper Colorado River Basin, Wyoming, United States - RVT140D175 | ecosystem: Environmental > Terrestrial > Soil > Contaminated >... | reverse complement strand
GCGCCGGCAATGAAGTTGTCGGGTTTCCCGCTGCAGAGCACGATCGCCTTGACCGACGCGTCGGCCTCGGTCTCGGTGAGGATCCGCTCGAATTCCGCGATCATCCCCTGCCCGAGCGTGTTGACCTTCTCCTCTGCCACGTCCAGCGTGAGGACGAGCACCCCATCCGTTCCCTTTTCCGAGCTGAACGCGCGGGGTCCGCTCACGGAGGGTGACTCCGTGGCTGCGATCACGGTCGGCTGGCTCATCTCTCCAGCACCATTGCGAAACCCATGCCACCCTGGGCGCACACCGAAACGAGGCCGTACTTCGAGTTCCGGCGCTTCATTTCATTGGACAAGGTGGTCACGATGCGCGCTCCGGTCGCGCCAAACGGGTGCCCGAGCGCGATCGATCCACCGCACACGTTGAGACGGTTTTTGTCAACCTTCCCGACAGGTGCGGAACGGCCCAGCTCTTCCCGCGCCCACTTCTCGGACTCGAGAGCCTGGATGTTGGACGCCACCTGGGCCGCAAACGCCTCGTGCATCTCGACGAGATCCATGTCGGAGAGCCGCAGGCCCGCGCGCTCGAGCGCCTTGGGGATCGCGAGGGCAGGTCCCATCAGGAGCTGTCCTCCGGGATCGACCGCCGCGATCGCCCACGACTTCAGATAGGCGAGAGGCTCGCGTCCGTCGCCCTTCGCGCGCTCCTCGGACATGAGGAGAACGGCGGCGGCGCCGTCCGTGAGCGGCGACGAGTTCCCCGCGGTCACCGTCCCGTGGCGCCCGTCGAAGACGGGCTTGAGCGCGCCGAGCGCCTCGAGCGAGCTGTCCTTGCGCAGGAGGTTGTCGGCGGTGACCGTCGTCTCGTACTGCGGAGGAACGTGCACGGCACACAGCTCCGCGGGCAGGCGCCCGTCCTCGGTGGCGGCCCAGCCGTTTCGGTGCGAGGCGAGGGCGATCAGGTCCTGCTCCTCGCGTGAGATCCCGTTCTCCTTCGCCATCTTCTCCGCCGACTGCCCCATCGTCAGGCCCGTCGAGGGCTCGGCGATGGCGGGCGCGTCGGGCACGAGGTCGCGCGGCCGCACCTTCGAGAACGCACCCAGGCGCCCGCCGAGGGTCTTCGCCTTCTGCGCCTCCATGAAGATGCGCGCCATGCGGCGGCTGTGGAGGATGGGCACGTCGGAGAGGCTCTCCGCGCCGCCGGCGATCCCGACCTCGACGTGGCCGAGCAGGATCTGTGAGGCCACGTCGGCGATCGCCTGATTCGCCGAGGCGCAGGCCCGGTTCACGGTGTGGGCGGGGACGGCTTTGGGAAGCCCGGCGCGGAGCCCCACCTCGCGCGCGAGGTTGGGGGCCTTCACCGACGGGATCACCTGGCCCATGGCCAGCGCGGCCACGTCGGCCGGGTCGAGCTCGGTGCGCTCGACGAGCTCGCGCACGCACACCCTTCCCAGGTCGACCGCGGTCAGGTCGCGATAGGCGGTGCCGGCCCGCGCGAACGGAGTCCGACACCCGGAAACGATGGCGACTCTTCTCGTCATGGGGTGGTGCCCCGGGTACGGCCCTCCCGAGCCCGCCGTGGCACTCTCGGCGGCAGGCCTCCACGGTGCTGGCGATCTCCCGGCCAACGGACCGGACAAGCGCCCTGCACAACCATCGATGGTAGCCCAGGGCCACCGGGGGTTCTACTTCTTTGCGACATGACACTGAATCATCGGTGCCATGCCAGACGCTCACGTCTGGAGCGCTGGAGTCGATTCGTCCAACCCCTGAGCGCTCAGTACTTCAATCGGGCTATCATGGCGGTGTCGTCGTCGGCCCCACACGCGCCCGTAGCTCAACTGGATAGAGCGCCAGGCTTCGAACCTGTAGGTTGGGGGTTCAAATCCCTCCGGGCGCGCCAGCTTACAAGACATGGCGCTCCACACAGCGACTCCACAGCGAACGGAGCGGCCGGGAGACGCTACGGCGCCTCGAGTGGGGTCCCCCCCCTCCGGGGGGGGCTAGGGGCCGAAGCCAGACCTTTCAGAGTGAAAGCGTTCGTCGACACGCGTGCGATGGGGTAGTCTAGGGGGGTGACTCTCCCGTAAGGGGGGCCCTCTTGCCTGTGAGGGCAAGGACTGCGGGGCGCCCAATCCCGGCAAGGGACAGGGGCGACTCGGAGGAGGAGGGAGGAGGGGAATGGCCGAGGCGGAGCGCAAGGAAGTTCTGATTGACTTCGAGGTCCCCCCCGATTTCCCCACGAAGTATGCCAGCAACCTGGTCGTGCAGCATACCGAGCACGACTTCACGATCACCTTCTTCGACATCCGCCCGCCACTGCTGGTCGGACTGCCCGAAGACAAGGCCAGTCAGCTGGCGGCCCTCGAGACGGTGAAGGCTACGCCTCTGGCGCGGATTGTCGTGGCCGCAAGTCGCATGCGCCAGTTCGTGCGCGTGTTTCAGGACAACCTCGAGACCTTCGAGGGCAAGGCAAAGGCGGCGTCCGCCGGAGACAGAGAATGAGCACAGCAGTCCTCGACCGGCAGCTTCTCGTTGGCTCCAGCTCATCCTCCGAGTCTCGAGCGTGCGTCGAAGACCGGGCCTCAATTCATCTCTTCGGCGAGCTGTTGCCGGGATGGAGGCTCGACAACCCGCTACCGCTGCGCATCGAGCGAGACGAGGATGGCGGCTACCTCGCGGCGGACGAGATCTTTGACGTGTACGGCACGGGGCAGTCGTGGGACGCGGCGATCCGCGATTACCGCGTCGCCCTCGTCGAGTTCTTCGAGATCATCGGAGAGGCGCACGATGAACCCTCGCAGCGGCTCCTCGCGCACCTGCGCACCTACCTCCGGCGCGGCTGATCCCCGGTGCCTCTCAAGGCGCGGGACGTCAAGGGAAAACTCCAAAAAAAATTCGGCTTCGCGCCCCCCGCGAAGGGTAGAGGTTCCGGCCACGAATGGCTCGCTCGCGACGTGCCCGGGGCCGGGAGAATTCCGGTCATGTTCTCGCACAGCGACGGGGAGCTCGGCGATCGCTTGCTGACGCTGATCTGCAAACAGCTTAAGGTGGCACGTCCCTTCCTGAACGGGATGATCAGCTGCACCAACGATCTCGATGCCTACGTCCGGAAGGTGTTGGAGACGCTCCAAGGCCGCCTCTAAGTGGCACCGTCAAGCCCGGCCCCAAGCCGAAGAAGCGCCGTCCTCGCTGATCCGCGCCTCCGGCTCCTTCACCCCGATGCTGGTTCGCTCCTGTTGGGTTGCCCGGCTTCAGCAGCCCCGCCTCGCGCTGCGCGGCCATCAACTCGATCTCGCCGCGCCCGTAGGCTTCGATGACCGCCCAGGATGCCCCAGGACGAACGCAACGGGAGGCACCCATACTCAGGTACCCCCCGAGATCAACACTTACGGGGGGTCAGTCAGATGATGAGCGGGTCGATCACGGCGCGGGCGCCGCGGAGCACGAGAGCGTCTCGCAACTCCGCAGCGTCCTCGCGCGCCGCGACGCGCTCAAGCAGCCGCGACGCCCCCGCCTCGGGGTCGTCCTCGACGACGAGGGCGGCGAGCCGCTCGAGCTGGGCCAGGGCCTCGGCCGGGGTCATCAGTCCGTGATCACCGACGGCGGGGTCGCGCTCGCGTAGGCCAGCTCGACGAGGTAGAGCACGGAGACGAAGTTGGTGGCCTGGCTGCTGTCGCTGATCGTGCACCCCAGCACGTCGTAGGTGTCGACGAACTCGGCGAGGTCCACCTCGATCACCACCAACTTCTTCTTGATGTCGTTGGTGACGGCGTACGAGGTCGCGTCGGTCTGCCGCTCCAGGGTGTCGCTCGCGGCCGTGTCTTCGTTGCTCCAGATGCGGGCGGCCGTCGTGATCGACGTCGCGCCGGTGGGAGCGACCGCGGTCGCCTTCTGCGGCTGGACGACGGTCGCGTGTCCCACGGCCTGCGTGAACTGGAGGACGATCCAGGCACGGACCGCGTTCTTCACCGAGACGTAGTCGCAGGTGACGCCGCCGTTGGTCGTCACCGGGCCGGCGGAGGCGTCGACGGGGAACAGCTTTTCGGGGACGTGGATGTTCATGATCTCCTCCCTACGCCCGCGCCGCGAGGACGACGATGGGCGACACGGTGCCGCCCGAGTCGACGAGCGTCCGCGCCTTCTCCCAGAACGGCCGCGCGTCGCCGCGGAACTTGCCGCGGACGGCGAGGCGGTCGGACGAGAAGTAGGCGTGTGTGCTGCGCTCGATCGCGAGCCCGCGGCGCACGCCCACCGCAATCTGCGTCGGGTCGACGAGGATCACGTCTCCGACCGAGCCGAGCGCCTTGACTCGCGAGGTCACGAGGAACGGCCTGCCGAGCAACTGCAGGCCGGTCGGGCCTCCCGCTTCGAGCGCGCCGCGCGGCACCGTGCCGCCAGTCCCGATCGTGAGACTCATGGAGAGCGCCTGTGGTAGCACCGTCGGATGGGCGAGCCACCACGCCCGCTCGTGCGAGCCGGGCGCGAGCGCCGCCCACATGTCGACCGCGTTTTCCCAGACGAACGTTGACGCGAGCTGGCCGCCCTCGGCCGCCACCGTGATCGTGGCGGGCGAGTTGAGGATGCCGAGAGGCATGCCGGCGCCGGTGCCCGAGAGCACGGCCTTGTCGAACTTCTTGGCGATGCCGCGCCCCAGCGCGTCCTCGAGCGCCGTCACGTAGTCGCGCGAGTCCTCGACGAGCTCGTTGGACGCGGCGGCGAGGACGACGAGCTTCCGCGCGTGGAGCGCGACCTGGCGGAACTGCAGGGTCTGCGCGGTCGAGTCGGCGCCTTCACCCTTCCAGGCGGCCTCGAGCCCGCCTTCGGCGTCGTCGGTTTCGTCGGCGTCGTCGATCGCGTTGACGACCTTCTCTTCGCTCTCCATCGGCTCGAGACGGGCGCCGATGCGAAGCCACACCGAGCCCTCGCTCGCGCGCGTGAAGATGCCGGCCGCGACGGAGGGGCTCACGAGGAAACCGCCGTCGCTTGGCACGCCCTCGGTCGCGGTCGCGGCGAGGATCGCGGGGTGCAACGGCTGCCCGCCGAGAGCCGCGGCGAGGACGCCGCGCCACTCCTCGTTGCGCTGCGCGGGGTCGGCCGACGCCTGCGGGTAGAGGCGCGCCAGCGCCGCGCGCGTCCTCACCGGCAACGCGGGCAGCACGGTCGCCCCCGGCTCGTCCTCGACTCCGGCGCCGGGGACGCGCTCGCCGAAAGCGTTGTACCCACGCGCCCGCGATCGCGCGAGCGTCTCGGCCACGTCGGCGTCGATCCGGGCGCGCTCGTCCGCGTGCGCCTGTTCCAGCTCGGGCAGCCGCTTCTGCGCGGCGGCCAGTTTCGCTCGCTCGCTCTCGCTCAGCTTCTCGCCCGCGGCCTGGCGGCCGAGTAGGGCGCGCACCTCGTTGCGGCAGTCGATCACGTCCTGTGCCATCGAATTCACCGGGTCCAAGGTTCCACTCCTTCCCGCGCGCACGCGGGCCTCGCCCATCGGTTTCTTTGGGGCCGGAGCCGGGCGTGTGCGGTCTGCCGCGGGTCGGCCGGCGAGCCGTCGGGCGCGCCGTGCGTCGCCGGCTCCCCGATGGGGGGCCGGATTCGTCTGTGCGTCACCCCCGCCCCCGCCTGTCGGTCACCCTCGCGAGGGCCGACGGGCGGGTGGCGAGGTCGGGCGCCGGGTCGCGGGCCGAGTGCCGCGCGGGACCGGAGGCTCCCTGCCCCGGCGCCCCAAGAGCTAGTGCACCGTAGCCTCCGCCTTGTCGACGATGCCGCCGAGGTCGAGCGCGCGCGCCAGGTCCTCCCCGGGCTTCGCGAGGAGGACGTGGACGCGAGCAGTGACGAGGTCGATCTTGAGCAGGAACCCGCCCGTACCGCGCACCGCCTCTGCGGCCGCGATCGCGTCTTCGGTCGCCTCTTCGCCGAGCATCGTCAGCACGGCGCCGACCGCTTCGTGCGCGGCCTCCTCGAGCCCCGGGGCCAGCTCGAGGGGCAGCCTCTCCAGCTCGACCACGCGCGGCAGCCCGGCGACGCACAGCCGCAGCACGGCGGGGCTGAGCTGGATGAATGCGACCGGGACGAGACGGCGGCCGTTCACCCCGACGGCGCCGGTGAGCAGCGCCTCGGGGTTGACGGGTGTGCCGGCGAAGAACCCCGGCCGGTCGACCGCCGCGCGGAAGAGGGGCCCGATCCCGTCGAGGAGCTTCGCCCTCGTCTCGGTGGCGACGACGTCGCGGCCCCCGAGGTCGACGTCACGCACGCCGACCCTCCGCCCTCTGGCGTTTCGCCTCGGCCTCGACCAGTTCCTCAACGACCGCAGACGCGCTCGGGCGCCCGCCGACCTTGAGGGCGCGGCCCTCGGCCAGGGCGCGCAGTCGGCGCCAGGTGTCCGTCGAGATCCGGATCGTCGTCTGCAGCTCGGTCCTCGGCTCGTTCTTGGCCATCAACGGGAATGGTACCAACGTGCCAATGGGCATGTCAACCAGTGATTTTCCGGGCATTTTTCCTGTTTTTCGGGGGTGTGGGACCCGTACAAAGCGGAATCGCAGCCCCCGCCCGGTCCCACGGCGACCACTCCGCAAGACCGGAACCCCCCTTCCCTCAATCACTTACAGCCACGATGCCGCTCGAGGAACGCCTCGATCGTCCCGTTGTAGACGCCCATCGCCTGGACGTGCTCCACCTCCGTCGGGTAGGTCGCCCTCGAGCGCAGCCGGGGCAGGGACGACACCCACCCGCAGCGGGTGCAGACCACGGCAGAGCCCGCGCGGACGAGGAGCACCCACGGCCACATGTGGTTCGCCGAGTGGCCCACGGGGAGCCCGGGCACGTGCTCCTTGCGCACGAACCCCTGCTCGTCGTGCACCGGGCCCCGGGGGGCCAGGCGGCGGGCGAGGAAGCCCTCGGCGGGCCGGAGGACTCTCACAGCCCCAGCTCCTCGGCCAGCACCTTGCCAACCGTCCACGGGTTCTGGCCCTTGCGCAGGAGCTCGCACGTCGCGCGGATGGCGGGGGTCAGCGTCTCCCGCTCTGGGCCGTACGCCACCGGGTAGTAGGCGGTCTCCCCCCACTCCTCATCCAGCTTCGCCGAAAGTTCGAAGCCGGCGGCCCGCAGGTCGGAGATTGCCTGTCGGGCCTCGGCCTCGGTCCAGTTGCGGAAGGACCCGGGGTCTTCTGAGTTGGCGTCCTTGGCGTCCTTCGGGTCGGCGTCGTCCGCATCCGGCCGCCTGAAGGACGCCACATTCCCTGAAGGACGCCAGCCCTGAGAGTTGGCGTCCTTGGCGTCCTTCAGGGATTCCGGCAGCTCCCAGTACCAGGCCGGATCTCCCCCAAATCGCCCCCCCGCCTTCGTCGCCCTCACCCCGAGCTGCGCCTTCGCCCGGTCGAGGGTCCGGTCTGAGACACCCGCATCCCGGGCCTCTCTCCGGACGTCCTTCGCCTTGACCGGCCCATCGGCCAAGAGCTCACGAAGGAAGTCCTCGGCGCCCGCCCTCGCCCCAGCCGGCTCTCCCTCGGTGGACTGGACGGCGAGGAGGTCGCGGGCGGAGCAGTCCGCTTCGCCCTCCCACTGGATCCGCGACGTGTCGCCGGCCGCCACGAGGCGGTAGGCGAGGGACGGCGGGACGGGGCCAAGGTTCGACTTCGACACTGCTAGGATCCGGCGGGTTTCATCCTTCGGGTCGGGGGCCACGAGGAGCCCGGCCCGGGCCGCACCGATGATCCCGATGCTGCCACCGCCCCGGTAGATCGGGTGGCCACCTTGGCTCTTGTTCAGGTGGCGGATGATGACGACGGCCAGGTCCTCGCCCTCTGCGAGGTCGGCGAGTTGGGCCAGGGCGCCGCGAACATCTTGATCACGGTGGGAGTCAACGCGGCCGGCGAGGAACGCCATCATCGGATCGACGTCGAGGAGCCGGGCCTCCATCTTGCGGACGGCTTCGCGGATGACGTCGAGGTCCTCGGGGAGCACCGGCAGCCGCGGCCGCCCCTTCTCGTCGCGGACGGCGGTCAGCACGGCGATACGGTCGAGGTCGGCGCCGGCCGCCTCGAGACGCGGACGGATCGTGTCGCCGATCCCGTCCTCCGCGCTCAGGATCACTGCACCCGTGGGCGGGAGTCGGCGCTCGTCCCCCGGCAGGGAGTCGCCACGACTGCGGCGGGCGATGAGGTCGAGCATCAAGGTGCTCTTGCCCAGGCCGGGATCCCCGTCGAGCACCGACACCTTCCCTCGCGGGATTCGGTTCTTCCACTCCCACTCGACGCGCTCGGCCTTCACCGACGACACGCGGACGAGCACGGCTCTGTCGGGGTCGCCCTCCCCGGGCTCACGTTCGGCGCCGGGAGTGTCGGGGTCGCGGGCGAGCCGCGTCAAGTCGTTCGCCACGTCGGCGAGGATGGAGGCGGCGACCTTGAGCCCGTCGGCGTCGAGCTTCCCGTTCAACAGCGGGGCCACTCTCGCCTCGAGCATGTCGCGTGCAGTGTCGGGCGCGCTCAAGATGCACCCCCGAAGTTGCGAGCCCTGATGACGGCGATTCGCACCTCGCGCCCCACCCGGGTGTCAAGCCCCGTCGAGTCGGCCCAGGCCCGGAACGACACCGGCCAGTCCCGCGGGTCGTCCTTCGCCCACTCGAGGAAGCGGCGGGCCAGGTCCTCAGCGGTCCGGACGCCTGCTACAATAGAACAAGCTTCGATGTCGTGGGCGCCCCGTGGCCGGTCCTGGCCCGGGGCGTTCGTGTTGCGGGCCATCTCACGCGGCCTCTGGTGCCGGCGCCGTCGCGCCCGCCCGTCGACGTTCGGCCACCAACTGCTGCATGGCCTTCTCGACCGCTTCCGCGTCGAACACCTTGCGCCCGGGAGTCACCTCCTCGGGGGCGGGGAACTTCTTGGCGTCGACCAACCGTCGCACGGTCGAGGGCGACAGGCTCGTCATCTCCTGCACGCCCCTGTAGCTGAGCCACCGCTTCATGTGCTCCTCCATCGGCGCTATGCGCGCCACGCACAGAACGGTAGGGCACCGAGGGCCGAAACGGAGGTCGCAGAATCCGACCGATTCGCGTCGGGTTTTGTTACCGGCCCGCGGCCTCGGCAGTGAGGCGCTCGGCTAGGGCGCGGAGGGCGCGCTCGTGGTCGACGAGCCGCTTGAGGGTCCGGTGCAGGGAGTCGGCCAAGGGCGCCCGGATCCCTGCGGCCTGGTACACGGCCACGAGTGTCAGAGCCAGGGCGCCACCCCGGCCCTTCGTCAGTCGGATGCCGGCCCGAGAGAGGTCGCGGGCCACCATCGATTCGAGGTCGCGCCGGAAGGGGTCCGCCCGGGGCCCGGGCCTGCGCCGAACGAAACGGCGCTCCACCTCCACCCTCAGCGCGTCGAGGTTGGCCTCGAGTGGCAGACGGCTGAGCATCGCCTCGAGCCGATCGAGGGCCTGAAGGATGGCGGCGAGGTCGCGCGGTCGAGGCGCCCTCAGCTCCCTCTCGATGTCGTCCCGGTCGGGGTGGTGGGTGCAGAGCCAGTAGTGCCGCACGTCGCCCGCGAGCCACCCGGGGAGGTCAGGATGGTCCCGCACGACCGCGGGGAGGTTCTCGATCTTCACGCCCTCGCCTTGCGTGACCGCGACCGCCCACCAAGGATCCGGGCGAGCTCGTCGGCCCATGCCCCCATCGCGCCTTTGGTCTTCGCCGGGAGGGCCGGCGCGTAGACGGCGAGCATCGGGGGTTTCGCGTGCCCGAGGATCCCGACGTCGACGATGTAGGCGTCCATCCCGAGCACGTTCAACATGCGGTCGGCCACACTGCGCCTGACGTCGTGAAGCCTGAAGTCTGCGGGGATGAGTCGCGGCCGTGGCTTCGCCAACGGGTGAGGCTTCGGGGTCGTCCCGTTCTCCCGCAGACCCTTCAAGCGGTAGACGACCGGCTTGGGCGCGTCCGGGTGGAGCCGTTCACCCGAGGGCCCCGGGAAGATGTAGGGCGAGCCCCCGAGCCCGCGGGCCATGTTCCTCTCTCTCTGGCGCGCCAGCGCCGCGAGGGCCGCCTTGGAGAGCGGCAGGCGCCGGGGCTCGCCCCGGGTCGCGCCCGTCTTCTCGGCTTCGGCGGGGATCGTCCACACGTCGCCGTAGACGTCGGCCCACCTCGCCCCGAGCAGCTCGTCTCTTCGGGCCGCCGTGAGGAAGAGCAACCGCACGTAGTCGGCCAGGGAGGTCTGGTCGAAGGCCGCCACCACCTCCCGGATCTCGGCGTCGCTGAGGGTGCGGGACCGCTTCGGCTCCCGGAGCTTCTTGATCCCCATGCACGGCGACGCCGGGATGAGCCCGCGGCCCACCGACCAGTTGCAGAGCATGCGGACCACCTCGAGCGTGCGGTTGCGCGCGTGGAGCCGGGCGATCTTGTCGAGCACGGCCTGAACCTGTGCCCGGGTGAGCTTCACCAGCTTGACGGCGCCGATGGCGGGGAGGATGTGGTTGTTGAGGAGGGCGACGAACCCGACCCGGGACCGCGGGCGCCAGTGTCTCGTGTCCTCGCTCTTGAGCCACGACTGCGCCACCTCCGCGACAGTCTCGCCGACGCGGACGGCCCGCTTCGTGGCCGCGACGTTCACCCCGTCCTGCGCCTTGCCCCGCGCCTTCTCGGCGGCCGTCCTCGCCCTCGAGAGCTTCGTCTCCGGGAACGTCCCGAGGGTGACGCGCTGCTCGGCGCCCTCGAACGTGTAGCGGCAGACCCAGGTCTTGCGGCCCGAGGGCTCCACGCGGAGGACGAGCCCGCGTTGCACCGCGTCGCGGTACTCGACCGGCCGGGCCTGCGGCCTCACGGCCTCCACCCACGCCGGCGCCATCTCGAGCTTGCGGGCGCCCCGTCGCTGTGACGTCGCCTTCGCCACCCCCCACCTCCAGGTTCCGACCACCCACCTACAGGTCTTCCGCCACAGCGAACCCACAGCGACGGGCGGCCGTGACGCCCCATGGTAGCACATGACAACGCATGGTGAGGGTCACAGTGCGTTCTGGCCGCGACTGGAGCGGTCAGAGTGAGCGTCGGGCGGCGACGATGGCGGAGGATGGCGGAGCATGGAAACCCCCGCGAAAACCCTGTGACTCAGGCTTCGAACCTGTAGGTTGGGGGTTCAAATCCCTCCGGGCGCGCCAGCTCTTCAGACCGCGGTGGCCATCGCGCGGCCGGCCTTCCCCCAACTCACTGGCCGGGAGCATCAGCGAGCGACCCTTGGCCAGCGCTCACTCGAGCCCTCTGCCCAGGTCGGGCGCTTCAGGGCTACGGCCTCTTCCGGCCCAGGAGCTTGCGCTTGTGGCTGTTTCGCAGGGCCTTGCGAATCTCGGCTTCGGTCTTCTCCGGGGGCAGCCAGTCGGGAGAGGGAGGCGTCAGGGGTGGTGCGGCCGGGCCGTAGAGGTCCGGCACGTGCTTCTTGAGGGCGGCGTCGGCGAGGAGGTACCCGTGATTCTGGAGAACCGCGGCTTCGGCGTCGGAGAACGCGTCGAGATCGGTCCGGATCGTCGCGATGATGTCTCGGGCGAGCGCCTTGGAGTAACCCGACTGGTCCTGGGGAAAGAAGCTGCTGCGGGCGCTGCCCGTGCCCCAGTAGGTGCCCTGCATCACCCCCTCGACGAAGCTCGAGATCAGCCAGCGCTTCCGCAGGGCTCGGCTCTGGTTCTCCTGAATCGCATCGTATCGCTCGATTCGCCAGATGAAGTTGCGGTCCGACTCGAAGTCGAACAGCCCCCCCGCGTCGGAGACGAGCACGCTCAGATGGTTCTTCCAGACCGGCTCGAGTCCCATGTTGTCGTAGATGCCCCCGTCCGTCAGGCGCAGGTCTTCGAGCGCTGCCCGCCAGGCCTTCTTGTCGTCTTGCGCCGCCTTCCCTCCGGAGTACCGCTCGGGTGGGAAACGCATGGGAAGCGGGTTGAAGACCGGCGGGAAGCACGAGGAGGCCGCCACCGCACGCGCCAGGGGCCAGTCGGGCGGAGTGTCCACGCGGCCCGCCAGGTAGTCCCCGAGCCTGTCTCTGCGAAACTCCCAGTTGACGCCGAAGGACATGTCCGTGGCGCAGAGCACGACGTCCGGCTGCTGCGGGAGACTGGCCAGCATCAGGGGGGTCAGCTTCGCGTACCGTCGGGCCAGGCTCTCGACCGCCGTCGACTCCCGCAGCCAGTTCCACGGGAGAAGCAGGCGATCGAGAACGGGGCCGGTCCGAATGTCCTGCGACGTGAAGCGGCGCAGGGGTCTGGCCACGCTCTCCGCCCAGTCGGGGACACGATCCCGCAACGGCCACCGGATCACGCTCGCGATGTGGGCGGCAGTGATGCTCCCGCCAGAAACCGAGGAGACGGTCCTGAAGTCGGCCCGCGAGAGCACTCCCAGCTCGTTGAGCCGCTGGAGCGCTCCCAGGTGAAAGAGCGTGGCCCGAAAGCCGCCACCGGACAGACACAAGCCGATTCCCCGGCGTCTGCCCAGGGGCTCGGGGGTGTGCTTCTCCGCAGAGGCGGACCTGGTCGTCGTCGGCTCGGGCATGGGAAGGGCCCTCCTGATCCCGATCGTTCATTCCTTATACGCTCAACTGGACAACAGCTTCCACAACAGCCGAGAATCGAATACGGGGCGAGCCTGGCTTTCGGCGGAGGACAAGATGAGCAAGACCCTCTTCGTCGTGCTGCTTGGAAACGAGGCGGGAGAGCCCGTCGACCTCCACCAGGTGCTCCAGCGAGACGAGGCTCTGGCCCAGGGCAAGAAGACAGGTCTCCG
>Ga0214472_10006029_pt1 | contig 12713 bp, 11 predicted proteins | sample RVTome_6_FD_207662 | JGI IMG/M metagenome (GOLD analysis project Ga0214472, IMG submission 207662) | Soil microbial communities from uranium-contaminated site in the Upper Colorado River Basin, Wyoming, United States - RVT140D175 | ecosystem: Environmental > Terrestrial > Soil > Contaminated >... | reverse complement strand
CAATACACGGCTTGCGACCAACGGCAACCAATACCTTGTCGCAGGTTAAGGTCTGCTCCTCCTTGCCTTCAAGCTTGAGGGTAACTCCCTGGTTGGTCTGTTCCATTCCGGCGACTTTCGTTCCGGTATGAATCGTCATCCCCTGCTTCTGCAGGCTTTTCAGCAGGGCTGCTGTCACCTCCTTGTCGGTGCTTGGCAGCATTTGCTCAAGCATCTCGACGACGGTGACTTTGGCACCGAGCCTCAACCAGACGGAACCGAGTTCCAAACCAATGTAGCCACCGCCGATCACTGCCAGATGCTCGGGAACAGCAGTATACTCAAGAGCATCACGAGCCTGTCCGACCCGTTCACCATCCTGAGGCAAGCCGGGGATGTCAACGGCAACACTGCCCGTGGCCAGTAGCACGCGCTTGCCCTGGACCACCTGTTCGTCATCATCCGTTGCTGCAATAACCTGCAATGAACCTTCAGCATCAATCGGACCGAGACGACCAGTGCCTGTGATCAAGGTGATCTGGTTCTTTTTGAACAAGCTGGCGATGCCGCGGGTCAGACGCGTGACGACGTCTTCCTTGCGCTTCATCATCTTGCCGAGGTCGAGCGAAGGAGGCTCGACCAGAATGCCGTGCCCGGCAAACTTATCGCGAGCCTGAACGAAAAGTTCACTTGAGTCGAGCAATGCCTTGCTCGGAATACATCCTTCGTTGAGACACGTGCCGCCGAGAGCTTTGCGCTTTTCGATGACAGCAACAGTTGAACCGAGCTGGGCAGCACGAATTGCGGCAACGTAGCCCCCGGGGCCGCCGCCGATGATGATTAAATCGAAGATCTTACTCATTTAGTGCTCCTGAAATTGAGAGGTGCGCCTCACCCTTCACGGCTGCTAGCAGTCTGTCGGACTATCCATGAGCCGGCTGCAAATCCGGCTGTTTGGCCCATATTTTAGCTCCTTTTTGGTCCATAGCTACGGCTATGAACCTGCAAATGAGCTAAAATCTGTACTTAAATATCCAAATTTTCGCTTCGGCCCGTATAGTCCGACAGACTGCTAGAGTTCCAAAAAAAGTTCCGAGGGATCCTCAATATACTCTTTGATCAGTTTGAGAAAGCCGACGGCCTCGCGCCCGTCGATAAGGCGATGGTCATAGCTTAAGGCCAGATTCATGATCGGACGAATGACGATCTCGCCATTTCTGGCAACCGGACGGTCCTGGATCGAGTGCATGCCAAGCACCCCGCATTGCGGCGGATTAATAATCGGCGTGCTCAGTAGCGAGCCGTAGACGCCACCGTTGGTAATGGTGAAGGTACCGCCTTCGAGTTCAGCCAGTGTCAATTTGCGGGCATTGGCTTTGGCGGCGAGGTCGGCAATCCGCTGTTCAATTTCGGCAAAGGTCATCTGGTCGGCATCGCGCAGGACCGGAACCACCAGGCCTCGATCGGTACCAACAGCAATGCCGATGTCGTAATAGTGGTGATAGACGATGTCGGTGCCTTCAATCCGCGCGTTGACCGCTGGAAATTCCTTGAGGGCCACGATGCTGGCTTTGATGAAGAATGACATCAAGCCAAGCTTGATGCCGTGTTTCTCTATGAAATGTTCCTGGTTCTGGCTGCGTATTTTTTTGATCCACGACATGTCCGCTTCATTGAACGTGGTCAGCATGGCAGTCTGTTGGCGGGCCTGAAGCAGGCGCTCGGCAATGCGCTGTCGAATCGGTGTCATGGCCTGTCGGGTGACCGGGCGACCATCGGCCGCAGTCTCGGCTTCCACTGTTGCGGGTTTGGTGTTCTCGGCTTTAACGCCCGGGGTCGGGGTCTTCTCGTGGGCCAGGACATCATCAAGGAGAATCCTGCCTGCCCGCCCGCTTCCGGAGACCTCCTCAAGGTTGACGCCACGTTCTTGCGCATTTTGGCGGGCCGCGGGATTCACGGGAGATTGAGATGACGGCGGCTCCCCGGATATTTCCGTGGCAGGCGGAGGGGTCGTCTCAGCCTCTGCTGCCGCCTTCTGTGGTGGCGGAGTCTGCGCGGCAGTCTCCTGCTCTTGCGAGACATCACCCTCTTCAATCGTGGCGATCAGCGTGCCGACAGGCACTGTCTTTCCTTCCGGAACGACAATATGCAGGTGACCGGAAGCTTCCGCGGTTAATTCGACGTTGACCTTGTCGGTTTCCAGTTCGCAAATGATATCATCCTTGGCGACAGCAGCACCGTCCTCTTTCAACCAGTTGGCGACCAGGGCTTCGAGAATCGATTCACCGACTTCAGGTATTTTTATGTCCATTATGTATCCTTGCTGCGCAGGGCTGAGTCAATAATCTGTTGCTGTTCTTCACGGTGACGACGATGTGAGCCGACAGCGGGCGCGGCGGCAGCGCGACGGCCGCAATATTCCAGGTTTCTGCCGAGGGCACGGGCCAGACTGTATTGCAGATGTGGCCAGGGTCCCATGTTCTTCGGCTCTTCCTGTACCCAGACGATGCGTCCGGCATTGCCGTAGCGGGCCAGCTCTTCCTGCAGACGTTCGTGATGCAGGGGGTAGAGTTGTTCAATCCGCAGCAGGCCGACGTTCTTTCTGCCCTCATCTTCAAGCGCAGCCTGTAACTCATAATAGATTTTACCGCTGCAGATAAGCAGTGTCTCGACCTGCTCCGCCGGTATGGCACAGGGGAGAATCGCCTGAAAAGAACCTTCGCTCAGATCCTCAAGAGCGCTGCTGCAGGCCGGCAGGCGCAGGAGACTTTTTGGTGTGAAAACGATCAGTGGCCGGCGATAGGGCAGTTTGCACTGACGGCGCAGGAGATGAAAAAACTGCGCCGGTGTGCTCGGGTAAACGACTTGCATGTTGTTGTCGGCACAGAGATTCATGAAGCGCTCGATGCGAGCGTTCGAGTGCTCCGGGCCTTGACCTTCATAGCCATGCGGCAGAAACAGGACCAGTCCACTGGAACGGTCCCATTTGCTGCCGCTGGTGCCGATGAACTGATCGATGATCACCTGGGCGCCGTTGGCAAAGTCACCGAATTGGGCTTCCCAGATCGTCAGGCCATATGGTGTTTCCAGTGAATAACCGTATTCAAGACCTAAAACCGCAGCTTCGGAAAGCATGCTGTCGTAAATCTGGATTGCTGCCTGGCCTTTTTCCAGGAAGGCCAACGGCACATAGAGTAGGCCGGTCTTCTGGTCAACCAGGGTCGAATGACGTTGATTGAACGTGCCGCGACGCGAATCCTGCCCCGAAAGCCTGACCGGAACATTCTCAATCAGCAAAGAGGCAAAGGCGAGGGCTTCTGCGTTGGCCCAGTCAATTCCTGTGCCTTCGAGAACGCTCTCCTCACGGCGCTTGAGAAGACGTGCAATTTTGGGATGTGCATTGAGTCCTGCCGGTAAAGTTGCCAGGCGCTGAGCCAGGCTGGTAAGAGTCTTTGCGGAAACCTTCGTTTCCGGTTCTTCCAACGTGTATTCGCGTTGGATGCCGGCCCATTTTGCCTGGAAACCCTTATGCGCCTGGAGCTTGGGTTTTACCTCGAGAGCCTCCTCAAGTCGCTTGGTTATCTCGTTTACACTTTCTGCAATTTTCTCGGAATCAACGCCGGCCTCAATCAGGCGTGCTGCATAAATCTCGTGCAGAGGGGGCCTTTTGCGGATTTTTTCGTACATGAGCGGTTGGGTAAAAAAGGGCTCATCCCCTTCGTTGTGACCATGACGACGATAGCAGATGACTTCGACCACCACATCTTCACCGAAGGTCTGGCGATATTCCAGTGCCAGGCTGGCAGCATACACGGCAGCTTCGGGATCTTCACCATTAACGTGGAAAATAGGTACCATGAGCATTTTAGCGATATCGGTGGCGTAAAGGGTCGAGCGTGCATGGTCCGGTGCGGTGGTGAAACCGATCTGATTGTTGATAACCAGGTGAAAGGTGCCACCCGACTGGTAACCGTCAAGCTGTGAGAGGTTAAGCACTTCTGCGACCAAACCCTGGCCGGCAAAAGCTGCATCACCGTGAATCAGTACTGGAAGGACCTTCTTCTTGCCGCCGGGCCCGTAAGTGACATGGCGGGCTCGACATTTGCCGATCACGACCGGATCAACAGCCTCCAGATGGCTGGGGTTGGCTGCCAGGCTGAGATGAATGCTGTGTCCCGAAGGCAGTGCAAGATCGGCAGAATAACCTGTGTGGTACTTCACATCGCCTTCACCGACAAAGGCCAGTTCGAGATTGTCATGGAATTCGGCAAAGGTGTTCTCCAGCGGTTTTTTGAAGATGTTGGCCAGCACATTGATGCGTCCGCGGTGTGCCATACCCATGATCAGATCGACGACCCCTCTCTCTGCTGCTCGTGTCAACAGCACGTCTAACAGTGGAATGATGACCTCGCCGCCTTCCAGTGAGAAGCGTTTCTGACCAAGAAACCTACGGTGCAGAAAAGCCTCGAAAAGGGTCGCCTCCTGGAGTTTTTCAAGGATATGCATCTGTTCGCCACGATCCATCTGCGGCCGGTTGCGTGTCTCCTCCATGCGTTGCTTCAACCACTCCCGTTTAGCCGGATCCTGGATGTGCATGAATTCCACGCCGATTGCCCTGCAATAGGTCTCCTCCAGCAGGGCGATGATTTCAAGAAGTGTGGCGCTCGGTTTCGGGAAGCGCAGCGGATAGAAGGTCTGATCCAGGTCGGTTTCCGTGAGACCGAATGCTGCAAGGTTCAGCTGTGCATGATTGGCCGGGGCGGGGGAGAGCGGGTCGGTGCCGGCCTGTAAATGACCAAGGTCCCTGTAGCGGTAGATCAGGGAATCGACAGCTGAATTTTTAGCGGCCAGATCGCCAACGTTTGCCGGCGTTTGCCTGGCCAGTTCGAAACCCTCAAAAAAAGCCTGCCAGTCAGGAGAGACCTGCCCGGGTTCAGATTTCCACAGTTGATATTGTGCCTCCAGCCACTGCGGGCTGACATTTCCGGAAATGCTCATCGATGTCCCTGTTGCTAACAATCAGTATTGGCTCAAACTCCGCAAAGTATATCAAGGGTTGCCAGTCAGGCAAACAGGACGCTACTGTGGCTTGCAAATCCCCTTCTTGCAGGAGAGGCCCGGATCGTAAGGGAGATCGTCGAGAAAACGTTCGGCCTGGATCGCCGCCATGCACCCGGTTCCGGCAGCTGTCACGGCCTGACGGAACTGCCGATCCTGAACATCGCCGGCGGCAAAGACTCCGGGGATGTTTGTCGCTGTACCGTTTTGGGCAAGGAGATAACCTTCATCATCCATTTCCAGCTGACCGGCAAACAGCGAGGTGTTCGGCTGATGGCCGATGGCAATGAAGACGCCATCACACGACTGTTCCGTTTCCTCCTGTGTATTGAGGTTTTTGATGCGGACACCGGTCACGCCGTTTGCGTCGGCGATTATTTCCGTCAATATGGAATCCCATTTGAAGTGGATCGCTTTATTGGTCAGTGCCCGATCCGCAAGAGCCGGAGTTGCCCGCAACGAATTGCGGTGATGGACCACAGTTACCTGTTTGGCAAAACGAGTCAGAAAGACCGCTTCCTCCATGGCGGTATCGCCGCCGCCGACCACGACGACATCGCGGTCTCGAAAGAAAATGCCGTCACAGGTTGCGCATACGGAAACCCCACGTCCATAGAGGGACTCTTCGTTGCCCAGGCCGAGCAGCCTGGGCGTGGCTCCGGTGGAGATGATCAGTGACAGGCAGCGATAAAGTTCCTCGCCGATCCAGATGCGAAACGGGCGCTCCTGAAAATCGACTTTTGTGACCTCCCCCTCGATGAACTGCGTGCCGAAGCGTTCCGCCTGTTGGCGCATCTTGTCCATCAGCTCAGGGCCGTCTATCCCTTCCGGAAAGCCGGGATAGTTGTCGACTGCTGTTGTCGTCGTCAGCTGTCCGCCCGGCTGAACACCGCGAATCAATAGTGGACAGCAGCGGCTGCGCGCGGCATAGATTGCGGCTGTCAGTCCAGCAGGTCCCGAACCAAGGATGATGGTTTCGTAAATAAAGTCAGGACTGGTCATGGTGATCCCCCTCAAATTGCTCCGCGGCATGATATGAAGAACGCACCAGGGGGCCGGCCTCGACATGAGCAAAACCGAGCTGCAGCCCTGCTAGGCGCAGATCTCTGAATTCATCCGGATCGACGTAACGGACAACTGAAAGGTGATTGTGTGTCGGTTGCAGGTATTGCCCCAGGGTCAGCATGGCACAGCCGGCCAGTTGCAGATCTTTCATTACGGCAAGAACCTCTGCAAGCGTTTCCCCCATGCCAAGCATCAGGCCTGATTTGGTGGGGATGTCGGGGAACATCTCTGCGCCGGCAGCGAGAAGTTTCAGGGAACGTTGATAGTCGGCGCCCGCCCTGGCCACAGGGTAAAGTCGGGGGACTGTCTCCAGGTTATGTCCCAGGACTTCCGGAGCGGCCGCCATAATAATCTTCAGGGCAGCGTGGTTCCCCTGCAAATCAGGGATCAGTAATTCAACACGACATTTCGGGCAGAGAGTATGGATCGCTTGGGTGACGGCCGCAAACTGGCTGGCGCCACCATCGGCGAGGTCATCGCGTGTCACAGATGTGATGACCGCGTGGCTTAAGCCAAGCTCGGCAATGGCCCGGGCTACCTTGTCGGCCTCTTGCGGATCGACAGACAGTGGCGATGCATGGGCAACATTGCAGAAACGGCAGTCCCGGCTGCAATAGTTGCCCAGAATCATAAAGGTGGCGGTCCCCTGTTCCCAACATTCACCCTGATTGGGGCAGGCGGCGCTGCGACAGACAGAGTGCAGACCCTGCTCGCGATGCAGGCGATCGATGCGTGCGTAATTGGGCCCGGCAGGAAAACGGACCTTGAGCCAGTCAGGTTTACGAGGTGGTCGAGTTATCATGATGGCTGCCCGGTAAGGATCGTTGCGGAATTTCGGTGAATTGGCAGATTACCCTTCAGCAACAGCGTTCTTGTCGACCTGGCGGCCCAGGCTCTGAGTCATTCAGTCTTTGAAAGTCGATACGTTTCAGAGTCAGGTGGATTAACGGTTGGCTCACACTGGTTCGAAGTTGCTCTTGTCGGCACCACAGAGGGGGCAGCACCAGTCATCCGGCAGGTCGTCGAACGCTGTACCGGGGTCGATGCCGTTGCCGGGGTCGCCTTCAGTCGGGTCATAAATGTAGTCACAGATTACACAGCGGTACCTGGTCATAATTCTCTCCTTAAAATGTTATGATTCATCTGGCCGGTTGGTCGGACAAAACTAACTATAATTTCTCAGGTTGCCAGACACAAGCTATTCTTGTGTCTGTGTCTGAGTAATTCAGCGGGTGCGGAATTATTCGATCAGATCAATCAGCGCCTGAACTGTTTTTTCAATGCCTTCGGCGGCTTCGGAAATCCTTCCTGCAAGCATGTAGGCCGGGCTTGAAACCAGTTTGTTCTTATGATCGATGACAAATTCCCTGACGGGGCACTGGATATGCTCTGTACCCATTTTGCTTAATGCTTCTGCGGTCCCGGCATCCGTGCCAATCGTCAATTGGTGTGATATTTTTTCGCTGCCGAGAACTTTGGACAGAATAGTCGGGGCAATGCAGACCGCAGCAATCGGTTTTTTTGCGGCATGCATCTCCTTGATCAGGCGGGCCACATCGGCATTGACCGAACAGTCAGAACCCTTGACAGCAAAATCACACAGGTTCTTTGCCGCCCCAAAACCGCCGGGAAGTATGAGCGCATCGACGTCCGCAGCCCGGACAGTCGCCAGATCTTTAATATTGCCGCGGGCAATGCGGGCTGATTCTACCAGTACGTTGCGGGATTCACCAGCGGCAGGTTCACCAGCCAGATGATTGATGACGTGCATCTGCGGGATGTCGGGGGCCATGCAGACAGCTTCTGCGCCGGCACGGTCAATGGCAAGCAAGGTAATGACTGCCTCGTGAATTTCGCTGCCGTCATAGACGCCGCAACCGGACAGAATAATTCCAATTCGTTTTGACATTTTTTCCTCCTGGAGGTTCTGATGACAGTGCTTACATTCTGTAAAGCTTAAAGAAAAATCCCGGCATGTCAAGACCGTTGCAATTGTACGCTGGTCGTTGCCTGACCGGTCGTGATATCGTATCGCTTATGTTCCCGGCCTTTTTAAACAAAACGACTCAATGCATGATTGATCTGAATAATATTCAGGCAGTTTTTTTCGACCTTGATGGCACCCTGATCGATGTTGACATGGATCAGTTCATACCGATTTATCTGCAGCGGTTGACGCAGTATATGAGCGATCAAGTCAGCTCCACCCGCGCTGTCAGGGCTTTACGTCATGCCGTTGCGGCCATGTTCGCCAATACAGATGCAGACAGGACCCTGGAGAGCATTCTGCACGAGGTGCTGGAGTCTGAGTTGGCTGTGTCGCCATTACAGTACGCAGAGTGCCTCGAACAGTTTTGCCGGAATGACCTTGAAATCTTACGTCCGTTGGTTACAGGCCACCCGTTGTCAACTCAACTGATCAAATCCTCTCTCGCCAAAAACTGGAAAGTTGTGCTGGCGACCAACCCGATTTTCCCAAGGGTTGTCATTGATGCGCGACTGGCCTGGGGAGATCTGGATGGTGATGCCTTTCATCATGTGACCGACTATGAAACAGCTCATTTCTGTAAACCGAGTCCAGGTTTTTTTGAAGATATACTGGACCGGTTGCAAATCCCGGCAGGAAGATGTCTGATGGTTGGCAACGATACCCTGCACGATCTCTCAGCCAGCCAGGTTGGTATGCAGACCTGCCTGTTGACACCGTGGCGCATTGAACGCCTTGGTGCACATTTTAGGGCTGATTGGCAAGGGGACCATGGGGAGCTCCTCGCCTTGATTGAGTCAGCAGGTCCCATGCCCCCGGGAGAGCAGGTTCCCGTCAACCCGTCAGGCTGTCCATGAACCGGATTTCCGCGTCGGTCCGTATAACCAGGCAGACTCCCGGATTGACATAAAGTCCTGTTTTCGCTAACCTGTTCAGCCGAAGCTGAGGAGTTCAAAGTCAGATGCACAAGCCCTTTTCCAGATTGTCTGCAAGTTTGTTGCTGGCGTTGCCCTGGCTGTTGATTGGCGGTTGCAATGAGCAGCAGGAGACCCGCATGACAACCTCTGTCCGCCAGGTGGAATCTCCACCTCCGGTAGCAGCTCCCGCCCCGGAGCTGCTGCTCTCACAGAGGGCTTTTATCGAAGTTTCAGAAAAAGTAACGCCGGCGGTTGTGAATATTCGTGCTGAACGTGTGCGGCCGGTCGACCGGCTCAGTCCACTGTTCGAAGAGTTCTTTGGTGATTTCTTCCGGACGCCGCCTGCGGAGCAGCGTGAGCGCAGCCTTGGCTCGGGATTCATTCTCAGCGAAGATGGCTATATCCTGACGAACGAGCATGTGATTTCCGGTGCGGAGCAGATCAAGGTGCGCCTGACGGATCAGCGGGTGTTCCCCGGCAAGATCATCGGGGTTGATCCGAAAACCGACGTAGCGGTTGTCAAGATTGAAGCTGACAAGCCGCTCCCGGTTGCCGTGCTTGGCGATTCTGATCGGCTCAAAGTAGGCCAGTGGGCGCTGGCTATCGGTAACCCCTTCGGCCTTGAAAGTACCCTGACCGTTGGTGTGATTTCCGCCACTGGCAGGACTGATATCGGGATTGAGGACTATGAAGACTTTGTGCAGACCGACGCCTCGATCAATCCCGGCAATTCGGGCGGCCCGCTACTGAACATCTACGGTGAGGTGGTCGGTGTGAATACCGCTATTGTCGCCAGTGGTCAGGGCATTGGTTTTGCGATACCGATCAACCTGGCCAAGCTGGTTGCCGATCAATTGATCAGCCGTGGCGAGGTCACCCGCGGCTGGTTGGGAGTCAGCATCCAGCCCCTTGATGCAGACCTTGCTGAATCGTTCGGTCTCGACCGGGTGACCGGTGCTCTGGTTACGCGCGTTTTGCCTGGTACCCCGGCGGAAAAAGCCGGGCTGCAACGCGGTGATGTTTTGCTCAGCTTTGATGGCAAGTCGGTCCGTAGCGTTAAAGAACTGCAGTTGCTGGTTGCCAGCTCGCCCCTTAACGTGGACCTGCCGGTTGAGGTTTTGCGGCAGGGGACGCGCATGACGCTCAAAGTATTCATTGTGGCGCGTGATGCCGAAGCTCAACCCGTTAAGCAGGAACTTGAAGAAGACATAGCACCGTGGCTCGGTATGAGCTTTGATGAGATCGAACAAGGGGTACGTGTCGCAGTGGTTGAGCCGGGGAGCGTTGCTGCCAGAGCAGGTATCCAGATCGACGACCTGGTTCTGGCGATCAATCACCATGCAGTCAAAAACCTGGCTGATATCCATATGACCCGCCAGCGGAGCAGAGCGAAAGAAAGCACCCTGTTGCTCCTGCAGCGAGGCGAAACAACCCTGTACGTGGCACTTCCCCAGAAGGAATAGGAACCGGGTGCGATTCACCCGAGAAAACTGATGTTCACTCCACATATGGAGGCCTCATGGCCAGACTGGTAGACAACCCTAAATTGGCATTTCGTTTAGCCCGTGCCATTGTCTCGGATATCGCCCTGTATAATCAGGATAAGGTGAAGGAAGGGATCAAGAATGACTCGATTTTTGAAGTCCTGACCAATGAGCTGGAAGAAGGGCGCGAGCATTTTTACGGTCGGGTTTCCCCTGAGCTGACTGACCGTTCACATCTTTATGACCGGGCAATCGTCGATGTCATGATCAAGCAGGCCGGCAAGATTGAGAGCTCGATCTGGTAAATTGCGTGCCTGAGCCCTGCTGTCTTCAGGTCACCGCAGACCACGTTGCCGTGCGCCTGGATCGTTTCCTGGATGACTGCCTGCCGGAACTGAGCCGCTCGCAGATCAAGCGCCTGATTGATGAGGGCTCTGTAACTCTGGATGGCGTCAAGAGTAAAGCAGGTATAAAACTGCGAGGTGGAGAAAAAGTTTGCGTCACTCTGCCGGAACCGGTTGCCACCTCAGCTCTGGCAGAAGAGATTCCGCTGGAGATTCTTTATGAGGACTCTGCCCTGATTGTTGTCAATAAATCCGCGCATTTTGTGGTACATCCTGCACCTGGCCATTATAAGGGGACGCTGGTAAATGCCTTGCTGCATCATTGCAAGGATCTCTCCGGGGTCGGTGGGGAGCTGCGCCCCGGCATCGTCCACCGGCTCGACAAAGACACCTCCGGAGTGTTGGTCGCAACCAAAGACGACCGTACCCACCAGTGCCTGGCCAGGCAGTTTAAAGCGCATACGATTCAACGACGCTACCGGGCGCTTGTCCATGGCATCCTGAAAGGCTCGAAGGGGACCATGGATCAGCCGATCGGCAGGCATCCTGTGCAGCGCAAAAAGATGTCTACCACTGCGCGTATCAGCCGTCATGCTGTCACGCACTGGCAAGTGTTACGGCGTTATGAAGAGGATCGCCTGACTCTCGTTGATCTGCTGCTGGAAACGGGACGAACTCACCAGATACGGGTACACCTGGCCGAGATGAACTGTCCGGTAGTCGGTGACCCTCTTTACGGTGGAGCAAGCCGTGCCAAAACGATGAGCGACGTGGCTTTGCGGCAGATGGTCAGCCGGCTGGACCGCCAGTTCCTGCATGCATGGCAGCTCGGTTTTGAGCACCCAAACGGCAGCGCAATGCTCTTTCAGGCCGCGCTGCCGCCAGAACTGCAGGACATACTCGATTATCTGGAAGATAAATATAACTTCAAGCTTGCCGACCTCGACGTCTTGTCGTATGCAGGTACGGTTGGAATGACATCAAATGAAAACAGTTAAACAGGGTAAAATCCATTATTTGCAACCTGCCTGGGCAGGCCAGAGTAATCTGGTGACCGGTTTTACCATGCGTAATGGTGGCAGTAGCAGGCCGCCTTTCAACTCGCTTAATCTCGGCTTCGGATCCGGGGACCAGTTATCGCAGGTGGAAGCCAACCGTGCCGCAGTGGCCAGAGCTTTTGACCTGGAGCCTCATCTCTTCCTGACGGTTAACCAGGTCCACGGTAGTGAAATCCTGGTGATTGATCAGCCCAACCCGGATGTCTCTCATTTTCAACGTGTGGATAGTGATGCAATTATCACAAATCAGCGTAATATCCTGATTGGTATCCTTGTTGCGGACTGTTTTCCGATTATACTCTATGATCAGAAAAAGCATGTCGCCGGTGTCGTCCATCTTGGCTGGCGTGGCACAGCAGCTGGCCTGCTGGGGCGTACTGTTAAAGCGATGCGAGAGATTTTCGGTTGCCAACCGGAGGATCTCTGTGCTGCTGTCGGTCCCGGTATCGGCGCACACAGTTACGAAGTTGATCGTCCGGTGCGTGACGCTTTTCGGCGGGGGACGGACCAGTGGGGGCGGATCGCCACTGAAGTAAGCCTCGGTCACTGGCAACTTGATCTGCAGAAAAGCGTTGTGTTGCAGCTTGATGAAGCAGGCGTGAATCGGGCTATGGTCGATATTCTCAAAGAGTGTACCTGTTGCCACAAGGAGGCTTTTTTCTCCTATCGGCGAGACAATGGCAGGACTGGTCGGCAGATGGGCTTTGCACTGTTGCGCTAACCTTGGAGGTTGTCGGACTATCCGGGCCGAAGCGAAAATTTGGATGTTTGAGAACAGATTTTAGCTCGTTTGCAGCTCTATAGCAGTAGCTATAGAGCAA
>Ga0214472_10006028_pt1 | contig 12714 bp, 14 predicted proteins | sample RVTome_6_FD_207662 | JGI IMG/M metagenome (GOLD analysis project Ga0214472, IMG submission 207662) | Soil microbial communities from uranium-contaminated site in the Upper Colorado River Basin, Wyoming, United States - RVT140D175 | ecosystem: Environmental > Terrestrial > Soil > Contaminated >... | reverse complement strand
TGCTGCGCGCGATCCCGCGTCCTGGTCGAGCGGAGTGCCCTGGACCGCTTCATGGAGGCGCTCGAGCAGTCGGTGCAGTCGCTGGTCGTCGGCGATCCGCTGGACGAGTCGACGCAGATGGGCCCCTTGATCTCGGCCGACCAGCGCGAGAAGGTCGCCTCGTACGTGGAGGACGGGGCGCCCGTCGCGATCCGTGGCTCCGCGCCCGAAGGGCCCGGCTTCTGGTTTCCGCCGACCGTGCTCTGCCCCGTCTCGAACGACGACCGGGCGGCGCGCGAGGAGATCTTCGGGCCCGTGGCCTCGGTCATCCCCTTCGACGGCGAGGACGAGGCGGTGCGCATCGCCAACGACACGATGTACGGCCTCTCCGGCTCGATCTGGACCCGCGACGGCGCCAAGGCGCTGAGGGTCGCCCGCGCCCTCGAGACCGGCACGATCTCGATCAACTCGAACACCTCTGTGCGCGTGAGCACCCCCTTCGGCGGGTTCAAGCAGTCAGGGGTGGGCCGCGAGCTCGGCCCGCACGCGCTCGACTACTACACCGAGCTCAAGAACGTCTTCATGGCGACGAGCTAAGAGCTTTCGAGCGCGACCGCGCGGAGGCGGTCCTGCAGCTCGCGGGCCGCTGAGTTGGGCTTCCCGTCTCCGATCGGGGCGCCGTCGAGCTCCACGACCGGGAGGACCTCGCGGATCGAGGAGGACGTGAACGCTTCCTCCGCGCCGCGCATGTGCTCGACCGGGAAGACACCCTCCCGCACCTCGTAGCCGAGCCGAGCCGCCTCCGCGATCAGCGTCGCCCTTGTCACGCCGGCGAGGATGCCGAGCTCGAGCGCCGGCGTGTAGAGGACGCGCTCGAGCCGCCACCAGACGTTCGTCACCGGGCCTTCGAGGACGGTCCCGTCGGCCGCGAGGAAGACGGCGTCGTCCGCACCGCGCCGTTGCGCCTCGGCCTCCGCGGTCATGTTGACGGCGTAGCTCGTCGATTTGACCCCGCCGAGGAGCCAGGGAGCGACGGCGCGGACGTCGGGCAGGACGCCGAGGGGTAGCGAGACGAGCTTGATGCCGCGCGCCCGCTTGTCTTCGAGCTCGGGCGGAATGGTGCTGACGAGGGCGAGGGCCGTAGGCCGGTCGGCGTTCTCGCGGCCGGCCGTCCAGAAGATCCGCAGGACAGCGTCTCCCGCACCTGCCTTGCCGATCGCGGCCCGCGCGAGGGATTCGAATTCGTCGAGGTCGACCTGCGGCAGGCCGAGGCGAGCCGCGGAGCCGGCCAGCCGGGCGATGTGCTCGTCGAGCTTGAAGGGACGGCCCGCATAGACGCGAGTCGTCTCGAACGCGGCTCGCCCGCGGAGGAGCGCCTGGTCGTCGGCGTGCAGGACGGGCTCCTCCGGGTCGACCGGGCCGCGCCCACCGACGGCGACCGCGAGAAGGGTCAAGCCGTTGCCGGCGCTTCCACGGGCGCGCCGATCGCCGCGAGCAGCGGCCGCGCCTTCACCCAGGACTCCTCGATCTCGTCGGCGGGGTCGGAGTCCCAGACGATCCCGCCGCCGACCCAGAGGTGGATCCGGCCGTCCGCGACGGCGAACGTGCGGATCGTCAGGGCGAAGTCGAAGTCGCCGTTCGGATAGACGCGCCCGAGCGCTCCCATCGAGGCTCCCCGGCCGACCGGCTCGAGGGCGGCGATGTGGTCGACCGCCGAGATCTTCGGCGCGCCGGTCACGGAACCGCCTGGGAACGTCGCTTCGAGGAGGTCGGCGAGGCCGACCCCTTCTCGCAGGCGTCCTTCGACGGTCGTGACGAGATGAATGACTCCGGCCAGCTCGTGCTCGGCCCGGAGCTTCGGCCAGCGAACGGAGCCGGGCTCACAGACTCGGGAAAGGTCGTTCCGTTCGAGATCGACGATCATCACGTGCTCGGCCGCGTCCTTTTCGGAGTCGAGCAGGTCGTCCGCTTCGCCCAGAGGCCGGGTGCCTTTGATCGGCATCGTCCACACCCGGCGGCCACGCCGTGCCAGGAAGAGCTCGGGCGAGGCCGAGACGACTGCCCAGCCGTCGCCGGCAAACGGCTCGGGGTGCAAGGGCCGGAGCGGGGCAAGCCGCTCGGCCAAGCCGGCCGGATCGCCCGCGAAGGGGGCGGAGAGATGCTGGACGAGGTTGACCTGATATACGTCGCCCCGGGCGATGGCCGCCCTAACCGATTCGACGGCCGAGGCGTACATGTCCCCGGACCAGGTCCCGGTCCAGGGGCCGATCGAGCAGGCGCCGGCCGGGCGCGGCCGTTCTCCAGCGGGCCGGATCCTGCACGCCGCGAGCGGCAGGCGGCAGGGCTCGGGCGGGTTCGGGGCGGAGGTACGGCGAAGCGAGCGCGAGAGCGCGTAGCCGAGGTAGACGTCGGCCACGAGGTCCTCCGCGGAGCCGAAGAACCCTGCTTCGCGCAGGTACTCCTCGACGCGGGCGAAGGCACCCTCTGAGCTCCACAGCTCGAGCACGCGCGTAACGCTACCCGGAGCCGCTCGTAGAATCGGGAGGCGTGGACGAGCGGCCGATCGGGATCTTCGACTCGGGAGTGGGCGGGCTCACCGTCCTGCACGAGTGCGTCGTCACGCTGCCTCACGAGGACTTTCTCTACCTCGGCGACGGCGCCCGCTGCCCGTACGGGCCTCGCGGCGCCGAGGAGATCCGCCGCTTCGCCTGGGAGATCGCCTCCTATCTGGAGCGCTCGGGCGTGAAGCTCATCGTCGCCGCGTGCAACTCCGCCACCGCCGCCGCGCTGCCGGAGCTGCAGGAGAGGATCGCCGTGCCGATCATCGGCGTGCTCGCGCCCGAGGCCCACGCCGCCGTACAGGTGACGCGGAACCGGCGCATCGGCCTCCTGGCAACCGAGGCCACGGTGGCGAGCCGCCGCTACGAAGCGGCTGTGGGAGCACTCGACGCCGGCGCCGATGTCACCCCGACGGCCTGCCCGCGCCTCGTGCCTCTGATCGAGTCGGGCGCGACCATGGGCGAGATCGACGCGGTCGTCCGCGAGTACGCGCAACCACTCAAGGACGCGGGAGTCGACACCGTCATCCTCGGCTGCACGCACTATCCGCTCATCCGGCCGATCTTCGAACGGGTCTTCGGACGGGGTGTCGCGCTCATCTTCTCCGCCGAGGAGACTGCTCTGGAGGTTGCTGTCACGCTGGTCCGGAAGGGCATCGAAAACGAAGCTGCCCGCGACGGGGGGCTCAGGTTCCTGACCACCGGCTCGCCCGAGGAGTTTCGCGTCCTGGGCGAGCGCTTCCTCCAGCTCCCGGTTGGCGACGTGGAGCGGATCGAGCTCCGCGAGCTCGAGCGAGCGGCGGCCGCATGAGGGAAGGGCGCGGGGCCGATGAGCTTCGTCCCGTCGAGGCGGCGGTCGACTTTCTCGAGCAGGCGCATGGCTCGGTGCTGCTCTCGTTCGGTCGCACACGCGTCCTCTGCACGGCGACCGTCGAGGACGGCGTGCCGCGCTGGCTGGAGGGCTCGGGACGCGGCTGGCTGACGGCCGAGTACGGGATGCTGCCGGCGTCGACCGGCGATCGGGTCGCGCGGGAAGCGCGTCAGGGCCGCCAGGGCGGCCGCACGGTGGAGATCCAGCGGCTCGTCGGCCGCTCGCTCCGAGCCGCCTATGACATGGAAACGCTCGGCGAGCGAACGGTCTGGCTCGACTGCGACGTCATCCAGGCTGACGGCGGCACGCGCACCGCGGCCATCACGGGCGCCTGGATCGCGCTGGCCCGCGCGGCCCAGCGACGCGGCTTCCCGCCGCCGGACGACCAGGTCGCGGCGGTCTCGGTCGGCATCGTCGAGGGCGAGCGGCTCCTCGACCTCGACTACGAGGAGGACTCGAGCGCCGAAGTGGACATGAACGTCGTCATGACCGGGGGCGGCGGGGTCGTCGAGGTCCAGGCGACCGCGGAGCGCAAGGTGTTCAGCCGCGAGGACCTGGACGGCCTCGTCGACCTTGCGGCAGCCGGGATCGGGCGGCTGGCCGAGATTCAGCGGGAGGCGCTCGTTGGTTCCTGACATCACCTGGGGCGAGGTCGCCCTTCGTCTCGCGGTAGCGGCGGCGCTCACGGGGGCGGTCGGGCTCGAGCGCGAGCTGCGTGAGCGCGCGGCCGGCCTCCGGACGCACATGCTTGTCGGGACCGGTTCGGCGCTCTTCACGATCGTCTCTGCCTACGCCTGGGGCGACTTCGTCTTCGACCGGACACAGGGGACGGTCTTCGACCCGACCCGGATCGCGGCGCAGATCGTCACCGGGATCGGATTCCTCGGAGCCGGCGCGATCATTCGCCAGGGCCTCTCGGTGCGCGGCCTGACGACCGCCGCCGGGCTCTGGGTCGCCGCTGCGATCGGAATGGCGGTCGGAGCCGGCTACTGGGCCGCCGCACTCATCGCGACCGGCGTCGTCCTCGTCGGGCTCGGTCCGCTGCGCTGGGCCGAGGGCTGGATCGTCTCCCGCACACGCCCGGGCGGCGGGACGCTCGAGGTCGACCTGCGGCCCGAGCAGCCCCTCGCGCCGGTGCTCGCCGTGCTCGAGGGCGGACGCGCCCGCGTGCGCCGCATCCACCTCGAGGAGGAGGAGGAGGGCCGGGAGCTGCGCGTGGAGGTCGAGCTGCCTGCCGGGGCGAGCGGACGCGAGCTCGTCGAGCAGCTCGCTGCCATGGACGAGGTGCTCGGCGTCAGGTGGGACGAGTAGCGGTCCGGCTCGTCTCCCGGAACGAGCACAAGCTGCGCGAGCTCCGCGCCCTCCTCCCGGGCTGGGAGATCGAGCTACTTGGGGCCGAAGAGGAGCCGCCGGAGGTGGGGGAGACGTTCTACGAGAACGCACTGGCGAAGGCGCGGTTCGGCCGGTCGGTCGCCGGGGAGGGGCTCTGGATCCTCGGCGAGGACTCCGGCCTCGAGGTCGAGGGGCTCCGCGGGCGTCCCGGCATCCGCTCGGCGCGCTACGCGGGCGAGCAGGCGACGGACGAGGACAACGTGCGGCGTCTGCTCGACGAGCTGGCGGCGATCGGTAACGAGGGCCGCCGCGCCCGATACGTCAGCGAGCTCGTCCTCCTCTCGCCGGAGCTCGAGGAATATCGCAGCACCGGAACGCTCGGAGGCTTGATTGTGGAGGAGCCGCGCGGCGAGGAGGGCTTCGGCTACGACCCCGTCTTCGTCCCGGAACGCGAGACGCAGACGGTCGCCGAGCTCGGCGACGAGTGGAAGCGAGAGCACAGCCACCGCGCCCGGGCGGCCCGCGCGCTCGCGCGGGCGGTTGGCGAACTGCGGCAAGCGATGTAGATTCGCCGCGTGCAACTTTTCTCCCACGACACGAAGGCGGATGCACTCGGCCTCTGTCCCTTCTTTGCGGGCCTCTCGCGCGGTGAGCTCCACGAGCTGGCAAAAAGGACCGAGGACCTCGAGGTCGAGGCGGGCAAGGTCCTCGCGCGCGAAGGCGCGACGGGAAGCGAGTTCTTCGTCATCGTCGAGGGCGACGTCTCGGTGACGAAGAACGGCCAGGAGCTTCGTTCGCTCGGCCCCGGCGACTTCTTCGGCGAGATCGCGCTCATCGAGGACCGGCCGCGGACGGCGACGGTCACCGCCAAGACGCCGCTCCGGTTCTTCGTCCTCACGCGGCAGAACTTCCGGAGCCTCCTCCAGCAGCAGCCGGAGCTCGAAGAGAAGGTCATGCACGCGCTCGAGGAGCGCGTGCGCGCCACCGAGCAGGTCTAGGCAAGACCCGCGCCCTCGTCGGCCCGCCGTCGGCCGCGCGCGAGCCACCAGTTGATCTCGGCTCCCAGCACGAGGATGTTCGCCATCAAGTAGAGCCAGAAGAGGAGAAGGACGAGGCCTCCGAAGGCCTGCAGGCTGACGAGCTCGGTGCTGAGCAGGCGGAGAAAGAGCGGTAGGAGCTGGAAGCTCGCCTGGAGAACGACGGTGGAGAAGATCGCTCCGGGAAGCGTCTCGCGCCAGGTCAGCGCGGCGTTCGTAAGCAGGTTGTACATGCTCCAGGTGAAGCCAAGGATGAGCGCGCTCGAGACCGCGATCGCGTAGACGTAGGAGAGGACCGGGCCCGCGAAGCCTGCGTTGTGCACGAGGTCGACGCCGAGCGAGCCGACGACGAGCGCGACGAAGAGGATGACGAGCGAGGCCGCGACGAGCACGAGCACGAGTGCCTTTTGCCGAACGAAGGAGCGGTTCGGCAGCCCGTAGACGATGTTGAACGCCGACTCGAGCACGCTGAAGAAGCCGAGCGCCGCCCAGAGAAGCCCGACGCCTCCGATCAGGCCTAGAGCCGTCGCGCTGTCCTGGATCTCGCGCACGACCTCGAGCAAACGGTTGACGGAGGCGGCCGGGAAGGAGCGGCGCAGCTCCTCGATCAGGTAGCTCGACTCGTTCTGCTGGCCGGCGAGCGCCATGAGGGAGAGAGCGAGGAAGAGGAGCGGGACGAACGCGAGGAGGGCGAAGTACGCGATCATCGCGGCGAGGTGCGTGCCGCGGTCGGCCAGGAACTTGTTCACGACCGGGTGCAAAGCGTTGGCAGTGTAAGGAGGGCCCGGCGAAACAGACACTGTGTCGTCGGAATCGCGCTGGGCGGCGCGAGGCGGCGTCCTCAGTCGCGCCCGTATTTCAGTCAATACGGGCGCTCCCTGCGTCCTTGCCTCGCACCGCCCAGCGCGCCCCGACGACGAGGCCCGTTCCGCCAGGCCCTCCTAGGCGCGGTTTTTCCTGTGGTACTTTCTCGCGCCATGGATGCCGCGCAGGCACTTGCCGACCTGACCGAGATCTCGTCGCAGATCGAGTCGGCCGTGATCGCGTCGCGCAAAGGAGCCGTACTTGCGTCGACGTTCGGCGAAGCCGCGAAGGGCAAGGAAGTTGCAGGCCTGGCTCTCGAGCTCCTCGCTGCAGCGGAAGAGGCGCGCGGCGAGGGGGAGCCGATTGTGCAGCTCGAGGCCGCGACGAGACAGGGCTCGGTCTTCGTCATCCGGGATAAGCGCAACATCGCCGCGGCCGTCACGACGCCGAAGCCGACGGTTGGTCTGGTCTTCTATGACCTGAGGACCTGCCTGCGACTCCTCGAGCAGGAACGGGAAGCGACGAAGCCGGCCCGGCGCCCGCGCAAGAAGAAGGAGGAGGAGGAAAAGAGTGGCTCGTAAGGCTGTCGCCGCCGTCCTCGTCGCGGCCGCCGCCGCCGGGGTTGCGTTTTGGCGTCGTCGCGCGCGCCCTACCGAGCACGTGGACGTGTACGCCTCTGACGGCTCGATAGTCTCCTTCGCTCCGGGCTCTCCCGCGGGCGACCGCCTGCTCCCGCTCGCCCGTCGAGCTCTCGCCGCGGCTCGCGGATGACGGACGCCGAGCTCGCGCGGCGAATCCGCGAGCGGGCCTACCTCGAGGGGGACTTCGTCCTTCGCTCGGGCCGCCACTCGCGCTACTACCTGGACAAGTACCGCTTCGAGACGGAGCCCGAGCTCCTGCGCGCTCTCGCGGAACGAATCGCCGTCCGGGTATCTCGGGAGGCGCCGAAGGCGACCCGCCTGGCCGGACCCGAGCTCGGCGCCGTCGCCCTGGCGGCGGCGGCCTCGCTCGCTTCCGGCCTTCCCTTCCTCATCGTCCGCAAGGAGGCGAAGGGATACGGCACCGACCGGCGCCTCGAGGGCGTCTACCGCGAGGGCGAGGAGGTCTGCCTCATCGAGGATGTGGTGACGAGCGGGGGCGCGGCCGTGGCCGCGGTGGAAGCGCTGCGCGAAGGCGGCCTCGAGTGCCGGATCGGAGTCTGTGTTGTCGATCGGGAGGAGGGTGGGGCCGAGTCGCTCGCCGCTCACGGGGTCCGACTCGTGTCCCTTTTCCGCGCCAGCGAGGTCGTAGAGGCCTAGAAAATACCCGCAAACCCGCATGGTTGCGTGTTCTCTGACCTTCCTGTTAGGCTGCCGCGACTCCAAACCCGCGGCGAAGGAAGGAGAGAGGCCATTGACGAAGGCCGATTTCATCGACAGGGTTGCGTCCAAGAGCGGACTCTCCAAACGTGACGCGACGAAGGCGGTAGACGCCTTCCTCGACTCCGTGACAGAGGCTCTCAGGCGCGACGAGGCCGTGACTTTCACCGGCTTCGGCAAGTTCTCGCCCCAGCAGCGCAAGGAACGCCAAGGCGTAAATCCACGAACCGGCGAACGGGTCACGATCCCGGCGGCCAGGGTTCCGAAGTTCTCGGCGGGTAGCCAGCTCAAGCAGGCGCTCAAGCAGCAGTAAGGGCTGGGCCGAGCGGCCCCGCCCCTCCTTCGAATCGGGTCTGGACGAGGCTGCCCCACAGGGCGGCCTCGTCGGCTTGCGCGTGCTCGCCGCTTGACACGAACGTACGTTCGCCTACCATCGAGTCATGCAGCTCGTCTTCGACGCCGCCGACCGGCTGGTGGAGCTCGTCGAGGAGCGGCGCGGCCCGGTGCCCGTCGAGGAGGCTGCGCGGTCGCTCTACTCGCTCCGCCAGCTTCCCACCGGTCTGGCCCGGTCTCTTCTGGACGATGTCGTCAGCGGCGACGCCCGGCTCGCCTGGCGCGGCTCGGCGGTCGGCCTGGCACGTGGGAAGCTCGAGGAGCTCCCGCTCGAGGCCGCCCGCTTCGTCGTCGTGGACGTCGAGACGACGGGGCTTACGCCGGCGCGCGCTGCGCTTTGCGAGATCGGCGCCGTACATGTCGACGGGCTCGAGATCGGCGGGACCTTCGAGACCCTCGTTGCGCCGGGGCGGCCGCTCCCGCCCGCCATCGCGTCCCTAACAGGCCTCGAAGACAATGACCTCCGCCGCGCGCCGAAGCCGGGGATCGCCGTGCGCCGGCTCCTGACGTTCTCCCGCGAGCGCGTCTTCGTCGGGCACAACGCGCGCTTCGACCTCGCGTTCCTCGACCGCGAGGTCGAGCAGCTGACCGGCAAGCGGCTGGGCGGTCCCGTCGTCGATACGGCCGCGCTCGCCCGCCGCCTCCTCGTGGGCCGAGCCCAGCGTGTCGGGCTCGCCTCCCTCGCCCACTTCTTCGGGACGTCGGTTCAGCCGTGTCACCGTGCGCTGCCGGATGCCCAGGCAACCGCAGAGGTGCTCGTCCGCCTCGTCGGCCTCGCCCAGGAGCGGGGCGCACGGACCGTCGGCGACCTCTGCGAGCTCGCCGCTCCTCGGGCGCGCCGGGTCTACGGCAAGCGCTCGCTCGTCTTCGGCGCGCCGACGCGACCAGGCGTGTACCTGTTCCGCGGCGCCGGCGACCAGGTTCTCTACGTAGGGCGCGCCCGTGACCTGCGCGCGCGGCTGCGGTCGTATTTCCGCTCGGAGCGCCAGCGTCCGGCGGTCGAAGCGGCGCTCTCGGCACTCGAACGAGTCGAGTGGCGGGAACACGGCTCCGAGCTCTCGGCCGCGCTCGAGGAGCTTCGCCTCCTCCGCGAGCTCCGTCCCCCGGCGAATGCGCGCTCGCTGCGGCCCGACCGCTACCTCTACCTCGCCCGGCGAAACGGATCGGTTGTCGTGTCCACGAAGCCGACGGCGCTCGGGCCGATCAGGAGCCGGCGGCGCGCCGAGCTCGCGGCGCGGGCGCTGGACGCGGGGCCGCTTCCCGATCTGCGGCGAAAGCTCCGCGACCATGCCGAGTGCCGCCGATACGAGGACGCGGCCCGCCTGCGCGACCGGATCGCGGCCCTCGAGCACGTCCTTCGGAACCTCGCCGAGCTCGAACGGCTGCGTGCCGCCCGCCTGTGCTTGCTCGCCCCTGCGCTCGAGCGCGGATTCGTAGACGCGTTCTTCGTCTCCGGGGGGCGCGTCGCCGCGAGTCGGACCGTCCCTGCCGGCGGCGGCGCGCTCGTGGAGCTCGAGTCCGGCCTCGCCGAGGCGGAACGAACGGAGCCGTCGGTCGCTCCCGACGACGCGGACGAGCTCCTGCTCGTCGGGACGTTCCTACGGCGGCCGCCGCCAGAGCTCGCGGTCGTCGATCTCACCGGCATCACGCCGGAGCGGTTGGCGAGCGTCGCCGCCGGGTACGCGAGCCGCGATGCCCGACGAGCCGACCACACCGGCTGAGGACCTGCCGCAGGATCCAGGGATCCCGGGAGCGCCGCCGGCGCCCGAGTACGGCCCCAAACCTTAGGCCGTCGGATCCGTCCCTAATATCCTGCTATGGCTCAGGACGTCGAGGCGGGCACTCGGACGATGGCGTCCCCGTTTGCGGACCGCCTTGCGGGCGAGGTCGAGCGCAAGCGGAGCCAGCTGCTCGTGGGCCTCGACCCCCGCCCGGAGCTTCTGCCGGTCGAGTTGCGGGGTGAGGCCTACGCCGGACGCGCGGAGGCAGCCGACGCCTGCGCTCGCTTCTGCCGCGGTGTCCTCGACGCGGTCGCGCCGTACGTGGTCGGCGCGAAGTTACAGCTCGCCTTCTTCGAAGCCCTGGGCGCCGACGGGATTCGTGCGTTCGAGGACGTCTGCGACTACGCCCGCACGGTGGGCTTGCTCGTCCTCGCCGACGGGAAGCGGGGCGACATCGGCTCGACGGCCCGAGCCTACGCCGACGCCTACGTCGAGGCGAGCGAGGATGGGCCGCCCCGCGTCGACGCGCTCACTGTCAACCCATACCTCGGCAGCGACTCGGTCGAGCCGCTCCTCGCCGCCTGCCGGCGGTCCGGCGCCGGTCTCTTCTGCCTGGTCAAGACCTCGAACGCAGGCGGGGCAGATATCCAGGACCTCGCGCTCTCGGACGGACGGCCGCTCTGGCACCAGGTCGCCGAGCTTGTCCAGGGCTGGGGCTCCGATCTCATCGGGGAGTGCGGGCTCTCGAGCGTGGGGGCGGTCGTCGGAGCGACCTATCCGCGGGCGGTCGGCGAGGCGCGGCGCCTGATGCCGCAGGCGATTCTGCTCCTCCCGGGCATCGGCGCGCAGGGTGCCACGCCCGCCGACGTGGCCCGCGCCTTCACAAGTGGACCGGCGAGCGCCCTCGTTCCCGTATCACGAGCTGTGATCTACGCGTTTCGCGTCGACGGGGCCGACTGGCGCAAGGCTGCGGGCGCGGAAGCGGCCCGGCTCCGCAGCGAGGTCTGGGCGGTGTCGGGGTGGTAGTAGACAACGAGAAGGCCCGCGTGTGGGCGGTGCGGCTCGCTGCTCCGGTCGCCTTCTTCGCCGCCGCGACGGTCCTGATCGTGCTCATACAGCGGGGTCTCTCGGGGGAGTCGGAACGCTCGCCCGTGACGACGGTGCCGATCACGACCCAGACCGCGACCGAGACGGGCGGGACGACGACGGCCTCCGGACGCAGGCGCTTCTACCGCGTGAGGGCCGGCGACACGCTCGAATCGATCGCGGCGCGCTTCGACACGACCGTCGCCGACCTCCTCGACCTGAATCCCGGGATCGATCCACTCGCCCTCAGTCCCAGACAGCGGGTCCGCGTCGCGTAGCGACGAGATCTACGCGGGCGGGATGAATTCCGCCCCTACAGGGTCCGACGGGCCTTGCGAACGGCATGGACGCCCGCGAGCGCGATCGTCAGCAGCGGGCTTCCGAGTGAGCGGACCGTGACCGCGCCCGCCTTGAGCTCGCGCGGCCGGCGCGGAATCTGCAGGCTGCGTGGTGCGGCGCCGAACGGCAGGACCTGCTCGCGCCCTTCCCGCGTAGAACCAGCCCAGATGAAGAAGCGCGTCGGTCTGAGGTCGAAGCCGCCCAGTGAGCCGAGCTGCACCTCGAAGGAGCGCTCGACGCCACGGATGCGCTCGGGACTGCGGCTGCTCTCGGCCAATCCCATCCCCAGCGACTGTATACCCTGGGCGCGCGTGCGCCCGCGCATTGCCCTCCTGGTCGCGCTCCTCGCTGCGCTTCTTGCTCCCGCGGCCGCGCCCGCGTCGGCGCCGCCTCCCTTCCTCGCCCGCGCGGCCCTCGTCGCGAACGGCGACACGGGTGAGATCCTCTTCACCCGCGACGCCGACCGGCGCCTCCCGGTCGCGAGCATCACGAAGCTGATGACGGCTCTCGTTACCCTCGAGCGCGTCCGGCCGTCCGCCCTCGCCACGGTTCGCGGCCCGGCTCCCGGGATCGGCGGCTCCACCGTCGGCCTCATCCCGGGCGAGCGGCTCTCGGTACGCGACCTGCTCGCAGCCGCGCTCATCGAGAGCGCCAACGACGCGGCTTATGCGCTTGCCGCCCACGTCGGCCGCGGTCAGGTGGGGAGGTTCGTCGGCTACATGAACGAGCACGCCGAAGCCCTGGAGCTGGAGAACACGCACTTCGTCCGGCCGGACGGGCTCGACGTCAAGGGCCACTACTCGTCCGCGCGGGATGTCTTCGTGCTCGCGCGGGCGGCGATGGAGCGGCCGCTCGTCCGGCGGCTCGTGCGGCAACGGGAGCTCGAGATCGCCGGCGGCCGGGTCGTGGACACCTGGAACGATCTCCTCGGACGCTTTCGCGGCCTCTTCGGCGTGAAGACCGGGCACACGGACCGAGCCGGCTGGAGCCAGGTCGCGGCCGCCCGGCGCAACGGCGTCACGATTTACGCCGTCCTGCTCGGTAGCCCGACGCGCGCTCAGCGGAACGCCGACCTGGCCGAGCTCCTCCTGTGGGGCTTCGACCAGTACGCCCCCGTTCGCCTCATCACGGCCGCACGGCGGTATGCGACCGCCGGGGTCCCCTTCGGCGACGAGCGGATCCCCCTCGTCGCGAGCGCTGACGCGCGCGCAGTCGTCCAGCTCGGGCGCCCTCTCG
>Ga0214472_10006027_pt1 | contig 12714 bp, 13 predicted proteins | sample RVTome_6_FD_207662 | JGI IMG/M metagenome (GOLD analysis project Ga0214472, IMG submission 207662) | Soil microbial communities from uranium-contaminated site in the Upper Colorado River Basin, Wyoming, United States - RVT140D175 | ecosystem: Environmental > Terrestrial > Soil > Contaminated >... | reverse complement strand
CGGTACGCCGCCTCGAACGTGACGGTGATCTCTTCGTCGATCCGCTGGATCACCTCGAGGAGGTCGCGCCGAGCCTTCTTCACGTCGTCGAGCTCCCGGGCCAGGAAGTCGTGGCGCTCCTCGAGCGCCTCGAACTCCCCGCCGGCCAGGAGGTTGACCCGGCCGAGGAGCCCCAGGCGCCGTTGCACCAGCTCGGCCCGGCGCTCCACCGCGTGGACCGTGTCCTCCTCAGTCAGCTCGGCCACCGCCTCTCCGGGGTCGCGCTGGTGGCCCTCGCGGAGCAGCCGTTCGGCGTCGCGGATCCGCCGCTCCAGGTCGCCCCGCAGCCGGTCCTCCTCGCCGTAGCCTTCGCGGAGACGCTCCAGCTCCTGGGAGGCCTCTCTCCACGACCGGTTCACGTTCGCCTCTGCCTCGGTGGCGCTCCGCTCCTCCTCCGCCGCCTGGTTCCTTCGGGCGGAGGCTGCATCCAGGGCTTCCTCCGCCACGCGCAGCCGCTCCTCGGCCCCGGCTCGCTCGGCCTCGGCCGACTCGACCGCGGCCCGAAGCGCCGCGGGGTCCTCGTCCGCGAGCGCCTGGCGATCCGACCGAACGGTCGCGAGGCGGGTCTCCAGGCTGGCCCGGTCCCGTCGGAGGGTCTCCACCGCCACCCGCTGGTGGATTGGCGGTTCCACCGCCCGAGGGAGGTCCGGGAGCTCGTGGGTGACCGGCTCGGCCGCCGCCAGGCGCTCCCGCCAGGCGGCGGCCCCGTCGTCCAGGCCGGCCAGGCGTTGGGCCAGTATCTCCTCCTCCCGACCGAGGGCGGACAGGTCCGACTCCAGCCGGGCCATCCGCTCCGCGGCCACTGTGATCTCGGCGTCCGCCCGATCGATCGAAGAGCCGAGCTCCGCGAGCTCGGCGACGATCCGCACGAGCCGGTCCCGCTTGGGGCGCAGGGCCGCTGCGGCCCGCGCAAGGTCGTGCCGAACCACCTCGAGCTCCTTCTCGACCTCCGCGACCCGGGAGTCGCCCTTCGGCGTCGTCCTGATGGCCGCGGTGCCGACGAGCACGCCCTCTCGCGTCACGAACGCGGCCTTGGGATGCCGGCGGTGCTTCTCGGCCGCCTCCTCCAGGCTCCCCGCCAGGTACACGTCCTTCAGCACCGTGCACACGAGACCTCGGGCCGCGGGGTCGGCCGAGACCAGAGAGAGCAGCGTGCGCTCTCCCGGGAGGACGAACGACGCCGGCCCACCCCCAGCGATGGCCAGGATGGCCCCGTCACCCTCCGGGGCGTCGGCCATGGCCCCGGCCTCGTCCTCGTAGACGACCGAGTCCGCGAAGGGGCCGAGCCCGGCCGCCAGGGCCCGCTCCCACCCCCGCTTGGCCTGGACCATGTCGCGGAGGAGCCCCAGGGCCCGGCCCTCGTGTGATCCGAGGAACCTCGACCCCGGCGTCTCTTCCAGGTCCTTCCTCCGGGCCTCCAGGATGTCGCGGCGCATCTCGTAGCGCCGGAACGCCTCCTCGAGCTCAGCGACCTGATCGGTCAGGCCGTTCCGCTCCCGCTCCAGCTCGGCCCGCCGCTCGGAGAGCGGGGCCGTCTCCGCGTCGAGGCCCTCCATCGCCTCGACCAGGCGGTCCCGCTCGGCCTCCGCCGCCTCCCGGCGCTCCCGTGCGTCGCCGAGGTGCTCGTCGAGACGTCCCCGCTCCCGTTCGTATGCGGCAAGCGACGTCCGAAGGGTCTCCATCCCGGCCCGGTGGGCCGCCGCCTCCTCGGCGATGCGACGGCGTTCCTCCTCCACCTGACGGCGGATCTCCAGGGCGTCCTGGAAGTCGCGCTCCGCCTCCTCGAGGTCTCGTTCCCGTTCCTCCCGCTCGGCGCCCACCTCCGCCAGCCGGGATTCCAGACGGGCCAGGTCCTCGTCGATCGCCGTCAGGCGGACGTGTCGGAAGGCCTCGGCGGCCAGCTCGGTCCGAGCCGTGGATTCGCCCTCCACGGCGCGACGGAGGGCGACCTCGGCCCCGGACTTCTCCTCCTGCGCTCCACGGAGCACGGCCTCGGCCTCCTGGAGTGCCCACACGGCCCGGGCTCGCCGGTCGGCCGCTGCTGCCACGTCGTCGTCCAGGGCGTCGAGCCGTTCCCGGACGACCTCCCGCTCGGCCAGGCCCCGATCCCACCCGGTCGTCCGGCGGTCCCGATCGGCCAACAGGTCGCGGAGGCGGGCGGCGGCGAGCCTCACCGCGAGGGCATCGGCCTCCGCGGTGAGCTCCTCGTGGCGCCGAGCCATCTCGGCCTGCTGCTTCAGCGGCTTGAGCTGCCGGCGGAGCTCGGCCAGCACGTCCGAAAGGCGGAGGAGGTCCTGGTCCAGGCCGGCCAGCTTCCGTTCGGCCCGCTCCCGGCGGCGGCGGTGCTTGGCGATGCCGGCCGCCTCCTCCACGTACTGACGGCGCTCCTCGGGCCGGGCCGTGAGGACGTCCTCCAGCTGCCCCTGGCTCACGATCGTGTGCAGGGCCCGGCCGATGCCGCTCTCGGACAGCAACTCCTGGACGTCGAGGAGCCGGACGACTTGGCCGCCGATCCGGTACTCGCTGTCCCCGCTCCGGTAGATGGCCCGGCTGATCTCGATCTCGCTCATGGGGACGGGGATCAGCCCGGCCGAGTTGTCGATGACCAGCTTCACCTCGGCCATGCCGAGGGCGGGGCGCTGGGGGCTCCCGGCGAAGATGACGTCGGCCATCTGGCCGCCCCGCATGGCCCGGGGGCCTTGCTCCCCGAGTACCCAGCTGATGGCGTCCACCAGGTTCGACTTGCCGGACCCATTGGGTCCCACGATGACGCTGATGCCGGGGGCGAACTCCAGGACGGTCTTGTCGGCGAACGACTTGAAGCCTCTGACCTGGAGGGATCGAAGGAACATCCTGAAAGCCGATGCTAACAGTGGCAGGGTCGCCGTTCCCGGGTTTGGCCGGGCAACTTGGGGTCAGCCGGAGACCCGGAATCCCTGGTCACCGCGGGGTTCCTCCGGGGTCACGTCGACCCCGTCGACCCGGGAGTAGTCCGTCCCCACACGACACCAGGCCACCATGGCATCGACGTCGTCGTCGCTGCCCTCGAACGCAGCCTCCACCCGTCCGTCGGGAAGGTTCCGCACGAAGCCGGCCAGACCTCGCTGCCTGGCCAGCGAGGCGCACGTCGCCCGGTAGAAGACGCCCTGAACCCGGCCGGAGGCCACCACCCGAACCCGCTTCACGCGACCGATGGTAGCCAGGTGGGGCGGTGGCAGCCGGTCGCGGAGGGCGAAGTCGCCGGATCGCGCTCAGCCCCTTTCGCGCGGTAGCACATCTGCGGTAGGTTGCGTGGCGGGGGAGGAAATCGGGATGCGGGTGGGGGGCATCACCTTAGGCCTGGTGGCGCTGCTCGCGCTCGCGTTGGGCGCCTCCCCAGCCGCCGCGGACCCGCCCGAGCGGTCGAACGGCCACCACAACGCCACTCCCACCCCCTCGGCGGAGCCCTCACCATCGCCTACGGCGAGCCCCACGGCCTCGTCCGTGGGCGAAACGACCCCGGCGTTCGACGGGCCGCCCGGGAACAACGGGACGGTCAAGGTGAACCTGGACGCCCTGCCCTTCGACAAGGCGCCGAACAACGAACCCCACGTGGGATGCCGGTTCCAGATCGACTTCTACGGCTACGACCTTGGCGACGTCAGGGTGTGGTACTTGTTCGAGCTGTGGTCTCCGACGGGCTCGGGGGAGCTCCTTCGGGGAGAGGGGACGATCGGCGAGTATCCTGCCGGCAGCGGGAAGGACCTCCATGGCTCGATCACGATCGACCTCGATGATGCCGTGGAGGCCTCGGGAGCGGACCCCCACCCCAAGCAGGGCTACCACGTCAAGCTGACCGTCCACGCCGAGGGCTCGATCGGGGCGGACACGAAGCACAAGGTGTTCTGGGTGACGTGCTCCTCACCGCTGGGGACGACCGTCACGCCATCGCCCACCACCGTACCGCCGCCGACCTCGGCCCCGCCGGCGCCAACCGTGCCGACCGTGCCGCCCACGGTACTGCCGAGCACCATCAGGCCGCCCAGAGGACTGGCCTTCACTGGGAAGGACCTCGAAGTCATGGCGCTCGCGTTCGCGCTGCTGCTCTTCGGCACCGCCGCGCTTCGGGCCTCTCACCGGCGAGAGCGCCGTCACTACAATCGAGGGTGATGGTCGAGTACCACCCCAGGACGGCGCTGGTCGTGGTCGACGTCCAGAACGACTTCGCTGACCCGAACGGCAGCCTGTACGTGAAGGACGGCGAAGCGGTGGTGCCGATGGCGAACGACGAGATCGCCCGAGCTCTCGGCGCCGGCGCGCTCGTCGTTTACACGCAGGACTGGCACCCCGCCTCCACCCCCCACTTCCAGAAGGACGGCGGCATCTGGCCCGTTCACTGCGTGAAGGACACGTGGGGATCCGACTTCCATCCGGGTTTGAAGATCGCCGACGGTGAGCACGTCCGCAAGGGCTCGGGCGGCGAGGACGGCTACTCCGCCTTCAGCGTCCGGGATCCGACGAGCGGCGAGACCTCGTCGACACGACTCGAACGGATCCTCCGCGAGCGGGGGATCGAGCACGTGGTGGTGTGCGGCCTGGCCACCGACTACTGTGTCGTCGAGACCGTGGTCGACGCCCGGCGGCTGGGGTTCGAGGCCACGGTCCTGACCGGCGCGATCCGGGCCGTCGACCTCCGGCCCGGAGACGGTGACCGGGCCCTCGAGCGCATGCGAGCGGCCGGCGCCGAGGAAGCATAGGGCCGCGGTGGCCCGTCAGCTCTGGCACTGCGGGCAGAAGTACGCGTTCCTGCCCGAGATCTTGATGGCCTGGATCGGGGTCCGGCACCGCCGGCAGGGCTGCCCCTCCCGGCCGTACACCTTCAGCTCGTTCTGGAACTCGCCCGGCTTGCCGAACAGGTCCACGTAGGCCTCGTCGTCCAGCGTCGTCCCGCGGAACCGGATGGCCTCCTGAAGGACCTCCTGGAGGGCCCGGTACAGGCGTCTCACCTCCTGAGACGACAAGGTGTCGGACATCCGGTCGTGGCGCAGCCCCGCGGCGAACAGCACCTCGTCGGAGTAGATGTTGCCGAGGCCCGAGATGAACTTCTGGTCCATCAGGAGCTGTTTCAGCTTGGCGCCCTTCTGCGCCGTCCTCCCGCCGAACGTCTGCCACGTGAACACGTGGTCCAGAGGGTCGATGGCGATGTGCTGGAGCTCCTTCACCTTGCCGAGCGCATCCGAAGCGGTCACGAACATCTCGCCGAACGTTCGGGGATCTGCGAACCGGAGGTCCCCACCCTGGTTGAACGTGATGACGACGTGGGTGTGGGGCGGGAGCGGCACCCGCTTGTTTCCCCGGAGGAACTGGCCGCTCATGCCGAAGTGCACGACGAGCACGTCGCCGTTGTCCAGAAAGAGCAGGACGTACTTCCCCCGGCGCTCGACCTTCCCGATCTTCCGGCCCACCAGCCGGTCGGTGAACTCCTTGCGTCTGGCGTGCCGGCGGATGATCCGCATGGCGTTCTTCGACGGGCGGACCTCGGCGGCGGCGACCTTCTTGCCGACGACGTCCTTCTCGAGGTCGCGGCGCATCACCTCGACTTCGGGAAGCTCCACCTATCCCCCCTTCGGGCCCGTCTCCACCGTGCGCTCCGACAGCTTCAGGTAGGCCTGGTGGGCCGCCTGCTGCTCGGCCTCCTTCTTGGAGCGGCCGATGCCGGACCCGTACGCCTTGCCGCCCAGATACACGGTTGCCGTGAACTCCTTCTCGTGGTCGGGACCCCGCTCGACCAGCCGGTACTCCGGCAGGGAGCGCAGGTCCTGCGACGCGATCTCCTGGAGGATGGTCTTGTAGTCGCGCTCGCCCTCGCCTCGGACGTAGGCGACCATCCGGGGCCGGAACAGCCGCTCGATGATCCGGCGCGCCGTCTCCAGCCCGAGGTCCAGGTACACCGCCCCGAGGATGGCCTCCAGCGCGTCGGCCAGGATGCTCGACTTCTCCCGGCCGCCGCTGCTCTCCTCCCCCTTGCCCAGGCGGACGATCTCGCCGAGGCCGAGGTCCCGAGCCACGTCGGCCAGCGCGCCCATGTTGACGATGGCAGCCCGGAGCTTGGCCAGCTCACCTTCCGCGAGGTCCGGGAACTCGCGATAGGCGAGGTCGGTCACCACCAGCCCGAGCACCGCGTCACCCAGGAACTCCAGCCGCTCGTTGTTCAGCTCGAGTTCCTGCTCGAAGGCGAACGAGCGATGGGTCAGGGCCGTGTCGCGGAGAGAGCTGTCCGTGAACCGGACGCCGATCGTCCGCTCCAGGGCTCGGGTCGTGGGGTCATCGGCGCCGTCGGCGCTCACGCGTCACTCGACCTCGATCGCCTGGCGACCCGCGTAGTAGCCGCAGTTCCCACATACCCGATGCGGCAGCTTGGGTTGATGGCACTGCGGACACGTCGAGTACGTCGCGGGCTCGGCCTTCCAGTTCGCACGCCGCTTGGCGCTCCGGGCCTGGGTCTGCTTCCTCTTCGGTACCGGCATCGTCCTTCCTTCCTGTCCGTCGTTACGGTTCGGTGAACAGCCCGTGCAGACCCGCCCAACGGGGGTCCGCGGGCTCCTCGGGGCACGCGCACTCGCCGAGGTTGCGGTCGCCGCCGCAGCGGGGGCACAGGCCGAGGCAGTCGGGCTTGCACATGGGGGAGAACGGCATGGAGAGCACCACCGCGTCGCGGACCAAGGGCTCGGGGTCAAGGGTCAGGTCCTCGCCCAGCACGTAGTCGTCCTCGGGACCGGCGCTTCGCACGACCAGCTCGTTCAGCTCCACGCCGAAGGGCTGGTGGAACTCCTTCAGGCAACGAGCACAGCGAAGCGCCATGGTGCCCCCCACGGCGCCCGAGACGTAGATGCCGTCGACGACGCTTTCGAGCAGGAGGTCGCCCTCCAAGCGCTCGTCCTCAGGGACGTCGGCGAGCTCCGTGTGCAGGCCTTCCACCGTCTCGTGCACGCGCACCGTCCTGGACGTGCCCGGGTGGTCCACGAGGTCACGGACGTCGATGGAACGCATCACTCCTCTTCCCCCACCAGTGGCTCGTCCATTCCGAACTCCTGCTCGGCGGGGGCCCCCCCTCGCAGGCGCTCCCGCCCCATCTGGATCTGCTCGAGGGTCCTGGCGAGCGACGACTTGGTGGCGACGAGCTCCTCCCCGGATCGCTGGAGGGCGATCTCGAACTGGGCAAGCTTGGCGTCCACGTAGTCCTCCGCCTCCAGGCGCATCCGCCGGGCCTCCTCCCGGGCCTCGGCCAGGATCCGGCCGGCCTCTTCCTCGGCCCGCTTCACGACCTCCTCCCGGGAGGCCATCCGAAGCTGCTCCGCCCGGGCGTCCTCCACGATCCTCTCGGCGTCGCGACGGGCCTTGGTCAGCAGCTCCTCCCGGTCCTTCACCACCCACCGGGCCTGCTTGACCTCCTCCGGCAGGGCGTCCTTCATCTGGGCCAAGAGCTCGAGGATCTCGTCCCGGTTGAGCAGGGCCGAGGATGAGAGCGGCATGGACTTGGCTTCCCTGACCATGTCCTCGAGCTGTTGGAGGCGGGCGGCGAGGTCCACTATCCGGGCCTCCGAAGCGTGTCCGCCAGGCGCTCCGCGACCACCGCCGGCACCAGCCCGGAAACGTCGCCACCGTGCCGGGCCACCTCCTTCACCAGGGATGAGGACAGGTAGGACCAGTTCGGCGCGGTGGTCATGAAGAACGTCTCCACGTCGGCCAGCCGCCGGTTCATCTGGGCCATCTGGATCTCGTACTCGAAGTCGGTCACGGCCCGCAGGCCCTTCACGATCACGGGGGACCCTCTCTCCTTTGCGAATTCCACGAGCAATCCGGAGAAGGAGGCGACCTCCACGTTCCGCAGGGCGGCCGTTGCCTCCTTCAGCATCGAGACCCGCTCCTCCACGCTGAACATGGGTTCCTTGGCAGGGTTGTCCAGCACCGCGACCACGACCGTGTCGAAGTGCTGTCCTGCTCGTTCGATGATGTCGAGGTGACCGTTCGTCACGGGGTCGAACGTCCCCGGACACAGCGCGGTCAGGCCCAACTCAGACCTCCCGGTAGACCAGAACGAGGGTGTCGCCGTACTCCAGGCGCCTCGCGACCAGCCAGTCTACCGGAATGACAGGCGTGGAACTCCCGATCCTGCGGGTCAGGGCCACGATCCAGCCTGGTTCGGCCAGCCACCCGGAGGCCAGCCCGGCGAGCACCCGGTCCACCTCCGGCCCGGCCGTTTCGTAGGGGGGGTCGGCCAGGACGAGGTCGAACGGCGCGCCTGGTTTGCTATTTCTTCGGAGAAACGTGGTGACGTCGGAGGCCACCACGGTTGCCCGGTCCGCAAGGCCGGTGCGCTCCAGGTTCACCCCGATGGTCCGAAGGGCGGGGCGGCTCGCCTCCACCAGCACGGCCCGCTCCGCCCCCCGCGACAGGGCCTCGATGCCGAGCGCCCCGGTCCCGGCGTACAGATCGAGGACGCTCGCCCCGGGGACGCCGGCGGCGATGCTGGAGAACAGCCCCTCCCGGGCCATGTCGGAGACGGGCCTGACCCCCCGGGGCACGGGGGCCAGCCGAACGCCCTTGGCCGAACCGCCGATCACGCGCACCGATGAGACTGTAGCGGCGCCCCGTCGTCGGCCCTCCGAGTCATCTTGACGGGATCTTGACCGTTCCCGAACGGTGCCCTGACCGCACGACTCGACCTTGATGCCGTGAGCGGAACAATGGGTCGCTTGACGGAGGCAGCGGGATGAGCACCAGCTACTCACTGGTGATGGCACCGGAGCGGCGGAACCGCGCCAGCGCCGCGGTCCTGGGCCTGGCATTGCTGGCCATGGGGGCCGGCATCGCCCTGGCCGGCACCGGCATGCTCGCGGCCGCGAGGTCGCAGATCGACCGGGGCTACGGCTTCGACTCCGGTCCCGCGCGCCTCGCCTTCGCCGACGGCACGGGCAAGGTCATGCCGAACCCCCACATCGAGGTGCCGAACCTTGTGCCGGGCACGACGGCGCGCAGCACCCCCGTCGCGATCTGGAACAATGGCACGATCGCCGCAACCTATACGGTCTCGTCCGAAACCCCCCAGGCGTCGGGCGCTCCCTTCCTGGACGACGTTCTGACGGTTTCGGTGAGCGACCAGACCGGCGCCGTCGTCTACACGGGCAAGCTCTCCGGATTGACCTTCGGCGGCCCAACGTTGGAGCCCGGGGACTCAAGAACCTACGTGATCTCGATTTCCTGGCCCCTCGGGGCGACCGATGGGGACCCCCGCCAGGGCCACTCCCTCTCGTTCAAACTCCATGGGGTCGCCGAACCGGTGGACCGATGAAAGTGCGATCCCCACGACCGACCGCGCAGGCGGAGGTCCAGACAAGCCAAGAAGGCGAGTGATGAACGCCGGTTCGACTGTGACGGAGGCTCGGATCCTCATCGTGGACGATGAGGAGTCGGTCGTCCTTCTGTTGGAGCGCATGCTCCGTCAGGACGGCTATACCAACGTGGTGAGCACGACCGATCCCCGGCAGGCCCTTCCGCTCTTCGAGACGTTCCGACCCGACCTGCTGCTGCTCGACGTGATGATGCCCTATCTGGACGGGTTCGAGGTCCTGGAAGAGCTGAAGCCCCACATGTCGCCTGGACCGCACGTTCCCACGATGATCATCACCGCCGACGTCAGCGGCGACGTCAAGCGGCGAGCCCTCGTCGTGGGGGTGGACGACTTCGTGACCAAGCCCTTCAGCCTGAACGAGGTGCTGATGCGCGTGAGGTACCTGCTGGAGACCCGGATCCGGCGGCTGGCCGCCCAGGGGCAGGAGCTCCACGTGATCCACAAGGTCGAGGCGCCGCACCCCATCCGGGTCTGAACGCCGCGGCTCGGGACGGTGGGGCTGCGGACCCGCAGCCCCACCGTCTCGCCTACGAGTGGAACAGCCAGTCGATGCTCCGCTCGAACCGGCTCCGGAGCTCGGCCAGGAGCGATGGGTGCCGCTCCAGCCGGGGGTCGCTGTCGATCAAGGCGAACGCCCGAGCCCGGGCCCGCTTCACCACATCGAGGTCCTCGGCCAGCCGGGCCAGCTCGAGGTCCGGCATCCCCGACTGCCGCACGTCGAACAGCGTGCCCTCGCCCCGGAGACGGAGGTCCTCGTCGGCCAGCTCGAACCCGTCCGTGGACCGGGCCATGGCGTCCAGACGGCCCCGGGCCTCCTCGTTCTCCTCCTTGCTCTCGTCGAACAGGAAGCAATAGGAGCGGTGCTCACCTCTGCCGATCCGGCCTCGGAGCTGGTGCAGCTGCGCGAGGCCGAACCGCTCGGCGTTCTCCACCAGCATCACGGTCGCGTTCGGGACGTCCACGCCGACCTCGACGACCGTCGTCGAGATCAGCAGGTGATGCTTGCCGGCCCGGAACTCGTCCATGACCCGCTCCTTCTCGGCCGGCCGCATCCGTCCGTGGAGCACGTGGACCGAGAGGTCCGGGAACACCTCGGTGGCGAGTCGCGCCGCCTCCTGCTCGGCTGCCCGGACCTCGGCCCGGTTCGCCTCGTCGATCGCCGCGCACACCACGAACGCCTGGCGCCCCGCCTCCACCTCGCGCCGAACCACGGCGTAGGCCGCCGCGCGCTCGGCGCCGGTCCGCGCGATCCGGGTCTGGACGGGCTGCCGGCCCTTCGGCATCTCGTCCAGCACCACGACGTCGAGGTCGCCGTAGTACGTGAGCGCGAGCGTCCTGGGGATCGGCGTGGCCGTCATGATCAGCACGTCCGGCGAGGTGCCCTTGCGCTTCAGCGCCATCCGCTGGTGGACCCCGAACCGGTGCTGCTCGTCGATCACGGCGAGCGAGAGGTCCCGGAACGCCACGGCCTCCTGCACCAGGGCGTGGGTTCCTACCACCAGGTCCACGTCGCCGGAAGCGATCGCCTCCAGGACCCGGGTGCGGTCCTTGCCCGTGACGGACGCGCTGAGGAGCGCGTACGTGACGACCGCCTCTTCCGGCTGCTCCGGGTCGAGCAGTGACGCCTGAGCCTTCGCCGGGCCGTCCGCCAGCTCCAGGTACGGGACGGCGCCGAGAGGGCCGAGCAGCGCCGCCATGGACCGGAAGTGCTGTCCGGCCAGCACCTCGGTGGGGGCCATGATGGCCGCCTGGTGGCCGGACTGGATGGCCACCAGCGCTGCGTACAGGGCCACCACGGTCTTGCCCGAGCCCACGTCGCCCTGGAGGAGCACGTTCATCGGTCTCGGTCGGGCCATGGCCCCCGCGATCTCTCGGACCGCCCGGCCCTGGGCGGCGGTTGGCTCGAACGGCAGGGTGGCCAGCAGCCGATCCACGAGCGATCCCTTCGGGGCGTGCGCCACGCCCTTCTCGGCGGCCTCCACGCGATGCTTCCGGAACGCCACCCCGAGCTCCAGCGTGAACAGCTCGTCGAACTTCAGCCGCTCCCGGGCCCCGGTCAGCTCCTCCTGGGTCTCCGGGAAGTGGATCTTCCGGATGGCCCCGTCGAACGGGAGCAGCGACTCGGCCCGGGTCACGTCGTCGGGGAGTGGGTCGGGGATCGGGGGGAGCTGTTCCAGGGCCCGGAACACCAGCTCTCGGACGGTCCGGGTGGTGATGCCCTCGGCGGCCCGGTGCACCGGCGTGATGCGCCCCGTGTGCACCATCTCGGCGTCGGCGCCCTTCAGGATCTCCACCTCGAAGTTCGCCAGCTGGAGGCGGCGCCCGTACATGGCCGCCGTGCCGGACACGGCGAGCTCCTGGCCCTCCCGGTAGAGCGTGGCCGCCCAGGGCTGGTTGAAGAAGGTGACGTCCACGGATCCGGAACCGTCGTAGAGGGTCACGGTCACCATGCTCTGGCGGCGGCGAGTCTGGCGCTTCGTCACCCGCTTCACCTTCGCGATGACGGTGGTCGGCTTCCCCACTCGGAGCGACCGGATGGGCTCGACCTGCGATCGGTCGATGTACCGCCGGGGATAGTGGTGCAGCAGGTCGCGCACGGAGCCGATCCCGAACGCTTCGGTCAGGACCTCGGCCGCCGGGGGGCCCTTGTCGCGGAACCCCGCCCGGCGCATGGCGAGCCGGCGATCCACGGCGGCGATCGGAGATGACAGCGTGAGCGTCACGGCGGGCCGCCCCGGCTCACGAGACACTGTTCACCACGAGTGGGTTCTACCATGGAGACGATGCGTCTCGGCCGGTTCGCCATCGCCCTCGCCGCCCTCGCGGTGGCGGGCACGGCGTGCGGCGAGGCGCCGGCACTCAGGGCCGGCGCCTCGCCCGCGGTCCCGGCCCTGAACGCGGCCGAAGCCCCGCTCCTTCCGACCGACGCCTTCGCGCTGCCGGAGTTCGACTTCACCTCGTACCGGGAACTGCTCGGGCAGCTCCGTGGCACGCCGGTGGTGGTGAACATCTGGGCCTCGTGGTGCGGACCGTGCCGGATGGAGGGCGGGGACCTGGCCCGGGCCTCGAAGACCTACGGCACGCGGGTGCAGTTCCTGGGGATCGACATCCTGGACTCGCGCTCGTCGGCCCGGGACTTCATGCGGGAGTTCGGATGGACCTACCCGAGCGTGTACGACCCGACCGGGGAGATCCGTGACCGGCTGGGCCTGTTCGGCCAGCCGATCACGCTCTTCTACGACGCCTCGGGGAGGCTCGACTCGACGTGGAACGGGCCGCTCACC
>Ga0214472_10006026_pt1 | contig 12715 bp, 8 predicted proteins | sample RVTome_6_FD_207662 | JGI IMG/M metagenome (GOLD analysis project Ga0214472, IMG submission 207662) | Soil microbial communities from uranium-contaminated site in the Upper Colorado River Basin, Wyoming, United States - RVT140D175 | ecosystem: Environmental > Terrestrial > Soil > Contaminated >... | reverse complement strand
GCCCTGCCGCAGGGCCTGGCGGCCGCCTCGCCTCGCTGACGCGATCCGCCCGGCGCTCCGAGCGCATGGCCAGCCGGAGGGCGACCTGGCGAACACCGGACGTCAGCAGGATGCTCACGACCGCCGTTCCGAGGATCAGGTTGTAGGCGCGGGCGTCGAGGATGCCGAGATCGCGGGCATCCTGGGCGAGGATGAAGCTGAACTCGCCGACCTGCGCCATCGCGCCACCGAGCAGGAGCGCCGAGCGAACCGGCAACCCCGTGGCCCGGCCCAGGACGGCGATCAGCCCGCCCTTGACGACCACGGCGATCGCGACCAGGACGCCGATCAGCGGGAGCTCCACGAGGAGCGCGGTGGGGTCGACGAGCATGCCGACGGAGACGAAGAACAGGACGGCGAAGAGGTCGCGGAAGGGCGTGACCTCGGCCGCGGCCTGGTGCGACAGGTCCGACTCCGAGACCACGACCCCTCCGACGAACGCGCCGAGGGCGAGCGACAGCCCGAAGATCGCGCTCGACGCGAAGGCCGTCAGCAGTGCCGTCGCGAACACGACGAGCAGGAACAGCTCGCTCGAGCCGGAACGCGCCACGTACCCGAAGAGCAAGGGTAGGAGGCTCGTCCCGAGAACGTATGCCAGCGCCAGGAAGATCGCCGCCTTCACCAGCGCCACGAGGAGCGGGACGATCGCGTCCTCGCCGGTGAGGGACGGCAGGGCAACGATGAACACGATCGTCGCGATGTCCTGGACGATCGACCAGCCGATCGCGGCGCGCCCATGGAGACTGTCGATCTCGCCGTTGTCGATCAGCGACTTGAGGACCACCAGGGTCGACGAGATCGACAGGCAGGCGCCGATGACGAAGGCCCCGCCCCAGCCGGAACCGAGCCCGATCATCAGCGCCGTGCCGGTTGCTGCGATCAGCGCGATCTGGGCGACGCCGCCCGGCAGCGCGATCCGCCCGACGTCGCGGAGCTCCCGGAGCGAGAACTCCACGCCGAGGGCAAACAGCAGGAGGACGACCCCGACGTCGGCGAGGGCCGAGATCTGGTCGATGTCGCCGACGAAGCCCGGTGTGAACGGGCCGATCAGAACGCCGGCGAGCAGGTACCCAACGATGGCCGGCTGACGCAGCCGGATGGCGACCGCGCCCCCGACAAGGGCGGCCGCGACGGCGCTGCCGAGCCCAAGGATGAACTGGAGCTGTTCGGTCAGGGCAAACTCGAACGGCGGCAGCGTCATGGCCTGCCCATTATCAGTGCGCCTACCCGGTGGAAGACCGGCGGTCGCCCGGCCGGGGTCCGGCTCGCCGGCGTGGCGTCACTCGGCGACGAGCCGTCAGGCGACCGGCCCGGGCTGCGTCGCCGTCACTCCCGCGGGTGCGCCGGCGACCGCGACGATGGCCGCGCCGATGATCCCCGCGTCGTTGCGAAGCTGGGCGGGCACCACCGGGCACCGGATGGTCAGGCGCGGGATGAACTTGTCCGCGTTCTTGCTGACCCCCCCGCCGAGGATCATCAGGTTCGGCCACATCAGGTCGTCGATCCGGTGGAGGTGCTCGTCGAGGTCCTGGCTCCAGGCCTTCCAGGACAGGCCCCGGCGCACGCGAGCGGCGGCAGCGGATCGGCGCTCGGCCGGTCGCCCGCGGATCTCCATCTGTCCGAACTCGGTGTTCGGGACCAGGACCCCGTCCACGAACACGCCGGAGCCGACGCCCGTGCCGAGGGTCAGGAAGATGACCACGCCGGGCTGGTCCTTGCCAACGCCAAACCGCATCTCGGCGATCCCAGCGGCATCGGCATCATTGACGATGCTGACCGAACGACTCGTCGCCTTGCGCATCCGCTCGACCACGGGAAAGTCGACCCAGCCCGGATCGATGTTCGCCGCCGACTTGAGGGTGCTGTCCATGGTGACGCCAGGAAGACCGACCCCGACCGGTGTCCTGGGGTCCAGCCCGCTCGCCTTCACCAGGCGGCGGACGATCCGCCCGATCGAGGCGATGACCGTATCCGGGGTGGCCGGGTTGGGCGTCGCGACGCGCACGCGCTCCGAGACGAACCGACCCCCATCCACGTCGACGACGGCGGCCTTGATCCCGCTGCCACCGACATCGATCCCGATGGCGATCCGGCCGACCGCCGCCTCCGGCCCTGCGTCCGTCATGGTCGCCCCCGCGCTCAGAAGTAGTTGACCGTGATGCCGCCGTCGACGACGAGCGACGCGCCGTTCGTCCAGCGCGATTCGTCCGACGCCAGGTAGATCGCCAGTTGCGCGATCTCCTCGGGCTTGCCGAACCGCCCGGTCGGGTTTCGCGCGAGCCGGAGCTTCCTGGCGGCCTCGTCCTTGAGCAGCCAGTCCATCAGGAGCGGCGTCTCGACGGGGCCCGGACAGATGGCATTCGTCCGGATACCGTTCGGGCCGAACTGGACGGCGAGGCTGCGGGTCAGCGACAGGACCGCCCCCTTCGATGCCGTGTACGCGTCCTGCGGCACGCTGCAGCCCAGGATCGCCACGAAGCTCGCGACATTGATTATCGATCCACCGCCAACCTCGATCATCGCCGGGATCGCGTACTTGCAGCCCAGGTAGACCCCGCGCACGTTGACGGCCATCACCGCGTCCCACGTCGCGACGTCCGTGTCGACCACCGAGTGATCGGCCTCGGGCATCACGCCGGCGTTGTTGTAGAGACAGTCCAGCCGCCCGTAGGTGGACAGCGCGTGGTCGACCATCGCCTTGGCGTCGGCCTCGCTCGAGACATCGGCCCGCACGAACGTGGCCTCCCCCCCGGCGCCACGGACGAGCTCGACGGTTTCGGCTCCGGCAGCCTCGCTGTACTCCGCGACGACGACCCTGGCGCCCTGGCCGGCGAACAGCTGGGCGGCCACGCGGCCCATCCCGCTGCCGGCACCGGTGATGATGGAGACCTTGCCCTCGAGTCGCATCGCACTCCTTCCCGCGTCCGCCGCCGCAACAGCGTCATGCCAGAGTAGCGTCCGCGGATGCGCCACGCGTGGCCCCAGCCGGGCGCCGGTCGCGGATACTTGCCATGACGACCGGTCGCCGGAGGAGCGTCGATGCCAACAGCCGATGAGTTGATCGCCGCCGTCAAGGGTGCCGATGCGGAGCGCGTGGCCGCGATCGTCGCGGACGACCCCGCCCTTGCATCGAGCCGCGATGCCGAGGGGGTATCGGCCCTGATGCTGTCCCGCTACCGCTCGAACCGGGCGGTTACCGATGCGCTGCTCGCCGCGGACCCCGATCTCGACGTCTTCGAAGCCGCGGCGCTTGGCTACCTCGATCGCCTGCGGGAGCGGCTCGAGGACGACCCGGCGGCCGTCGATGCGCGCTCAACCGACGGCTACACGGCGTTGCACTTCGCGGCGTTCTTCGCCAAGCCCGAGGCGGCACGGATCCTTCTGGACGCGGAAGCCAGGGTTGGCACGGTGGCCGCGAACGAGACGCGCGTCCAGCCCCTCCACAGCGCGGCCGCGGGTCGCCAGATCGAGATCTGCAGGCTCCTGCTGGCCGCTGGCGCCGAGGTCGACGCGCGCCAGGCCGGGGGCTTCACCTCGCTCCACGAGGCTGCCCGGAACGGCGATCCGGAAATGGTCGAGCTGTTCCTGTCGGCCGGCGCCGATCCCGCGGCCCGCACTGATGACGGTCGGACTGCGGCCGACATCGCCGACGGATCCGGGCACCCGGACGTGGCCCGCCGTCTCCGCGACTTCGCCGCCGCTCGCCCCGCCTGAGGCCAGGGCCGCCGTCGCGACGCGGTTACCTGACGGTGTACCTGACTCCGGCAGCCCAAGCGGAGGCCCAGTTGGTGGTCGTGGGTTCGGCTCGCGAGCGGATCCACCACGAACCGGTCGACGGCAGCCGGATGGTCGCGCGGGCTCGACCCGTTACGTCGGCATTGGCGTAGACGATTCGTCGGCGCACCCAACCCGAGCTGGTTCGCTGGAAGAGATCGATCCGGGCTCGCCCTCGCGCCGCGAGCACGCCGATCGGACGAATGGTCGTGGTGACGACGATCCTCGTCGTCCGGCTGATCGTCCGCCCGTTCACGATCGAGGACGTGAGCAGCGCCTTGGCGTTCACCCGGATGCGAACCGGCGCACTGACCTCCACGATGCCGGTTCCCGGCGTGATCATCCGCAGCCGGTAGTCGGATGTCACGATCGGCTTGAAGCTCCACGTGGCCTGCCCCTGGGCATCCGCGATCAACGGTCTCGGCTCGATATCGATGCCGCCGGCAAGCCGGACGGTCTCGATCGTGACGCCGGCACCCGTCGGGAGCACGGCACGGCCGGTCAGGCCCAGGGCGGCGCCATAGGTCACCGCCGCCGTCGACGTGGTGAGGGAGAGGCTCGGCGGGGAGCCGGCGGCCGCGACGACGAATGGCGCTCCGATGGCCCATGTGACGCCCGGCCCGTCCGCTCGCAGGACATAACCGGATCCCTCCTTGTCGAGGGCGCAACCGGCGAACCGTGCGATGCCGCCGACAGCGACGGCAGTCAGGCCGACCGGGCAGGTCAGCGTTCCCCCGCCGGCGTTCGTGGCGACGCTCAGGGTGACCGGCAGGCTCGAACCCGGGCCCCTGGTGACCAGCTGACCGGCCTCGTCCATGATCCCCACCGCCGGCTGGCCTAGGAACGCGGCGCCGGTTGTCCCTGACGCGGCCGGGGCCACGAACGAGAGCGAGGCCGGCACCGCGGCGGGCAGGGGACCAAGCGCCAGCAGGCCGTGGCCGCTGTCGTTGTTCGGGACCGGCGATCCGATCGGCGTCGCGTGTGACCGCAGGTACAGGGCGAGCTGCGCCGGAGTGAGTGTCGGGTCCGATTCGAGAATCAGGGCCGCCGCCCCACTGACGAACGGCGCGGCCTCGCTCGTGCCGCAGAAGATCGCGAGGATGACGGTGGGAGCGCAGTCAACCGCGACGAGATCGGGCTTGACCCGCCCGTCGAGGGTCGGGCCGCGCGAGCTGAACGACTCGACGATGGATGGGGACCGGTAGTCGACGGCGCCAACCGCGACCATGCCCGCGCTGCGGGAATCGGCCGGCGCCGCGAGCGACCCCGCCGTCGTTCGATACGTCAGCTCCGTTGCTTCGTTCGACCAGACCAGCAGGCGCAGAGTCGGCGCGGCCGGCCCCTGGTCACGCCACACACTGATCTCGTACCTCCCCGCGGCCGGCGCCGTGAAGTCGATGATCTCCAGGGGATCGCCCGTCGCCGATTGCGCGTCGGCGGACTCGGCCAACAGGGTGTCGCCCTGCCAGATCGAGAGGTCGTAGTCCGACCCCGCGCTGCCCCAGCGGATCGCCGCGGCGATGTCCTGGCCGGCATTGAGGTCGAGGGCGTTGGCCTCGACGCCCGGGGCGAAATCGACCCAGCCGTCCACGTCCGAATCGGTCGTTGGGCCCATCCAGCTGGTCTGCCCCGAGTTGCCGGCGGCGGCCACGAACAACGCTCCCCCGGCGACCGCCTGGTCGACCAGCGAGTAGGTCAGGTTCGTGTACGGGCTCGTCCCGTCGCCCATGCCTTCGAGCAGGATCGACGACGCCTGGGAGAAGTTGATGATCCTGACACCTGCCGACGTCATCCAGCTGACGGTGGCGGCAAGATCGGCCGGCGACTGCGCGTTCGAGACATAGAGCGACGCGTTCGGCGCAATGTCCATGACCGCCTCCGCGACGGCGGTCCCGTGGACGCTGTCAGCCGTCACGCAATCGGCCAGGACGGCCGAGGGGGCCCCGATCTGAGCGTAGCAGCGAGCCTGGACCGTGGCCGGTAGCTCGGTGCCCATGAGACCCGCGAACCCGCCGAAGCCACCGTCGAGGATGCCGATCTTGACGCCGCTGCCGCGATACCCGAGCTGCTGCCACGGAGTCGCGCCGTGCATCGCCGGCGCCGGTCCGACGAAGCTCGACTCCAGTGGGCGCCGGACCGGAGTGATGGACCTGACGCCCGCCACCCTGGCAAGCTCCCGGACACGGGTGGGCGCGACGAACCCCTCGATCGTGGTTCCCCAGGCGCCCCGGATGGACAGGCCGGCGCCGTGGAGCCTGGAGCGCGTGGCCGCGCCGGGCGTTTCGTCGAGCTCGATCGAGACGGCGATGTCGCGGCTTCCGCCGCGCGAGCGGGACTCGATCGACGCACCGATGGGTGCCGCACCGTCCGCGATCGCGGACAGGCCGGCGCGCAGCTGCCCGGGCGCCTGCCGCGCGACCACCGGCAGTGGCAGCAGCACGGCAGCGGCAGTGACCAGCGCGATGACGAGGGTGGCTCGGCGACGGACGAACATGGGCGGATCCCCCCACCTGGTCGGGGCCGGCGGGCGGCCGGCTCGGCTAAACCGTCCCTGACTCTACGCGCCCGCGCAACGGCCGTCGCGTGCCATCTGGCCCATCTCCTCGATGCCTGTCCGCCACCTGGCTCGTGAACCGGGATCGCGAGCGGTCAGGACCTCCCGCGGGCCGCCGGCTATCCGGTCCGGGAGTGGAGGGCATCCTCGAACGCGCGCCCGCCCGGGTCGGCGCGCTCGGCCCGCCGAGGGATAGCAGCCTCAGCTTCGCTCGAGGTAGCGTTCGCGGTCCCAGGCGTGTACGACGGAGTCATAGACCTGCTGCTCGTAGCGCGCGGCGTTGAGATAGTGGTCCACGACGTCCTGGCCGAAGATCTCGACCGCGGCCTCGCTTCGCTCGAACTCCCAGATCGCCTCGTAGAGCGCGCGCGGCATCCGTGGATGTCCCTTCGCGACGTAGCCATTGCCCTTGAACTCGGGCTCGAGCTCGAGCTCGTGCTCGATCCCGTAGAGCCCGGCTCCGAGCATCGCGGCGTAGGTCAGGTAGGCGTTCATGTCGCCGCCCGGAAACCGGTCCTCCACGTGCAGCGCGGCTCCGTGCCCCACCAGCCGGAACCCGGTCGTCCGGTTGTCCCGCCCCCAGACCACGTTGACCGGCGCCCAGGAGAGCGAGGCATACCGCTTGTAGGAGTTGACGTTCGGGGCGATGAAGATCGCCAGCTCGCGGGACAGCTTCATCATGCCGGCCACGAAGTGGCTGAACATCTTGCTCATGCCGTAGGGCAGGCCGGCCGACGGATCGTGCGTCAGGGGCCGGTCGTCGGCGGCGTCCCAGAGGCTCATGTGGAGGTGGCCTGACGACCCAGTCCATGACGCATCCGGCTTGGCCATGAACGTGATTCCCCAGCCGTTGAGGTACGCGATCTCCTTGGCGCCGTGCTTGAAGATCACGCTGCGGTCCGCCGACTCGAGCACGTGGTCGTAGCGGATGTTGACCTCGTGCTGGCCGGGCGCCGCTTCACCCTTGCTGAATTCGACCGGGATGCGTGCCTCGGTCATCAGGTTGCGCAACAGGCGATGGAGCGGCTCGGCCTTCGTCGCCTGGAGGAGGTGGTAGTCCTCGTTGTAGTAGCCGAAGCGTTCCGGGATGGCCCAGCCGCGCCGATGCGACTCCTCCCACGACTCCTTGAGCACGTAGTACTCGAACTCAGAGCCCGCCTTCACCGCATAGCCGGCCGCGGCCGCGCGCTCGACCTGGCGTTTGAGCATGGTCCGCGGCGCGATCGGGATCTCCGCGTGGGTCTCCTCGTCGGTCGCGTCGCCCAGGACCAAGGCGGTCTTCTCGAGCCACGGCAGGACCCGCAGCGTGTCCCATACGGGATCCGCGATCCAGTCGCCGTAGCCGGTCTCCCAGTTCATGAGGGCGAAGCCCTCCGGCGTGTTCATCTCCATGTCCGTGCCCAGGAGGTACGTGCAGAAATGCGCCCCGTGATCGATGACCCCGTTGAGGAATGCCTGGGCCTGGACCCGCTTGCCCATGAGGCGGCCCTGCATGTCCGTGAACGCCACGATGAGCGTGTCGATTCGACCATCCCGGACCTGGCCCTGCAGCTCGCTGAGCAGCGGATGCGTCGCGGCGTGACGCTGATCGTGTCCTCGTCTCGTCATGGTGTCTCCGGTTGCGCTCCGTAGGGCCAGATGGTGGAGGGCCGGCCGGTTGCGCCGGGCCGGCCCTCGGGACGTGCCGTGGTGCCCGCGTTCAGGCGGGCGCGACCTCCTCGGCGGCGTGCTCGAACTCGCGCTCGATCTCGGTGAGCTCGGCGGTGTCACCCATGACTCGCGGGCCCTGGAAGTTGCGTCGCGCGTAGGCGAAGTAGTAGATCGCCAGGAGCACGACAACGGCAACCATGAACGAGATCGAGATGTTGCCCGACGTCGGGAAGCTGAACAGGACCATCAGGACCACGACCCAGAAGATCGCCACGTACGCGATGGGCTTGGACAGGCGGCCCAGGCTCCAGACCCGGTGGTCCAGCCATTCCTTGGTCGTCGCCCCAAGGTAGATGCACAGGCCGTACGCGGCGTACAGGAAGATCGTGCTGATCGCGGTGACGATCACGATGGCGGTGCCGCCGCCGGCCAGGAAGGCAACCATCGCGAGCAGGAAGGCCCCCACGACCATGGCGGCAAGCGAGTTGGCCGGCGTCCGGAAGCGATGCGAGACCTTCTTGAGCCACCCGGCGCCGGGCAGGCCGTCGTCACGAGAGAACGCATACAGCATCCGTCCCGCTGACGCGACCGACGAGAGGCCGCAGAAGCTCATCGCGATGGCGATCGCGCCGCCGAAGATGCCGCCAAGGCCGTCGCCCAGGTTCTGCTGGAGGATGTAGACGACCGCGGCGTTGTCGCCGAAGTAGTACTGGCTATAAAGCGCTGGGTCGTCGAGCTGCCCGAACAACGGGGTCAGGTCCGGCAGGTGCAGGGTCAGGGACAGGAGGAAGATGAACCCCACGACCGCCGAGACGGCCACCGACAGGAAGATGCCCCACGCGCTGCCCACTCGGGCGCCAACGGTCTCTTCAGCGACATGGGCCGAGGCGTCATACCCGGTGTAGGTCCAGTTGGCGAGCAGGAGGGAGAAGAAGAACGCGATGAAGGGCGCGTAGCTCGTCGCCGGCCCGAACAGGAAGCTCAGGATCGGGTTCTCCGAGCCGGGTGGGACCGTGATGTCCCACGACCCGAGCGTGTCCTGCGGCTCCAGGGCGAAGAGGGCCAGGCCGGCGTCCCTCGCGGTGTCCTGCGTTCCCAGGATGAAGAGCGCGGCCGCGATGAGGGCCACGAACACGATGTGCCACCAGACGCTCACCTGGTTGAGGAACGCGACGACGTTGATGCCCGCGATGTTCAGCACGAGCTGTACCGCCATCAGGACCGCCATGGTCAGGAGTTGGCCCGAGATGAGCAGCGTGTCGCCGAGCTTGATGATCTCGCTGGTATTCGTGTACCCGCCGCCCGTGAGGGGCGAGACGATCGTCTGGTTGAGGAAGAACGCGGCCGCGAAGTTGATCCCGGCCACGATCGCGAACTGGCCGATCAGGTTGAACCACGCGGTCCACCAGCCCCAGTTCTTGCTCTTCATCTTGCTGGCCCAGTAGTAGAGCCCACCGGCCGTGGGGTATGCCGAGGCGATCTCCGCCATCGATGCGGCAATGGCAAGCACGAAGACAGTGACCAGCGGCCAGCCGATCATGACCGCAGCCGTGCCCGCCCAGGCGAGGCCGTAGTCGTACAGGATGACCGCGCCGGTCAGGATCGAGATGATGCTGAAGCTAATCGCGAAGTTGCTGAACCCGCCCATCGAGCGGAACAGCTCCTGCGCGTAGCCCAACCGGTGCAGGTCGGCGACGTCCTTCCGGATCGTCTCTTCGCGAGATGGTGCCTGGGTCATCGGTGTCCTCCCTCAGGGCCTTGGCCGCCAGATGGCGGTCGGGGTGACCGGCTCCCTCCAGATCCGGTGCGGGGCTGCGGCAATGCCAACAAGGGCGCCGCGCTCATACGCTGGGACATGCGGGATGACAGGGGATCGGCGGCCTCAAGGGTTGGCCGCGAGCAGACGCCGGCGAGGGCGCAACCTCGGTCGCTGGGCCTCCTTTCCGAGCTTCCTCGGTGTGGAGCCTGCCTCGCGCGCTCGACCGCACGAGGGAGACTCACAGATGACGGGACTATACGCGCGGGACCGGGCCGAAAGTAGGCTCGCCGCTCAGTAGAGCATCGTTGTCCCGGTGGGGAAGACGAACCGGAGTGCGGATGGCGGGAGCGGCGCGTCGGGCGCGAAATCGACGACCTCGGCACTGCGGGTGACGAGCCCGCCGATCGACTCGATGAAGCGCAGGATGACGCCGGTGTCGCGGTCGACCGCGATCGACACCTGGTAGTCGGGTCGGTCCGCGACGGTCTCGGTCGTCCGCGGGTGATCGCAGTCGATGAGGACGGCTTCACGTCCACCAACCAGATCCGAGCCGGCGATCGAACAGCGACCGCTCGACAGCACGTTCTGGCAGAAGCCGGCCGGGTGGACGAACGTCTCCGGCAGCGTCTCCATCGGCAGGGCCGTGAGCGGCTCGTAGACCTGCGATCGTCCGGGGAAATCGCGGTCGTGCAGCCCGCGCGGTCGGTTGCGGATCGGGCGCTGCGTGCCGAGCTTGTGCGCCGACGCATAAGTGCGAACGAGATCCCCATCGGAGATCCAGATCTCGTAGTCGGCCCTCGCGCCTTGGCCTTCCCTCGTGGTCGTGACCTTGGAATGACCCGGGTGACTGATCACCACCTCCATGCGCGTCACATCCACGCCGCGCGTCGTCCGGGCCTCTTCAACGATACGCATCCGCAGGGTGGCGAACCGGAGCTCCGCGTCGCGCATGAACTCGAACAGCTCCCAGGTCGTGGGCAACTCCGACGCCAGGGCAGCGATCGCCGGCAGCCGAAGGCCGTCCGCCGCCGCGGAGGGAACTAGGGCGCGGTGCCAGCGGGCCGATTGGGTCATGGTGGCCGATTGTAGCGGCGCGACTCGTTCCGAGGCAGGCCACCAGAAGCGATGCATGTCGGCTGTCTCTGGCGCGGACGTCGTTGCGGTCCGGACCGGGGCGTCAGCCGCCCGAGCCGGTCGCGGGCTCCGTCATGGCCGCCGGGTCCAGGAGCCGGTCGAGCTCGGCCGCATCCATCCCGCGCTCCAGCGCGAGCTCACGGATCGTTCGGCCCGACTTGAGGGCATCCTTGGCCAGCTTCGCCGCCTCGTCGTAGCCGATCACGGGTGCGAGCGCTGTCGCGAGCATCAGCCCCTGTTCCACGAGCTGCGGGCCGCGGTCGGTTGCGGTGACGCCCTCGATACAGCGGGCACTGAAGTTGGTGGCCGCCGCGCCGAGCAGCGCGATCGACTCGAGCATCGCCGCCGCGGTGACGGGCAGCATGACGTTGAGCTCCAGCAGGCTCCCGGTCTGCCCGAACGCGACCGTCGCATCGTTCCCCACCACCCGGGCCACGACCATTGTCAGGCTCTCCACGATGACCGGGTTCACCTTGCCCGGCATGATGCTCGATCCCGGTTGTGTCTCCGGCAGGGCGAGCTCGCCCAGTCCGGCACGAGGACCCATGCCCATCAACCGCACGTCCGACGCGATCTTCCAGAGGCTCAGGGCAATCGTCCGTATGGCCCCGTGGGCGGCGATCGCGACGTCCAGCGTGGCCTGGGCGTGGAAGTGGTTCGTCGCCTCGCGTACGGTCAGCCCCGTCAGCGCGGACAGGCGGGCGCACGCACGGAGCGCGTACTCCGGGTGGGCGTTGATCCCGGTGCCAACGGCAGTGCCGCCGAGCGGCACCACGAGGAGCTCCGCCTGGGCGGCCCGAGCCCGGCGGAGCGATTCCTCTACCTGGCCTGCGTACCCGCGGAATTCCTGCCCGAGCCGGATCGGCGTGGCGTCCTGCAGGTGGGTCCGCCCGGTCTTGACCACCGGCCATAGCTCGCGCTCCCTGGCTACGAGTGCGGTGTGCAGCCGCTCGAGGGCCGGGATGAGGTCCTCCTCGATCGCCATCGCGGCCGACAGCTGGAGTGCCGTGGGGATGACGTCATTGGAGCTCTGACAACGGTTGACGTCGTCATTCGGATGGACCTTGCGACCACCGCCCACCCGGGCTGACGCCAGGTGCGCGACGACCTCGTTCATGTTCGTATTGGTCGAGGTCCCCGACCCGGTCTGGTAGATGTCGATCGGGAACTGGTCGTCGTGGTCGCCTGCCGCGACGTCGGCGGCGGCCGAGGCAATGGCGCCAGCAACCCCCGCATCGAGCAGACCGAGCGCCGAGTTCGTCTCGGCGGCGGCGACCTTGATCAGCGCCAGCGCCCGGATGAAGCGCCGTGGGAACCGCTGCCCGGAGATGGGGAAGTTCAGCACCGCACGCTGGGTGGAGGCGCCATACAGCGCGTCGGCGGGAACCCCCATCTCGCCCATCGAATCGCGCTCGATCCGGGTTTCCGGACGGGAGCCTCTGGTCATGTTCGAATTGTAGGCGTCCGGGCGGACCCGCCAGCGCCCGGTTGGTCAGGGCGTCGGCGTGGGCTGCGCCGGGTCGGGGACGGGTGGCGAGCCGCCCGCCGCGGGGCAGTCGTCCGGGATCCGTTGCATCGGCACGTCCGCCAGTGTCGGGCGCAACTGCAGATCGAGCCTACACTCGACCTACATGAAGCCCGACATGCAGCCCGCGACCGAGATCGAGCCCGGCGTCTTCCGCAAGGTGATGGGCCACTTCGCCACCGGGGTGAGCGTGGTCTCGGCGCTCGACGGTGAGCGGCCGTTCGGGATCACGGTCAGCGCCCTGAGCTCCGTGTCCCTGCAACCGCCGCTGGTCATGGTG
>Ga0214472_10006025_pt1 | contig 12719 bp, 12 predicted proteins | sample RVTome_6_FD_207662 | JGI IMG/M metagenome (GOLD analysis project Ga0214472, IMG submission 207662) | Soil microbial communities from uranium-contaminated site in the Upper Colorado River Basin, Wyoming, United States - RVT140D175 | ecosystem: Environmental > Terrestrial > Soil > Contaminated >... | reverse complement strand
GCGAGCAGCACTTCTCGCGGGGGCGCCTGCTTCGTCTGCAGCCAGCGCGCCACGAGCTCGAGCGCAGGGCCGGTGTTCGAGGGCGTCACGACCGTCCCCGCCAGCGTGCCCTCCGCGACCTGCTTCTGGCCGCCCTCGGGCAGGCCGTCGCAGCCCAGGAACGGCAGGGTCCCCCACTCCTTGCGGTTCTCGCGCAAGGCCTTGCGCGCGCCGGTCGCCATCGAGTCGTTCTGGCAGGCGACCACGTCCGGCCGGAAGGCCCCCGCGGTCTTGAGGCGCAGCCACGTCGCGACGGCTTTTTCGCCGCCCGCCTCGGTCCAGTCGCCGTTGACGCTGCGGAGCTCGAAGCCCGGGCCAAGCGCCTCCTTCAGGCCGTCGAGCCGGCGGGCGGTCACCCCCGCGTCGGCCGGCCCCTGCACGCACAGCACGCGACCGCCCGCGGGCACGAGGGCGCGGGCCTGGCGGCCCTGAATCCGCCCGACCTCCCGCTGGTCGGCGCCGAGGGCTGCGATCGCCAGATCGGGGTGCGCCGCGCGGAGCTCGTCGAGATACGCGACCTCCGCGTTCACGAGAATCCAACCGATGCCGGCCTTCACCGCGTTGCGTGCGACGCGCTCGAGGCCCTCGCCGGTGGTCGGCTCCACCACGATCGCCACCGGACGCTCCGCGGGCGGCGCGTGGATGTGCCTGAAGAGCTGCTGGATCTGGACCACCGCGTGGCCCTCGGCGAAGCTCACCTCCACGTCGAGCTTCAAGCGTTTTGCCGCTTCGCGTGCGTCTTGCGCTTGAAGCTGCTGGAACTCCTGGTCGGCGTTCAGGAGACCGACCACGATCTTCGGCATCACGGCTGCCTCGCGTGCCGCCTGAGCCCCGCGACCACCAGCAGCTGGAGCGCCAGGACGCTCAGCGCGGCCTTCGCCATCGGGCCCACGACCGAGGGCTTCTCGCGGGGCGGCAAGTAGACGTAGAACCACTGGGTCAGGCCCCGGCGGTTGCCACGCTCGCGGGCCGTGCCGTCCCACACCGAGAACGAGACGGGCAGGTACTGCCCTTCGCCGAAGGACATGCCGTCGCTCGAGCGCAGCTGGCGCACGAAGACGGCCGACCACTCGCCGGCCGCGTAGCTGGCGTTCGCCTGCACCTCGCCCGCTGCGAGCGCCGTCAGGCTCCCCGAGCCGCGGCCGACGAACTGTCGCACGCGCTGCGAGGCGAGGTCGAGGAACCAGACGTCCACGGGCATCTGGGCGTCGCCGAACAGGAAGTGGGGCTTGGCGACGCCTTCGGGAGGCTGGGCGGGGAGCTGGATGGCCACGGCGTCCGAAAACTCGGCGACCGGACCGGCCGCGGCCGCATCGCCCGCGGGCGCCTCGCCCCAGAAGTCGCCTTCGCCCCCCGCGCGAGCCTCCGCTGCCGGCGCCGCGAGCGCCTCGTCGGCGAGCGGCACCTCGAGTGTGGGCGCGTTCGCGGCGTGTGTGTCGGCCCGGATGTCGTGCCAGCGGACTTGGAATGCGACGCGCTGCGCGTCGTAGACGGCGCGTACCTCGACGGCGGTCGCCGAAGGCGCGAAGGCGCGCCCGGGCTCCATGATCTGCCCGACCACCGGGAAGCGCGCGGACGAAGCACCCTCGAAGAGGGCCGCGCCCTTCGCGGGGTCGACCTCGTCGTCGAGCGGACGGGCCACCACCAGAGTGGCATAGCCCGGGGCGTCGCCGTCGCCCAGCGAGTACACGTAGTCGGTGAGCGCCCAGCGGTCGGGCTCGCTGACGGAGTCGTAGAACGACGGCATCGGCGTCCCGTTGAGACCGGTGCTGAAGGTCCGGAAGATGTCCTCGCGCGACGGCCCACCGCGGAAGGTCCAGCGCTGCGTGAGGTCGGCGGCCCGCAGCGGGTTCCCGAGGTCGTCCGCGAGGGTGGGCGCCGACGGCCCCTCGCCGCGCCCCGTCTCGCCATGGCAGCGCACGCAGCCGAGCGAGACGTACAGCTGCTTGCCCTTCTCGACCGCTTCCTTCGTCGAGGCCGGGGCCTGCGGCAACGCGATCGGCTTGCCGGCCTGGGCCGGATCGGCGAATCCTTCGTAGAACGACTTCAGGTACTGCACCACTCCGTCGACTTCGGCATCGCGGAGCTGCGGCCAGGCAGGCATCGAGGTGTAGGGCATCCCGAGCCGCACCACGCGCTTCAGATCGTCGTCGGTCGGGAGCATGCCCGAGGGCGTCGTGCGCAGCTTGAACTTGCCGGCCGTGAAGTCGCGCGGCCGGGGCAGGAGCTGCGGCGCCCCGGGTCCCTGCCCGTCGCCCTTCTCGCCGTGGCACTGGGCGCAGTGCTGCGCGTAGACCTTCTTGCCGGCCTCGAGTTGCTCGGGCGTGGCGGCGTCCGCGCGAGCCGCGAGCGCGAGCGCCGCGCAGGGAACCAGCAGCAACGCCGCGCCGCCCTTGCGCATCAATGCTCGGCTCCGGACGCGCGAGGCCGCTGGCCGGTGTGGTCGTACAGGAAGAGGATCACTTCCCAGATCTCTTCCTCGGTCAGGAACTTCTCCCAGGCCGGCATCGCCGAGTCCCAGGGCCCTCCCTCGGCCGGCAGGCCCGGGCCGCCCTTGGCGATGCGCCAGAACAGGAACGACTCCTGGAGCTGCGCGATCGTGCCGGGGTCGGTGAAGTTGGTCGGGATCGGGTTGAGGCCGTGAGCGTACATGCCGTCGCCGGCCATCGCGTCGCCGTGGCAGAAGTGGCAGTTCTTGTAGTACGTCTTGCGTCCGTTCTCGACGTGGGCCCGGAAGCGCTCCGGCTCCTTCGTCTCCAGCTCGCGCAGCGGGTTATCGCCCTTGATCAGGTCGATCGTCTTGTCACCGAAGCTGATCGTGTCGGGCGGCGCCGGGTGGACCGTGCGCCCGAAGGCCGGCGCCTCGAGCTCCTCGTGGCTCCCGAGAAAGACGTTGCCCGCGGCGAGCGCCGGCAGCAGCACGAGCGTCGCGCCGAGCAGCGGCCGCAGGCGCGGCTCGTTCACCAGCGCCACGAGCGGGGCTGTGAAATCGGCGCGCCGCGTAGCGCTCGAGCTCACGTAGACGGCGAGCGCCAGCGTCGTGATGGCCATGTAGAGCTGGACGACCGAGGACGGGATCGGCGTCGCGAAGCCGAAGCGCAGCAGCGCGTAGATCCCCGCCCAGCACGCGAGCGTCCACGCGAAGCTCGAGGCGCGCCGCCAGTGGAGGAGCACGAACACCGCCGCGACGGCGACGACCACCGGCCAGCGCAAGAACGCGAGGGACTCGAGCATCTGCCTGGCCCTCTGCCTAGTCCCGGCCCGCCGGCGGGGCCGCGCCCGACCCCTCCGCGAGCGGCCAGACCTTCGACTCCATCGTCACCGTCACCTGGCCCCCCAGGCTCTGGAGGTAGGCCATCAGCGCGAGGACCTCCTGGTCGGTGAGCCCGATCGGCGGCTCGTCGATCACGGGCATCCCGGGGTTGAAGCCGGGGACGATGTAGACGTCCGGGTCGTAGAGCGACTGGGCGAGGTAGTCGACGGCCGAAAGCCCGGGCCGGCGCGTGGCCGCCTTCGCCCCGATCCCGTCGAGGTCGGGAAAGGGCAGCGGGCCCGACTTGCCGATCGTGTGGCAGGTCGAGCAGAGCCCCTTGCCCTCCATGATCTCCTTGCCGGCCTTCACGAGCTCGTCCGAGGTCATCTCCTTCTCGAGGGCCGTCTGCTTCGGCGGATGGACCTCCTTCTGCGGCACGAGCTGGCCGACCACCGTGTAGAAGGCGGTCGTCGCCACCGTGAAGCCGAGGATCTTGAGCGGGACGGGGACCTTCACGCGTGTTCCTTCGTGTGGTCGGAGAGGCTCGCCAGCCAGAACACAATGCCGATCAGCAGGAAGAAGAGCAGCACCGTCACCGACACGACGCGCGTCGCGTAGCCGAGCGTCGGCGTGAACGCGTCGACCGAGGTGTCGCGCACGACGCCGTACACGTGCCAGTGCTGGCGCAGCCCCGAGCGTACGTAGCCCATGAGGCCCATCAGCCAGGTGAAGGTGACGGCCAGGAAGATCAGCACGTACTGCGAGATCGGGTGGATGCGGCCCCAGTGCGTCTCGCCCAGGCTCTTCGCGTTGCGGTACATCAGCACGTCGATCACGGTCACCGCGATCATCGCGAACAGCACCGAGCCCACCTGCGGGACCGAGAGCCGGATCCGGACGCTCGCCTCGACGAAGTAGCCGTAGATGCCCAGGAACAACACGATGCCCCCGGCCAAGAGCGAGATCGCGACCTGCAGCGCGTTGCCGAGCTTCGCCCACGAGACGGTCGGCGTGCGGCCCGAGCGGCGGTAGAGCAGGAAGCTCACGTACGTGGTGAGGATCAGGATGTTGACCGCCGTGTTCTTGGCGGACATGACTCCGAGATAACCGAGCTGCGGGTGGGAGCCGCCGCCCATCGCGCGCGTCTCGGAGACCGTCGCGATGATCGAGCGCGGCGTCGCCCAGACGGCGAAGCAGAGCGCGATCAGGATCAGCAGGTACTTGATGTAGCCCTGGAAGCGCTCGGAGGCCTGGACCCGGCCCATCCCGAGCCAGAGGTAGTAGTTCGCGCCCAGGAACAGGTTCCCGATCAGGACTGCCTGGATGATGAAGAGCCAGGAGAAGGCGCCGCCCATCATGGTGAGGCCGAGCGTCTGCGAGTAGGCGTAGATCTCGGACGCGAGCCAGTAGCCGGCGAACGGCAGCGGCAGGAACGCGCAGATCGCCACGAAGTTGCCGATGTAGCCCATCCAGTCGTAGTGGGCGCGCTCCGCGTCGGTCTTCGCCGCGAGGAACTTGAAGGCGGCGAAGGCGGCCGCCACCGACCCGCCGAAGGCCACGTTGGCGATCATGCGGTGGATGTTGATCGGCATCCAGGTGTAGTTGCGGACCGCGTCCATGGTGCTGATCACGGCGCCCGACTCGGAGATCCCGGCGGGCGTCGTCATGAAGGTGAGCCAGGCGTTGGCGATCAGCATGATCGCCGTGCCGACGATGTTCAGGCCCAGGCCGAGCAGCAGATGCGTCACGGCCGAGAACTTCCCCCAGCCGTAGTAGTAGGTGTACAGGAAGAACGCCTCGAGGAAGAACAGCCCTACGTAGGGCGCGAACGTGGGCGAAAAGACGTGCATCAGGTAGTTCATGAACTTCGGGTAGAGCAGCACCAGCATGAACAGCAGGAACGCCCCGAAGCTCGCGGTGAGCGACAACGAAACCGACAGCAGCTTCGTGAACTCGTGCGCGAGCTCGCCGTAGCGCTCGTCGCCGTTCAGCCAGCCGATGAACTCGATGATCAGCACGAAGAGAGGCACCGCCAGCACGAACGCGGCGAACAGCAGGTGGAGTTGCGCGAGCACCCAGACCGCGACGCGGCTGCCCACCACCGGGAAGCGGCGGTAGCTCTCCTCGCTGTACGGCCTCTCGCGGTCGGCCTTCGCCTGCGCCGCTGCCTCGTCCTGCTGGGCCTGGACGCGCGGCGTCTGCTCGGCCTGGTCGGAGCGGAGCGGCGCGCGGTACTCGCGGCTCAGCACGAAGCGGACGATGCCGACCGTGGCCGCGAGGGCGAGCGCCACCACTACCGCCGACGCCACGGCGATCTTCGCGTTCGGCCGGCCTTTCACTTCGTCGCCCCCTCCGCCTGCCGCTGCTGCTGCATCTGACGCACGTGGGCGACGATCGCCCGGCGGTCGGCCTGCGAGATCGGCCAGATGCGGTAACGATCGGGGCCTCGCGCCAGCACCTCGGGAGTCACCTCGACCGGCGAGCGGGCGAGGTCGTTGCCGGCAGGGTCCTTGCCTTCCCCAAATTGGCCAGTGATGGTTGAGCGGCGCCGAGAATACTTCGGCCCGGCAAGCATGGTCAAGGCCGAGCGGTGCTGTGGTACGCTCCGCTCGTATCCCTACAAAAAGGAGGAAGCTCTTGGAAATCCTGAGCGCACTCTCCCGCTGGATCCACGTGCTTGCGGGCATCGTCTGGATCGGCATCCTGTACTTCTTCAACTTCGTGAACATCCCCTTCCAGGGGACGCAGGACGGCGACACCAAGAAGAAGGTCAACCCCGAGCTCCTGCCCCGCGCACTCTTCTGGTTCCGCTGGGGCGCCGCCTGGACCTGGGTCACCGGCGTGATCCTGCTGCAGCTCGTCTTCTGGGGCGGCCAGATCACGGTCGACCCGATGCGCGGCTGGAGCCCGCTCGCGATCGCAATGCTGGCGCTCGTGTTCGTGGCGCCATTCGTTTACGACCCGCTCGCGAAGAGCATCAAGAACCCGAAGGCGTTTGGCGCCGTAGCCTTCTTCCTGCTCTTCGTCGTGATCTGCCTGATGCACTACTCCGGCTTCACCTACCGTTCCTACAACATCCACCTCGCGTCGCTGCTCGGCACGATCATGGCGTGGAACGTGTGGTTCCGGATCTGGCCCGCGCAGCAGAAGATCCTCCGCGCGGTGAAGGAGGGCACGGCGCCGGACGCCGCGCTCCTGGCGCTGGCCGGCAGCCGCTCGCGCCACAACACCTACATGTCGGTGGCGCTGCTCTGGGGCATGATCAACTCCCACACCAGCTACTTCTCGGGCGGCAACCTCGGCATCGGCGAATCGTGGGCCTACGTCGCGTACCTGGCCGCGATCCTGGTCGGCTGGCACGTCGTCTGGCAGCTCTACCAGCGCGCCGGCAAGGTCAAGGGCTTTTAACGTCAAGCGAAGTTCCGCACGGCTGGCGCGGAACTTCGCTTTTCTGACTATTTCGTTGTCCGTTTCCGTTGTCTGTTTCCGTCGTCCGTTTCCGTCGTCCGTCCCGTCGTCCATTTCCGTCGAGGATCGTCCGTTTCCGATTTCGGGCCAAGCGATCCCCTTGACGCCGGCGCGTTCCCCGTCGTAGCTTCAGTCCACTCAATCAGGGCCGGCTCGGGAGGATCGCGTGGAGTTTGCCTCCTGTGACGTGCTGGTCGTGGGCGGCGGCGGGGCCGGGCTGCGCGCCGCGATCGCCGTCGCCGAGGCGGACCCTTCGCTGCGCGTCGCGGTCGTCTCCAAGGTCTACCCGATGCGCAGCCACACCGTCTCTGCGGAGGGCGGCGCCGCGGCCGTGATCAAGCCGGGCGACAGCCTGGACGCCCACGCCTACGACACCATCTCGGGCGGGGACTGGCTGCCCGACCAGGACGTGGTCGAGGCCTTCGTGCGGGAGGCACCCGAGGAGATGCTGCGCCTCGAGCACTGGGGCTGCCCTTGGAGCCGCGAGCCGGACGGCTCGGTCGCGGTGCGCGCCTTCGGCGGCATGACGGTCGAACGCACCTGGTTCGCCGCCGACAAGACCGGCTTCCACATGCTGCACACGCTGTTCCAGACCAGCCTCAAGTACGAGGGGGTGCAGCGCTTCGACGAGTGCTTCGCGACGCGGCTGCTGGTGGACGATGGGCGCTGCCAGGGCCTCGTGGCGATCGAGCTCGCCACCGGCCGCGTGCTGGGGATCACGGCCCGTGCGGTGATCCTGTGCACCGGCGGCTGCGGCAAGGTGTTCGCATTCACCACCAACGCCGCGATCAAGAACGGCGACGGCATGGCGCTCGCCTACCGCGCCGGCGCGCCGCTCAAGGACATGGAGTTCGTCCAATACCACCCGACCGGGCTTCCCTTCACGGGCATCCTGATCACCGAGGCCGCCCGCTCCGAGGGCGGCTACCTGCTCAACAAGGACGGCTACCGGTACCTGCAGGACTACGATCTCGGCAAGCCCCAGCCGAAGCCGGTGCTGCGCTCGATGGAGCTCGGGCCGCGCGACCGGCTCTCGCAAGCCTTCGTGAAGGAGCAGGAAAAGGGGCGCACGCTCAAGGGACCGTACGGCGACTACGTGCACCTGGACGTGCGCCACCTGGGCGAGGCGCTGATCGACCGGAAGCTGCCCTTCGTGCGAGAGCTGTGCCTCAAGTACGAGAACATCGATCCCGTGAAGGAGATGATCGCGGTGCGTCCGGTCGCCCATTACATGATGGGCGGCGTCTCGACCGACATCCAGGGCGCGACCCCGCTCCCCGGTCTCTACGCCGCGGGCGAGTGCGCCTGTGTCAGCATCAACGGCGCCAACCGTCTCGGCTCGAACTCGCTGCCGGAGCTCCTGGTCTTCGGCGCTCGCGCCGGGAGGTCCGCGGCGGCGTTCGCCGCGCGGCAGAAGACTCCGGGGACTGCGGTCTCGGCGCAGGCGGTGGACGAGGAGCACCGCCTGCACGACCTCCTCGGCAGGCGCGGCGGCAAGGAGCGCATCGCTACACTGCGCAGCGAGATGCAGCAGGCGATGGAGAGGAGTGCGGGGATCTATAGGACCCAGGCGAGCCTCGAGGAAGGGGCCGCGGCGCTCGGGAAGCTCTCCGAGCGTTACCAGGACCTGGCGCTCGACGACCGCAGCCAGACCTTCAACACCGAGCTCACTGCCGCGCTGGAACTCGGCTACATGCTGGAGCTGGCGCGGGCCATCGTGGCCTCGGCCCTGTGGCGGAGAGAGTCCCGCGGCTCGCACCAGCGCACCGACTTCCCGAAGCGGGACGACCAGGGCTACCTCAGTCACTCCTTGGCGTACCGTGGAGAGGACCGAGCGCCTCGCGTCGAGGCGCTGCCCGTCACCATCACGCGCTGGCCTCCAGGCGAGCGCGTCTACGGGAGGTAGCGCAATGCCCGAGGCCGTCACGCTGGTCGTCACGCGCTACCGTCCGGAGCAGGAGAGCGAGCCGACCACCGAGCGCTTCGAGGTCCCTTTCCGCAAGGAGTGGGTAGTGCTCGACGCTCTCAACTACGTGAAGGACCGGCTGGACGGCTCGCTTTCTTTCCGCTGGTCCTGCCGCATGGGCGTGTGCGGGAGCTGCGGCATGATGGTGAACGGCGAGCCCAAGCTCACCTGCGGCGCGTTCCTGGGCGATTTCCTGCCCGGACCGATCCGTGTCGAGCCCCTGCGCTTCTTCCCGGTGATCCGCGACCTGATCGTGGACATCGGCGACTTCCTGCGCAAGCTCAGGCGCGTGAAGCCCTGGCTGGAGCGCGCGGAGGAGAAGCCGCTCGGCGAGGGCGAATACCTGCAGACGCCCGACCAGCTCGACGCCTACAAGCCGTTCAGCATGTGCATCAACTGCCTGCTCTGCTACTCGGCCTGCCCGATCTACGGGCTGGAACCGAGCTTCCTCGGCCCGGCCGCGATCGCGCTCGCCCAGCGCTACAACCTGGACAACCGCGACCAGGGCTCGCGCGACCGCCTCGAGATCCTCTCCGGCAAGGGTGGGATCTGGGAGTGCACCTTCGTGGGCCAGTGCACCGAAGTCTGCCCCAAGCACGTGGACCCGGCGCGCGCGATCCAGCAGTACAAGCTCACCGCCGCCATGCACTGGCTGATGCCTTGGGCGGGAGGATCGCGTTGAGCCGCCACACCGCGTTCCATCCCAGGTGGTACCGCCCGCGGGTGTCGGTGTGGTGGTGGCTGGAGAAGCGCGCGTACGCGCTTTTCGTGCTGCGCGAGACGTCCAGCGTCTTCGTGGCGCTCGTCGCCGGTACGACGCTGCTGCAGGTGCGCGCGGTGAAGGCGGGGCCCGAAGCCTACGCCCGCTTCCTGGAGTGGCTGGGCACGCCGCCCGTCCTGGCCGTCCATGCGCTGGCCTTCGCGTTCGTACTGTTCCACGCTGTCACCTGGTTCAACCTGGCACCCAAAGCCATGACGCTCCGGCTCGGCGGCAAGAAAGTCCCCGACGCCGTGATTGCCGCCGCCAACTACGCGGGCTGGATCCTGGCCTCTGCGCTGGTGGCCTTCCTGATGCTGAGGGACTGATGCAAAAGGCGACGCCGCTCCTGTGGTTGCTGTTCAGCGCGGGCGGGACCCTGGCCGCGCTGCTCTACCCGGTGCACCTCGCGCTCGTCGGCCTCGCGATCCCGCTCGGCCTGGTGGAGCCGGCCGCGTACGAGTCACTGCGCACGCTGCTGGCCCACCCGCTCACGCGGCTCTACCTGCTCGTCTTCGTCTCGCTGCCGCTGTTCCACTGGGCGCACAGGTTCCGCTACACGCTGTACGACGGCCTCCAGCTCAAGCACCTGACCCCGCTGATCGTCGCGCTGTGCTACGGCACTGCGCTCGTCGGGACGGCGCTCTGCGCCTGGATGCTGTGGACGGTTTGAGGCCGGAGGGTGTCATGTTCCAGCTGAAGCCGTTGTCGAAGGAGGCCGTGCCCAGGGCGCTCGAGAAGGCCGAGCGGTATCGACTGCTGAACGAGCCGGAGGAGGCAGAGAGCATCTGCCTCGACGTGCTGGAGGTGGACCGCGGGAACCGGGACGCGCTGGTGACCCTGCTGCTCGCCCGCACCGACCAGTTTGCCCACGGCGCCGGCAGCCTGGAGGCAGCCCGCGAGGTGCTGCCGAGGCTCCCGGACCCGTACCAGCGCGCCTACTACGCCGGCATCGTGTGCGAGCGAAAGGCCACGGCGACGCTGGCTCATAGCGGACCCGGATCGCAATTCGTGGTCTACGAGCTCTTGTGCGATGCGATGCGCCATTACGCGGAAGCCGAGTCGCACCGGCCCGCCGGCAACGACGATGCGCTCCTGCGCTGGAACAGCTGCGCTCGGCTGCTCAACGCCAACCCCAACCTGTGCGCTCGCGAGGAGGAGTGGGTCGATCAGCCGCTGGAGTGAAGCTCCTCAGCGCGGAAAGTCCCGCCACAGCCAGCGGAGCGACTCGGGCATGAGCGCGCCCCCGTGCTTGTGGGTGTGGGCTCCGTCGCCGTACTCGAACCGGTAGTCGTAGCCGCGGAACTTCAGCGCGGCGGCCATCTGCTGGTTGGCGAGCGGCCAGTTGCCGTGGGCGTTGTCGAGGTCGTTCGAGCCGTCCTGCAGGAAGATCCGCAGCGGCCGCAGCGCCGACTTGCGGACGAGCGCCTCGTAGGCGTGGCCCCCGCGGATGTTGGTGAAGCTGCCGATGTGGCTGATCACCTTGCGGAAGGCGTCGGGCCGCTCCCAGGCCACCGTGAAGGCACAGATTCCCCCGGAGCTGGCTCCCGCGACCCCGCGCGCCTCCGGGTCGGTGGCCAGGCTGTAGCTCTTGCCCACCTCCGGCAGGATCTCCTCGATCAGGAAGCGCGCGTAGTCCTCGCTCAGGGTGTCGTACTCCTGGCTGCGGTTGCTCGCCCGCCACGGGTCGGCCGGCAGCTCCTCGCCCGCGTGGCCCGGGTTGACGAAGATTCCGATCGTCACCGGCATCTCTTTCTTGTGGATCAGGTTGTCGAACACCACCGGCACGCGGTACTCCTGCTCGACGTTCACGTACTTGTGGCCGTCCTGGAACACCATCACGGCCGCGGGCTTCGCCGCGTCGTATTGGGCGGGGACGTAGACCCAGTACTGGCGGACTGTGTTCCGAAAGCTGCGGCTCTTGAACACGAGCGGTCCCTCGACACGGCCCTTCGGCACCCCCGCCTGCGGCATCGAGTCAGGTCCGAGCGTGTAGTCGTCCGCGCCGCGAGCGGCAGGAGCGGCGAGCAGGAGCGCGAGCAGGCAGGCTTCAGTCCTCAAAACAACCTCCGTGGTGCGCCATCGGGCCGGGCGCTCACTTCATCTGGGGGAAGCCCAGGTTCACGCCGCGGTGGTGCGGGTCGGGCCAGCGGCTCGTGACGACCTTGCCGCGCGTGTAGAAGTGGATGCCCTCGCGGCCGTGGACGTGCGAGTCGCCGAAAAGGGAGCTCTTCCAGCCGCCGAAGGAGTAATAGGCCATCGGTACCGGGATCGGGACGTTCACGCCCACCATCCCGACCTGGACCTCGTTCTGGAAGCGGCGCGCGGCGCCGCCGTCGTTCGTGAAGATGGCGACGCCGTTGGCGTAGCGGTTGGCGTTGACGAGGCCGAGCGCGTCGTCGTAGCTGTCCGAGCGGACGACGCTCAGCACCGGGCCGAAGATCTCGTCGGTGTAGATCGACATCTCCGGCTTCACGTCGTCGAACAGGCACGGCCCCAGGAAGAAGCCCTGCTCGTGGCCCGGGATGCGTGTCTTTCGCCCGTCCTCGAGCAGCTTCGCCCCCTCGCTCTCGCCCTTCTCGACGTACGAGACCACCTTCGCGTGGTGGTCCTTCGTGACGAGCGGGCCCATCTCGGCCCCCGGCTCCGTCCCCGGCGCGACCTTGAGGCGCTGGATGCGCTCGCGGATCTTCGGCAGCAGGCGGTCGGCCACGTCGCCGACGGTGACGAGCACCGAGATCGCCATGCAGCGCTCGCCGGCCGAGCCGTAGGCCGCGCTCACCGCCGAGTCGGCCGCGAGCTCCAGGTCGGCGTCGGGCAGCACCACCATGTGGTTCTTGGCCCCGCCCAGCGCCTGGACGCGCTTGCCGTTGCGCGTGCCGGTCTCGTAGATGTACCTCGCGATCGGTGTCGAGCCGACGAAGCTCACCGCTGCGATTCCGGGGTGGTGGAGGATCGCGTCGACCGCGACCTTGTCGCCGTGGACGACATTGAAGACGCCCTCCGGCAGGCCCGCCTCGGCGAGAAGCTGCGCGCAGAAGTTGGCCGCCGAGGGGTCCTTCTCGGAGGGCTTGAGGATGAACGTATTCCCGCACGCGATCGCGATCGGATACATCCACATCGGCACCATCGCCGGGAAGTTGAAGGGCGTGATGCCGGCCACGACCCCGAGCGGCTGGCGGATCGAGTAGCTGTCGACGTCGGTCGAGACGTTCTCGGAGAACTCGCCCTTCACG
>Ga0214472_10006024_pt1 | contig 12720 bp, 12 predicted proteins | sample RVTome_6_FD_207662 | JGI IMG/M metagenome (GOLD analysis project Ga0214472, IMG submission 207662) | Soil microbial communities from uranium-contaminated site in the Upper Colorado River Basin, Wyoming, United States - RVT140D175 | ecosystem: Environmental > Terrestrial > Soil > Contaminated >... | reverse complement strand
AAGGGAGAGCAAACATTCCTGACCTGGACAGCGAAATCCTGTTTAATCTGCATGACCCTCTTGATGACGCTGACATCGGTATTGACGTGCCAATAAGGAGGGACAAGGACGAGGAATGATTTTTCTGCGGACTGATCAAAAAGGGTCCGTCTTGTTAAATGTATATGTGCAGCCTAAGGCCTCGTTTAATCAGATTTGCGGCATTTACGGTGAAGCGCTACGCGTGAGAATTACCGCTCCTCCCGTCGATGATAAGGCAAATGCCATGCTCGTTCGTTTTTTTGCCAAGCTGTTTAAAATCCCGAAAGCTTCAGTAACAATCGCCCAGGGAAAGCAGAGCCGCGCCAAGAAAATTGCCATCCAAGGGGTGGATGTTGCCGAAATTAAAACGATACTCCAACCGCTACTGCGTCAATCGGCAGAGTAAGACGCTTACCGGATGGGAGCCAGGCCGCATCCGGTCGGCTTATCCGCCATTGGTTACGCTATCCTTTCTTCATTATCTGATTTAATCTGATTTTTGCCTCCATTATCAGAGATGGGTTCTCCATCGTAATTCTCTGATTCTGTATATCATACTCCACCACAACATCCTGAAACTCGATAACTTTCTCATAAAGCGTTCGTAATTGAACAGTTTTGATGGAGCAATCAATTTTTGACAGGAAATTTTTATGGGTCGATGGTCTAAGAAGGTTATCAACGTATGCGAATGTCTTTGAGACGATGGTTACTCTGGTATAGTTGCCTAGTATTATCTCTATCGCTGGAACTGCCTTAAGAAGATCAAAATCGGGGGTATTGATCTTCTTTTTTAATTCCGAATAGAGGAAATTGCGAAAGGACGGTATGAGAATGTCGCGGACAAAGATTGATTCAACGGCTTCTTCCGAGATGTTGTAAAGTTTGCTGACAATTTCACCAATTGATTTTGTCGGATGGAGTTTTTGCACGGAAAGGGATTTCGCCAGCTGTTGTTCGTCAATGAGACCTTCCATCACCAGTGCGTATCCAAGCTTCGGCGTCTGTTTCATGTCGTACTCGTCGGGGTGAAGTTAGTAAGTGTAATCAAAGAAGGTATATGAAAGAGTTATGTTATTGATAATATAGGAGCCTCTTGCAAAATGAGCAATCTACTCCGATCGGCTAAAAATACCCTGAGCGGCGTCTTCAATGCCAAATCGTCCTCGTCGTAGCGCTGCTACGCCTCCGGGCGATTTCACATTAAAGCTGAGTTGAGCAGCTTGCCTGCTCGTACGAAACTTATGCCCTTGCGGTATAAATCCTTGCTCAGAATATTTTTATCTCGATCTCGCTACGATCTTCATTTTGCAAGAGGCTCATAGGTCAGCTATTAAAAATCACAGGTACTGGCACAATCGAACATTAAAAGATTCGCTGTCATAAGACAAGAGTTGTTTGTCCGGCGGTCAATTAATGGAAATGCTGAATACCGACGAGCCTGCTGTAGTACTGCCTTGCGAGATTTTCAGGGATTTTCTGATGCCAGTTCCCTGACATAAGAGCTCCTCCATAGAAGATGAAAAAGATCAAAAGGACGATTATCGGTAAGAGCATCGGATGAAGTTTTTTGTTAATAAAGTTCAAGGAAAGGCACGTGTCGACGGGACAGACCTCGATACATTCAAGGCACCCGATGCATTCAGGGGTCGACAGATTGGTCGCCCCGGTGATTTTTATTGCCGTGGGACATGTATTCTCACATTTTTTGCAGTTTATGCACAGCGCCGCATCCCTCTTGATTTTTGTCGGCCCCATATAAGCAATGAGCCCAAGCAGCGCCCCGTATGGACAAAGAAACCGGCACCAGAAGTTGCGAACGAAAAAAGACAGAATAATTAATATGCCCATTACCCACAGAGTCAGGTTTGATGGCGTCAAAAAGAAAGCCAGCATTTTCGCGTCGGCAATAATGTTGTACGGCGAAGCGGCGAAGGCCTTAATCGATGCCAGATCCATTTTCCACAGGATGGAATATGTAAAAAAGGCAAGAATCAGATATTTCAGGGAGAGAAGCGGGTAGTTTATCCAGAACGGAACATTTGTGCCGCCTTTAGGGCTGTCTTTTCTGCCGAGTAATTTTCTGATTGCCCGACTCAGCTTCCATGCCATGCCGCTTACAAAACCAACCGGGCAGATCCAGCCGCAAAACCCCTTACGGGCGATAAAAGCGATGAGCAGCGCGGCAAGGAAAATGGTGAGCCCCGCCGGATGAATTATGTCGTATGCGCCTGTGAGGAGAAGTTTCTTAAAGGAGACAAGGGCGCTTATGGGCAGGAACCCCTCAACGGAGGCCGGTCTGGGAACAAATGTGGCGGAACGGTCGATCATCCACAGGTAGTAAAGATAGAAACGATATCCCACGTAAATGCAGAAACCTGTAAAAGCGCCCTGAACCGCTTTCCTTATATGCATCAGGCTGAAAATGTTCAATTTTTCCACATCATTCTCACGTATTTTCAGGGCCCAAAGGTTTGAATATGAGCAAGAGCTGCGGCAGAAGGGTTAAAGCGGCGAGAAGGGCGGCAATCATTGCGAAGCCGGTAAAAAGACCGAAATACACGGTCGGTATGAAATTGGAAAGAACGAGAATCGAGAAACCGATAATTATAGTCACAGAGGTGTAATGCATTGCTTTTCCTATGCTGCCGTGACAGCGATGCATCGTCGCCATATAATTTCTATCTTTGAGGAATTCCTTTTTAAATCGATGCACGTAATGGATAGTATCATCGACGGCAATTCCTATGGTAATTGCGGCAATCGTTATGGTCATCATATCAAGGGGTATGTGAAGCCAGCCCATCGCTCCTAAAACCATAGCGGCAGGGAGAAGGTTGGGCACGATGGCGACCAGAGCCAGCGAAAATGATCTGAAGAGTATAGTAAACATGATCATTATTCCTAGAAATACAACCCCGATCGTCAGAATCTGCGAGCGAAACAGGCTTTGCAGCATGTTGTTATAGAGAACAAGCATGTTCGTAAAGTGAACCTGGCCATCGTCATAGCCCATATCCTGAACCAGAAATAGGCGTATTTTTTCTAATAATTTCTCCCGCAACAGGGTTTTGTCGCTTTCCATAACCCTCATAGTCAGGCGTATCTGATTGTCGGGAATTGACACGTATGGAGATACCAGCATATCTTTAATGTCTGCCGGCAGCTTGTCGTATATTATTGCAAGCTCATAATCATCAAGGGGAATGTGGTCATTTAACGTTGTAGCTATTTTAAACAATGTAGCCAGAGACAGAACCTTACCAGCCTCAGGGAGAGAGGCAAGATAGTCATGAATTTTGTTTATTTTTTCCAATTTGTAGGCGGTAAACCAGTATTTGTCCGCACTGAAATCTTCGTCTTGTGTCGGAAACCCGCTTGCAGAATGAGAACCATCCGTCAAGTCACTGTCGAGCAGATCAGCATCGGATGAATCAGATTCGGATAAATCAATATCGAGCAAATCAGCGTTAAGGGCGTTGTCATCTGAAATATTTTGGTCTGAATCCGGAGTATCAAAGAGATTATCGGATAGTAAATCGAAGTCGCTGTTTGTACCGTTTTGCATATTTGTTTTTTGGGGCTTTTCTCTTTTCGGAGTATCTTTGAGATCGATGATCACATCAAGAGGGGTTGTGCCGCCAAGTTTTTCATCGATGAGTTTCATGCCTTGATAAATCTCTGTGGACTCTCGGAAATAGTCAATAAACCTGTTTTCAACCACCAGTTTGTTGATGCCGACAAAACTCAATACGGCGAGTAGTATGCTGATAATGAGGATTTTGATCCCATGACGTTCGGTTAAAACCGCAAATTTGGCAGTTAAGGGCTTGCCTGTTTTTTTTGCTACCGCTATATGTTCCCTGCCAAGAAGCATGGCGCTTGCGGGAAAAATAATAAAAGTGAGTAGAAATGAAGCGGCAAGCCCCATGGTCATCATTAAGCCGAAATCCATAACCGGGCGAATAGAACTGACAAGTAGGGAGGCGAATGCGACAACGGTAGTCAAAGTCGTATAAAGACATGGCATCACCATGAGGCGCACGGTTTCGAGAAGCAAAGTATGTTGATCCGCATCAGGCATTATGGCGCACAATTCACGGTAGCGCACAATAAGATGTATTGTCAGGGACATGGTTATAATAAGCATGAGGGATATAAAATTCGACGATATGACCGTTACCCGCCAATCCATATAAGAGAGGATGCCCATCATGGTTGTTCCGGCTGCAAAGCAGCAGATCATCGGCAAAATCACCCATCGCACTCTTTTGAATATTGTTGCAAGTGTAATGATTAAAAAAAAGAGTACGCCGAAACTGAAAACTACAAGATCATTTTTAATAAATGAAATCATGTCGGCGATTATCATTGGAACACCGCCTAAAAAGAGGCTGGAAACCCCTTTATACTTTGAAATTATTTCCCTGATTTGAGAAACATTTTTGTTTTCTCTGTTTGTCAATTGAGTCTGAAGCTTTCTATACTGCGCGGAGACGACATCAAGCTCTTTTTCTTCTTCACTGGTAATGATCTTATGATATCTTTTGCCCCGGAGCTCGGTACGCCGCTGCAGAAGCTTTCGCAAATCGTGGTCGATGGGAAGATTGATTAAAAGGGCAGTTGTCTGTCCATCCGGGCTTAGGAGTTGTTTGCTGTAAATAGGATTTTTATTGAACTCTTTTTTAGCAAGATTTATATCTCCTCCCGGAGATTCAAGGGTATTAATGCCCTCCGAGAGACTATTCAGAGAAACGGCCGGGCTGAAGAGGAGGGGGACATCCAGAATAGTGACAACAGAATCAACCCCGTCAAGGTTCCGAAGTTCGTTCCGAAGTTGCTTGAGATTGTGCAAAGCCGCCTCTGAAAAAAGATTCTGGTCAGGTGTATACGCCAAGACGAGGTAGTCATTGGACCCGTAACGGGAATAAATCTCGCGGAAATACTGGAGGCTTTGATCGTTTTCAAGCACGAGTGAATCAGCGGAAGCGTCAAGTTTAAACTTTGGAATTTGGCTGCAAAATCCAGCTACGACCAGAAAGGAAAATAGAAGCGTAATGAGAGGGCGTTTCAAAAAAAGATTGTTATATATGTTGAGCATAATTAATGAAAAGTCTTTTGTGAAAATTGCGGAGATGATTTATCCATTTGCATTTTAATAATAACCTCTCACTCTATGGATGATTTGCGAATATAACAACACTTTTTTTCGCCAGAAAAGAAATATTGTCGATGGTAATTTATAATTTTTTCGGATATAAATAAACTTTGACTTTTTAAATATTCTAAAAGCATCAACCTATTGAAATTACCGGATTTTAAAAGTGTGTACTATGCTCACAGGATGGAGGCAAAGAGGGGCGGCAATAGTTTTATATTGTTGTGTTGCCTTTTCTTACATAGGTCTGGTACAGGCCCAAGACCTTGATGAAGACCTGTTGAATGACAATTTCGACGGTACAGGCGGCAACTCGGTTTCCGACCCGCTGGAACCCCTTAACAGGGCTTTTTTCCAGTTTAATGATACGTTCTATTTCTGGGTATTAAAACCTGTATCTCGAACGTATGCCACCGTATTGCCGGAAGATGTCAGGATGTGCATAGGCAACGCGTTTAAAAATTTGACGGCTCCGGTTCGGATCGTCAATAATTTGTTACAGGGAAAAGTAGCGGATTCGGGGATAGAGCTGTCCAGATTTCTCATTAACACAACAATTGGAAGCGTCGGATTGGGTGATCCTGCCCAAAGTGTTTTTCATCTTAACCCTAAAACGGAAGATCTTGGCCAAACATTAGGAAAATGGGGAATGGGGGAAGGGATATATATATGTTGGCCGATACTTGGGCCCTCGAATTTGCGTGATACTGCCGGGCTTGTCGGTGATACCTTTTTGAATCCCATGACTTATGTATATTTATCTAACGAAAGGGTCGGATTTGAGGCAAAAGCAGGGGAAAAAATAAATACAACCTCTTTTAAACTTGGCGACTACGAACAATTTAAAGAAGCTACATTTGATCCATATACGGCGATGCGTGACTTTTACTATCAAAGCCGGAGAAGTAAAATTGCCGACAACGTACGGCAGGACAATGAGTTCTCAGAAAATACGGACCACTCTGGACAACCAAGCAGCAAGCGGCAAAAATTCTCAGCTGATATGGTTGCTGAAAGCGAGTTAAACGGCTGTAAAATATAATCACGGTTATTTTAGTTTCATTCAAATTTTGGAGAAGAGCGGTGTCGCGTAGAAATTTTATCGGGATGTTGATCCTGTTTCTGGCCATGAATGGTATGGCAGGTTTTTGTCTTGCTGCTGCTGACGGTCCTTTGTCTCAGGTCAAATCTACCGTTGAGCATATCATTTCCATTTTGCAGGATGAAAGTCTGCAGGCTGATAGTCAAAAAGACAAAAAACGATTATTGATATTCGATGAAGTTGAGAAACGATTCAATTTCGACCTCATGGCAAAGCTCTCACTCGGCAATGTATGGGAGCGTTTAGGTGAAAAACAGCAACAAGAATTTGCCCAGTTGTTCAGCGAGCTTTTGAAAAGTACCTATATACACCGGGTGGAAGGATATTCAGGTGAGAAAGTTCTGTATGGCAAGGAGTTGATAAGAGATAACCTGGCCCAGGTCTCAAGTATTTTTGCAAAGAGCAACAGCCAGATGTCCATAGTCTATAAACTGCGAAAAGAAAACGGCGAGCAATGGCTCGTTTATGACGTTATTATTGAGGGCGCAAGCCTTATTAAGCAGTATAGACGCCAGTTCTCACAGATTCTTGACCATGAAGAATTTAAAGACCTTATTATTCGTCTCGAAGACAAAATGAAGACTATCAACAGTAAGTCTTAATTATTGCAGTCATGCATTTTCTCCACCGAAGACGCCGCACAGGACATTTTTAGCCGATCGGAGTAAATTGTTTGTTTTGCAGGAGGCTCTTTCTCTGTCGGATTTCAGAATTTCTCGCGAAGTGATGCTTTTTCTCCTTTACCAAAACTATTTGTTCCAATGTGAAAATACTTGACAAAAAAGCATAATTTCGTATATTCCACTGTTCTTTTGCCTTGTGTGACGCGTATTTCTGTCAGCCGTGAATTCTACTGTTGCAGATTCTAGAATCTCCTGACTGATAAACAAAATTGGAAGTTTCAATATTATACTGTCTGCTTGAAAATATTATTTGCAGAGATACCGGAAGAGGGGCTTTCTGTTGAGGTTAAAGATCAGGCCTGGTTTCCCGATCGTGATTTCAACAGAAAGAATAATGCATACGCCCGTTTGTTTTTTGTTAAAAAGGGAGGTATTCGAGTCATCGTCACCGGCAGCTTGTCCGTCGATCTCACATTTTCCTGTGACCGATGTCTTGAGGAGTACGTGTTTCCGTTGTGTTCTGAATTTTCGGTCGATTTTGAACTGCTGAAACAAGGCGAAGGCGATCATCAGGAGAAAGAGCATTATTGTTCGGAGACCGAAATGGATGTTCTCTATCTTGATGAACCAAAGATTGAAGTTTATGAAATGCTGACGCAGCAGCTGTATATAGCTGCACCTGATAAAAGAATTTGCAGTGAAGCCTGCAAAGGGCTGTGCTCCGGATGCGGAGCTAATTTAAATATAAGTGCCTGCAATTGTGCAAAGGACATTAGAAATTCGCCTTTTGGAGTTTTGGCGAAAATAAAAAAATAAAGAGGCAAACATAATGGCTTTACCAAAAAGAAGACAATCCCACTCACGCACTCGCTTAAGAAGATCTCATGACGCTTTGACTGCACCTGCGATGTCCACCTGCGCTGAGTGTGGTGAACCGAAGCAGCCACATAAACTGTGTGGAAGCTGCGGCACATATAAGGGTCGGTCCGTGGTCAAGTTTGACGAGGATGATCTCGCTTAGCACTCCTACCCCTGCGCTATTTTGCTGGAGTATTTCCTTACCGGGGTAAGAGAATGAATTTTTTTTCAAAATGTATTTTAAAATACGTTTCAACGAATAGATCTGTGCCTTTTTGGCTTATCCCTGAAATAGACTTTCGGACGCTAAGGTGCCTTCCTTGCGAATAGCGCTGGATTCAATGGCTGGTGATCATGGCTCCGAAGACTTGGTCTTGGGAGCCATTCAAGCTGCGCGTGATTTCAACCATGAGGTCGTTCTTGTTGGAGATTCTCAAAAGTTAAAGAATATTCTTACGAACCTGGTCCGTACCATTTCCGAGCAAGCCGGTCAGAAAAGCGATTTCAGAGAAAGTATCGCAACAAAGATTACAGTAGTTCATGCATCAGAAGTTGTGGGCATGGATGAAGCTCCGCTTGAAGCGTTACGCAAGAAAAAAGATTCTTCCATCAGCGTGGCCTTTCAATTGGCTAAAAACGGAGAGGTTGATGCCGTGGTAAGCGCCGGTAATTCAGGCGCGACAATGGCAGCGGCTGTGAAAAGCCTGGGAAGATTGACTGGGGTGTCCCGGCCGGGAATTGCCGGAATTTTCCCTACTTTAAAAAAACCGCTTACCATGGTTGATGTCGGCGCTAATGTTGATTGCCGGCCCAAGCACCTTTTTCAATTTGCTGTTATGGGCGCCGCTCTTTCTCAACTGCTCATTCACGAAGAAAATCCTCGGGTTGGCCTGTTAAGCATTGGCGAAGAACGAGGAAAGGGCAATATTCTGGTCAAGAAAACCCATGAAATTTTAACTGGTAGTTCTTTGAATTACATTGGAAATGTCGAGGGACGTGAAGCTTTTCAGGGCAATGTCGATGTCATGGTTTGCGACGGTTTTGTCGGCAATGTGTGTTTGAAGCTCAGTGAAGGTCTTGCTGAAGCAATGGTTTCCATGCTTCGTGATGAAATCGCTAAAAACTTTAAGGCGAAAGTCGGTTACATGTTGTCTAAAAAAGCATTTGCCAATTTTAAAAAAAGAACGGATTATGCCGAATATGGCGGAGCGCCTCTATTAGGGCTTGATGGCACGGCAATTATCTGCCATGGGAGATCGAACGCGTTAGCCATAAAAAACGCCATTAACATTGCTGCTGAAATGGTTGATAAGGAACTGAATAAACTCATTTCGACCTTTTTAACCGATAACAGCGAAGCCGTTTCAGCTTTGGAATAACAAAGATTGTTATCATTATCAAATAGTACATTTTTATGAGCAATCCATTCATCCTTGGTACAGGTTCTTTCTTACCGGAAAAAACAGTAACGAATGTCGATCTGGAAAAGATGGTTGACACTTCTGATGAGTGGATCACAACCAGAACCGGCATAAAGGCTCGTCGAATCGCCGGTCCCGGTGAAGAGACATCCGCCCTGGCTGCAAAAGCCGCCTTAAAAGCCATGAACATGGCTGAAATTCCCCCTAAAGAGCTGGACCTTATTATTGTCGGAACAATAACAAGTGATATGAGTATGCCCTCCTGCGCATGTCTTGTGCAGGAGAAAATCGGCGCTGCCAATGCGTATGCCTTTGATATAAATGCAGCTTGCTGCGGTTACTTATACAGTCTTGATTGCGCCGACAGCTATGTTCGTAGAAATCCGAAGATGAAAATTCTTGTTGTCGGCGCGGAAACTTTATCTTCCAGGGTTAACTGGCAGGACAGAAACACCTGTGTTTTGTTTGGCGATGGCGCCGGAGCGTGTGTTGTCGGAGGTCCTCTGACGAATAACAGCGGAGTTATATACAGCAAACTTCGCTCCGACGGAAGTCTGGCGCATCTGCTCAGTATGGACAGCGCTAAAGGAATGAATCCGGATCTGAACAATGCAAACAATACTGATTCATGTATTCAAATGGCAGGACGGGATGTGTTTAAGTTTGCCGTAAGAGCAATGGGAGAAGCTGCCCAGGATGTACTGGAGCACGAAGAGCTTTCTCTCGAAGATATCAAACTTGTAATACCGCATCAGGCCAACATTAGAATACTGAAAAGCCTGTCCGAACGCTTGGCAATTCCAGAAGAAAAACTCTATGTTAATATAGATAAATATGGTAATACATCAGCAGCAACGATTGCCATTGCCCTTGACGAGGCAAATCGGGCTGGAAGGCTTGAAAGGGGAGATCTGATTCTCTTTTGTGCTTTCGGAGGAGGATTTACCTGGGGGGCTTCAATTGTACGGTGGTAATTGCCGAGTTTAAGCATGATGAATCCTGTTTTGGATCACGAAGTATTCAATCCCAAGGCTATCTTCTGCACAGTATTGTAAATCTAGTCAAAATCTATTCAAAACATCAGGTGAGTCCTGTCTAATTTATTAGCCGGTTCTCATTTTCGAAACATTCGGGGGAAGGTGATGAATTATTTTTTAACTGAAGAACAAGAGATGATTGTCGATGTAGCTCGACAACTGACCGACGATAAAATTATTCCACAGCGAGCCGAGCTTGATGAAAAAGAAGAGTTTCCCCATGATATAATCAAGGCCATAGCACAGGCTGATCTTTCGGGTTTATATATTTCTGAAGAGTTTGGCGGATTCGGCGGCGGCTGTTTTGATAATGTTTTAGCTCTGGAGCAATTTGCCAGAGGATGTGTCGGCATTGCAACAAGTTTCGCGGCAAACGCCTTAGGGGCCTATCCAATAATACTTGCAGGCAGCCAGGAGATGAAAGAAAAATACCTGCCTCCTCTGGCTAGTGGAGAAAAGTATGCGGCATTTGCCTTGACTGAAGCAAATGCCGGAAGCGATGCCTCGGGGATCCAGACGACTGCCGTTCTTGATGGGGAAGAGTGGGTCATAAACGGGACCAAACAATGGATAACCAACGGCGGTGAAGCCAACATTTATACTGTAGTCGCAATCACGGATAAGAGTAAAGGACCAAGAGGCGCTTCATTGTTCGTCATTGAAGATACCGACCCTGGGTTTTCATATGGTCCGAAGGAGAAGAAACTCGGAATCCGGGCATCTTCGACTCGGGAATTGATCTTCAAAGACTGCCGCATCCCAAAAGACAGGCTTATCGGCCGGTCGGGGAGCGGATTTATTACGGTTATGAAAACTCTTGACTTGTCACGGCCGGGAATTGCCATCCTCGGCGTCGGCCTCGGGCAGGCAGCACTGGATGAAGCGGTCTCCTATGCCAAGCAGAGAGTCCAGTTTGGCAAACCAATTATATCATTCCAAGCCGTACAGCACATGCTTGCCGATATGGCGATTCAGGTTGAGGCGGCTCGCGCTTTTGTTTATGCCGCCGCGAAACATATCGATGCCGATCCGAAAAACATGTCAAAGGTTTCATCCATGTGCAAGGTCTTCGCGACCGACATGGCCATGAAAGTTACTGTGGACGCAGTACAGGTTCTTGCCGGTTATGGTTATATGCGCGATTACCCTGTGGAAAAAATGATGCGGGATGCAAAAATTCTGCAGATTTACGAAGGCACAAACCAAATTCAGCGAAATGTTATCGGCCAAGAATTGAACAAGGAATATAACTAGTAAAAAGTTTTATTTAAGATAACTGAATAAGAATGAGATATGAAAATAGTCTGTTGTTTAAAGCAAGTTCCTGACGCAAAAAATGTACGACTCGACCCGCAAACCAACACATTGAGCCGAGAAGGAGTCGAAAGCATAATGAACCCTTTTGACCGGCATGCGTTGGAAGAGGGGGTCAGACTCAAAGAACAGCACGGCGGAACGGTTGTAGCCCTCAGCATGGGGCCGCCGCAGGCTGAGGAGATGCTTCGCGAAGCAATTTCGTGCGGCGCCGATGAAGCGGTTCTGGTTTCAGACCGCGCTTTTGCGGGGGCCGACACGTGGGCAACCACTTATACATTAGCGATGGCGATTAAAAAGATTGGCGGCTGCGACCTGGTTATATGCGGCAAACAGGCGATAGACGGCGATACCGCTCAGGTTGGTCCAGGTCTTGCGGAACGTCTCGACCGGCCTTATGCGTCCTATGTTCGTAATATATCTGATTTCAAAGATAATACCTTTACTTTGGAAAGAATGATGGATGACGGCTATGATCTTCTTGAAGTGCCGATACCAGCTCTGATCACTGTTGTTAAAGATATTAATGAGCCCCGCATTCCTTCTTTAAAAGGAAAGATGAAGGCCAAAAAAGCGCAGATTACAGTGCTGAATTCCGTTGATATAGAGGCTGACCCGAATCTCCTCGGTCTCAAGGGCTCTCCCACACAAGTTGTCAAAGTATTTGCTCCTGAACTAAACAGCAACAGGGAGATGATAACCGGCACTATTGATGAGATCGTTCTTCAGCTCTTTGAAAAACTTGAAGCCGTTTAGGAATGCTAACGCTGTACTTTTTTATATTAACTATTCAAACCTGATCATACGTTATGCTTAAAATAGATACAGAACTCTGTATAGGTTGTGGAAATTGTGAGGAAACATGCACCTTTGGTGCGATCGAAGTCATAGATTCGGTTGCTGTAGGGAATGAAAAATGCACTCTTTGCGGTTCGTGCGTGGATGTTTGCGAAGTCGGCGCGCTGAAAATAGAAAAACAGGAAAAATCTTTTAATGTAGATGTCTCCGAGTGGTCGGGGGTCTTGACTTACGCTGAATTCAGGCATGGCAAAATTGCCCCTGTTTCATATGAGCTGCTGGGAATTGGGCGAGCCTTAGCTGATAAGAAAGGCGTCGAACTTGCCGCAATTATTATCGGCAGTGATATTGGCGCTAAAGCTCAAAATCTTATTTTTCACGGGGCTGA
>Ga0214472_10006021_pt1 | contig 12721 bp, 8 predicted proteins | sample RVTome_6_FD_207662 | JGI IMG/M metagenome (GOLD analysis project Ga0214472, IMG submission 207662) | Soil microbial communities from uranium-contaminated site in the Upper Colorado River Basin, Wyoming, United States - RVT140D175 | ecosystem: Environmental > Terrestrial > Soil > Contaminated >... | reverse complement strand
TGGAAATAATACATGGAAGCAAAAACAAAAAATATGCTGGCAGTACATATCAAGATTAATAAATACTGACCTATCTTCCGGTATAAATCCAGAAATTAAATCAAACCGTCACTGGCTATATATTCTCAGAGAACCTACAGCATATGACTGGTGGGCACCCAAACAAGAAGACCTGAGGATTCTCAGCAATTATGTTCAGTCCGATAATCCAAAAGATCATTCAACACTTATAAAAAGACTGTTAGTTGGGCTCGCCATGTCCGTACATATTCTTATCGAAGATTATGATGGTTTATTTATTTCACAAGATGGCCCAATTACCCCTGATGGCATCTTCATTAAAAATATTTATCTGGAAAATACTGGAAAATTATTACCTTCAATCAAACTGGATCTACCCCCTCCAGTCAGAGGATTAATTCAACAGCTCTGCAAAAGACATACAACATACCCTATTTCACTGGCTGATTTATTGGAGATAGAATCCAGCCAGATCAGGAATCTGATGAAAGATGGCATCTCCGATGCATTCAATACTATTAATCATCGTATTTCTCCAGAAAGATTGACACATACGCTTCGCCATGAACTGGCCTTGGCCTACCAAGATCCTGCTCTTATTTATTATTTGACAGGTTTAGATGGCGAGATGCATCCGACACTTGCCAGCTATATAGCTTACCGGAGCAATGATCTGCAAAACCAGTATCGTCAAGTTACACAAAAAATATTTGGTCTTGGAAATACGGAGAAAAAAGCGGGAATCAAAAATTCCGATGTTTATTTTCTTGGTGCTGGTATGCATCCTGATTTCACCATGCTTAAAAAACAGGTCTATCAATTTCGAAATGAAGTATGGGCTGTCCTCTCAAGAGTCGGCGAGAAGAGTTCATTGGAAGAGCTGTATCATGCCCACAACCTGCTGACTACATACATTACCCTGTTCCTATATTTTGCAACCGGGCACCGTCCAATCAATGACCCAATTGAACAACATGAGCAGATAGATCTGGGAAATGGGCTTTTATTGATACAAGATAAAGTTGTATCTGAGGCCCATCAGTACCGTGTGGTACCCATTCCGGATGCATTACTAAACCAACTGAAAAACTACCTGAATTATCTAGGGGGCTTATGGCATTTACTTGCTGCCCGTAATGTATCCAGCACCGTATTAGATGCTGTGTCAATGAAGTGGCTAAGTTACTCACAAAACCTGAATAAAAACCTAAGTAAAATAAGCGCTGCTATGGCCGGTGGTCACTCCTTATTTTTCATTTTTGATAAGAAGGGCAACCTTACCAAGGTTACGAGTAGCCAGCTTGAAATGGTACTTCCATCATATTTAGAGTACGGTGTTTCAGGCGCACGCCGTCATCTTGCAACCTATCTTTACCGGCATGGTTACTCGGCCACTGATATCACGATTATACTTGGCCACAGCGCAGCGGACCTGCCCGCCTTTGGTGCGACTTCCACCCTGGTTCCTGCACACACATTTGAAAAACTGCTCACAGGTTTGAATCAACTTATTGAGCATGAAGGCTGGTCTGTCCTGCCAGTACCGGATTATTTTAAGTTTGGACCACCCAAGCTACCTGTCGCTAGGGAGATAACTCAGCCACTAAAGGAAAGCGAACGAAGAAAGGACCATCGTGAATGGCAACGGCAACAATCCATAGAGGCGGTAAATAATATACTGTCCCCCTACGAACCAGCTGATTTTACCGACCCGACTATTGTCAGTACTGTTCAATCAGAGATCATCCATACGTTAAGGCAGGATCGTCTGAACGTGCAGGCAGGGCTAGACTACTATATCAAGTGCCTACATAGATACATCGTCAGCGGCCACAAGATCAATTTGCCTGAAATCCTGCACTGGAGTGCTGACCCATGTCCCTTTGATAAAAATAGTATCTCCCTGTACCAACAAGCCAGACTGCTGCAGGCAAATTTACTGGATGCATGGAAACAGGAAACAGCGGTCAAGATTGCAAATAAACGCATTGCTGAAATTTGCCTTGCCGCAACTTTATTCGGGGCATTGGTGAACAGGGATTATCTGGAAGCATTGCCAAAAGCGCTGCTCAACAATACCTGGAAAATTGCTAACAACCTCTTCATTGAATTCCATGAAAACACTGAGGGAAACCAATCATTGTCATGGCGTTGGTGGCCTGATGACATCAGCAAAGCGTTGATTATTGGTCTGGTTAGCTTACTGGAAAGTACCAAATTACCTGTTTCGAGAAATAACGAGGCATCCGTGAAAATCGAGATCAGGAAATTACTGGATAAACACGGGCCAGGCATAAAATTACAGGGTGATCTGTATTCCTGCATCGCCAGTCTCGGTGCCGCCTACTGGACCTTCCATCTGCCGGGGACCCTGCGCAGTGTCGCCACCGGAGAAGAAAGCATGACGCCATTACCACAGGCGACATGGATCAGGTTATTAATACCTGGTAATCACGCGAAACCAACTGACAATGATAAAACCGGCCAGCCCAAGTCGTTTTTGCCTGCCAGGATAATTTCTCAAGGCGTGAGCCAAAAACCATCCTTTTCGCGGTTTTATAAATATTTACTAAAACTTTTTTCTGAGATCGCAGGTCAATCATTTACAGCAGATAATTCAGACACGAAACGCAGGGAAGCACTGGCGGAACGCACAGTTAACGTGCTGAAGACGCAGGACATTCCTGTCAATGGCCAGTATATCCTTGGTTGGGCAATTGAACTGGCGCTTGACGGTACGCGTTTTGGAGATGTGGTTTTCAGTACGGTACAAACCTATGTTATGAAAGTCGCCAGACAACTACGCGACTTTGCCCCGGATGATGATATCCTCAAGTTTGATGATGAGGATTATAGCCGGTTGCTGAATAAGATCATTAACGGCAATCTTCAAAATGATATAAACAACTTATCGGATGTCCTCGGCCGTATGATTGAGTTCCTGTACTACTTGAGCCGTGAGTACGATGCATTCATACCCAATCTCGCACCTTACCTTGGTTTAGGCAAATCACGGTCGAACGTGGATGCAAACCTGATCTCCTTCCCTGAATACCACGACACGCTCACCGTCCTTTATCATGATGCTCGACTTAATAGGGAAGAATGTTTGCTGTATGCCTTGCTGTTGTTTCTTGGTTACCGGCTTGGTGTCCGTATCAGTGAAGCGTTGGGTCTGCGTGAACGGGAGTTGATAATCCATAAACAATTGCTGTTACACGCCATCGTGAAAACCAATGTTTCAGGCCGCAGGAAAACACCTGCGTGCAATCGCTATACCCCGCTGCTCGGCGATCTCACTGATCTGGAAAAAGATCTGCTGAACCGTTACCTGACAGAAGGGATATTTGTACATGTGAATGATGATCAGGGGTTCATCTTCCGCTCCCGGCATTCACCGCGTGTTACCATCGATCAACATCAGGCGCTGAATCATATACACGGTGTACTGCGGCAGGTGTGTGGTGACCAATCAATCCGCTTTCACCATTGCCGTCACACCAAGGCAAGCCTTGATGCCTGTCTCCTGGTTGCACAGGGATTACAGCAGGGCATCTGCCATCTGAAACCCCCTGATCTCTTTCAGGGCAGACTGGATCCCGCGGCTCTGGGTATTGCATTGACCGGGAAATCCGTCGCAGGCGCTACAACCCTGTCTGCCCTCGCACGCATTATGGGCCATTCACGTATCCACCATACATATGCCAACTACCTGCACCTGGCTGACTGGCAAATCAGAACATTTATCAAGCACCCGCAATTGGTCGACAGCCAGATTGGGTATTTTTTGTATATGAAAGCCAACACCATTTGCCAGATGCGCCGGGAGCGGAAAATTCCCCACCCTGAATGCCACCGGGTCATTGACGAATACCTGAAAAAAAGCTCAATCCAGACACCGGAAACCGTTCCGATCCCGGCGTTGATCCCGCATACACAAACCGCCGGCACACCTCTCACACTTCTCAACATCGAAAACTGTCTTTTGCTAATCAGCAAGCACCCCTCAGGTTTGGACACCATCATCCACCCAGGCATGGCCGGACAGGAGGATTTGTTGAACATGGTATATTCGGCCGCGGCGCTGGAGCGTGAAACCGGGTATACCGGATACCGGCTGGGACACCTTTCCAGGCAAGACATCCCCGCCTTCGCACGGAAGGTGCCACCACCACGTGTTGATCAGCCGGAAGATCGGCGGATCGCCAACAAGCTGGTGGAACTCCAGGGAAACCTGGAGCGAAATGAAGCTGAATTCAACCACAGGGCCACTCTTCTTTCACAAGCCTTCCGGAAAGGTTACATGGATGGACATCTGCAATTTGTCACACCGGGTGAACTCGCCGCATGCCTGAAGTCCACGGTCCTGCTTGGATTGAAGAACAGTGATTTCAGTGTGGCATACCCTGAACAGGCATCCCCCCAATACATTGACTGGGTGCGCCATGAGCTCAAAGAACAGCTCGGCCCCCACATGCCCGAGCTTGTTGCAGCCGCTGCACCGAAAACAGATTCCGGGAAACCCTGGGAGTACCTGCGCCTCAGGCTGAACCCGCGCTGCGGGAAAGGCATTTCCTATACATGCACACTGTACCGATTACTATTCATTATCAGTGTCTATGCCAGGAAAAATATTGACTTGCCAGACACGCAGAATATCGATTAGGATAATGTCCACATGATATTAATCATGTGAAATACATGAATAGTCTCGAAGTAAGTAGTACCAATGTCATTACTGCTTCATGACTGCGTTAACTGAAAGTGGTCTCTGGCTGCTCTCCTCCTAAACTATATCAGCTACTGCGTGCAATGGCTGGTAAATCGTAATCCGTATGTGTTTGTTCCTATAACGAGCATACACACCTCAAACGTTACCTTTAGTGTCATCAGATCATCGCTGCGAGAGCGTACAGCATGCCATCCTGTAACCGGTAACATGCATTACATGTATGTCCTGTATTAAACCAAGGCATTAGATCAAGCTCGCGCATCCCAATCCATCCTGACACGGCCGCTGCTGTCCCGCAGACATAACTTTGTTTTTCGCATTTATGTGCGTTTTGTTGCCACGCAAATATTTTTCATCTTAATGAATCTAGTGGAGGTTGCTATGTGTAAGATTGTGATCGCGTTACCTTTTGTAATGCAGTTGTTTTCGCTATCGAAAACGGAGGTTGATTTTAGTTACGGTGATTTGTTCGAGCTACACCGTCCGCGTAATGAGTTAATGCACATAATTCTTGCAATGATCATTGCTATGTCAGGACGCCGGCGCAGAGATATTAAGATGGGATTTGGCACGCGGCTCAACCACAAGAACGGCGAAACCTGTCTGCACTGTGAACTGACTTTTGCGGACGATAATCAGCAGGACGAATTAGCTGAGGAGTGGTCTGCTCAGCTTTTTGATTTAATCGGTAATATGTTTAAAGAGGCAATCGATGCGATCGAACAATGTACCCAACTGATCCTGGCGGGTGAAAAGCAAATTCGTTTTGATGTCGGGCAAAAAAGCAGTCATAAAAAACAATCAACAACCATTATGTGCAGTCAACATGCATTCAACTTTATTTCTATGTTGATTAGGCGCCCAATGCGCAGCAAACTGGAATCCGCCATCAAGTTTACTGTTAATGATGACGATTATTGCCTGCCGTTGTTGTTTCTTGCTTATGATAATCACGAAACCAAAACCAAAGAAACTTTTAACCTGGAGATATCTTCTGTCAGTCGTCATAATAATGAAATGAAAATAATTAACACACAAAACCAGGACAAAAAGAAAGCATTGTCGGCAACGTACTCGGATTCGGTGACAGAAACAGTGTTCAACGGCTGCAGGCTGGCCAGACTTGTAAAATCTGACTGCATCGTCACTACGTTATCTATGTACGGCATCGCCAAAGAGCAATTCTATACGATATTGGATGCACAACTCATTAATCACGAGATGGATCTGGAATGATCGAACTCTGTAATCTGGCATAATCGCTGAGTTTGTTGAAACTGCTGGAGATGGCTGATTTCAATTAGCAGGATTGGTGGTTGTCCTGAATCAGTGTTTCACGAGCGACGCTAACGGAGAATGGTGCGCGGATCAACGGAGATTCATGAGCCCTTTCACCGGTATCCCGGTCAAATTCCGTTTCTGCGCCTCAACGGTTGAGATAGCCCATGCAATAAACATCAATCTCATCCTGCCCCAGCTCCAGCTTTTTGAGTTGCACGTGGCAGAGAATCGCCATTGTGCGTTCATCAGCATATCCACCATAACTCACGGAATGTACGCCTGGGGTTACTATTGCCTGCTTCAACGCACCATAGAATTCAATACTGAATTTGCCATCAGCCTGATCAACATCAGACTTGCTTATTAACGCTTGTATTGCTGCTTTGCCCATCAAGCCATCCTATAACTGGTATGTATGCGTATAAACAGTAGTGCCACGCAATGGTTTGGTCCTGATGCTGAACTTCCGCTTGGCATGGTGTGCTTCATAGTAGTTCTTTTGCGGAGCATCAAACATGGTCCTGGAAACCCAGGTGGCCACCGTCCATGGTTCGCCGTCACGTTTGAGCACCTCTAATTTCAGTGGGGATTACCCTTTGTAAGGAAATGGCTAATATTTGCCACTTTACCAAGTGACTCTTTAATCCGTGTTAACCGATGGTGCCTTCATCCGGAAACCGGGATAGGCAAATGCCCCATTGATTTTTTCACAGTCTTTCTCAGAGACACCTTCACGCCGGGCAATGTCATACCAGTGTGCTTTTACTGTTTTTTCCATTTCATCCATGATCTGCTTGGCTTCGTCCTCTTTCAGCAGGAAACGCACACACTGTGACAGCAGGTTCTCTGCATTGGCGTAGCGGCCGTAATCGCCACACACGAGTGCAAGATCCCGCCTTTCAATACTGACCGGTGCTGACGGTGTCAAATCATAAGCCGGAGAAAGTGTCCAGTCTTTGTCCATGGCGATGACCGCATGATTGCGTGGATGATCATCGCTGTTTGAGATCAGCGCGTTAAAACACATGCGCCGGAATAATTCCTGTGCATCCTGTTTTGGCTGTGCTGATATCCGGCGTAATTCTTCTGCCAGCCGCACGTAGGACCACTTATCCCGATCCTGATGCGTGTCTTCGGCCCGCAGCAACGTTAATGCGCTCAGCATCCTTGCCCTGAAATAACCATTTCCGCCTCTCTCCCGATCAAACCGTTTTATGAGCAGTGCATCGCGATCACCAATCGTGGCAAGCTTGCTCATTACCGTTTCCACTCCGCATTGATGGGCAAGCTTTAACATTGCATGCTCAACACGGGCATGATTCCATTTGTCATCGGGGCGATTAAATTTTGCGATCCAAAGTTCATCGTTATCCTCAATCACCACCTTGGGACGAGCGCCGCCCATCGAAGTCCCTTCCAGCATGACATCCTGGATTTGCTCCACGTCTGCATGTGGTGGCAGGTCTTCTTCTGCCAGGATGGCATCAGCCAATGCTTGCAACCGCTCAAGCTCCAGTGTCCGGTTAAATTTCCTGCGCGGCGCAGGCGGCACCTGGTTCAAGCCAAACCCGAGCGCACCGGCACGGTCGTCCGGTGAATAAAGTAAATAGTCCATCTCATCAAACTGTGTTTTCCCTGCATGTTTTTCAATAACACGCCGGCCCCAGTAATCAGGGCTCGCGTCACGCAACGCGCCAAAGACACCTTTCAACTGGCTTGTTTCATAAGTCCTGGTGCCCAGCTTTAATGCAATAGGATCAATCGGCACAGCCTCGGCACGTGCCAGGTAACTTTTGCCGTAAACAAATTTACCGGCAGGCAATCCTGATCGGCCGCTAGTCAGTTGATACCGTCCCGCGGCGACAAATTCAGTTGCACCCGGCAGGACGATATATACGAAACATTCCCGGGACTTGTGCCTAGAATTCATTATCAAGTCCCCGGTCTTCTTTCTGGCGTGCACGCTCACGAGTATTCGAAAGGGCAAGACCCTCTTCATCCAGCGCCGACTCGGCCAGCCTGTCCATGGGTTCGATCAGATCATAGGCCCACAGCAACCCCACATAGACCGCAACGGCCGTGGTAATCTTGCCCTTTTCCGCATCCATGACCGCCCGTTGTCCCGTGCCGATTTTTTCAGCAACGTCCTGTATTGTCAGGTTGCGGCGCAGCCGTGCCGTACGCAGGTTTTGGCCCAGGCGTTTAATGGCCTGCTCTACCGGGTAAGGTGGGGCATTCGTCAAAGTATTTATTTTAGACATATGCTTTTGATAGCTCCTTAACTTGGATTAGATGCTTTATAAAGCATATTACGATCATCAGTGGATAGCTACATAAAATGCTTTAAAAAGCATTTTATGTAGCTTTATATGCTTTTTAAAGCATAATTAGAGGGTATTAATGCGGAATTCCTGCTAATGACGTCACTGAAAGGTGTCAGCAACGCCATCCACAAGCAATTGATATCCGGAGGCGTGGACCATGCCAGGTTATATTATCCCGGTGGCATTTTAGCGCTTCATTGAGTTGTTATTTCAGGGATATTATTTCCAAGTTTTAAACCATAAAATTTCCTAAAAATCATGGAAAACAATTAAAAACATATCACAAACAGCCCTTCGTGAAGGGTATTTAAAGCATAACATTTCCAGATATATAACTATCTGACATCACTTGGTATCCCTTCACATTCATCGAGGTACTGTACTATTTTAGATTGAATTTTTTATCAAACTGTTCAAAATTTATCCAATTTCGTCCACGCAGATAGATGCATTTGATCTTTCCCAGATTTACATGATGCTAAATCAGTATTTGCCTGTTCCATGATATTGTTTATAACGATTACTCTTGATGGAAAAGCAGCGATTTATTAAGTCGATTGACAACCTCGTCAGCTCTGGAATGCTCACACAGGATGAGATTTACTTGTTCATTATCCCCAAACGGACTCTTTCGGTATTACTTAAGCAGGACACGACTCTCAGCAAGAAAGCATCATCCCGATTGGAACATCTACTTCGGGTGATGAAACATGCAGAACGGGCTTTCGGTGATAAAACCAAAGCATTACGCTGGCTTAAAAAACCCAAGCGTCATTTAAATGGAAAATGTCCATTTGATGTCATCAATACGGAAGATGGGGAGCGTTCAATACTGGCATGGCTAGACAAAATCAAATATGGCCAAACGGCATGATCAGATTGAAATTTATTAAATCAACTCGACTTCACCCATTTCTTTTGGATGACGTTTGCCATGAAACAAGATATATCTTCGAATCCACTGAAGATAAGCGCGCTCGGTTTTGCTGGAATAATGCAGCAATCGGATTTTGCCTGACTTGGTCGAGTAATTTTGGGGGTTGTTTCTGGTCCATTTGCTTCCTCCCTGAAATATGTGGTCCCGGTAGTGTCCGATATGAAAATAATTCCCACTTTTGTAACCTGCTGAAAACCCAAAAATAAATTATATTTTTTTAACTGGCCTGCTATAGAGGGACACCCAGCTTCTGGATATGAAAAACAGCCGCCGCTCCTTTGCATCCCTGCAACCGCGGCATTTGTGCGTAGTGCACTTCAAGTGGACACCCCGGATATAGACTGTTTATACTCCACTTGAAGCAGTAACGTCATGAATAATAAGGAGGTTCCCTGCATGTCCACATTGACCGCTATAATCGCATATCGGACAACCTGTCCATTAAAATATAGTTTGGCAACAAGAAATGAAGCATAAGTTTCTTACTATTGAAGATACCTTTCTTGTTACGGGCCGCGGCCTCATTGTTGTGCCTGGACCATTAGAAAATGAATACTCAGGGCCAACTGAACTCAATGTTGAGTTAAAAAAGCCAAATGGCTCTGTTTCTTCTGCGGTTTTGTTGTTACAACACTTTTTTCAAACACCTCCACCAAAAGAATATCGTTGGGGGTGTGTCTTGAAAGGTGTTTCAAAGGAAGAGGTCCCCGTTGGAACGGAGGTTTGGGTTGAACATGTTGCCTAACAATGTTTTCAACCGGACGCGGTGCAACTCTGGCTCAATGCTCGGCACGTGTGGCCCGCGCCGGTTAAAATCACGTTAGGCAATAAATGATGTTCGTCGACCTTAAAACTCATTGCTCTAGACTAGTCGGAATTCTTGGTGACTCAGAGCTGGTACACGAGTGGGAGAATGTTGCCGAGTGGCTTCAGCTAGCAGTTGCCATCAAAAACGTTGAAGTGGATATCATACAGTTTCATCATGGTTTTGGTTATTGCAGTGCTGCAGACGAATATAGTATGGCGCGTGAAGAGCTCTTAAACGAGTTTGTTTTAGCGCTGTCTAGGTTCAACTTTGTATGGGGAGGGTTGGAATCTTGCCTGAACAACATAAAACCACCAAAGCATCCCGATAAATCTAAGAGGGGTAAGATCAGTAACGCTTGTTATTTTCTAAAGGAATATTATTCGAATATTTCCCCTCTTTTGTTTTTGGGAGAGGGCATCGAATCGTTTAGGTTGGCTGCAGGGGAATGCATAGGCTATGAATCAGTAGATGGGCGTTTCAAACGTTCAGGTGAAGCAGGTTGGCCAGGTTCGGGTTTGTTTACGGTATATGAATTGAGAAATCTTTTTGCTCATGGCAGTTTGAGTTTTCCTGAGCCAGATGAAGAAAACCAGCCGATTAGCAACCACCAAGATATGGTCGTAAGCGCCACAAGAGTTGTACTGCTTTCAATCCAAATGTTGTTGTTAGCACATTTTGAACACTCTGACTTGGAAATACCGTACTCTTTTGATTGCGACCTTGATACAGATGAAGTGGCTTTATGGGTTGCTTTGAGTGGCTGTCATTTGGAGACAAAAGATGCGGGCTCACAACAGTTATTGTGCTAGATTGCCTAACAAAGCGTTGCACCGGATAAACCGGTGAACGCGTCGTTAGAATCCCTCGCCACAGGTGGTCCGGATTACGGGGGAAAGATCACTGCAACTATGGTGCACCATTTCTAAGTTGCAACTGCCCTGAATATCTACAAACTATTATTATATATCGATATTATGGTGGCCAATATGACTATGAGTGATGCAGCAAAGATAATACTTGCTAAAAAAGGCGTGCCAATGCACGTGAAAGATCTTGTAAGAGAAATCGAATCGAATTCATTATTTATATTTGGAGCCAAGAATCCATCTTCAGTCCTTTCTGGCACACTAAGTAATAACTCAGATACATTTATCAGAGTTTCACCAGGGACTTATACATTAAAATAATTTAGTTTCATCATATACCTATTATGGCCTCACCTATATATCTTGACTACGCAGCAACGACGCCCGTTGATAATTCTGTTATTAATGAAATGATGAAATATTTGCCCATTGACGGAATATTTGCGAACCCATCATCTCAGCACTCATTAGGTCAAGCAGCAAACAAAGCGGTTGATGAATCTCGCGCTATTGCAGCAGAATTCCTCTGTTGTAATCCAGGTGAGATAATCTTTACATCTGGCGCGACTGAATCCAACAACATTGCTATTAAAGGGATTGCAAAAGCATATCAAGAACATGGTAATCACATCATTACTTCACAAACAGAACATAAGTCGGTGCTAGATACCTATCGTGTACTTGAGAGCCAGGGGTTTGAAGTCACGTATCTCACTCCAGATAAAATGGGTTGTATATCTAAGGAAGAACTAGAGAGTGCCATCCGCCCGGAAACAATACTTGTATCAATAATGCATGTAAATAATGAAACTGGGGTTATACAAGAAATTAATTCTTTGGGGAGTATAGTTAAAAATAAATACAAAATATATTTTCATGTGGATGCAGCACAAAGCTTTGGGAAGTTACCTATCGACCTTGATAACAGTCCAGTAGACCTATTGTCTTGTTCTTCACATAAGATATATGGGCCAAAGGGTGTTGGGATTTTGTATATCAGAAATCGCGCGAAAACGAGATTAATACCGCTTATGAATGGAGGCGGACAAGAATTTGGTATTCGACCAGGGACATTACCAACTCATCAAATAACAGGACTCGGAAAAGCAATCGAGATTGCTAGAAATCGCATGACTACTGATTCTGATTCAGTCGCATTGTTACATCATCTACTAAAACAAGGTCTTGCAGAAATTGATGGTGCGGTTATTAATAATCCAGAGCACGCAATTCCAAATATCCTTAATATAAGTATAAATGGGATTGATTCTATTACATTAGTTACATCCCTTCAGAATGAAGTTGCAATATCATCTGGTTCAGCATGCACATCCGGTTCCATAGAACCATCACACGTATTACGAGCTATGGGTGTCGATGAAGGAAGGTTACACAGCTCTGTTCGGATCAGTATAGGTAGATATACAACTACCCAAGATATAAAAACAGCTTTGAATATTATTTCCAAAGAGGTATGTCGCATTCGCAGTTTAATGAATTAAGGAACCTCTGATTAAGTCCCGTTTTTAAAAATATCATTCAATTTTTTAATCTGCATCATCGTGATTGCTTCGTCATGGATGATTTCTTTCTACCTTTATCCCGTTTCCCCATCCAACCACAACCTATAGACGGATCTATCCTGATGTCACCATCAATTCCCGCCTCACCATGTACAGATTAGCCAGCGCAAACAACGTAAACACCTGCGCCGCATTCTTCGCCAATCCCCGGTAGCGCACCTTCCGATAC
>Ga0214472_10006019_pt1 | contig 12724 bp, 8 predicted proteins | sample RVTome_6_FD_207662 | JGI IMG/M metagenome (GOLD analysis project Ga0214472, IMG submission 207662) | Soil microbial communities from uranium-contaminated site in the Upper Colorado River Basin, Wyoming, United States - RVT140D175 | ecosystem: Environmental > Terrestrial > Soil > Contaminated >... | reverse complement strand
GCTCGCCCTACACAGGTAATCGTTTTGTCCAACAGCGGCCGTACTAAGTCATCAAACTCATGGCGTGCAATTTCCATCGTCAGGTGTAAAGGCGTGCCGTCGTGTTCCGCAATATACTCCTCCTGTATGTCGGCAAACGGCGCTACGGATAGCTGTTTCTTCGCCTCCTCGGCGGCCTGCAACACACGCGCCCGTGCGGCGGGCATTTCACGCAGATCAAACTGCTGCTCATTCTCAAAATGCTGCATGATATGTTCAGCCAGTAAGGCGTCAAAATCGTCGCCCCCCAATTGCGTGTCACCGTGGCTGGAGAGCACTTCGACAATGCCCTCCTGAACTTGCACAATAGAGACATCGAACGTCCCGCCACCCAGGTCGTAAACCAGCAGACGTTTGAGATCCCACTGGTCAGTATCGTAGGTGAGCGAGGCAGCAGTGGGCTCGTTGATAATGCGGACGACCTCAAGACCGGCCAGCTCGCCCGCCTCGCGAGTCGCTTGGCGTTGGGCGTCGTTAAAATAGGCCGGCACCGTGATGACGGCTTTACCAACGGTAGTGCCCAGATGCCGTTCTGCCCGCTCCCTTAACGTCCGCAAAATCATGGCGGAGATTTCCTGCGGGGTGTAGGCTTGCTCACCCAGGGAGACCGTGGTGTCCTCACCCATTCGACGTTTGATCGATTTCACGCTGCGCTCCGGTGCCAGCAACAATTGATTGCGCGCAGCATACCCGACCAGCAGACGTCCGTCTTCGGAGAGACCGACCACCGAAGGTAAAATCGGGTCGCCTGTCTCATCGGGAATCACATAGGGCTGATCGTCTTTGATATAGGCAATTTCGCTATTGGTCGTCCCGAGGTCGATGCCGACAATGACATCCATGAGAGTTATCTCCTGGTTGTAGAAAGAGACCCGATGGGGCTAATTTGCCTGACCGTCTGTAGGGTGTTCTGCATGCGTGTGAGCCGGCGCGGCATCGGACCGAGTCGCCACCACTTGAGCAAAACGATACACTTGACCATACCGCCGATAGCCACAACGCACTGCATCTGTCACCATCCCTGGTGGCTTCGTGGCATCCGAGACAATTTGCACCACCTCCATCAACTCCGGGTCGACCGCTTGACCCAGACACGGGATCGGTTCGATGCCGCATGTCGATAGGATACGCTCCAAGCGCTGTAAACTGAGCCTATAACCCGTCACGAGACCTGCGAGGCGGTCGGCCATGCGTCCGGATTCAGCACTGATTTCAATCCACACGAGCACATCGGCATCAGCCGTTGCGGCATCGTCAGTTGGCTCGTGTGCCACCGTTGACGGCTCGACAGCCGGTTTGGCCGTTCCACCCAACCACTTGCGCAGTCGTCCAAAGGTGCTGGAGGTGGCCGCAGGTATTGCTTCTGACCCTTCATCCTCTGGCTCTGCATCGATCTCCGGCTCGCTCTCGTGCCGTGTGCGCCAATCGTCTAGGGTGGCAACGGTGGAGGCAATCACCTGGCTCGCCTGTCGCTCGGCCCGTGACAAGGCATCGTGTAACTCAAGTAACACATCCACATGCACAGCGTCCACTTCCGGTGAGGGATCCTCCTCTTCAGCCGCACGGCTGAGTTGGTCGACTGCAGACGACAGTGCGTCGAGTGTTTCTGAAGCCTGTTCACGATCTCGCCGGGCCGAACGTGTTTGTAGATTTACTTCTTGCCGCAAGGCGGTCATCGCCGCGAGCAGTGTATGTAAATCGGACCGAGGCACAGCCACATCAGGGGCATCCCCCGCCTCAGATGCCGACACTGGGGACGTCTCCGATGCGACCTCGGCACCGGAGACGGGCGGTTCTGCCAGTTCGGATGATGCCTCAGCAGCGGCGGTCGCCTCTACCCAATGCTGTGTGTCGTCGAGCCAGGCGAGCCAGTCCGTCAACATCGTCCGGACGTCCTGCCAGTGCTGGTGCGAACGGTCACTCATGGGCGGTCTCGCCCCCAAGACAACAGCGTTGCAACCGGTATCCGACGCTGTGAACTGCGCGCTTTAGCCTCGTTGAGAATAGCATCGATCGAGTCGCCCTTGCCCGCCTCAAACAGCTGGTACTGCACCCGGTTGACCGGATCCCGGAGAATTTCATAGGCTTCACGAATCGCCGAAAAGCGCTCCGGATCGCGCTCCGGGGTATGGGCACGCACCAATGATAGATAGCGGCGACGAATCGTTTCAGCATCACTATCCGGCGACAAATCGAAAAGGGTGTACGGATCGAGCATCGCTTGCCTCCCCATGCCTACCGGCTGCGCCTCTTGGATTTTTTTCTACGTCGCGGTGGAGGAAACGGCAGAAAATCATCAGGGTCGTCGTTATCAAGCGCAGCGCCGAAGAGATCGGCTAGCTTTTCAAAAAGGTTGAAGATAGTGGGTTCAAACGGGTCTCCACCGAACTCATCGTCGTCGTCGTCAGACGAATTTAGGAAGCTACCCTGCTCCATAGCCGCATGTACCACCGTCAGCAAAGCATCGATGCTTTCGGCCAATTCCCTCTGCTCGGGATCACCTCGGACGAGATATTCGGCCTCGTGCAGCATCTCATCCACTTCATCCAAGGGCCACTCTTCGGGTGGCAGGCCAAGGTGGTAGGTGGCAAATGTCACATGAAAAACGGGCTGCTGGGGATATGACCGGATCGCACGTTTAACGATATCAAGCAATAAACCACCGGCATTGAGCTTTGGCAGACTGGTACAAAGGGTAATGAATTCGTCTTCACTGAACCGCACCTGACGCGACCGCTTGAGATATTGCAAAACGAGTTCTTGATGTTCCTCCAACCCGTCGTAAGGCGTGCCGAGGTTGGCGTAAGCCTCGAGTATTTTGATCATTTCTACCACACTCGGGCCATGCACTTTGGCCTTGAGACCTCGACGGAATTCCCGGTCTATCTTTTTAATCCATTCGGCGTCGAGTGGCATTCGAACCGACTCAATCAGCATTTGAAAAACGGTCACCAGGCGGGTGGCGCCGGCCTCACAAGCTTGCTCAAACAAACGCTCGCCGTCTTGTGGTTGCCCGGCTTTGAGTTCCACCGCGGCCATACGGCACAAGATGCTCGACCGGAGGGCTGCATCGGTCTGTTCCAAACACGATGTCAAGATTTTCCGAGCCTCATCGAACTGTCCCTGCTGAGCCCGGAGACGTGCCACGGCGAGTTGATACGTATGCAAACGGCCTTGAAACATCGTTTCGTGCGGCCGTATCTGCAACGCTCGGCTTTGCAACGCGACCGCTTCCTCCCAGCGGCCATGGCGAAAGGCATCATCGGCCACGACGGCCAGCGCTTTATCGTGTTCGGGAAACGAGTTGAGCAATGCCTGGGCGGCGCGTACGATTTCCGCCTGGTCGCCGACCACATGTAACACGCCGATCAAGGCTTCATGGGCGGTGAGATGCTGCGGCGCCAACGCCACACTGCGGCGAAAACACTGAAGTGTGTCAATCGCGCAACCACGACCCTTTTGGCGTGCGGGAGCGATACCGCCAGGCAGTGTGGGCGATTCTTTTTCCGCTATCGCGCCCATGTGGAGCCAGAGGAGCGAGCGGGCCAGATCGCGGTCTGAGGCCGGCGTGATGATGTGGTGATGCAGCAAATCCTGCTCGTACTTGGCCCACGAGGCCTGAGCGTCATCGAGACAGAAGGGATCCTGCTCATCGATAAACGCCTGCAGACGATGTAAAGACGGGTCGCCCGGCGGGGCGCCAAACGTCTCCGAGAAGAGGTCGATATCGACCTCGTCGCCAAGACGTGCGACTGCCCAGTACAACATGCGAGACAGACGGTCCCACAGCTCCCGCAGGTCTGCTGGCAGCGTTGTCTTCACGGTTTGAGCATGATGCAAAGCGGTGGTCACGTCGCTTTGGAGTAAGGCCTGTTGGACCTGCTCCAAAGCAGTGATCCAAGGCGCCTCATACAACTGTTGACCACGGGTAGCCACCACGGATTGTTGGGGATGCTGGGCGAGGAACGCCTTGTCCATCTGTCCCCACAACGGGGCGGCAATAGCTGCTGGTGCCCGCTTTGCATCGAGCTGGCGCCACCATTGCAGGGCCGAGGATGGATCGCTGTAAAACGCGGTCAGCCCGCGGATGAGCACTTTCCAATCGCGCCACGGCGAATGATCAGGGAGCTCTGCAACCCCATCGTTGGCAGCGGCATCGTTGCCCTGCTCCCACTCTGCCAGCGCCTGCCGTGTACATTGCGCCAGAGGGGCTAGAGAGGCGGGTAGATTGACCTGATCAGCCTCTCGACACAAGACGGCGGTGTCAATCCGTAGCGCCGCGAGCTGCCCCTGCATACTGGCATCGGTCACTTGCCCGATGAGACGATCTGCCGTTTGCCAGTCCCCGGCGAGTAGCAATTCATTGATAAAGGGGACGACCTGCCCTGGGGTGTCGAACACGTCCGACGTCAGGGTCAGCAATAACTTGACGGCTTCAGCAGGCTGCGCCGCTTGTCGCATTTGCGCGGCACGACCAATCGTCGCCTCCACGAAATAGCGACGGTGCTCCGCAGTCGGCTCTCGCTTGTATAACGCCTTTGCGTCTTCCCGGGCACGCTGATACGATCCTCGCGCCATGGCATCCGCGATACCTCGGCGCATTTGACTTGTGCTCTGGACTTTTTTCTGGCGCTGTCGAGCCTTTGACCGTGCCATCGATTTGATCCTAGATAATGAGTGGCTATTGATGTTACCTATCGCTCCGATCCATTTAATCCATTTAATCAGTAGTATAACCAAGAGACCCAACCATCACAAGGATGAGCACAAGACAAGGAGCCAACTTAAGTACAACCGTGTAGAAAGGCAGCGGGCAGAAGGCCAGAGAGCGACATCGTGCCAGCATCAAGCGGGCTTGCACTGAGATGCCGACAGGTATCGAGGCCCTGCGCCGCCTTGAGATTCGTATGCTGAAACACCGTATTTCCCAACACCACGCCTTCGAAGTTGCTCTCTTGCAAATCGGCCGCTTGTAAGTTCGCCGCTTGTAGGTTCGCCCCCTGCAACTGGGCGCCCTGCATCTGGGCACCGGCCATATTGGCACCCACCAGATAGGCCCATTGCAAGTAGGTCTGCTGCAAATGAGCCGCTTGCAGATTGGCCGCTTGCAGATGTGCGCCATGCAGGTGGACACGGTGTAGAAGCGTCTCTTGTAAACACGCCTCTGCCAAATTGACCCGCACCATATGCGCGTCTTGTAGATGGGCTCTACTGAGATCCGCCCCCTGGAGTTGAGCACCGCGCAAGCCCGCCTTTTGCAAATTGGTCCCAGCCAGGTTGGCCCTTTGCAAATGAGCCTCATGCAAGCTTGCCCCGGACAGGTCCATCCCTGCCAAATTCACATTTTTGAGATCCGCCTTTGCCAAGTCGAGCCGAGTGCCGGGATGCGCCTGCTGCCAGGCGGTGACCGCCATGACACCTCGTTTGACCAGCTCCACATGTTCGGGATTTGCCATCAGCGTTCCTTCTGCAATGTCGCGGTCACACGTGCGCGTGAGCCGCCGCCTCAGTCGCCGTTGGCAATCGCCTCAATGACCACCTCATGGCGTTCCAAACGGCCGCCCTCTCGGTAGGCTTCTTTGGGCAGCGGATTTCGATGTGCCTGACGAAAATCCTCGCTCCCGACCCAGGCTTCGAATGCCACTTTATCTTTCCATGTGGTCAGGACCACATAGGGCGAATCGTCATCCGCCGGCCGCAAGATTTGCATGGAGACAAAGCCCGCTTGTCGATCGATTTGTCCGACTCGGCTACGGAAGCGCTCCTCAAATTTTTCTGTCCACTCCGGGGCGACCGGCACGCGGTTGGCGACAACATACATCTTGCATTCCTCCTTAAAAAAGATCTCGGCGGATCTGATCCAGACGTTCCCACTCCTCCTCACTCAGCTCGGCAAAACCATCCCCTTTCTGCCGTACGCCGCCCGTAAAGTTGGGCGCCCGTTTTTCCACGAAGGCCGCGCGGCCTTCATCGCCATCAGTCGTGAGTTGCGTTAACAGCGTGTTCATCAAGGTCTGTACGCGCCAAGCCTCGGTAATCGGAATATCGCGGAACCGGATGATAAACTCTTTCATCATGCGCACCGCCAAAGGCGGCTGGGCGGCGATTTGAGTGGCGATTTCCTCGGCCCGTTCGAGGAGTTGTTCGTGCGGTACCACTTCATTAATGAGGTTGATCCGCAAGGCTTCTGCCGCATCAAACGGTTCATCTGAGAGCAGAATTCGCATGGCATCAGCATGGGCCACCTGACGGGTGAGATACGTGGCCCCAGGGCCGCCACCCACCCAGCCCTGACTGAGCAGGGCAAATTTAAAACGGGCGTGTTCACGGCTGGCAATGCGAATGTCAGTAGACGTGAGCATGAGGTAAAATCCGGCACCTGCTGCCCAGCCGTTGATCGCGCCGATCACGGGTTTCCAGATCTGCGGATAGTGATCGCCGAGGCGTCCGTCTGCCCCGATTCTCGCCCCATTCACCGAGCCGGCGAGCGGCGAGAAAATCGCCTCAGTGCGGATGCGGTCGCGCTCTTCGGCCGTCACTCCCGGCGGCAACGCCAGGTTGTGTCCCGCGCAGAAATGGCGTGTGCCCGTACCGGTTAAAATGACGACTCGAACCTCGCGATCTTCCCAAACGGTTTTCCAGGCCTCACTGATTTCGTCCGAGGCTTGGCGGTCGAGGATATTGGCCTTCTCAGGGTTGTTGAGGGTGATATAGCCAATCTTATTGCGTTTTTCATAGAGGATTTTTGACATGGTAAAGGGGCTCCGTCCTCAATAGATAATCTGTGCTTCCACCAGGCGAGCGACCTCGGCTTCGGACAACCCCAGCAGCTCTTGATACACGTAGGCATTGTCTTGTCCCAGCACTGGAGCGGCGGTGATATGGTGATCATCTAACGCCTCAAAGCGCCAGGGCAGCCCTGGCAAGTCCCGCGTTTCTCCATCGCTGGTGCGAAGTGGCGTCAAGTAGCCGCCCTCACGAAGTTGTGGACTCTGATACACCCTAGCAATATCAAGCGAGGGTCCCGCCGCGACGCCCGCTGCTTGCAAACGATGCATGGCCGCCTCGTCGTCCTGCTGCCTGGTCCACAAAGCGATCACCGCGTCCAGCTCCGCACCACGTTGACGCCGGCCTGCGGCGTTCGACAACCCGGGATCTACTGCCAGATCGGGCCGTTCGATCACACCGCACAGCGCCTGCCACTCCGCCTCACGCGTCACCGCAATGGCGATCCAGCGATCTTCTCCCGCACACGGGTAAACCCCATGCGGGGCGTCCCAATCATCTCGGTTGCCTTGCGGCGCGCGTATCTCGCCGTTCATCTGATAATCCAATAGGGCCTCCGGAATACTGGCGCTCAAGGCCTCAGCCATGGACAAGTCGATATACTGCCCTTGACCAGCAACCGCCCGGTGATTGAGCGCAGCCAGGGTCGCCATCGCCAATTCCATGCCCACCCAGGGATCGGCCCACAAGCCGCCTTTGATCGGCTCTCGGTTCGGATAGCCAGAAATGCCGTTCCAGCCCGTATAATGCTGCAAAAGACTGCCGTAAGCCACGTAATCCTTGTGCGGTCCAGAGTGTCCGGTACCGGATGAGGACACCATGATGATATCGGATTTGACTGCGGAAACCACATCGTAGCCGAGACCCAGCCGCTCGATGACCCCGGCGGCAAAGTTTTCGACGACAACGTCTGAGAGGCGCAGCAATTGCTTGACGAGTTCTAGACCTTCTGGTGTCGCAATATTGAGGGCAGCGTAGCGTTTCGACTGATTATAAGCTTGAAACGGTGCCCCCCGAGTCGAGGGGTCAGGCCGGCGCGCACTGCCGACTTTGATGACCTCGGCGCCCATCATGGCCAAAAATCTGGTGGCGGTGGGGCCGGCGATGATCCAACTGAGATCGATCACCCGGACGCCGGTCAGCGGCCGGGCGCCGGCCTGCAACGAGACGCCGGCCTGCAACGAGACGCCGGCCTGCAACAAAACGCCGGCCTGCAACGGGACGCCGGCCCGCGACGTTTCCTGTGGCGAGGGAACGTCTCCTCCTAAAAACCTATCGTTGTGCTGCCCCAGCAAGGGCGCCGGCCGCGCCGTTAAGGGCAGCGGCGTATTCGAAAAGGTATAGGGAACACCGGGATATTGTAGCAGTCCGACGGCGGGATGATCGATATCGACGAAAAATTTTCGCGCGGCCAAGTGTTCATCACTCAGTAGATCTGCCACCGTATTGGCGGGAAAACACGGTATGCGTTGGTCCTGACCCCACCGGGCGATGTCGTGTTTGGAATGCTGTCGGCTCCACTGGCTGAGCCGTTCCCACAACGCAGTGGTGTGTTGCTGCCTGGCCTCTCGCGTGCGAAATCGCACATCGTCAGCCCATTCCGGTTGGCCCATCACGTCAAGCCAACGCGCCCACTGGGCATCCTCTCGCGGCGAAATCGCCACGTAGCCGTCACGACACAGAAGCACGCCGCCAACGGCCGCGACCATCCCGCCAATCGCCGCTTCTTTAACCTCTTTTTGGGCTCTTGGCGGGGCGGCTTGGCCATAGGCACAATTGGCTAGGCCACTAATGAGCTGGTTGACCATCGCTTCAAAGGCCGACAGCTCGACGTGACATCCGAGACCAGTCCTATGTTTGCGGTACAGCGCCGCTAGCGTCGCGGTGGCCGCTGCCATGCCGGCAACGAGTTCAGCCTGATGGCCGCCCGCACGGATAGGCGGGTCGCGCTCGGGCTCCTCCACCGGCCCTAAAAGGCCGTGGGCATTGCCGCTCATGTGAAAGAGGACGAGGTCCGTAGCCGTGTAGCCCGCATACGGTCCCCAACTCCCAAACGGTGTGACCGATATGAGAATAAGTCCCGGATGGCGCTGCCGAAGCGATTTGCCATCGCTGCTGCCATCGGGTTGCCAGGTGTGCAGGGAACCGTTGGCATCACTCTCAATGAGGATATCTGCAGTCCGGATGAGATCGGCGAGGTGACGGCGATCGCGAGACCGCTGTGCCTCTAAAGTGACCCCGTACTTGTTGGCATTGAGCCAGAGAAACAGGCCACTCTTTTCGGGGTGTGGGAGGTGCTTTGGAAAGGGTCCTAAGCGCCGGGTTTCATCACCTTCAGGCGGCTCGACTTTAATGACCTCAGCCCCCATATGGGCCAGGATTTTACCGCAGTACGGACCTGAGATGCGACTCGCTAGCTCTACGACTTTAACGCCGGATAACAGCCCAGTAGCTTGGCTCACGTGATACCCTTCTTGCGCATGAGACACAACCGATCGAAGGGTATTCTATCCTAGCCGCCGGGCGGCGTCCAGACCGGGTGTGGTCAGGCTGCCTAGCTGAGGGGTAACGTGGTGTGTGGGGCCAATACACTCTGTATGGTGGCACCCAACTCATGCAGGGTTAACGGTTTTTGCAAAAACGCGTTAAGGCCTAGGCTCAGGGCGGTTTCCTTGGTGATCACATGACTAAATCCCGTGCATAGGATAATGGGAATATCGGGGCGTATGTGGCGGAGTGCCTGTGACAGCATCTCGCCGGTCATGTACGGCATAGTTTGATCCGTAATGACCAGATCAAACGCTTCAGGGGTGGATTGAAAACAGGTGAATGCCTCCAGGCTGTCGGTGTGGGCGGTGACGTGATAGCCAAGGTGGGAGAGCATGGCTTGACCGGCACGGGTTAAAGCCGCCTCGTCGTCGACAAAGAGGATCTTCCCTCGGCCAGAGGGGAGTTCACAGACCGTCTGGCCCTCTTCCGTGGTGGATTCCATACATTGCGGCAAGTAAATCGTGAACGACGTCCCTTCATCCGCTTGACTCTCCACCAGAATCACCCCATCGTGATGGGCAATAATGCCGTGCACCACGGCAAGCCCCATGCCCGTTCCTTCCCCCACGGATTTGGTGGTAAAGAAGGGGTCAAAAATCCGGGCGCGAGCGTCGGGTAGGATGCCGTGTCCGGTATCCCGGACCATGAGACGGACGTGGGGACCGGAGCGCAGGGGGGGATGGTGGGAGGCCAAGGCCGCGTCAACGCGAATCGCTTCTAGACGCACTTCCAACAGGCCGCCGTGCGGGCGCATGGCATGCTCGGCATTGGTGCACAGATTCATCACCACCTGATGCATCTGAGTCGGATCGGCCATCACGGCGCCGCTTTGCGAATCAATGTAACATTCAAAGGCAATCGTCGCGGGGAGCGATGCCCGCAGCAATTTCAGCGTTTCATTGACGACTCTATAGAGCGGCACCGGCTGGCGTTCCGGATCGCGCTGGCGGCTGAAAGTCAGAATTTGCTGTACCAGGGCTTTGGCGCGACGACACGCGGTCAGAATTTCTTGTCCATACGATGCCGGTGCAGTCTCAGGGGTGAGTTCAAGTGACAGGAGTTCGGTGTAGCCAATAACGACGGCCAAAATATTATTAAAGTCATGTGCAATGCCTCCGGCCAGGGTGCCGATGGCTTCCATCTTGTGGGCTTGTTGCAACTGTGTCTCACGCTGCAGCAAAGCGGCCTCAGCTTGGGTGCGCTCAGCAATTTCAGCTTGCAAGCGATCATTGGCTTGTGCCAGATCGGCGGTCCGATCGTGCACGCGGTCTTCGAGCTCTTCTCGCGCCTGTTGCAAGCGCGCCTCAGCGTGTTTTCGCTCAGCAATTTCGTGTCCTAGCGCCTGGTTCGCTCGGCTTGTCGCCTCGGCTTGTATCAGCATGGCTTGAAAGTGGCGCGCGTGTTCAACGGCGGTAATCGCCTGGGCCATCAGGCTGTCCAACAAGGTGCCTTCAACCGAGCCAAGACGAAAAGGCTGGTGCCCCATCATACTGAGGACACCGATGAGAGTGCCTTGGTTGACAATAGGAATGCCATAATAACTTTGCAAATGATGCCGTTCCCACCAATCCAGACCCCTAAAACGGTCGTCCTCAAAGACGTTGGCGACATGGAGAATCCGCTGATGGGTGGCAATCCAGCCGTACGATCCTTCACCGAACCGTACGGTTTTGATAGGACAGTCTGTGCTCATGGCTTGATCTGAAAAGGCCACGACCTCTAGCATTTGTGTCGTTTCGTCGGCGATGGACAAGATCACCAACGGCACGTCCATGAGCTTGGCCGTGGCACAGGCCATTTCCCGCAGGACATCTTCCATATGCAATGAAGATGAGACGAGGCGATTGAGCTGGGTGAGTGCCTGAAGACGTTTCGCATAGGTCTGCAGTGATTTTTCAGCACCCTTGCGTTCGGTAATATCCTCAGAAATCGCCAGGAGATATTGGGGTTGTCCCACATCGTCATACAGCGGGATTTTTTTCGTGTGTAGAAGCCGGACGCCCTGTGACCGGGTATGAATCGATTCTTCCGCAATATCTTCAAGTTGTCCGTGAGAGAGGACATATCGGTCTTTGCTGGTAAAAGCGGTGGCTTCATCGACGGGGAAAAAATCGTAATCGGTTTTTCCGATGATTTCATCTTGGCTGCAGCCTAAGAGGGCTTCGCCGGCTTTATTGAGCCGTACAAACCGCAGTGCATCGGCATCTTTGACAAAAATGGGCGTCGGCAAATAGTGAATGATGGCGTCCAGGAAGGTTAGCGAATGTTGTTGATCATTGAGGCGTTGATGCAAGTTGGCATTCTCCGCCGCCAACGTTTTGGTCTGTCGTCGTAAGGTTTCAATCTCGGCAACTAAAGCGTTTTGAGACGATTCGGCGCCATGCACACTCATTCCTTCCAAGTGGCCTGCCGTAGGCGAGACCGGTTAGGCTTTTTTAATGAGGGTTGGTGCATGTTCATCGTCAGTAATAAGATTGAAGTTGAGACAGGCTAGATCTAGAAACGATTTTGACGTTTGGGATCGAGGCCATAGAGTCTCAGCGGTGTCGAGGCCAGGGTGACGGAGAGGGTATCCCCCAAGCCAAGGGCATAGCGGAGATGCGGGCCATCAATAAAGACGCGGCCGCGGCGCATACGGGACGTGACTGCAACGGGGATATCAGGAGGTATCAGGCCTTGGAGAAGACGATACTGCTGGCGGTTACCCGCGTAGGGCTCGCGCACCAGATACTGGCGTTGGCGAGAGTGCAGCGGCAGCACGCGGCCACCGGCAGCTCGGATGCCGGCGGTAGAACCAGCGGCGGTGGAGAGCCAAATCCCGGAGCTTCTTTGCCGTTCATCCTCATCGCCGATCGCCAGATCGTAAGCAGCCATAGCGGCAGGATTCATATGTGCGATTAACAAGTCATTGAGCGCATAGAAAGGCAAAACCTGATCGTTGATGGCCAGTTGCAAACGCGTCAATGGCGTGAGCGCTAAGGCGTCGTTTAGGAGATCATCAAAACGCTGGGCAATCGTGGTGCGGTCGGCCGCGCAGAAAAAAGCAGTACTGCGTATCGGATCCGAGTTCACCCCTAGGACCGGGGTCTCGCCGGCATAGCGCGAGACTTCTAATAGGGTACCATCGCCGCCGACACTCAAAACGAGATCGTAGCTAGAGATCGGCTCAAGTTCGCCCCGGTAGATGCAATCGTAAGGCACATTTGCAGCGTCTAGCACCTGGCGCACCGTGGTCAACGTCTGCCGGTTTTCCTCATGGCTGCGTTCCATGGCCTCGATGATTGAGGCGTAGCGTTGACGCGCCGCGCCGTCGCGGCGCTCTCGATCCTCGTACCCATACAGCTCATAA
>Ga0214472_10006018_pt1 | contig 12724 bp, 13 predicted proteins | sample RVTome_6_FD_207662 | JGI IMG/M metagenome (GOLD analysis project Ga0214472, IMG submission 207662) | Soil microbial communities from uranium-contaminated site in the Upper Colorado River Basin, Wyoming, United States - RVT140D175 | ecosystem: Environmental > Terrestrial > Soil > Contaminated >... | reverse complement strand
GCCCCCCATGGGACAGCGGACACCACGCGGACGGCCCTATCCAGCGCAATGTGGGCACGCAGCGCGCTGTCGCGAATTACCTTCAGCCGCGCCCCGGTCCCATACCACGGCCGTGTCCACCGCCCATGCCGTGCATGCCACCGCGCCCCATGCGGTCGAATTCGGCATCGAACAGGGTCTTCTGTGCGTCGCCCAGAGTGGCGTAGAACGATTCCACCGCCTTGCGCGTCTCGGCCATCTCGGTCTGGCGAAGTTTACTCATTTCCTCCATGCGTTCCATCCGCTCGAGGGCCGTCTTCGGCCGCTCCGCCTCCATTCGTTCCTGCATATGGGCGGCCATGCGTTCGGCGCGCGCATTCATCGCCTCCTTGAACGTGTTCCAGGCCGGCTGCTGCTGCGGGGTGAGCGCGAGCGCCAGTTCCAGGCGGGCCAGGCGCACCTCGGCGCGCTCCTGCATTGCCGCCGGGTTCATCCGCTGCTGCATTGCGTGCGGTCCGCCGCGCGCGCCGTCGCAGTCACCCCAGCCGCGAGCCATCGCTGCGGTGGCACCGAATCCGATGGTGGCCGCAAGCGCGGCGGCAATTGAGGTCTTCGTCCAGGTTTTCATGATCCTTCTCCATGTTGGTCTGGCGCCCGTTACATCGGGCGACGAGGCCATTGGAACACCGCGATGTAAGCCGCATTTGTCCGATCATGGGCGTATTGCATGGCACTGTCTCGAAGCGGCGCGGCGATACGTTGGGATACAAACCACCCCATCGCCCGCCGTATGATGCGATCGACCGGGGACACGAAGTGCTCCGGGCCTTCATTCGGACAACCGCAATGCGCAGCACATGAACACATCGCAGGACCACATCCTCATCGTCGATGACGATCGCGAGATCCGCCATCTGCTCGCCGATTACCTCGAGAAGCAGGGGTTGCGCTGCACCACTGCGGCCGACGGGCGCGAGATGCGCGCGGCGCTCGAACGGCACCGGGTCGATCTGATCGTGCTCGACATCATGATGCCCGGCGCGGCCGGGCTCACCCTGTGCCGCAACCTGCGCGCCGGCGGCGCGCACGCCAACACGCCGGTGTTGATGCTCACCGCGCGCGGCGAGGACATGGACCGCATCATCGGCCTGGAGATGGGGGCCGACGACTACCTGCCCAAACCCTTCGTGCCACGCGAGCTGTACGCCCGCATCCGCGCCATTTTGCGCCGCGCGCGGGCGCTTCCCCCCAACCTGGATAGCGGCCCCGTCGATCACGCGGCCGAGCTTCACTTCGCCGGCTGGAGGCTGGATGTGGCCGGGCGCCACCTGATCGATGCGCAGGGCACCGTGGTGCCGCTGTCGGGGGCCGAGCATCGCCTGCTCGGCGTCTTCCTCGCCCATCCGCAACGGGTATTGAGCCGCGACCAGCTCATGGAGTTCACCCAGGGTCGTGAGGCGGACGTGTTCGACCGCTCCATCGATCTGCTGGTGAGCCGTTTGCGCCAACGCCTGCGCGACAACGCGCGCGAACCGGCCATCATCAAGACGGTGCGCAACGAGGGCTACGTGCTCGCAGCCACCGTGCAGGCGGTGCCCGTGCCGCCCGCCGCATCATGACCCTGCGCTGGCCCCGCACCCTGTTCGCGCGCCTGATGTCGATCTGGCTGATCGGCATCGCGCTGGTGCTGGCGGTGAGCCTCGCGCTGTTTCTCGGCGAACGCGACCGCTACGGGCGCGACGTGCTGTTCGAAGGCGTGGCACGCGAGATCACCGCCGCGGTGGATGTGCTCGACCGCCTCTCGGCGCGCGAGCGCGAGGAATGGATCGAGACGCTCGGCCGACGCCGCCTGCGTTTCGCGCTGCGCCCGCCGCCGCCCGACGCGCGACCGCTGCCGCAGGGCGCGGGGTTGATCCAGGTGCTGAACCGCACCCTGCCCGAGCGCGACATTGCAGTGGTCGGCCTCCAGCGCCGGCGCGACGATTTCCCGCACCACATGCAACCGTTCGCAAGCCTGCGCCTGGCCGACGGCACGCCGCTGACGATTCGTCTGCCCGCGCCCATGCTGGCCGGCCGCCCGCCTCCGCCGCCCGGCCGCCTGCTCGCCGCTCTGGTCGCGCTCATCAGCGGCGTCACGCTCCTCACCTGGCTGGCGGTACGCATCGCCACGCGCCCGATCTCGCGCCTCGCCGCGGCGGCCGACGCGCTGGGCGAAGATCCCGATCGCGCCCCGATGGACGCGCGCGGGCCGGTCGAAGTGGCGCAGGCGGCACGTGCCTTCAACCGCATGCAACAGCGTATCCAGCAGCACGTGGGCGAGCGCACCCGCATCCTGGCCGCCATCTCGCACGACCTGCAGACGCCCATCACGCGACTGCGGCTGCGGGCGGAACTGGTTGACGACGAAACGCTGCGCGGCAAGATCCAGTCCGACCTGGACGCCATGCAGGCGCTTGCGCGCGAAGGCCTCGACTACGCCCGCAGCCTCGACGTGACGGCCCCCGCTCAGGCGATCGATCTCAACGGACTGGTTGGCGCGCTGTGCGACGATGCGCAGGACATGGGGTGGCCGATCACGCTCCAGGGTCACATCGACACGCCCTGCCATGGGCGTCTGGGGGCGCTGCAACGGGCGCTGTGGAACCTGATCGAAAACGGGGTGAAGTTCGGGACGCGGGTCGAGATCGGATTGGCGGAGGCCCCGACCGCCTTCGAGATCCGCATTCGGGACCACGGCCCGGGGTTATCCGAGGCCGAGCGCGATAAAGTGTTCGAGCCGTTCTACCGCACCGAGGCCTCACGCAGCCGCGACACGGGCGGCACCGGGCTCGGCCTTGCCATCGCGCGCAACCTCTTGCGCTCGCAGGGCGGCGACGTCGTGCTCGCCAACCATCCCGGAGGCGGTCTCGAAGCGATCGTCACCCTGCGCCGCGTCGCACCCGGCGCAGCCTGAGCGGCTCATCGGGCCGTCGACATGCGGCGCGGCAACAGGACCGCCGCCACGCCGCCCAGGATCGCGAGCGAAGAAAGTGCCAGCCGCAGCGTCACCGCTTCGCCCAGAAGGAGCGCACCGCCGAGCGCGGCGATGACCGGTACGCTCAGCTGGACGGTCGCGGCGCTGGTGGCCTTCAGCCCGCGCAACGCCGCGTACCACACCGCGTAACCGGCACCCGACGCGAGCGCACCCGACAGCAGTGCGTACAGCGCCCCGCCGGCATCGACGCGCGGGCTGTCGACGGCCACCATGCCCAGCGCGATCGCCAGCGGTACGGTGCGCAGGAAGTTGCCGGCGGTCGCCGCCAGCGCGTCCGGGGTGCGGCGCCCGAGCAGCGAGTACACGCCCCACGCGATGCCGGCCGCGATCATCAGCAGCGCCCCGCCCAACGGCGGCGCCGCGAGACCGGGCAGCAGCAGATATACGAGTCCGCCCAGGGCGAGCGCCAGGCCCGCGCTCTGGCGCCGGGCAAGCCGCTCGCCGCGCGCGAGGCCGGCACCGATCATGGTCGCCTGCACGGCCGCGAACAGGAGCAGCGCGCCGGTCCCGGTGGTGAGCGAGACGTACGCGAAAGAAAATGCCGCCGCATAGGCAAAAAGCGCCAGCGCCGAGCGCCACGAACCGACACGCCAGCGGGCGGCCTTGCCGCCACGCGCCGCCAGCAGCCCGGCCAGCGTGAGCGCGCCCGCCAGCAGGCGAATGATGGTGAAGCTGGCCGGATCGATCGTGGTTTCCTGCAAGGCCAGCCGGCACAGGACCGAATTGGCGGCAAACGCCACCATGGCGACGGTCGTCAGGGCGGCAGTACGGGCAATGCTCACGGTCTCTCCCGAAAATTCGGCCGGCACGCGGCGCGATGCCCTCAACATAGCGCGAAACGGCGTGCCGCGGCCACTCATGTTAGGTCGCCCGCGTATTGGCGTGCCAGCGCCGCGAAGCGCGACTGCTCGCCTTCGCACCAGGCGGCATCCCGTCCCAGTTCCTGCGCGAGCAGGCGCGCCACCGCCGGCGCGGCCGTCGCAGCGACAGCGGCGTCCAGGAACAATGCACGATGCCGACGTGCCAGCACATCCTCCACCGTGAGCGCGAGCTCGGCGCGCACCGCATGGCGCACTTCAGCCTCGGTGAGGGTGAGCCCGGCCTGAATGGGGCGTCCCGCACCGGGCAGCGCATCGACCAGCGCGCGTTCGCTTCCATACCGGTCGGAGCAGGCGCCCCCGGTCGCCCCGTGCAGGCGCAACGCGGCGGTCGCGGCGGCGCGCGGTGGCAGGCGGGCGACCGACTGCGCGGTATCGATGGTGTCCTCGGCCATGCGCCGGTAAGTGGTCCACTTGCCGCCGGTGATCGTCACCAGGCCGCCCGGCGAGACTTCGATGCAGTGCTCGCGCGACAGGCTGCGCGTGGCCGAGGCGTCGCCCGCACCGATGAGCGGGCGCAGCCCGACGAAGACACTGCGCACGTCCGCACGTGTCGGCGCCCGCCGCAGATAGCGCGCAGCGGTGGCGAGGATGAACTCGATCTCGCCGGGCAGCGGAGCGGGTTCGAGGGGAAGGTCGCTGCGCGCGGAATCGGTGGTGCCGAGAAGCACCCTGCCCTGCCACGGAATGGCGAACAGGACCCGCCCGTCGGCCGTGTGCGGGACCAGCATGGCGTCGTCACCGGGCAGGAAGTCGCGCGCCACCACCACATGCACGCCCTGGCTGGGCCGCAGCAGCGCCTGTGCCGCGGGGCGTTCGAAGTGACGCACCGCATCGGCCCATACCCCGGTCGCGTTGATCACGGTGCGCGCGGCAAGCTCGAACCGCGCACCGCTCTCGATGTCGTGCGCGTGCACGCCGCGCACGCGCCCGTCCTCGACCACCAGACCGTCCACCGGCAGGTAGTTCAACGCCAGCCCCCCCAGATCGAAGAGCGTGCGCATTAACGCGATGGCGAGCCGCGCGTCGTCGAACTGCGCGTCCCAGTAGGCGATGCCGCCCTTGAGGCCGACCGGGTTCACCGTGGGCAGCGCCGCCACCGTGCGTGCCGGATCGAGCACGCGGCACGCACCGATGCCGTGGCGGCCGGCGAGCAAGTCGTAGAGGACCAGGCCGGCGCCGAGCAGCGGCTTGTCGTGCCAGCGGTAGGCCGGCACCACGAAGCGCAGCGGATGCACCAGGTGTGGCGCGTTGGCGAGCAGGCGCGCGCGCTCCGACAGCGCCTCGCGCACCAGCGCGAGATTGCCCTGCGCGAGATAGCGCACGCCGCCGTGGATGAGCTTGGTCGCGCGCGAGCTGGTGCCCTTGGCGAAATCGTGCGCTTCGAGCAGCAAGGTGGCGTAGCCGCGCGCGGCGGCATCGACCGCGCACCCGAGGCCGGTCGCACCGCCACCGATCACGACCACGTCCCAGGTGCGGGGCGTGCGCAGGCGTCCGAGCAGCGCGGCGCGCGACAGCGGGCCCTCGTCGGGCCTCACGGTGATGCCGACCCGTGGGTGGGCGTGCGCACGCGCGGACGGCTCACCCCTCGACCCACGCGCGCGACCGCTCCACCGCGCGCCGCCAACGGGCGAGCGTCGCCTCCCTGACAGCGGCGGGCATGGCAGGCTCGAAACGGTGTTGCGCTTGCCAGTGAGCCGCCACCTCGTCCGGTCCGGACCACATCCCGATGCCCAGCCCGGCCAGATAGGCCGCGCCCAGCGCGGTGGTTTCGAGCATTCGCGGGCGCACCACCGGCACGCCCAGCAGGTCGGCCTGCATTTGCATCAAGAGGTCGTTGGCGGCCGCTCCGCCATCGACGCGAAGTTCGCTGAGCGGGCCGGCCCCGTCGCGGTCCATCGCCGCCACCAGGTCGACCGTCTGCAGCGCGATCGATTCGAGCGCCGCGCGCGCGATGTGGGCGGCCCCGCTCCCACGCGTGAGCCCGAGCAGAGTGCCGCGCGCATAGGCGTCCCAGTGCGGAGCGCCCAGCCCGGTGAAGGCCGGCACCAGCACCACCCCGCCGCTGTCGGGCACGCTCGCGGCAAGCGCCTCGACCTCCTCCGCGCGGCGGATGAGCCCCAGCCCGTCGCGCAGCCACTGGATGATGGCGCCGCCCATGAAGATGCTGCCTTCGAGCGCGTACGTGGTCCGTCCTGCCGCACGCCAGCCAACGGTGGTGAGCAGGCGGTTGGCCGAGGTCACCGGCTGCTCCCCGGTATTCATCAGCAGGAAGCAGCCGGTGCCATAGGTGTTCTTGGCCATGCCCTGCGCGAAGCAGGCCTGACCGATGGTGGCCGCCTGCTGGTCGCCGCCGATCCCGGTGATCGGCACTGCCGCACCCAGCACGTCCGCACGCGTCTCGCCGCACACGCCGCTGCTGTCGACGATACGCGGCAGCAACGCTGCCGGAATGCCGAGCAGGGCGAGCAGCTCGGCGTCCCAGTCGAGGGTATGGATGTTGAACAGCATGGTGCGCGAGGCGTTGCCGGGATCGGTGACGTGGCATGCGCCGCCGGTGAGGTGCCAGATCAGCCAGCTATCGACGGTACCGAACGCGAGTTCGCCCGCTGCGGCGCGGACGCTCGCGCCGGGAACGTTGCGCAGCAGCCAGGCGAGCTTGGTGGCGGAAAAGTAGGCGTCGAGCTCCAGCCCGGTGCGCGCCCGAATCACTTCGGCGTGCCCGGCCGCGCGCAGCCGGTCGCAATCGCCCGCAGTACGCCGGTCCTGCCACACGATGGCGGGCGCCACCGCGCGCCCGCTGGCGCGCTCCCACAGCACCGTGGTCTCGCGCTGGTTCGCGATTCCGACCGCTGACAGTGCCTTCGCACCAATCCCCGCGTCGGCGAGCGCGGCGCGCACGCAATCGAGCTGCGTATCCAGGATCTCGTGCGCGTCGTGCTCGACCCATCCGGGCTGCGGGTAATGCTGGGTAAACGGCTGCTGCGCCACGCCGCACACCCGCCCTTCACGGTCGAACACCATCGCGCGCGAACTGGTGGTGCCCTGGTCCAGGGCCAGCAGATAGCTCATGAGTACCTCCCGCGAGATGCCGATCGTGCAAGACTACCGCGATCGTGCCCGGCAAGGTTATCCCGCTCGCGTGACGAGACGGCGCGAGGCGCGACATTCGCGCGTGAGCCTTGCGTGTGGTTCAATCGCGGCTTTCGCCGCATCGCCATGCAATCGCTCTGGATGATCGTCGCGAGCCTGTTGTTCGCCGCCATGGGCGTGTGCGTCAAGCTCGGCGCCGCGCACTTCGCCACCGGCGAACTGGTCTTTTATCGCGGCCTGCTCGCGATGCTGCTGGTGGCGGCGGTGGCGCGGGCGCAGCGGGTGAGTCTCGCCACGCCCAACTGGCGCCTGCAGGTGACGCGCGGGCTGTCGGGTTCGGCCGCGTTGATGTCGTACTTCTATGCGCTGAGCGTGCTGCCGCTGGCCACCGCGGTGACGCTGAGCTACACCTCGCCGATGTTCGTCGCGCTGCTGCTCGCGATGTGGTTCCGCGAACGGCTGACGTGGCAGGTGGTGGCGTCGGTAGGGGTCGGTTTCGTCGGCGTCGTCCTGCTGCTCGAACCCACCGTGCGGCCAGAGCAGTGGCTGGGGGCGTGCGCCGGTCTGGGCGCGGGCTTGATCGCGAGCGTCGCCTACCTGAACGTGCGCGAACTGGGCCGCGCGGGCGAACCGGAGGCGCGCACGGTCTTCTGGTTCTCCGCGATGACGGCACTGGTCGGGCTGCCATGGGCGCTGTCCGGAGGGGTTCACGCGCTCGACGGCAGCGGCATGGCCGTTCTGCTCGGGGTCGGCCTGTTCGGCGGACTCGCGCAACTCGCGATGACCCGCGCCTACCGCTTCGGCAAGACCATGGTGTCGGCCAGTCTCGCCTATACAACGGTCGTCTTCTCCAGCCTGTTCGGCGTCCTGGTATGGGGCGAGATCCTGCCGCTGGCGAGCTGGCTCGCCATCGCGCTGATCATTGCCAGCGGCGTGGCGGTATCGTTTGCCTCGCACCGCACCGGCGCGCCGCCCGCGGCACTCGCGCGCGCCGGGCGGCGGCGCATGGATTGAACCGGTGTGCGCCGGGGACTATATTAGTCCGCACGACCCACTCGCCATGCGGAGACACACATGATCACGACCGAACACAGTGCCCATCTGGTCGCTGTTACCGTTTTCGGCGAATTCACCCTTTCCGATTACAAGGAATTCGAGGAGGTCGTCAATTACAAGGTGCAGTTCGAGGGGCCGGTGAACCTGCTCTTCGACCTGCGCCAGATGGTGGGCTTCACCCTCGACGTGGCGTGGGAGGAAATCCAGTTCTCGCGCAAGCATGCGAACGACTTCCGCCGCATCGCGGTACTCACCGAGGACCAGTGGCTCACCTGGAGCGCCTGGGTGTCGCAGATGTTCGTCAAGGCCGAGGTGCAGGTCTTCACGGAAGAGGCCGACGCCCGTGACTGGCTCGCGGAAAGCGAGGAGCCGGCGCGGTGAACGCGTCGTTTGGCACGCTGATCGGCGCGCACGAGCTCGTACAGCACGTGACCAAGCGCGACTGGCGCATCTTCGACTGCCGCCACGACCTCGCCAATCCGGGTTTCGGCCCTGCCGCCTACGCGCGCGATCACCTGCCCGGCGCCCAGTTCCTTCACCTGGACGAGGATCTTTCGGGCCCGATGACCGGCAGCAACGGCCGCCACCCGCTGCCTGACCCCGCCGCACTCGCGGCAAGGCTCGCACAATGCGGGGTCGGCAACGACACCCAGGTGATCGCCTACGACGACGCCGGCGGGATGTTCGCGGCACGCCTGTGGTGGCTGCTGCGCTGGCTCGGACATCATCGGGTGGCGGTGCTCGACGGCGGTCTCCATGCGTGGTGCGAGGCGGCGCAGCCGCTGACCCGTGAAACGGTCACCCCGACGCCGGCCGTGTTTACGATTTCGCTGCAGCCGCTGGCGGTGAATGCCGACTACGTGCTGCGGCATCTCGGCGCGCCCGACATGATCCTGCTCGATGCACGCAGCCCGGACCGCTTTCGCGGCGAAAACGAGACGCTCGACCCGGTGGCGGGCCACATCCCGGGCGCCATCAATCGATTCTTCCGCGACAATCTCAAGCCCGGCGGGGGCTTCAAGCAGGCGTCGGTACTGCGCGAAGAGTTCGGGGCGTTGCTGCGCGGCCATGACGCGCATTGCGTCGTGCACCAGTGCGGCTCGGGCGTCACCGCCTGCCACAACGTGCTGGCCATGGAATCGGCGGGGCTTTCCGGCTCGCGCCTGTATGCCGGGTCGTGGAGCGAATGGTGCGCCGATCCGGCGCGCCCGGTCGCGATCGGATCGGACGGCTGATCCCGCGCCCGTTCCGCAGGGACCGCCTCAAAACTTCTCCACCCACGGACGCAGGTCCATCTCGAACGTCCACGCGCTGCGTGGCTGGCAGTGAAGCTGGAAATAGGCGTCGGCAACTGCGGCCGGATCGAGCATGTCGTCGCCCACCGCCTCGCCCGTATGCTCCACCGCGCCCGGCGTGCGCATGCGGCCGTCGATGACCACATGCGCCACATGAATGCCCTTCGGCTGCAACTCGCGCGCCATGCTCTGGGCAAGCGCGCGCAACCCGAACTTGCCCACCGCGAGATTGTGGAATCCGGCGCTGCCGCGCAAGCTCGCGGTCGCGCCGGTAAACAGGATCGTGCCGCCCGCGCCGCCACGCCCGATTCGATCGAGCATCGCGCGGGCCGCCGCGCGCCCCACCAGGAAACCGCCCAGGCATCCCACCCGCCAACAGCGCTCGAACTCGTCGGCGCTGGTGTCCACAATGCCGCGACGGACGAACGCGCCGGCGTTGTAGACGACCACGTCGGGCTCGCCCAGGTCGGACCTGACGCGACGGAAGAAGTCTTCCACCGCCATCTCGCTGGTGGCGTCGCACGCATAGGCCTTGGCACCGTGACCGATCCCCGAGCATTCGAGGGTGAGGTCCTCGAGACGCTCCACGTTGCGCGCGGCCATCGCAACATTCATCTCCGCCTTGCCGAAACGTCGCGCAAGCGCACACCCCAAGCCGGGCCCGGCGCCCACGATCACCGCCAGCTTCCGCTGTTGTTCCATGCTCGCCTCCTCCCGAGGACGGTGGCCCACCCGGGCCAGGCCGCATCTGCATGAAGCTTAGTTCATCGCTGCGGCCGACGCCCGCGCCCTACCAGTCGACCTTCTCGACTGCGCCCAGCGAGCGACCGAGAAAGCGCTCGCCTATGGTCTGGAAGCGCAGCGGGACGTCGGTGACGACAAAACGGTACGGGGCCGCGACGCGGGCGACGCTGGCAATGCCGAGCGCCTGCAAACTGGCCGCGGCCAGTTCGGCGGTGGTGAGCGCCGAGTCCACCAGGCGCACCTCCGGGCCGACGACGCGCTTGAGCAGCGGCTTGAGCAACGGGTAGTGGGTGCAACCCAGCACCAGGCTGTCGACTTCTTCGGCGAGGACGGGTTTAAGGTACTCCTCGGCCGTGAGCTGCGTCACCGGGTGGTCCAGCCACCCCTCCTCGACGAGCGGCACGAACAGCGGACACGCCTGCGAGAACACCCGCACCCCGGGATCCAGCTCGTGCATGCGCCGCGCGTAGGCGTTGCTGTTGACGGTAGTGGGGGTGCCGATCACCGCGATGCCGCGCCGCCGCGACGTGCTCACCGCGGCGCGCGCGCCACCTTCGATAACGTCGAGCACCGGAATGCTGCCGGCCCGCCGCCGCACCACGTCGGCGGCCACCGCTGCCATCGTGTTGCACGCGATGATGAGCATCTTGACGTCCTGCTGCAGCAGGAAGTCGGTGATCTGGGCGGTGAAATGCTCGATGGTCGCCACCGACTTGATGCCGTACGGCACCCGCGCGGTGTCGCCGAAATAGACGATGCGCTCCAGCGGCAGGCGCTCCATCAGGGCGCGCACCACGGTGAGCCCGCCGATGCCGGAATCGAAGACGCCTATTGGTCGGGTGCAATCCACGGGGAGTGCCTCCTGAGGCAGGGGAAGCGCGCGATTCTAGCCGAATGGGCCCGCTCGCGCCGTCACCCGGGAGCGATCCCGTGGCGCGCCAATGCCCAGGCGACGTGCTCGCGCACCAGCGGCGAGGGGTCGTCACGGCGCGCCTGCAGTGCCGCAACGATTTCGGGCGAATCCGATGCGTTGCCCAGCGCCACCGCCAGGTTGCGCGACCAGCACTCGAAGCCGATCCGGTGGATCGGGCTGCCCGCCGTGCGCGCATGGAACACCTCCTCGGTCCACCCGAACAGCTCGACCAGGCTCGCCCGGTCCAGACCGTGGCGCGGCGCGAAATCGGCTTCCTTGCCGAGCCGGGCGAAACGGTTCCACGGGCAGACGAGCTGGCAGTCGTCGCAGCCGTAGATGCGGTTCCCGACCAGCGGGCGCAGCGACTCGGGGATCGGCCCTTTCAGTTCAATGGTGAGATAGGAGATGCAGCGCCGCGCATCGACCCGGTACGGCGCGACGATAGCGCCGGTGGGACAGGCGTCCAGGCAGGCGCGGCAGGTGCCGCAGTGCTCCGCCTGCGGCTCGTCGATCGGGAGCGGGAGGTCGGTGAAGATCTCGCCCAGAAAGAAGAACGAGCCGGCCGAACGGTCGAGCAGCAGCGTGTGCTTGCCGCGCCAGCCCAGCCCCGCACGGCTCGCCAACTCGACTTCGAGCACCGGCGCCGAATCCACGAACACGCGAAAGCCGTGCGGCGCTTCGCTCGCGATGCGCTCGGCGAGCTTCTGCAGGCGGGCGCGCATCACCTTGTGGTAATCGCGCCCCAGCGCGTAACGCGAGACGTAGGCGCGTCTGTCGTCGGCCAGCGCTTCATGCGGGTCGGCCGCCGCGGGCCAGTAGTTCATGCGCACCCCGATCACGCGCAAGGTGCCGGGTACGAGTTCGGCCGGGCGCGCGCGCTTCATGCCGTGGCGCGCCATATAATCCATTTCGCCGTGAAAACCGCTCGCGAGCCAGGCGGCAAGGCCGGCTTCGGCCCCGGCCAGATCCACGTCCGACACCGCCACCGCATCGAAACCCAGTTCCCCGGCCCAGCCCCGCAACCGACCGACGAGCTCGGCCAACGCAGGCGGGGGCGCCCCATTCGCGGAGACTTCCTGATGATCGAGATCCTTCACCCCGCCGATGATAGCGGCAGCCGCGTCGCGGCGCACCTCGCCGATGAAGGCGACACCCTGGCGTTCGGCGCGGGCCTGGCCGCCGGGCTCGCGCCCGGTCTGGTCATTTACCTGTGGGGCGACCTCGGCGCCGGCAAGACGACGCTCGTGCGCGGCGCGCTGCGCTCACTCGATTACGCCGGAAAAGTGAAGAGTCCGACGTATACCTTGATTGAACCTTACCTGCTTTCTAGTTTAAACTTATATCACTTTGATTTTTATCGCTTCGCAGTCCCAGAAGAATATCTCGATGCAGGGCTGGACGAGTACTTCGCGGGAACGGGAGCATGCTTGGTGGAATGGCCCGACAAAGCCCTCCCCTACGTTGCTCCGGCGGACGTCGAGGTACGCCTGACGGTGGCCGGATCGGGCCGGCTGGCCGAGGCGTCCGCACTGACGGAGGCAGGACGAACATGCATACGCAGACTGGACTCGGGGCTGAGCCGGCGCCCATCGTAACGCCCAACGCAGCCCTGAGCCGGCGCGGAATGCTCAAGTTCGCCGGTGCCTCGCTGCTCCTGCTGGTGAGCCCGCCGGGCTTATCCGCCACCAGCCTGCTCGCGGTCCGGATCTGGCCCGCGCCGGACTACACGCGG
>Ga0214472_10006017_pt1 | contig 12724 bp, 14 predicted proteins | sample RVTome_6_FD_207662 | JGI IMG/M metagenome (GOLD analysis project Ga0214472, IMG submission 207662) | Soil microbial communities from uranium-contaminated site in the Upper Colorado River Basin, Wyoming, United States - RVT140D175 | ecosystem: Environmental > Terrestrial > Soil > Contaminated >... | reverse complement strand
GGCCAGGTGGCGCCCCAGGCGGGGCATCTCCGAGGGCAGGGCGGGATCGTTCTTTTCGATGCGCCGGCTCAGCAGCTCCTCCAGGGGCAGCCGTCTCATCTCCACGGCGTACTCCAGGATCTCCCCCTCGCCGCCCAGGAAGATTTTCCCTTCGCGTTTGACCAGGGGAACCACGCCCAGATAGGTGTCCGGGCAGAAGCGCCGGTTGAGGCGCACCTCCTGTTCGCAGTCCCGCCTTCTTTTTTCCAGGGTGGTGAAATCCAGGAATCCGAAGTCCACCGCCTTTTTAATTTTGTATACTTTTCCCCCGGCGATATAGATGCGGGAGATGTGGGTTTCGATGAACTCAATCTTCTCGGGCGCATGGGGGTAGGTGGAGGGATCGAGCAGGGTGCTGTGCAGTTCGCCGGTCATGGAGCCCGTTCCTCCTTCTGGTAGTCTAACCCGATGAATTCACAAACTAATTTTAAATCTACATTTGCATCTGTAAAGTCGCTTCCGTCTGCGGTGGTTGCGTTTGACGCTTCAGGGCGCATGTGATAGCTTCGCCCTCGATTAAAATCATCTTTTTCCTTGTTGCGGAGCGCCCCCCTTGTTCGAGTTTCCCCGCACCGGTTTTCTGGCCCTGCTGCTGATGCCCCTGGCTCTGACGGGATGCAGCGCGGCTCTGCGTTCCTCCGTCGATACACCTTTTCCGGCCCGTCCCTATGAATCCCGCCTGAGCGCTCCGGAGGTCAAGGCCCTCTATCATTTCGCCCTCGCGGGGGTGCAGCAGGCCCATGGCGACTACGCCGAAGCCCTCGAGAGCCTGGAGAGGGCGGCGAGTCTCGATCCCGAATCCGTCTATCTCAAGCTCAAGCAGGCCGAGTTCAAGACCCGTCAGGGCCGCATCGACGAGGCCATGGGCATGGCCGAGGCGGCGCTGCTTGAAGAGCCCGGGTCTCTGGACGCTCTGGTGATGCTGGGCAACCTGCACATGAGTCTGGGCGAAGATCTCAGGGCGGCCGAGTATTTCCGCCGGGCCATGGAGGTCGCCCCGGAGCGGGAGAATCTCTATCTCCATCTGGCCACCGCCCTGGCAAGAGCCGGGCTTGCAGGGGATGCCGTCAAGGTGCTTCGCATCCTGGTGGAGCGCCGGCCAGGCTCCTTCATGGGGCATTACTATCTGGCCAAGCTCCATCGGGAATTGGGGGCGGCCAGAGAGGCCCAGGCTGCTTTCCGGGCCGTCATCGAGCTGGAGCCGACCTTCGAGGGGAGCTATCTGGAACTGGCGGATCTCTACGAGGCCCTGGGCGAATCCGACCGCGCGGAGGCCATCTATGCCGAGGCTCTTGCAAATCTCCCCGACAGCGCCTCGCTTCATCATCGCCTCATCCGTTCTCTGGTGGCCCGCCGGGAATTCCGCGGTGCCGTCGAGCAGATTCAACGTCTGTTGCAGTTTCATCCGCAGGATGCCGAGGCCTTGCGCAAGCTGGGCCTGCTCCATTTCGAATTCAGGCAGTGGCCCGAGGCTCTCGAAGCCTTCGAGGCCCTGATCCGGCTTCAGCCCGAGCTGGATCAGGGGTACTACTACCTGGCTTCGACCCTGGAGGAGCTGGGGCGGCCGGATGAAGCCATCGCCGCTTTCGAGAAGGTCTCACCCGGGGCCGAACTCTACCAGGATGCCCGGCTGCACATGGCTTTTCTGCTGCACCAGAGCGGCCAGACCGAGGCAGGGGTTGCCCTGCTCCAGGATGTTCTTCGCCGAAGCACCAACCCGAGCCTTGAGACTTACCGATATCTCTCCGCCCTCTATGAAGCCCAGGAAGCGCTGCGGGCCGCCGCGGAGGTGTTGCGCAAGGCCATGGCCGCCTACCCCGAGGAGCCGGCCCTGGCCTACCGACTCGGAGTGGTTCTGGAAAAAGCGGGACTTCGTGAGGGCAGTCGGGAGGCGTTGAAAAAAGCACTGGAGATCGACCCCGACCATGTGGAGGCCCTCAATCACCTGTCCTATGTCTATGCCGAAGCGGGGGAGCATCTTGCCGAGGCCTTGCTGATGGCCGAGCGGGCGTACGGTTTCGAGCCTTCGGGCCACATCGCCGATACCCTGGGCTGGGTCCATTACCGCCTGGGGAATCCGGAAGCGGCGCGAAAATATCTCGAAGAGGCCACGGCCCTGCTGCCCGAGGATCCCGTGGTGCAGGATCATCTGGCCGATGTCTACCGGGCCCTGGGGCTCCTTGAACGGGCCGCCGAGATGTATCGCCGGGTTCTGGAGCTCGATCCGCAAGCCGAGAAGACCCGCGGCAAGCTCCGCCGACTGGAAACCTCCCCATGAGGTGGTTGCTGCCGGCTCTTTGCCTCTTGCTTTTCGCCTGCGCGCCCAAGGTGCAGCCACCCCCGAGCCTCGACCTGCTTCCGGCCTCCCGCCTGATGGAGGCGCTGATTCAGCAGAAAAACGCCTACAACTCCCTGGAGGCCGAGGTGAAGCTCCGGCTTCAGGCGGGGGAGAAGCGCCTCGCGGCCACCCAGCTGCTCTGGGTCCGAAAGCCGGCCAGCCTGCGCGGCGAGGTGCTCAATCCCTTCGGCTTCGGCGCTCCGCTGCTTCAGTTCGCAAGCGACGGCGAGACCCTGAGCGTCTTCTCCCCCGGCAAGGGCCAGTTCTACCAGGGAGATGCCTCGGCCCGGAACCTGATGCGTTTCACCCGCATCCCCCTCCAGGTGGAGGATCTGGTTCGGGTGCTGCTTCTGGATGTCCCCCTGCTGCCTTACGGGCAAATGCGCAGCGGCTCGGCCCAAGGGCAGCATCTGCTCTCCCTGGAGGGGGCGGGGCAGAGCCGTCAGGATTTTCTCTTCGATGAGCAGCTTCGCCTTCTCTCGGCCAGCTACAGCCTTCAGGACGAGGTGCAGCTCATCGTCAGCTATGGGGATTTCGGCTCCCGGCATCCCTCCTTCCCGGGCAAGGCCGCCTTGAGCATGCCCGGATTCGACACCCGGGTGGAGATGGAATTCGCAAGCATCCGGATCGGCGCAGAGATTCCCGAGTCCCGCTTCGCGCTCCAGGCGCCGCCCGGCACCCCCGTGCTGCCCATCCCCTGAGGGCGGCCCTGCCTGCGGGACCCGTCATAAAAAATCCGGATGCGCCTCGGGCAGCGGGTCAGACTTGTTACAATCAAATGAAATTTGAAAAGGAGGTCCGTTCATGATGCGCTGCGTGCTCATCGTTCTCATGTTCCTGTTGCTGTTGGGCTGCCAGAAGGGAGAGGCGCCCGACTCCGGTGCGGGCAAGGCCTCCGGGAAGGCCGAGGCTCAGGGCCCCGTCAAGGGCGATACCCTGATCATGGGTTCCATCGGCGACGCCAGCAACCTGCTGCCGGTGCTCGCCTCCGATGCTTCCTCCTCCGACATCAGCGGCCTGGTCTACAACGGCCTGGTGCGCTACGACAAGGATCTCAGGTTCGAGGGGGATCTGGCCGAGTCCTGGGAGATCTCCGAGGACAACCTGACCTTCACCTTCCATCTGCGAAAGGGGGTCAAGTGGCACGATGGGGCCCCCTTCACCTCGGCCGACGTGCTCTTCACCTATGAGCTGCTCATCGACCCCGAGACGCCCACGGCCTACGCCGACCGCTACCTGCAGGTGGCCGCCGCCTCGGCGCCCGATCCCTATACCTTCGTCGTGCGTTACGACAAGCCCCTTGCTTCGGCCCTGATCAGCTGGGGTTTCTCCATCCATCCCAAGCACCTGCTCGAAGGGGTGGAGATCACCCGGAGCCCTCTGTCCCGCTCCCCCGTGGGGACCGGTCCTTACCGCTTCGTCGAGTGGCTGCCCGGCGAGAAGGTGGTGCTCGAATCCAATCCCGAGTATTACGAGGGGCAGCCCAACATCAAGCGCATCGTCTACCGGGTCATTCCCGACGAGTCCACCATGTTCCTGGAGCTCAAGGCGGGGGGGCTGGATTACATGGGGCTCTCCCCTTTGCAGTACGCCCGCATGACGGACAGCGAGAGCTTCAAGGAGCGGTTCAACAAATACCGCTTCGCCGCCTTCGCCTACACCTACCTGGGCTACAACCTGCGCCACCCCCTGTTCAAGGACAAGCGGGTGCGTCAGGCGCTGGCCCACGCCATCAACAAGCAGGAGATCATCGACGGCGTGCTGCTGGGGCTGGGGCAGGTGGCCACCGGTCCCTACAAGCCCGGCACCTGGCCCCACAACCCCGACGTGAAACGCTACGAGTTCGATCCCGAGAAGGCGAAAAAGTTGCTGGCCGAGGCGGGCTGGACGGACAGCGACGGCGACGGCCTGCTCGACAAGGACGGGAAAAAATTCACCTTCACCATCGTCACCAACCAGGGCAACGACCAGCGCACCAAGACCGGCGAGATTCTCCAGCGGCGTCTTCGGGATCTGGGCATCGAGGTGAAGCTGCGGGTCATCGAGTGGGCCTCCTTCCTCAAGGAGTTCATCAACCCCGGCAACTTCGAGGCGACCATCCTGGGCTGGACGGTGCCCATCGACCCCGACGCCTACAACGTCTGGCATTCGAGCAAGACGGGGCCCGGGGAGCTCAACTTCATCGGCTTCTCCGACCCCGAGGTGGACGAGCTGCTGGAGAAGGGCCGCCGCACCCTCGACATCGAGGAGCGCCGCGCCTATTATCACCGTTTTCAGGAGATCCTCGCCGAGGAGCAGCCCTACAATTTCCTCTACGTCCCCGAGGCCCTGCCCGTCGTGGCCGGCCGCTTCAAGGGCATCGAGGTGGCCCCCGCGGGCATCATGCACAACCTGATCGACTGGTACGTGCCGCTGGACGAGCAGAAGTACGCCCGCTAGGCGATTGCCTGACCCCGAAAAGGATGGGACCTTTAACCATGCTGCGCTATCTTTCCCGCCGACTGCTGATGATGTTTCCCATGATGCTGGGCATCACCCTCATCTCCTTCGTGGTGATCCATCTGGCGCCGGGGGAGCCCACGGACCTTCAGACCCAGCTCAACCCCGAGACCAGCGTGGAGCTCAAGGAGCGGCTGCGCTCCCAGTACGGCCTCGACAAGCCGCTGCTGGTGCAGTACGGCGACTGGCTCTGGCGCCTGGTCCAGCTGGATTTCGGCCGGTCCTTCTCCCAGGACCACCGACCCGTGGGGGAGAAGGTGCTGGAGCGCCTGCCCATCACCATCGGCATCAACGTGCTCTCCATCGCCCTCATCCTGCTGGTGAGCGTCCCCATCGGCATCCTCTCGGCGACGAGGCAGAACAGCTGGTTCGACCGCTTCACCACCGTCTTCGTCTTCATCGGTTTCGCCACGCCCTCCTTCTGGCTGGCCCTGCTGCTCATGGACGCCTTGGGGGTGCGCATGGCGCTGTTGCCCATCTCGGGCATCAAGTCCATGGGCCATGAATATCTGGGTCCCGTCGAGCAGCTCTGGGATGTGCTGCGGCATCTGATCCTGCCGGTTTTCGTCTCCGCCTTCGGGGGGCTTGCGGGGTTCTCCCGCTACATGCGCTCCAACATGCTGGAGGTGATCCGGCAGGACTACATCCTCACCGCCCGGGCAAAGGGCCTCTCGGAAGGCGCCGTCGTCTACAGCCACGCCCTGCGCAACGCCCTGCTGCCGGTGATCACCATCCTGGGGCTCTCGGTGCCCGCCCTCATCGGCGGCAGCGTGATCTTCGAGACCATCTTCGCCATTCCCGGCATGGGCAAGCTCTTCTACGACGGCGTCATGATGCGCGACTACCCCCTGATCATGGGGGTGCTGGTCATCGGCGCCTTTTTGACCCTGGTGGGCAACCTGCTGGCCGATCTCGGCTACGCCCTGGCCGATCCGAGGATCCGCAATGCCTGAGACGAGCACTGCACAACCCGTATCCACCCGCGGTTTCTGGCGTGCCCTCAAGGGCAATTCCATGGCCATGGCCGGCGCCTGCATCGTGGCGCTCATGTTCCTCATGGCGGGCCTTGCGCCCTTCGTGGGGCCCAGCCCCGAGTTCATCGACGTGAGCCTGCGCCTCATGCCCCCCGGAGCCGCCCACTGGCTGGGCACCGACGATCTGGGCCGCGACGTGCTGGCCCGCATCCTCTACGGCGCCCGCATCTCGCTTCTGGTGGGGTTCGTGGCCGTGGGCATCGCCACCCTCATCGGCATCCTCTTCGGCGCCCTGGCCGGGTACTACGGCAAGGCCGTCGATGCCGTCATCATGCGCTTCGTGGACATCATGCTCTGCTTTCCCTCCTTCTTCCTGATCCTGGCCGTCATCGCCTTTCTGGAGCCCAGCATCTGGAACATCATGATCATCATCGGCCTGACGGGCTGGATGGGCGTGGCCAGGCTGGTGCGCGCCGAGTTCCTGAGTCTGCGGGAGCGCGAGTTCGTCCAGGCCGCAAGGTCCCTGGGCGCTTCGGATGCCCGCATCATCTTCCGCCACCTGCTGCCCAACGCCCTCTCGCCCGTGCTGGTCTCGGCCACCCTGGGGGTGGGCGGCGCCATCCTCACCGAGAGCGCCCTGTCCTTCCTGGGCATCGGGGTGCAGCCCCCCACGCCCTCCTGGGGCAACATGCTCATCGCGGGCAAACAGACCCTGGGGGAGGCCTGGTGGCTCTCCGTCTTTCCCGGCCTCGCCATCCTGGTGACGGTGCTGGGATACAACCTGCTGGGGGAGGGTATCCGCGATGCCCTGGACCCCCGGCTGAAGGAGTAGGCTTTGTCCAGGAAACATTCATCGCAGAGGGGCCCTTCGCCCGCCGATTTCGTGGAGGCCCGCTGCCGGGCCTTCGACCAGGGGGATTTCGCCACCATCTTCGACAGCTATCACCCCGATTCCGCCTTCCGGGTGCATTTCCATCGTAAGGAGAGCTACGCGGCCTACGCCCGGGAAACCCTGGAGGGCCGCTTCCGCATCCTGTCCTGGAAGATTCTGCGCACCGAACCGCCCCGGGGGGATAGGGAGCGGGTCATCTACCTGATGAAGACCCTGGCCGACGGCGTGGTCCAGATCACGTTGGAGCATGCCTGTTTCCGGTGGACGGAGCAGGGCTGGCGCTACCTCTGGGGTGAGAAGATGCCCGTGGAGCAGTTCGAGGGCGCCCCCGAGGACATCGAGTTCCGCCATTTCGAAGAGGCGCAGGGGATTGTCCGGTACTGACAGGCATGGATAAAGAGACGCTGCTCATCGACGAGGCACTGCTGGATGATCTCAGCCGCAAGGCGAGGCTGACCCCCCGGCTCAGGACCAACCTCAATCTGCACCGCGATCTGGAAGATCCCTGCCAGAGGCTTCTGGTGGCCATGGAGCCGGGCAGTTTCGTCCCCCCCCACCGCCATCTGCATCCCCGTCGGGACGAGACCTTCCTGGCCCTGCGGGGGAGCATCGCCCTGATCCTCTTTCAGCAGGACGGGCGGGTGCTGCGCCTGCAACGCCTCGGTCCCCTCGGGCCCTGCCGGGGCGCCCAGATCCCGGCGGGGGTCTGGCATACGGTGCTCTCCCTGGAGAGCTGCTCGGCCTTCTTCGAGGCCAAGGAGGGGCCCTACCGCACCTTCGGCCCCCTGGATCTGGCCCCCTTCGCCCCCGATGCGCAGGACCGGCCCGCCTGCCGCCTTTACCTCGATGAGCTGACGCGCCTGGTGCGAAGCTCGCCGGACTGAAGAGGAGTACATCCCCATGGAGGGTTTCGGATTCAGCATGCCGTACAGGGTGCGGGTGAGCGACGTCAATTACGGCGGCCATGTCTCCAACGCCGCCGTTCTCAGCATCTTCCAGGACGCCCGCATCGCCTATCTGGCGGCCCTGGGGCCGTTCAGCGAACTGGATGTGGGCCAGGGCTGCGGCATCATCCTGCCCGAGGCCCGGGTGCGCTACCTGGCGGAGATGTTTCTGCGGGAGGAGCTGGAAGTCGGCGTGCGCATCGCTGAGCTGGGCCGCTCCTCCTTCCGCATGGAATACCGCATCGAGCGCGGCGGCAAGGCGACGGCCGAGGGCTCCACGGCCCTGGTGGCCTTCGATTACGAAAAACGCCGCCCCCGGCGCCTGCCCGCCGCCTTCCGGGCGGCGGCCGAGGGGTTCGAGAACCTGCAGACAACAGGAGGAGAAGCATGAAGCAGTTCCGCATCTGTCCGGCCTGCGGCTACAAGCGGGGATTTCACGTCTACCTGATCCAGGACGATCGGGGGGGCAGGCTGGGCCTTATCTGTCCCTCCTGCGGGGCTTCCTACGATCCCGGCCTGGAGCCTAAAAACATCGGGAGTTTTCATCCGCCCCGGGGAGAAGATTTCTAAGTAAGGTATTTTTTTCTAACCCTTGCTTATTCTTGAGTGTTAAGCTTCTCAAATAGCTGGAACCCAACAAATAATTCAGAGAGCTTGACGGGAGATGTCATGAATTCGCAATTGCGTGCAATCACCATCGAGGTCGGCGATCTTCCTCCCATGCCCGTGGTGGCCGTCAAAGTCATGAAGCTGCTGCAGGACCCGGCCACCGACGCCGAGCTGCTCGCCCGCACCATCGGGGCCGATGCCGCCGTGTCCGCCCGCATCCTCAAAATCGCCAATTCCTCCTTCTACAGCATGAGCCGCCAGATCAGGAGCCTGGAGAACGCCATCGTCATCCTGGGGGAGAAGACCCTCAAGAGTGTGGTGCTGGCCGCCAGCCTCAAGGGCGTGAACAAGAGCTACGGGTTGCTGGAGAAGATGCTCTGGGAGGATTCCATCGGCTGCGCCATCGGGGCCCGGCTCCTCGCCATGAAGACCCCCGGGGTGGATCCCGAGGAAGCCTTTCTGGCCGGACTCTTCCGCCATCTGGGCAAGGTGGTGATGAACAACAAGCATCCCCAGGAGTATCTGGAGATCGTCCAGGCCGGCTACAACAGCGGCGCCCGGGTCAGCGATCTGGAGCGCGAACACTTTCCTTACACCCATGCCCAGGTGGGCGCGGCCGTGCTGGAGAAATGGAATTTCGCCCCCTCCCTGGTCATGGCGGTGCTCCACCATTCGGATCTGGACTTCGACCCCGGCGAGGACATGACCGCCTATCACCTGGCCGCCATCGTCAACATCTCCGGGGCCCTGTGCCGCATGCTGGGCATCGGCCAGCGGGCCCCCGACGAAAGCCTCAAGCCCGAAGAGACGCCCGGCGCCTACGCTCTGGGCATGGATCGGGTGCGCTGCGATGCCATCCGCGAGGAGATGCGCGAGGTGTTCGAGGCCAATCAGGAGTTCTTCGCCAGCTGAGATCTCAACCTCGGGGATTCTGACCGAGGCTCTGTCCTTCCGCCGGATTTCCCATGGACGTCAAACTCTTCCAGGCCCGCTTTCTTCTAGTCGACAGCCGCACCCTCATCCAAGAGGGTGCGGTTGCCGTTGAGGGGGGCCGCATCCTGAATGCGGGGCCCGGAGCGGAGCTTCATTCGCTCTTCCCGAAGGCCTCAGTTCGCGAGTTCGGCGAGGCCGTCCTGATGCCGCCCATGGCCAACGCCCACTGCCATCTGGAGCTGACGGACTTTCCCCGGTGGAGCGCCTCCCATCCCCCGTCCCCCAAGGACGCCTCCTTCGTGGACTGGATCCGGCGTCTCATCCCCATCAAGCATACCCGCAGCCCCCAGGCCCTGGGCGCCTCCCTCGGCCGGGGTCTCGCTCTTTGCCTCAGAGCCGGTACCGGGGCGGTGGGCGACATCCTCTCCTTCGTGCCCGGCAGGGACGCCTACCGCCGCTCCCCCCTCTTCGGGCGCCTCTACTACGAGACCCTGGGCCTGGACGACAGCCGCATGGGCGAGCGCATCCGCGAACTGGAGGCCCTGGTGGGGGAGGGGCCCAAGGGCCGCTTCACTCCCGGCATCTCGCCCCATTCCCCCTACAACCTGAGCCGCTCCTATCTGAAGGCTCTGGCAACGCTCGCCCAAAAGCGCGGGCTGCCCCTCTCCATCCATCTGGCCGAGTCGCCCGCGGAGACCGAATTCCTGCTGCACAGCCGCGGGGAGATCGCCACCGGCCTCTATCCCTTCGTGGGCTGGGGGGGCATGGTTCCTGCGCCCGCCGGGCAGCGCCCCTTGCCCTATGTGCTGGAGCTGGGCCTGGGCGGCGCGGACTGTCTCTTCGTCCACGGCGTGCAGCTCAGCGATGAGGAGCCGGAGCTGCTCGCAAAAAGCGGCGCGACCCTGGTGCTCTGCCCCCGATCCAACGCGGCGCTCGGGGTGGGGCGGGCCCCGGTGGAAGCCCTGGTGGCTGCGGGTGTCCCGCTGGCCCTGGGCACCGACAGCCTGGCCAGCGCCCCCAGCCTCTCCCTCTGGGACGAGCTGGCCTTCCTGCGGGAGCGGACCGGCCCGGAGGTCGGCGACCAGGCCCTGCTGGAGATGGCGACTCTGGGCGGGGCCCGGGCCCTGGGTCTCGATGGCGAGATGGGCCGCCTCGCACCCGGCTGGGGGGCGCACTTCCAGGTGCTCCGGCCTCCCCGGATGCCCGGGGGCGACAACCTGCTGGCCCGGCTGTGCCGCAGCGGCAAGGACTGGCCCCTGGAGGCTCTCTACCTCGGGGGCGTCAACCGGTTGCAAAAAAGCTGAACTCTCTTTAGGATGTCGCGCTTCGGCATTCCCACTTTTCAATCAAGGCAAAAATCCCATGAGCACCGCGGTGCGCGTCAAACAGAAACTCCGGGCCTACTTCGTCGCGGGCCTCCTGGTGATGGTACCCATCGGCCTGACCCTGCTGGTGGTGGAATCCATCATCACCGGCATGGATCGGCTGCTCTACCGGGTGCTTCCCGAGCCCTACCGGCCCGATCAGCTCTTCGGCTTCCACGTCCCGGGGCTGGGCCTGGTGGTGACCTTTGCCCTGATTCTGCTGGCGGGGGTGTTCGGCGCCCATGTCACGGGCCGCACCCTGGTGCGGCTCTCCGAGCGCCTGCTCCAGCGCATCCCCCTGGTCAAGGGGCTCTACAACGTGCTCAAGCAGGTCTCCGACACGGTGTTGGGCGATGATCGCCAGAGCTTTCGCACGGTAGTGCTGCTAGAATATCCGAGGAAGGGGCTCTGGACCCTGGGGTTCGTCACCGGCCAGTCCAAGGGCGAGGTGCAGCGGGTGACGCGGCAGACCATGCTCAACGTCTTCGTGCCCACCACGCCCAACCCCACCTCGGGGTTTTACCTCCTGGTGCCCCAGGAGGAAGCAACCGTGCTCCGGATGAGCGTCGAGGACGCCTTCAAACTGGTCATCTCCGGCGGCATGATCGCGCCGCCCGACTTCGCCGCCCTGCCCGAGAACGGGTCGGACCGGAACACAGGGAGGACAGCATGATCGAAGAGCAGGGAACCATCGTCGAGCTCAAGGGCAAGCACGTTGCTCTGGTGCTGTGCAGGAAGAGCAGTTTTTGCCAGAACTGCGCCTCCATGGAGAGCTGCCATGTGGGGGACGACAACCGCTCCATGACCGTGGAGGCCAGAAACGACATCGGGGCCAGGGTGGGGGATCTGGTCAACATCCAGACCAGCACCAAGCACTTCCTCCAGTCCTCTTTCGTGCTCTACATCATCCCCCTCGTCGGGCTGCTCGCCGGGGGCGTGCTCGGAAAGCTGGCGGGGGAGAACTTCCCGCTCGGCCTCGAACCGGATCTGCTCTCGGCCCTTTTGGGCACCGCCTTCCTGGTGGGCAGCTTCCTCATCATCAAGGTGGGCAGCAAGGCCGTCGCCAAGGACAGTTACATGCCCCGTATCACCCAAATCATCACCGGAGACTGAGAGCCTTGGGCATCAAACTCATAGCCAGCAACAAGAAGGCCTACCACGACTACTACATCGAAGAGACCTTCGAGGCGGGCATCGTGCTTCTGGGCAGCGAGGTCAAGTCCCTGCGCCTGGGCAACATCAACCTCAAGGACTGCTTCTGCCGCATCAAGGACGGGGAGGTTTGGCTCAACAACGCCCACATCAGCCCCTACGAGATGGCCAACCGGGAAAACCACGACCCCACCCGCGTGCGCAAATTGCTGCTCCACGCCCGGGAGATCGACAAGCTCATCAAGAAGGTGGATACCCGGGGCTTCTCCCTGGTGCCCACCCGCATCTACTTCAAGAACAGCCTGATCAAGGTGGAGCTGGGCCTGGCCAAGGGCAAGCAGACCCACGACAAGCGCCAGAGCCTCAAGGAGAAAGAGGCCTCCCGCGAGATGGCCCGGGCCATGAAAGAGCGCGATCGCTGAAGCCCTTTTCTTCCCCCGGAGACCCGGATAAAAAAAGGAGAGCCACCCGATGCGGGAAGCTCTCCTTTTTCGTTGGAGAGACGGAAGCGGCGCTAGTAGATCTTGCGCTTGGAGAAGGTCGAGCCCAGCACGTTGAAGGTGTTCTCCACGATGAACAGGGCGTAGGGATCCTGGGTGAAGACGATCTCCTCCAGACGCTTGAGCTGGATGTTGTTGATGACCACCATCACCAGTTTCTGGTCCGCCTTGCGGTAGGCGCCGCCGCCGTGGAGGAAGGTAGCGCCGATTTTCAGGTGCACAAAGATGCGCTCGGCGATCTCGTCCGGGGTCCGGGAGATGATGAAGGCCAGCTTGCGCTGGTTGAAGAGGGAGAGGCAGTAGTCCACCGAGACGGAGCTGACGAACACCGCGATCATGGAGGCGATGACCAGATCGTTGTCCAGGGTGGCGAAGCTGAAGCTGAAGAGGCAGGCGTTGAAGGCGAAGTAGAACTTGCCGATGCCGATGTTGAATTTCTGAAACAGGATCACCGCCACCACGTCCAGCCCCCCGTTGGAG
>Ga0214472_10006016_pt1 | contig 12724 bp, 6 predicted proteins | sample RVTome_6_FD_207662 | JGI IMG/M metagenome (GOLD analysis project Ga0214472, IMG submission 207662) | Soil microbial communities from uranium-contaminated site in the Upper Colorado River Basin, Wyoming, United States - RVT140D175 | ecosystem: Environmental > Terrestrial > Soil > Contaminated >... | reverse complement strand
GTCCGCCCTGGCCGCCGCCCGCCGTCGCGCCCGCAGGACGCTCGTCTCGGGCGTCGCCCTCGGGAGCACCGGGCACATCGCGGCGATCACGGTGTCGACGATCGTCGCCCGCGACATGCTCGGCGAGGCGACGCTGGCGGGGGCACCCGGCGCGGCGGTCGTCGGCGGGGCCGCGGTCGGTTCGGTCATCCTGTCGGCCCTCATGGCGGGTCGCGGCCGTCGGGTCGGGCTCGCCGCCGGCTACGGGATCGGCGTGGGGGGCGCGTTCGTCGCCACCGCCTCGGTGCTCACCGGGTCGTTCGCGCTGCTCCTCGCGGGCATGCTGCTGATCGGGTTCGGGAACAGCGCGAACCAGCTGTCCCGCTATGCGGCCGCCGACCTGGTGCCGCCGGCGCGGCGGGGCACGGCCATCGGCACGGTCGTCTGGGGCGCGACCATCGGGTCGGTCGCCGGGCCGTGGCTGGTGCCCGTCTCGAGCGACCTCGCCGCGGGCGTCGGGATCGCGCCGCTCGCCGGCCCGTTCCTCGTCCCGGTCGTGTTCGTCGGCGCGGCGGCCGTGCTGTCGTTCCTGCTCCTGCGGCCCGATCCCTACGAGATCGCCGACGCCTCGGCGCCCAGGGCCCGTGAGGCGGCGCCGGCCGGCGGCGCCATCGCGCTGCGCTCGACGCTCGCCCGGCCCGGCGTCCTGGCGGCGATCACGGCGCTCATCGTCGGGCAGTTCGTGATGGTCCTGATCATGACGATGACTCCGCTCCACATGACCGAGCACGGCCACGATCTCGGGGCCGTCGGGGCGGTCCTGTCGGCCCACACCCTCGGGATGTACGCCCTGTCGCCGCTCTCGGGCCGGCTGTCCGAGCGGATCGGCAACGTGCCCACGATCTATCTCGGGACCGCGGTCCTGGCGGTCTCCTCGGTCATGGCCGCGGTCGCGCCACCAGCCGGCGGTGACCTCCTGCTCGTCGCGCTGTTCCTGCTCGGCTTCGGGTGGAACCTCGGGTTCGTGGCCGGCAGCGCACTCCTGTCCCAGCACCTCGAGCTCCACGAGCGGACGCGGGTCCAGGGGGTCGCCGACGCCATGATCTGGAGCACGGCCGCGGCGGCGAGCCTCGGCTCCGGCCTGCTGCTCGAGTTCGCCGGCTACACCGCGCTCGGGATCCTCGGGATCGGGCTCGTGGCGATCCCGGTCGTGACGCTCGTCGCGACGCGCGCGGCGCTGGCCGGGTCGGTCCGGCCCCCGGAGCCCGTCACCCGCGAGACCTAGGCCGCGGACGGGAGCCGCGGCAGGCCACGGGCGGGAGCGGCGGCGCGACCCTGGCAGCCGGAGCCGGCGTCGCCGCGCTCGGCGGATCAGCGACGCCGGGCCCGGCGTTCAGCGCCCGACCTGGAGGGACGGAGCAGGTCCGGGTGATCGTCGGTGATCGGCTCGATGCCGTCGTGGCTCGTCGGGCCCAAGCCCGCCGCCCGGAATCGGTCGGCGAGCTCGTGTCGCCGCCCCGAAGATCGCCATGCGGTCCGATCCGCCTCAGGCTCGGTCGTCGAGGGTGGTGACCACCCAGCTCGCGAGGACGCGGGCACAGGCGACGACGTCCTCACCGGCGACATGCTCGTCGGCGCTGTGGGCCACGGCCACGTTGCCCGGCCCGAAGATCACGGTCGGCGTCCGCCCCTCGTTGACGAGCAGCCGCATGTCCGCGCCGTACGGCTCGCCCAGGAAGGCCGGTCGGCGCCCGAGCGTCGCCTCGGCCGCCGCGGCGAGCGACTGCGGGAGGGGGTGGTCAACGGGCACCCGGGCCGACGAGAAGCGGCCGCCGACGATCTCGACGACCGGCGGTTGGTCGCGCAGGAACGGGTCGGCCGCAGCGGCTTCGCCGACGACGCGTCGCAGCCGAGCCTCGGCATCCCGCCACGTCTCGCCGAGGGCCACGCCGTAGCGGCCGTCCGCGACGACGCGGTCCATGACCGTCGAGGCCCAGTCGCCGCCGCTGACCACGCCCACGATCGTGGGGTACGGCAGGCCCAGGGCGGTCATCAGGGGGTCCGTCTCGGCCGCGTTGCGGGCCGCCTCGTCCGCTTCCAGGGCCCGCACCATGACCATCAGCTTGTCGAGGGCGGAGACCCCCTCCCGCCGCATCGAGGCGTGGGCCGCCCGGCCGGGGACGGTGAGCCGAAACGTGATCGCGCCGGCGTGGGCGATGACGACCTCGAGATCGGTCGGCTCGGCGATGACCGCCATCTCGCCGGCGACCCCGGCCCGGATCGCCGCCAGCATGCCCTGGCCGCCGTCCTCCTCGGACGGCACGAAGGCGGCGACGACCTCGCCGTCGAGGTCCGCCGCGGCGCCCGAGGCGACGAGCGCCCGCAGGGCGGCCAGGATCGAGGCGCAGCCGCCCTTCATGTCGCAGGCGCCGCGACCGTAGACCAGGCCGGCGCGGATCTCGGCGGCCCACGGGTCCAGCGTCCACGTCGACCGGTCGCCCACCGGCACGACGTCGGTGTGTCCGACGAGGAGCAGCCGCCGGCCGCCCGGCCGCCCGATCCGCCCCACGACCACCGGCAGGTCCGTCCTCGGTTTCTCCTGGCCGGGCCAGTCGGGGTCGGACGCGGCAAAGGCGACCGGATCCGTCTCGATGCGCTCGACCCGGCAGCCGATCTCCTCGAGAATGCCGGCGACGACGTCCTGCACCGCTCGCTCGCCGCCGGTGACACTCGGCGTCCGGACGAGCCGGACCAGGTCCTCCAGCGCGCGCCGGCCGTCGACGGCCGCTGCCGCCGCCGCGGCCGCCAGTCCCCCGCCGCGATGGGTCGCCCCCGTGCCCGCGTCAGCCACGCAGGATCGGCCGGGTCATGCAGGTCGGGCCCCCCGAGCCGTTCACCCCGATCTCCGACGCCTGATAGGTATGGACCTCGCATCCGGCGGCCGCCATCGCGGCGGCGGTCAGGGGGTTGCCCTGGGCCGCGATGACCACCCCCGGCCGGACCGCCAGGACGTTGCAGCCGAGGGTCGGGAACTCCTCCTCCGGCACGGGGATCGTCCGGACGCCGAGGTCGCGGAAGAGCTCCCACAGCCCGACCGGCAGGAGCGGCTCGAAGACGACCGCGAGGTCGTCGGCGAGCGGCGAGATCACCGACAGGAGGTGGATCAGCTCGGCCGGTCCCCGCCAGTACGGGACGTCGAAGACCCGGACGTCGCCGCCCACGATGCTCGCCAGCTGGCGGACCCCCCCGCTGTTGGTCCGGAGCGTCCGCCCGATGCAGAAGAGGTCGGGGCGGAGCCAGAAGGTGTCGCCGCCCTCGATCGTGCCTGGCGCCTCCACGCGCCCCAGGGTCGGGATCCCGGTGGCGAGCGTCCAGGCTTCGAGGGCGGCCGGCTCGGAGCGGCGGTTGGGCTTGCCGGGCCGGAGCGGAATCGCCCCGCGGTCGGAGACCAGGAGCGGATCGTAGGTGTAGACGAGGTCGGGGCTGGCCAGCTCGGTCTCGAGGACGTGGACGCGCACCCCGAGCGTGGCGAGGAGCCCGGTGAAGGCATCGTGCTCCCGCCGCGCCATGTCCAGGTCGACCGGATGGAGGAAGCCGTGGGCGGGATCGTCGAAAGCCCCGCCGAACGCCGGACCGGGTCGCTTGACGAGCACCTCGCGGAGGGGCGCGGTCATGCTCTGGGCGCCGTAGGTGCGTTCGGTGGCCGTTGTCTTCACCCCCGCAGGATACGCAGCGCGCGCACCGCGTCACAGGGCGTCACACGAATCGAGGCACCGCGTCACATGGTCGGGTCGTCGGCATCAGGCTCGGCGGGCCGGAGGCGAGGGCGAGATGACGGCACCTGACGGTCCCCGAGGGCGATCCGCGATCTGGCGCGAGCGGGCGGACCGCCTGCGGCACGGCTGGCGACCCTGGCTGACGTCGCGGACGGGGTCGGGCATCGTGACGGCGATCGTCGTCGTCGCCCTGGTCATGACGGCGGCCTCGAACGGTCTGCCGGCTCCGACCGGCGAGCCGAGCGGCGCTCCCTCGGCAACCCCGCGACCGGTCTCCACGCCTGCCGCGACCGCCCCGGCCGAGGAGGCCTGGGGTGACCTGGCGCTGCCCGCCTGGGAGCCGGTTGCCGAGCTCCGCCCGGTCAGCGTCAACACGTCGGGCGTGGCCATCGACACGGCGTTCACCCTGCGCAGCCGGACGAGCGCCGATGCCGCGGATCTGGCAGCGGGCCTGACGGCGGACCCGCCGATCAGCTTCGCGATCCAGCCCGGGTCGACCGCCGCCGAGGCGACCGTCGTCCCGTCCGAACCGCTCGCCGAGGGTGTCGTCTACCGGATTCGGCTCGCTGATCCGACGGGCGCCCTCGCCGGCTCGTGGGCCTACCGAACCGAGCGGCCGCTCCACGTCGTCGGAACGGTCCCCGCGAACGAGACCACCGGCGTCCCCGTGGACACCGGCATCGAGGTCGAGTTCGACCAGGACGGCGTGGCCCACATCGCCGCGCACTTCTCGATCGAGCCCGCCGCCGACGGCCGCTTCGAATCTCACGGCCGGACGATCGCCTTCGTGCCGCGCAAAGCCCTGGCCACCGCCACGATGTACCGGGTGACGATTGGGTCCGGCGTGACGATGACGGGCTCGGACCAGGTCCTCGAGGCGCCCGTCACGTTTGCCTTCGAGACGGCGGGACCGGGCGGCCCGACGACCTCCTGGGACGTGGGCCTCGGACGCCCAATCCTCGAAGCCACCCCGGACGAGGCCCCGCTCCTCGGCGTCGACGTCGTCCAGGCCGACACCGCTCCCGCCCCCACGAGCCTGCCCTTCGAGATCTACCGCCTGGTTTCGTTCGACGCGGCCCGCGCGGCGGCGATCACGTTGGCCGGCGATCCGGGCTGGGGCAGCTGGGCCACCAACAACCTCGTCGATACGGCCGGCCTGCCGCGCGTCGCGGCCTTCGACGGTAGCTTCGAGTCCACCTCGCCCTACGGCTACATGGTGGTCCGGTTCCCGGCGCCGCTTGCCGCCGGCTGGTATGTCGTCGTCGTGCCCCGCGACGGGCGGGATCGCCAGGTCCTCCTCCAGGTCACGACCCTGTCGGCGTTCGCCCTGACCTCCGAGACGCGGACCCTCGCCTGGGTCAACGACACGGCGACCGACGCGCCGATCGCCGGGGCCGAGGTCGCGGACCCGGCCGGCCGGCAGCTCGGAACCACCGGGCCGGCGGGTCTCCTGGACGTCGCGACGCCGGCCTCGCTCGTTCACGTCGACACCGGCGACGGCTCGATGCCCGGACCGACCCTCCTCACCGTGCTGGCCCCCGACGGGCGGCAGCTCCTCGTCGTCCTCGGGATGCGCAGCAACACGAGCGCTTACGACTGGGCCCGGAACGACATGAGCCGGGCCGACGCGCCGGATCGCCGCTGGTGGCGGGTGACCTCGACGGATCGCACGACCTATCGCTCGACCGACACCGTCCACGCCTGGGGCCTCCTCCGCTCACGCCTCGACGGGTCGGTGCCGGCCGGGCTGGAGCTGACGCTGCGGTCACCCGAGGGATCCTCCGAGGCAGGCCCGTGGCTGGCCCGGATCCCGATCACACCGACCGCGCGCGGCACCTGGGCGGCCGACGTCCCGATCGCGGACCTGCCCCTCGGCGGCTACGTCGTCGAGCTCCATGCGGCGGGCGTCGTCGCCTCGTCCACGTGGCTGGCCGTGGCGGAGATCCGCAAGCCGGCCTACCAGATCGAGGTCGTCACCGACCGTGGCGCCACCGTCGCCGGCGAGCCGGTCTCGATCACCGGGCGGGCGACCTTCTTCGACGGCACACCGATGGTCGGTCTCGACCTGACGGTCGACGCCTTCGCCGGGACTCGGACGGTCACGACCGACGCGGACGGACGCCTCGCCGTCACCCTCGACGCCAGGGCGGGCGACTACGGTCCCGACTACCACTACATCAGCGTCACGCCGGTCAATCCCGAGGAAGGCGAGATCTCGGGCTCGACCGCCGTCTTCGTCTACCCGTCGTCGTCATGGATCGAGGCCTCGGGCACGGTCACGGGCGGGCAGGTCGAGATCGCCGGGACCCTCAGCCAGGTCGACCTCGAGCGGGTCGCCCGCGAGCTCGCGGCGAACGGCTGGCCCGAGGACCCGGCCGGGGCACCGGTCTCCGGCGCCACGGTGACGGTCCGGGTCGTGGAGCTCGTCAGCGTCACGCGGCAGGTTGGCACGACCTACGACTACCTCGAGAAGAAGGTCATCCCGCTCCTCGAGTACTCGACCCGGGAGGTGGCGGTCGGGACGTACACGACGACCTCGGGCGCGGGGGGCTCGATCGCCTTGTCGGTGCCGGCACCGACAGCGGACGGCACGTACTCCGCGACGCTCACGGCGCGCGACGCGGCCGGACGGACGGCCAGGACCAACATCCAGGCCTCCCCGCCCGGCGACCCGGGGGACGTCAGCGGGCCGGTCCGCCCATATCTCGAGAAGCCCAACACGTGCGGCGGCTATCGCGAAGAGCAGGCGGTCGGCGAGACGATCGAGCTCACCGTCCACGACGGGGACGGCTCCGTCTCGACGGGCGGGCGGTACCTGTTCGTCGTCGCCGGCGGGGGCATCCGGGATGCCGCCGTCCAGGAGGCGTCGACGCTGACAAGGACGTACGCGGAGGCCGACCTGCCGAGCCTCGACATCGTGGCCATCCGGTTCCAGGACGGCGTCTACGTGGAGACCAATCGCGTCTTCATCCGGACCCGCCCCGAGGAACGGACCCTGGGCGTCGAGATCACGGCCGACCGCTCGCGCTACGCACCGGGTGGCCGGGCCGGCCTGAGCATCCGGACAACCGACGCCGCGGGGAACCCGGTCGCGGCCGATGTCGTCGTCCGGGCCGTCGACGAGAAGCTCTTCGCCATCGGTGGGGCCTTCGACGTCGATGTCCTCAGCGAGCTCCTCTCACCGCTCGGTGACGGGCTCCTCCAGTCGTACGTCTCGCATCCGCTCCCGATGCCCCTCGGAGGCGACGGCTGTGGCGACACGACCGGCGGCGGTCGCGACGACTTCCGCGATTCCGCCCTCTTCACGCTCTTGTCGACCGGTGGGGACGGCCGCGGCAGCGTCGCCTTCGACCTGCCCGACGACCTCACGAGCTGGCACGTGAGCGCGACCGCCATCGCGAGCGATCTCCAGGCGGGCAGCGGCTCGCTCCTCGTCCCGGTCGGCCTGCCCTTCTTCGCCGACGCGATCCTCGCCTCGGATTACCTCGCCGGCGAGCGACCGATCCTCCGGGTCCGGAGCTTCGGCGACGATCTCGCGGCGAGCGACCGGGTGCGCTTCACGATCAGCGCGCCCGACCTCCTCCTGCCGCCCACGTCCGTCGACGCCGCCGCCTTCGCCACCGCGACCCTGGAGCTGCCCGAGCTGCCGCTCGGGGTCCATGACGTGACGGTTTCGGCGGCCGTGATCGGCGACGCGAGCCGGACGGACCGCATGACCCGCCGCATCGTCGTCCGCTCCAGCCGCCTCTCTGTCGCCACGACCGAGGTCACGACGCCGGCCGGCGCGGGCGACGTCGGCGGCACCGGCCTGACGACCTACGTCGTCACGGATGCCGGCCGGGGCAGCCTCGTGCCGCTCCTGACGGACCTGGCCCACGGCAGCGGCGCGCGGTCGGACCGTCTCCTCGCGGCGACGCTGGCACGGGAGCTCCTCGTCGGCTCCTTCGGCTTCGACGCGGCGGCCCTCCCGCCGATCGATCTCGACCTGGCACGCTACCAGCGGGCGGGCATCGCCCTCCTGCCCTACTCGTCCACGGACCTGCCGCTGACCGCCCTCATGGCGATCGTGGCGCCCGAGCGCCTCGATCGGGACATGGCCCGCTTCGGCCTGACCGATTGGCTGCACGACGGGACCGCGACCCGCGAGCGCGAGATCATCGCCACGGCCGGCCTGGCCGGCCTGGGCGACGACGTCCTGGACGAGCTCCGGGCGGTCGACATCGAATCGGTCACCACCCGGGAGGCGCTCTGGACGGCCCTCGGCCTGATCGCGTCGGGTGACGAGGACGGCGCCCGGGTCATCGAGCGGGCCCTCCTCGACGAGCACGGCCAGGCGCTCGGCCCGTGGGTCCGGCTCGACGTCGGCGAGACCCTGGCCGACACGCTCGATGCCGCCTCGCTGTTGGCGCTCGTGGCGGCCGGCGTCGGCGACCCCGTCGCCGCGAGCCTCGATCGTTACGTCCGCGAGGTGCGGACGTCAGAGGGCCTCTACGCCCTGTCCGGGATCGGCGTCATCCGCTGGACGCTGGACCGCCTGCCACGGGCCGCGGCCACATTCGCCTGGACGGTCGACGGCGAACGACACGAGGAGGCCCTCGCGCCGGGTGCGAGCTGGTCGGTGGCGCTCACCGAGCGCCAGCGGGCGGGCCTGCAGCTCGAGACAATCGAGGGCGCCATCGCGGTGGTGGCCTCGTGGACGCGGGTCCCGAGCCCCGCGGACCTCCCCTCGGGCGAACTCGTCACGATCGAACGGACCGTCACCCCGGCCGGCGGCGCGTCGACGACCGGCCTCGTGAAGGTCCGGCTGCACGTGGTCTTCGCCCCGACGGTACCGAGCGGCTGCTGGGACGTCAGCGATCGCACGCCATCGGGCCTGGCGCCCCTCGCGAGCGTCCACGGCTGGCCCGGCGGGGAGGACAGCCGCCTCGTGATCTGGCCCTACGAGGTGTCCGGCCAGCGCGTCGGCTGGTGCCTCGACCCGTCCGCCAGGCGCGACGTGGTGCTCGGGTACTCCGCCCGGCTCGTGTCGGCCGGGACGTTCACCTGGGAACCCGCGGTCGTCCAGTCGGTCAGCGCACCGGAGATCGGGGCCACGACGCCCGTCACGACCTACACGATCCGGTAGCGCCGCCGATCCGGAGGCGCCCCGTCCTCAGCCGCCGCCGAAGCGCGCGGGATCGAACGCGGCCTCGATGGCCGCAGCCCGGCCCAGCACGAGGTCGGCGACCTGCCGCGCCGACGCCGGTCCGGTCGTGATGCCCCACGGCCCGTGGCCCGAGCAGAGGAACAGCCCCTCGACCCACGGCACGCGCCCGACGAGCGGCCGGCCGTCGGCGGCGAGAGGCCGGGCGCAGGCCCGGGTCTCCCGGATCGGGGCGTCGGCCACCGCCGGCACGAAAGTCGCTGCCCGGGCGAGGATCCGCTCCGCCCAGGCGGGTGGGTCGGGCTCCTCGTCGAGGAAGGTCGAGCCGACGGCGGTCGCGCCGCCCGCCGTCACGAGGCTGGTCCCGGGCGTGGACGCGGGGTCCTCTGGCGCCGCGCCCGCGGCGGCCGCGACCTCGCCGGTCCCGAGGGCGACGTCCATCGCCGCCTCCTCGATGACGTGCCCCGGCGGGCTGGCCAGGAGCGTCTCGACGACGACGCCCCAGAGCGGGCGGATCGGCCGCCAGCGCCCGGACGGGTCGACGAGCTCGGCCGTCCACGGGCCGGCGGCGACGACGACCGCGTCGGCGGGATCGTGCCGGCCGTCGACGTCCACGCCGGTCACCCGGCCGCCGACGACCGACGGCCGGGCGCTCCGGCCGAGCCGGATCGCGACCCCGAGGCGCTCGGCCCGGTTCGCCCAGGCGTAGGTGGGCGCGGCCGGCACGACCGGATAGGCCACCGGAACGCGGACGGCCACGACGCCCTCCGCGATCGAGGGTTCCAGCCGGTGGAGCTCGGCCGCCCCGAGGACCTCGATCGCCAGCTCCGGCACGGTCGCCCGAAGGTGGCCGGCCAGGGCCTCGACGACGGCCGCGGCGTGGGCCACGAGGAGCAGGCCGGCCGATGACGCCGGCAGGGCGAAGCCCCCGTCCGGCGCGATCTCGGCGAGCCGGCGATAGGCCGCCACGGTCTCGTGATAGAGCGGCACGAGCGCCGGGTCGAAGGGGTGCTGCACGACCCCCGAGTTGCGGCCGGACGCGCCGGCCGCGATCGCCTCCCGCTCGTAGAGCGTGACGCGGACGCCGCCCTCGGCGAGGTAGGCCGCCGTTGCCAGCCCGACGATGCCGCCGCCGATGACGGCGACGGCCGGCCCGTTCGATGGCCCGCTCACCGGGTGGCCGCGATCCTCGGCTCGCCCCGCGCGCCGCCCGCGGCGTCTCCCCCACCCTCGGCGGCGAGCCGCCCGAGGACGTCGACCACCCGGTCGACCTCGGCGGACGTGTTGTAGTGGGTCAGCCCGAGCCGCACGAGCCCGCCCGAGCCCTCGAGGCCGAGGCGCTCGACCAGCCCGAGGGCGTAGAAGTTCCCGTCCCAGACGGCGATGCCCTCGTCTCCGAGCCGTCGCGCGACGTCGGGGGCGGAGCGGCCCGCCATCGTGAACGTGGCCGTGGGCGTGCGCCCCTGGAACGCGGTCGGGTCGGTGATCCCGTAAAGCTCCAGGCCGGAAATCGCGGCGAGACCATCGTGGAGGCGCCGGTAGAGTGCCATCTCGACCTCGCGGATGGCCGTCATCGCGACGACGAGCCGCTCTCGACGGGTCGCGCCGGCCGGCGCCCCGGCCATCCGTCCCACGTCCTCGAGGTAGCCGATGGCGGCGAGCGCCCCGGCCTGCGCCTCGAAGTTGCCGGTGCCCGTCTCGAAACGGTGATCGGCCGGGCGGACCTTGTAGGCCCGCAGCGCGGCGAGGATCGAGCGCCGGCCGTAGACGGCCCCGAGGTGCGGCCCGAAGAACTTGTAGACGGAGCAGGCGACGAAGTCGGCGTCGACGGCGCGGGCATCGATCGACACGTGCGGCGCCGCATGCACGGCGTCGACGTAGACGAGGGCCCCGACCCGGTGGGCGGCCGCCGTGATCCGGGCGATCGGGTTGATGGTCCCGACCGCATTGGAGGCCCAACCGACGGCCACGAGCCGGGTCCGCGGCGAGAGGAGCTCCTCGAGCCCGGCGAGATCGAGCGTGCAGTCGCCGAGGTCCGGCTCCCACCAGCGGACGACGAGTCCGCGGTCGGCCGCGATCGCCAGCCACGGATCCACGTTCGCGGCGTGGTCCAGGCCGGTCAGGACGATCTCGTCACCGGGCTCCAGGCCGGCCCCGATCGAGCGGCTGAGGTGGAAGGTCAGCGTCGTCATGTTCGCGCCGACGACGATCTCGTCCGCCTCGACCCCGAGCAGGTCGGCCAGGGCGGTGTGGGCGTCCTCGACGATCGCGTCGGATCGGCGCGACGTCTCGAAGGCGCCGCCGTGGTTCGCGTTCGAGGTCCGGTAGTAGTCGGCGACGGCGTCGATGACGGCATCGGGGACCTGCGTCCCGCCGGGCCCGTCGAAGTAGACGAGGGGCCGGTCCCCGTGGGGAACCGCGAGGGCCGGGAACTTGAGGCGAAGGGCGTCGATGTCGAGGGCTGTCATGGCGGCGATGCTACGCCGCGGGACCGGGCCACGCGACGCACCTGAGACCCGGAGAGCGCCCCCGAGGCACCCGCCCTCATGCCCCTTCGTTGCCGCGTCAACCACGGCTCGGGTAGGATGGATGGGTGACCGAGGCCTCCGAGCTCTCCCGCCCGACGCGTCGCGATGCCCAGCTGGCGCCATGGCGCGCCTTCCTGCGCGCCCACGCCCGCGTCGAGCGACGGCTCGACGACGATCTCCGCTCCCGTCACGGACTCTCGCTCCAGGAGTACGAGACCCTGCTCCACCTCGCCGAGTCGCCCGAGCGGCGCCTCCGGATGGGCCGCCTCGCCGATTCGCTCCTCCTCTCCAAGAGCGGCGTGACCCGGCTCGTCGACCGTCTCGTGGACGACGGCCTCGTGGAGCGGACGAGCTGCACGAGCGACGCCCGCGGCGCCGAGGCGACGCTCACGGCGCTCGGCCTGTCCCGCCTCCGCGCCGCCGCCCCGACCCACCTCGACGGCATCCGCGAGTACTTCGTCTCGGTGATCGATGCGGCCGACCTCGCCGTCGTCGAGCGGGCGATGGACGCCGTCTCCGAAGGGCTGTGCCACGGTGCGGCCCACTGCGACCCGGCCCTCCACGAGGAGGCGGATCTCCATGCCGGGCACGGCCACCGCGACCCGGCGGCCGCACCGCGGGACGGGGCCGGCCAGCGGCAGCCGGCCGGGACCACCTCTCCAGGCCACTGACCGCGGCGCGACGGCCGGCGACGTGGCCAGCGGTCGCCTCCTCGTCGGCACCTCCGGGTTCGCCTACCCCGGCTGGGCGCCCCGGTTCTATCCGAGCGGCGTCAAGGGTGACGCGCTCCTCCCCTATTACGCCGGCCGGCTCCCCGCGGTCGAGCTGAACAACACCTTCTACGCGCGCCCGACCGCGGCGAAGATCGCGGCCTGGGTCGCCGCGACTCCACCCGAGTTCCGTTTCGTCGTCAAGGCGCAGCGAGGAGCCGCCATGCGCGCCCTCGTGGCAACGCCCGAGGAGAGCGTCCGCTGGCTGACCGAGGGCCTGGGCGGCTTCGGCGAGCGGCTCGGCGCCGTCCTGCTCCGCGTGCCCCACAACATCCACCGCAAGCCGGAGGCCGGCTCGGACGACGCCCTTCGGCGGATGCTCGCCGCGTGGCCGGCGGCGATCCCCCTAGTCGCTGAGTTCCAGCACGCCTCGTGGCACGTCGACGAGACGTTCGCGGCGCTCCGCGACGCCGGGGCGACGCTCTGCGCGACCGACCTCCCCGAGGGCGCCGAGGCGCCTGCGATCCGGGTCACCGGTCCCCGCATCTACCTCCGCCTTCGCCGCCACGACTACGAGCCCGACGACGT
>Ga0214472_10006015_pt1 | contig 12725 bp, 15 predicted proteins | sample RVTome_6_FD_207662 | JGI IMG/M metagenome (GOLD analysis project Ga0214472, IMG submission 207662) | Soil microbial communities from uranium-contaminated site in the Upper Colorado River Basin, Wyoming, United States - RVT140D175 | ecosystem: Environmental > Terrestrial > Soil > Contaminated >... | reverse complement strand
GTATTACCGGGATGACAGTATCGGAAGTTAAAGGATACGGAAGGCAGAAAGGACACAAAGAGATGTATCGTGGTGCCGAATATAATGTCGACTTTAATCCCAAGATCAAAATTGAACTGGTGCTGGCGGCTGAGCTGGTCGATAAAGTTGTCGATGCCATCCGGGCAGCAGCCAACACTGAAAAAATAGGTGACGGCAAGATTTTTGTCCTGCCGGTCGAGGATGTTCTGAGGGTTAGAACGGGAGAAAGAGGAAAAGACGCAATCTAACCGTACCCTGTTACCTGCTATGGCAGGACCCGAGGGAAGTGTGTCTTGTGAAAAACCCTCCTTCTGCAATGAAATTGCGGGAGGAGGGTTTTTTTGTGGAAAACAATGCTTGCTAATGATAATTATTCTTGACATTTTTCGCTCTTTTTGGCTATATGGGCACATCGCACCTGTGAACTGTTATCGACTGTGTTTTCCTTTCCTTTTCTTGGTGTGTGTTTATTTTGGTTCAAAACAGCTGGTTTGAATGCGCCTGACAGGATAAATTGAGGGAATTACATGATGTCGTCTCGCCTTCTGAAAATCTATCGATTTTATCTGGATGGTTTCACCCGAATGACCGTCGGCAAAACTCTGTGGAAGATTATTTTCATAAAGTTGTTTGTTATGTTTGCCATTTTGAAGCTGTTCTTTTTTCCAGATTTTTTAAATACAAATTTTTCGACCGATCAACAAAGGGCCGATCATGTCATTCATCAACTGACCGGTACAAAATAACTAACTACGGAGGATGTTGTGATGGGTGAAATAGATCTGGGCACGGTGAACTGGGCGAGGGCGCAGTTTACCCTGACTGCGATGTATCACTGGTTTTTTGTCCCAATCACCTTGGGGCTGTCGTTTCTTCTCGCATTTTTCGAGTCGATATACGTGCGAACGGGAAAAGAGGAGTGGAAGCATCTCACCAGGTTCTGGATGACCTTGTTCGGTATCAATTTCGCCATCGGTATAGCCACCGGTATCATCATGGAATTTCAGTTTGGAACCAACTGGTCGAACTATTCCTGGATGGTTGGTGATATTTTCGGTGCACCACTGGCTATTGAAGGGATTTTTGCTTTTTTTATCGAAGCAACCTTTTTTGCGGTGATGTTTTTTGGTTGGGATCGGACTTCGAAAGGTTTCCATCTCTTTTCCACCTGGATGGTGGCCATTGGTTCCAATCTTTCGGCCCTCTGGATCCTGGTTGCTAACGGCTGGATGCAATATCCGGTCGGAATGGCCTTTAATCCCGAGAGTGCCCGTTTTGAAATGCAAAATTTTTGGGAAGTGCTGTTTTCCCCTGTTGCGATTGCCAAGTTTACCCACGCAACCAGCTCAAGTTTTATACTTGGCTCCTTTTTTGTAATCGCTGTCTCTTCCTATTATCTGCTTAGGGGACGGCATGTGGATATGGCGAAAAAATCAATCATCGTCGCCTCGGTTTTTGGTTTGCTTTCGTCTGTGTTTACAGCTTATACCGGAGATGAGTCAGCGTATGCCAATAGTAATCATCAACCAATGAAACTGGCCGCATATGAAGGTCTCTATGAAGGGGCCAAAGGTGCGGAAGTCGTCGCCCTGGGGGTTTTGACCAGCGGAAAGAAGGTTGGTGACGGCCAGGATCCGTTTACCTTCAAGCTTGCTATCCCAAATGGACTGTCACTCATGGCAAAACGTGAATTGAACGCCTTTGTCCCGGGCATTAAAGATCTTGTTTATGGTAACGAAGCAGAAGGCATAATGCCGGTTGCCGAGAAGATGGCAAAAGGTAAAGAGGCTATCGCGGATCTGGCAGCCATGCAACAGGCCGGGAAGACCGGAGATGAACAGACAAAAAGCGCTGCCTTGGAGAGATTCAAGGTGAATCAGGACTATCTTGGCTTCGGTTACCTCGACACTCCTGAGGAAATTGTGCCCCCGGTTGCTACCACTTATTATTCCTTTCATGCAATGGTTTATCTGGGAACGCTTCTTCTTCTGCTCGCTCTACTCTATGTCTATTTTTCCTACAAAGACACTTTGGAAAATAAAAAATGGTTGTTAGTGCTGGGTGTCAGCTCTTTTTTTCTGGCGGTAATCGCCTCGGAACTAGGCTGGGTCGTTGCTGAAGTCGGTCGGCAGCCCTGGGCTATTCAGAATTTGCTGCCTGTAAAAATGGCAACAACCAAAATTGCAGCCGGCCATGTGCAGGCATCATTTGCTATCTTCTTTGTATTATTTGCCATACTGCTCATTGCAGAAATTAAAATTATGCTCAAGCAGATCAAAATAGGACCGGAGGGCGTATAACATGATTGGAAAATTAGATATTGTGATCCTGCAGCAGATCTGGTGGATCCTCTGTTCAGTCGTCGGAGCCCTTTTTCTCTTTCTTACCTTTGTTCAGGGCGGGCAAACCCTGCTTTGGCAGGTGGCAAAACAGGACAGGGAGAAATCGCTCATAATCAACTCTCTCGGCAGGAAGTGGGAACTGACCTTCACCACCCTGGTTCTTTTTGGCGGTGCGCTTTTTGCCGCTTTTCCAAAGTTTTACGCCACGAGTTTTGGTGGGGCCTACTGGGTGTGGATGCTGATTCTTTTCACCTTTATCGTTCAGGCGGTGAGCTATGAGTTTCGGACGAAACCCAATAATCTGCTTGGTGCCAAGACCTATGAACTGTTTCTCTTTATCAATGGTTTTGTCGGCATTCTCCTGATCGGGGCTGCCGTTGGAACGTTTTTTACGGGTTCCAATTTTACGTTAAATGATTCTAACCAGGTGACCTGGACCAACCCTCTCAGAGGGGTTGAGGCTGCCTTTTCTCTCTTTAACCTCTCCCTCGGACTGTTTTTGGTCTTTAACGCCAGGGTACTGGGATCAATGTATCTGGTGAATAATATCAATTTCAAAGAGGTTCCTGAGTTTGAAGCGCGGGTGAGGAAGTCTTGTCTGACCAATTTTCTTTGCTCGCTGCCTTTTTTGCTTTATGTGGTCGTGAGTCTGCTGCTGATGGATGGTTTTTCCACCGATACCAACGGCGTGGTCAGCATGGTGGCAAATAAATACCTGAACAATTTTCTGGCAATGCCATTGGTGCTTGGCCTCCTTCTGGTCGGGCTCTTCCTGGTTATTCTCGGGGTTACCAGGACCAGTCTTGCGAGGTCTACCGCCGGCATCTGGTTTGGTGGCCTGGGGACTGTGCTGGTTGGGCTTGCGGTATTTTTTACCGCAGGTTTTAACGGGACTCCGTTTTATCCCTCCAAGGTCGATCTGCAATCGAGTCTGACCATTTATAACGCATCTTCAAGCCATTATACTTTGACGGCAATGTGTTACGTTGCTTTGTTTATTCCTGCCGTACTGGCGTATATCGCCTATGTGTGGCGGCAGATGGATTCGAAGAAGATCGGTATGGCGGATATCAGTGATAAAAAAGCCTATTAAGAAGAAACAGAGGAGTAAAATATGACTGCAGTATTATTGATTGGTTGGGTGGCCTTGATTGTCGTATCTTATAAGGTGGCAGTCGCTGTGCTCAGCAAAACGAATAATTTATAGCGCGTAATTCTTAATTTGTCTTTATTCTGCCAATCCGGCTGGAGGAATGCAACCTCCAGCCGGATTGGCAATTTGCAACGCCGTTCCATTCAATGGTTCCGGTTGTCTGTAAAAAATGGTTGATATGGCCGAAATGCTCACTTTGTTTGTCAATGTTTTTCTCAAGATCTTCATGATTTTCACACCGTTCTTTGTCATGTCGGCCTTTCTATCACTCACCAAAGATGAATCACAGGCCGAGAGGCACAGAATCGCCGTAAAGGTGACACTGGCGGTAGCTCTGACCTGTTTTGCCCTGTTTCTATTCGGTACTTATATTTTTGCACTTTTCGGCATCACCCTCGACGCATTTCGTATCGGTGCAGGAGCAGTACTGTTTCTCTCGGCAGTATCAATGATCCAGGGCAAGGCGACGATCTCTCCTCAGGATTCCAAGGAGGATGTCGCCGTTGTTCCCCTGGCAATTCCGATTACCGTTGGCCCAGGCACCATTGGCGCCCTGCTGGTTATGGGCGCCGGTCTCCAGTCTTTTCCCGAGAAAGTTATCGCTAGCCTGGCCCTGCTCTGCGCCGTTCTCTCGGTTGGCGGTTTGCTCCTTGTCGCCGGCCGCTTTGAGCGCTTTCTAGGCCAACAGGGGTTGATAATACTCACCAAGCTGACAGGCCTCTTTGTTTCCGCTATAGCTGCGCAGATTTTCTTTACCGGGCTCAAGAACTTCTTAAGCTAAAGCGGAAGGTGCCTTTCGCTCCGCGCCAATGGTTTTAAATTCACTTCTCACCAATAATGATTATCATCTCCATTGGGTATCTTATTTTGCTGGAGTAATGTGATAGATCTGCCCCAAGTTTTTCACTTTATCCGCATTTATATACATGAGAGAGAAACTATGAATATTTCGAGTGATACCAAAATATATGATCTGCTGGCGGCTTATCCATTTCTGGAAAATTTCCTGGTAGGCCGTAATTCCCGCTACAAAAACCTCAAAAATCCGCTGATGCGCCAGACTATTGGCCGGGTCGCATCCCTCAGGCAGGTCGCCGGTATCGGTGGTGAGCAGGTGGCCGAACTGATAGAGGACCTCCGGGGAGAAATCGAGCGCCAGGGCCGGGCAGGGTTCTCGTCCTTCGCGGGAAAGAAATACATCGATCCCATCAAACAGAACCGGTTGAAGGAGATTATTCAGGGCCTCCATCGTGGTGACGATCTTGACAAGCTGAAGGAGCAGTTCGCAGCCCTGTCCCAGGGCGTCACCGCGACAGAAATAGCCGATTTGGAGCAAAGTTTGATGGACGAAGGCATGCCGGAAAAGGAAGTGCGTCGTCTCTGCGATCTCCATGTCGCCGTTTTCGAGGACTCTCTGGGAGCAACGCCTGTTCCCGATATGCCGCCGGGACATCCGGTGCATACCTTTATGCTGGAAAACCGAGAGACCGAGAAGATTATCGCCCATCTCGTCTCGCTGATGCGGGCATGTGGCGAACCGCCGCAGCTCACCCGGCTTGAGGCCGAGAGTGATCCTTTCTTTCGACTGTTGAGTGAGCTGGAAAAAGTGAACATCCACTATACCAGAAAAGAAAACCAGCTTTTCCCGCTGCTGGAAAAACATGGGGTGACCGCACCGTCCAAGGTGATGTGGTCCATCCATGACGATATACGCGGGCTTGTCAAAAAAGCGAAGAAGCAGCTTGCCGAACGGAAACATCCGGAGATGGTCGTAACCTTGAAGGATGTGCTGCAGCAGATCGGTTTGATGATCTACAAGGAGGAACATATCCTTTTCCCGATGTCTCTCGATGTTCTAAACGACGAAGACTGGCATATGGTTCGGCATGGCGAGGAGGCTATCGGCTACGCCTGGATTGAGCCGCCGCCGGAAATGGTTGCCGGCTGGGAGAGGGCGGCGGCTCCAGTCGCTAAAGGCCAGCTTGAGCTGGAGACCGGCAGGATGAGCCTGGAGATGGTCAATCTGATGCTGACCAATCTGCCGATTGATATCTCCCTGGTTGACGAGCACGATAACGTTCTCTATTATTCGGATTGTCCCGACCGCACCTTCCCGCGCAGCCCTGCGGTAATTGGCCGCTCGGTGCAGAACTGCCATCCGGCGGCTTCGGTGGAAAGCGTCAATAAGATCCTCGATTCTTTCAGGGCCGGCGAGAAACGCACAGCGGAATTCTGGATCACGCTCGGCGACAAATTTATCCATATCCGCTATTTTGCCCTGTTCGACCGGCAGAACCTATACCGGGGATGCCTGGAAGTGACCCAGGATGTTAGCGGCATTCGCGCGCTGGAGGGGGAGAGACGTTTGCTCGACTGGCAGTAGGAAAAGCGTAATAAACGTGCAGTTACTGCCGGAGTTACTGCAAAAGAAAGGGATTGACGATTCCCCACCAGATGAGTTGCAAGGAAAAAAGGGCGTAGAGGCCGGCCATGACATCGTCCATCATTATGCCGATTCCGCCATGAATTCGCTGGTCGAACCAGGAAACGGGAAAGGGTTTGAAAATATCAAAGATACGGAACAGGATAAAGCCGAAAACCCAGGCTGCCGGATGTGGCGGGGCGACGGCAAGGGTAATGAACATGCCGAGGATTTCATCGATAACGATACATCCCGCATCCGGACTGTCGAGGATTTTTTCGGCTGAGCCGGAGACAAAAAAACCGACAATGAACAGGGCCACAAGGAGCAGCAGGTAGGCCGGTAAGGGCAAATCCTTGATCAATAACCAGGGCAGGAAGGCGGCCAGCGATCCCCAGGTGCCCGGTGCTTTGCCGATTTTCCCAACATACAGACCGGTGGCAAGCGCCATTATCAATTGATTCATTATGAAATCACCCTGTAGCTACGTACTTCGTGGTAGACGTCCTGCAGCGGTACTTTAAATCGGCAGGCAATTTTGCGGCACTCTTCATATTCCGGGTAGATGACCGTGCCCGTCGGGGTGCAGACCTTTTTTGCCATAATCTCGCCCCATTTGGTCATCACCGCGATCTTCTCGCGCTGCAGCGTCCTGCGAGACTCCGCTCTGAAACGTAAACCGATGGCGGTAGTTTCCGAGAGAATTATATCTTTCAGTAAGTGGGCATAGGCGAGTGGACTTATAACCTGCAGGGTGAAACCAGGCCTGCCCTTTTTCATCTGAATCGGGGCAAGGGTCACGTCCAGTGCTCCCTGTCCAAACAGCAGGTCGCAGAGGTAGGGAAAACCTTCCGGACTCCAGTCGTCAAGATTCGTTTCAATGACCTCCACACTCTGCTCTTCGGTGAGGTTTATGGCCTTGCCGATGATGATCCGCAACAGATTCGGCTGGCCGTTGGTCAAGGTGCGGCTGCCGGCACCATAACCGGTTGCCGTAATAACCATCGGCGGCAGAGGGCCGAAACCTTCGGCGATGGTCGCAACCAGAGCCGCTCCGGTCGGGGTGATGAGCTCCTGCTGCAGCTCGACACCATAGGTGGGAATTCCCAGTAACAGTTCGCATACCGCAGGAGCAGGCAGCGGCAGCAGACCGTGGGCGCATTTGACAAAGCCATGGCTCGTCGGCAAAAAAGAGCAGAAAAGCCGGGTAATACCAAGGTGATGCAGGCCGATGACGGTACCGACGACATCAACAATGGTGTCCAGGGCGCCAACTTCATGAAAATGTACCCTGTCCACGGGGATGGCATGGACCTTGGCCTCGGCTCGGGCCAGCGCCCGGAAGACGTCACTTGCCCGATTTTTTATCGAACGGTCGAGTTCACTCTTTTCCAGGATCTGCAAAATGGCGGGCAGAGTCCGAAGCTCCTGCCTGCGATCACTGCTGATGGTAACTTTTATCCCACTGATGGCATTGTCACTTTTTTCCTCAACCTGGAATTCCAGTCCGTCGAGGTTGAGTTTGGCAAGCTCTTCAGTCAGAAGCTGACGGTCAAAGCCGGCATGCAGGAGGGCGCCGAGCAGCATATCACCGCTGACTCCGGAAAAGCAGTCCAGGTATGCTATTCTGGCGGAAGAGGGTATGGTCACGTGAGCCTTCGGTGCATTATTTACTGGATGAGAAGAGTGCCTGCGGCAATCGGATGCCCACAGAGAAAGGATTCCACTGTCATACGTTTTTTCCCTTCCGGCTGAATTTCTTTTATCAGGAGGCTATTGTTGCCACAGGCCACAAACAGTCCACGTTTGTCGGCCTGCAGTACCGTTCCCGGCTCTGCATCGCTTTCTTTGTGGAAAACTTCCGGTTTGAAAAGCCGTAATCGCATAGAGTCAAAAAAGCAAAAGGCTGTGGGCCAGGGATCAAGACCCCGGATGAGGCATTCGATCTCTCTCGCGTCTTTATGCCAATCGATCAACCCGTCATCTTTTTTCAGCATCGGCGCAACTGTTGCTTGGTCATGGTTTTGGGGAATGGGGATAATGGTTCCTTCCTGCAAGCCCTTAATCGCCTTTAAAAGTGTGGTGCTCCCGAGAACAGCAAGCCTGTCGAAGAGACTGCCGGCGGTTTCGTCCGGTTCAGTTGTTATTGTCGCCCTAAGCAGTATGTCGCCGGTATCCATACCCTCATCCATCTGGATAATGGTAACACCCGTTTCCTTTTCACAGTTGATTACCGACCACTGGATCGGCGCGGCCCCGCGATATTTGGGAAGAAGTGAACCGTGAACATTGATACAACCTAAAGGGGCGAGATCCAGGAGCGATTTCGGCAAAATCCTGCCGTAAGCGGCCACAACTATCAGATCCGGTTTATAGGTGAGCAAGCCGTTGCGGAATTCTTCCGTCTTGATTTTTGTCGGTTGGAGCACCGGAATACCGGCGGTTTCGGCGAGGACTTTAGCTGGGGGAGGAGTGAGTTTTTTCCCTCTGCCTTTGGCTCGGTCGGGTTGAGTAACAACCGCAACAACTTCATCAGGACCATCAATTAGCGCCTTAAGAGTCGCAGCAGCAAAATCAGGAGTTCCCATGAAAATAATGCGTAGCGGTTGTGTCGGCATCTTCGCTCCTAAGCTTTTTCCAGCCACTTCTTGACTTTCTTTTTGTAGAGCGTCCTCTTCAAGGGGCTGAGGTGATCAATGAAAAGAATACCATTTAAATGGTCAATCTCGTGCTGCAGGACGACGGCAAAACGATCCTTGGTCGAGATTTCGTGAGCCTGACCCTGCAGATCCTGGTAGGACACGGTAACACTCTGATACCTAGTCACATTGGCAGTGAGATCAGGAACACTCAAGCAGCCTTCCTCATCAACCTGGATGCCTTCATGGGCGATAATTTCCGGATTAACCATCGGAAGATACTGCCTCTCACCTTCTATATTTGTAGTTGTATCAACCACAATCAGTTTGATCGACTTACCGATTTGTGGGGCGGCAAGACCTATCCCGGGGGCATCGTACATGGTTTCCGCCATGTCCTCGGCCAGCGTGGCAAGATCACTGTCAAAAGTGGTAATTTTTTCTGTTTGCTTGCGTAGAACCGCATCGGGATATTGGAAGATTTTTTGAATGCTCATTGTAATGTGTATCTCTTGAAAACTGTTCAGTCTTTGTTGCCTTTTTCAGACTCCGGCGCAATGTACCATAGCCGCCGTATTTATGCCACGGTTAGAAAGATAAGCATAATTGTTCAAATGTTAACAAGCTTTCAGTGGTAAAAATTATTCGAAAGACCACAGTAGTGATCATGAGAAAAAGTCAAGGAAGCACAGATAATGCCTGCCTTAAAAATGGTGTTATGTGGAGAGGGACTTTTCACGGAAATGGCTTGACATATTCAGTAAAGTGTTGTGTCATAACGTAAATTCAAAATAGCAATTTTGAGCCGATTGAAGTACTTAAAAACGTTTGGTAATTTCCTTTAAGGTTATATATTATGTACATTCTTTTTCCGGTAATTGGCTATCTGGTGGGCGCAATCCCTTTTGGACTGATCATCAGCAAAATGGTCGGCGTTGACGTTCGTACCCAGGGAAGCCGAAACATCGGAGCTACCAACGTCAACAGGGTACTCGGTAAAAAACTTGGGTTTATTACCCTGGTCTGTGATTGTCTCAAAGGTCTGCTGCCTATGTATTTCGCGGCGCTCATTTTGTCTGAATCGGAGACCAAAGAGCTGATAGTGGCACTTACCGGCGTGATGGCTGTATTTGGTCATATGTTTTCCATCTACCTGGGATTTCGCGGAGGTAAGGGAGTGGCGACCGGCATGGGGGTATTGTTATATCTCTCTTTTCCGGCAATAGCTATTAGCCTGGCAGTCTTTGTGGCAACAGTTGCTCTCACAGGCTTTGTCTCCGCCGGGTCGCTTCTCGCGTCCGGCCTTATTCCCCTCTGGCTGTATCTCCTCGGCGCCTCGAAGACCACCATCGGTACGGCAGCCGTGGTGGCTGTCTTAATCTGGCTCAAGCATCATGAAAATATCAACAGGTTGATACACGGTCAGGAAAAAAGCTGGAAAAAGAACAAAGAAGGGTAGGTTGCCTGATTTTACCGGAGTGGGCCGGAGTGACAGCACCCGATATGGCAGCCTTTTTATGAAGCCAGAAAAACAAGAATTCCACTACCGTGCCTCCCATCCACCTTGACCCAGGCAAACAACGATTCCAAGGTGATTTCCTCCCAGGGTAAATTTTGTTTACGCCATTGATCTTCAAAGTCGGGAAGATGGACATGCAGCGCTGTTTTCAAGGTTTGTTCGTTTGGAGATTCCGGCTGGATGTACATATATGATAAAAAATCAGCAAGTTGAATGACCAGCGGGTAGCCCTGTAAATGTGGGGAACTGTTGGGGGTATGATGGTAGTGCAATGCGGCGATGAGGTTATCCGGGAACTGCCAGTGCCGAAGAAGCCGGCCACCGACTATATCGTGGGTGATGCCAAAGGCTTGTTGCTCTTCTTGAAGTTTTGCGGTGGTACTGAAACCGGTGAGCCACTTGAAGATATCGTATTTCTGGCCAAACGCCAAAAGCATGGCGAGTTTGCCGATATCATGCAACAGCCCGCCAATAAAAAACTGGCCGGAAGGTTGGTTAATATGTTCGCCGATAATTCTTGCCGCCAACCCGCAGGTAAAAGCGTGATCCCAGAAGGCGCCGATCTCTTTTTCATGAGTCTTGGGAATCGTTTTGAAAGCTGTCACTGCTGCTTTCGCCAGAACAATATTGCGAATCTCATTAAAACCAAGCACAGTGACAGCGGTTTCCAGCGAGCTGACTTGTTTTGGACGGCCGTACAGTACGGAGTTGGCAAGCTTTAAAATTGCCACACACATAGTTTGGTCCGGTAAAATGGCTTTGAGCAGATCATTTGCCGAACTTTCAGGGTTGTTCGTGACTTCCAACACTCTGGATACGGTGATCGGCAGAGGAGGCATTGAGTCGATCTGTTTTTCAATTGAGACGGGTTTTGAATCGTTCATTGATATAGTACGCGATGTTGAAAACTACCTGTGGACAGGCGGGGGAGTCTTCGTGATGTGAGCCTAGTCCCGGTAAACAGGAAGAAAGCCGGGTAAGGGCGGGTTCTAAACCCGCCCTGCAGCACCTTTCAGACGTCAGTAAAAAGTAGTCTATAGATAATACAATTTTTGAAGAATTATTTCATGATAATAGTCAAAATTAAACTGGCTGCGACTAGGAGCTTGTCCGAGAATAGACATTTTTTCTCAGATCAAGGCATTTCAGAAAAATAAGCACAGCCATATAGATTATATTACGAGCATTATTTTTCTTAAATAACAATGAGCCGGGGAAAAATGGCATTCTCGGACAGGCTCCTGGATGATTTTTCCCGCAGTCCAACGGGGATTGCATGAGCTGTAACCATCCTGAAACACCACCTGAACAGTTCGGCGAGGATGCTTTGGCATAGAGTTGGGGCGGCTGCCGATCTTTTGGCCTAAAAGATAGATTTCGCCCTGGTCGGCAGTTTCGATTCCCAGCGCTATCCGTCCAAGAGTGGATTTGCCTGAGCCGCTGCGCCCAACCAGGCCGATGCTTTCGCCTGTCTCGATTGCAAGTGAAACAGAGGAGAGTATCGGGGCCGGTTTGGTTCTGTTAAAGAAGGTTCCACTTCGATAGCTCTTTGAAACCTTGTGCAGTTTCAAGATAATCATGTCATTTCCCCCATGAACTGTTTTGAGTCTGTGCTGGGCAGCAGAGCACTGTTCAATGATTTTTCCATGGTGCATAACCGCCACTTCATCGGCGATTCCGGCAATAACCCCAAGGTCGTGGGTAACAAGGAGAATTCCAAGCCCTAATCTCTCCTTCAACTTTTCCAGCAGGGCCAACACCTTGGCCTGGGCTATCATGTCCAGGTCCGTGGTAGGCTCGTCGGCAATGAGAAATTGCACTTTTAGTATCTAAGCCAGACCGATCATCACCCGTTGCAGCATTCCTCCGCTCATCTGGAAAGGGTACAGATCCAGAATTGAACGAGGATAGTCAAAGCCGACTTCAGACAGGGCGGCCAGCACCTCCTTACGGGAATCCCGGTTCCAGGATCTGCCGGCCGCGATAAGCGTTTCGCGAAAATGTGACCTGATGGTGTAGATGGGGTTGAAGCAGCTCATGGGATTCTGGAGAATTACGGCAATGGACTTTCCGGGACGGCATTTGTCCGTTTTTCCTTCTGTCTCAAGCCTGATGCTTCCACGCCGGTGTAAGCCGATGGGCAGCAGGTTTAAGATCGCCAGGCAGGTAAGGGATTTGCCGCTGCCGCTTTCTCCGACCAGACCCAGCACTTTGCCGGTTCGGACAGTAAAGCAAATATCGCTTACCAGGGGGCCTTTGTCGGAGTAGATGCTGAGGTTGTCGATATGTAATAAGGAATCGGCGATCATAGGGGTAATTCCTTCTTCAGTGCCGGATCGAGAGCGTCGCGAAAGGCATCGCCAACCAGATTAAAGGCCATGACAGTAAGAAAAATCATACAACCCGGCAGGAAAATGAGTTCCGGTCTGGACCAGATATACTGCCTGGCGTCGCTTATCATCACATCCCATTCGGCCATAGGCGGGGTCACTCCCAAGCCGAGAAAGGAAAGACCGGAAACATGGAGCATCATGTGACCGATATCGAGCATAGCCGTCAAGCTAAGCGATTTATCCGTCTGACATTGGGGGTTGGTCCCCATGCGTTGCATGGGGACCTCTCCATGACT
>Ga0214472_10006014_pt1 | contig 12726 bp, 11 predicted proteins | sample RVTome_6_FD_207662 | JGI IMG/M metagenome (GOLD analysis project Ga0214472, IMG submission 207662) | Soil microbial communities from uranium-contaminated site in the Upper Colorado River Basin, Wyoming, United States - RVT140D175 | ecosystem: Environmental > Terrestrial > Soil > Contaminated >... | reverse complement strand
TTTTCCGTAAGCGTTTTTGTTTGAGATCTATAGGTAATGGTCAGAGCTACGCTCTTGTAGCCCTCGGGTATCTTAGCGCCTTGAAAGACATCGAAAATTTCACAACTTTCTATGAGCTTTTCTCGGCTGTTTCGTACTTTGGCCAGTAGTTCACCGGCCGATACATTTTCTGCAACCACCAGGGCGATATCTCTTTTTACCGACGGGTAGACCGGCAAGGAAGAAAATTGTTTACTGATAGTGTTCTGCTCACAGATTGTATCATACAGAAGATCAAAATAGTATACATCATGTTTTATGGAGAAACGACGCAGCACTTCGACTTTGATTTTTCCAAGTGATCCGATTTTCAGTGAGCCGGAGAGGATATCGAGGGAGTACCCATTTTCAGCAAAAGGCTCTCCGTCTCCTTTTTCCGGCAGAACAAAACGGACAGCTTCCTCTTCGCCGGCACAGCCGAGTTCCATTTCTCTGACGATAAATTCCACTCCGCCTTTGGCATCGAAGATGTCGACAGGTTCCGGCTTATAATAGAGCGGGGAGCTTTCCCCATGCCGGTTTCCGGAGAGCACTCCCGACAACATTGTTTTTTCTCTTGGTTGGACATTGTTCCCGATGGGCGTGAAGACCTTGCCGATCTCGAACATTTTAACGGCTGTTTTTTGGTGATTGATGTTTTTTCTGACATTTTCCAAGAGACCAGGCAGCAGCATGGTCCGCATGACGGACTGCTCTTCACTCAAGGGGTTGAGGAGCCGGACTGCCTCGAATCTCTCGTCGTCAGCTGGAATATTCATCATCTCCGCATGTTTTTCGGATATGAAACTGTAGTTGATCGCTTCGGTGTAACCAACAGAAGTAAGACGTTCAGCGATTGCCAACCGTCTGAGCCGATTACTGTCCTGCTCGGGATAGCTGAGTGTTACTTCAGGTAAGGTGGCAGGGATGTTACCGTATCCATACAGGCGCGCGACTTCTTCAACCAGATCGGCCTCTCTTTCGATATCGATCCGAAAAGAAGGGGGTATAACTGTCAGAAGCTCATTATTCTCTATGCGACAATTGATTTCGATTGATCCCAGAAGATCAGATATCTCTTTTGCCGTAAAATCCACACCGAGAAGTGCACTGGTCCTGAAGACACTGACCTTTATGACGGACCGTTCGGTTTTTCCGGGATAGCAATCAATTCCATCATCGGTTACCTGACCGCCGGCGAGTTCGCACATTAACTGCACGGCCCGGTTCAGGGCATTTATAGTGCCATCCGGATCGACGCCACGTTCAAAGCGGTAGGATGCGTCTGTTGCCATATTCAATTTTCTGGCAGTCTTACGAATGGAAACCGAGTTGAAGCAAGCGCTTTCGAGCAGGATGTTGGTGGTTGTGCCGGTAACTTCGGAATTAAGGCCACCCATAACACCGGCCACCGCAATGGGTTTTTCACCATCACAGATCATGAGCATTTCGGCATCAAGCAGGCGAGCTGCATCGTCAAGTGTGGCAAAGGTCATTTCATCGGGACGTGGCGTCCGAACAACTATCTTCCCGCCGGCAAGGGTATCAAAATCGAATGCATGCAAAGGTTGACCGTATTCGAGCATGACAAAATTCGTTACATCGACAATGTTATTGATAGGCCTGAGCCCAACGCTGAGAAGACATTTTCTCAGCCACCAGGGAGACGGTCCGATTTTGACATTTTTGATCAGGCTTCCGGCGTAGCGGGGACAGAGTTCGCTTGCCTCGATTTCCACAGAAAAATCATTGCTGGTGTTGTGGCTGGTAGCGGTCTGTACCGGCAAGGTGAGCGGTTTTCGTACTATTCCTGCAATTTCCCTGGCAATGCCGATCACCGAGGCACAGTCTGGCCGGTTTGGAGTAAGATCGACTTCAACAAAAATATCCTTTAAACCCATTGCTTCGATAAAGGACTGTCCGTGCTCGGTTCCTTCAGGGAGTTCCATGATGCCGTCATGTTCGTTACTGAGACCAAGCTCTCTTTCCGAGCAGATCATCCCGAAGGATTCGACACCACGAATTTTTGACTTGCCGATTTTAAAATCCCCTGGGAGAACAATGCCGGGCAGGGCAACAACAACCGCCAAACCTTTTCGTACATTCGGGGCTCCGCAGACAATCTGGTGGAGCTCAGCGCCGATCCGGACCTGGCAAACAGTCAGTTTGTCGGCATCGGGATGGCTCTCGGCGGAAATAACCAGTCCGGTCTTCAGGGCTGCGAGATCCTGATATAATGGGGCTATTGCATCAACTTCCAGCCCAAGCATGGTAAGATGTTCAGCAAGCTCATCCGGAGATAAACTCTGAATATCTACATAGTTCTGCAACCAGTTAAGAGTAAACTTCATGGCGATATTCTAATCTGTAAGGTACTAAAACTGTGAGAGAAAACGCTGGTCGTTTTCATAAAAAAGTCGTATGTCGTCGATACCGTATTTAAGCATGGCGATTCTTTCGATTCCGAGACCAAAAGCAAAGCCGCTGTATACTGCAGGATCATATCCGACCATCTTAAAGACCTCCGGGTCGATCATACCGGATCCGAGTATTTCCAGCCAGCCGGTTTTTTTGCAAACTCTGCAGCCGGCTCCATCGCACATTACGCAGGCAATATCAACCTCGGCGCTGGGTTCGGTGAACGGGAAAAAGGAAGGCCGAAACCGAAGGGGCAAATCCTTCTTAAACATCTTTTGGGTAAAAACGGTTAACACACCTTTCAGATCTGCAAAGGAGACATTTTTGTCGACCAGAAATCCTTCAACCTGATGGAACATCGGGGTGTGGGTGATATCGGAATCGCAGCGATATACCTTTCCCGGGGCAATGACTCGAAGGGGAGGATCCTGGACTTCCATGATGCGGGCCTGCATAGGTGAGGTGTGGGTACGCAGGAGAACTGAATCACTGACATAGAAGGTATCGTGCATGTCCCGCGCAGGATGATGGGCGGGAATGTTCAATGCCTCAAAATTATAATAATCAAGTTCGATATCAGGTCCTTCGGCTACGGAAAAACCAAGATTTTCGAAAATTGCGCAGGTTTCACGCATTACCTGGGTTATTGGATGCAATCTACCGGCGGCAGGGTAACGCCCCGGCAAAGTAAGATCAGGACCGGCGTCTAAGCCTGAACAGCCAACTGCATCTTGTAAGATCCTTTGCTTGTCCTCAAACAGTTTTTCAATTTCTGCTTTGATACTGTTTGCAAGCTGCCCAACTCGCGGTCTGTCGTCTGCGGAAACCGTACCGAGTTGACGCATTATGGTGCTGAACTTTCCTTTACGTCCAAGAAAACGAATACGGAAATCTTCCAGCAGGTTTTTGTCGTTCAGCCCTTGCAGACTCACCCTGGCTTCGGTTTCTAAGCTCTGTAACTCTTGTTCCATGTTGAATGTGACAGTTAGGTGCTCAAAGAAACAACGTGCCGGTTATTGGTCAATACAACCAAAACCGGCACGCAGAAAAAAATGAAGAATAGACCAGTTATGCGTTCGCTTCTTTGGCTATCTGTACCACTCTGGTGAAAGCACCTGCATCAAGTATTGCCATGTTGGCCAGTACCTTGCGATCAAGATCGATGTTGGCTTTTTTAAGACCGCCCATCAATTTGCTGTAGCTCATGTCATTCATCCGGGCACCGGCATTGATTCTGGCAATCCAGAGACGACGGAAATCTCTTTTCTTGGTGCGTCTGTCTCGATAGGCGTAGACCAATGCGCGGTCAACTGCTTCGGTCGCACTCTTGTAAAGACGTGAACGACCACCCCTGAATCCTTTAGCAAGCTTCAGTACCCTGTTTCTTCTTCTACGGGCTTTAAAACCTCGTGTTACGCGTGGCATCTCTTAACTCCTTCTATTCCTGCCGTCAAGTGGCGGCGGGTTCTTAATACTGTACATACAAGTGCGATTTTTTAATTCGTCCCAAAAAACAATCTCATCAATTACATGTAAGGTAAGATTCGCCTGATTCCTTTGTAATTAGTGGCATCGACTATGTCGGATTGACGCAGACCACGCTTACGTTTTGTTGATTTTTTGGTGAGAATGTGACTGGAAAAGGCTTTATTTCGTTTGATCTTGCCCGATCCGGTCAGTTTGAAACGCTTGGCTGCGCCCCTGTTGGTTTTCATCTTCGGCATGACGTAACTCCTTTACACCGCAATAGATTTTGCTATTGAAGGTAGTTTCAAATTATCAGCTGGAGAAAAGTTATTCTATTCAACAGCAATACATTTTATAAAAAAAACGAGCTTAATTGGGCTCTTACTGCAATCTTATGCTTTCGGGCCAACAAACATCACCAGTTGGCGGCCTTCCATACGGGGTTCCTGGAGAATGACGGCATCATCTGCGAGGGCTTCGGCAACCTTATTCATGGCATCAACACCGATTGTCTCACAATAAACTATCTCACGTCCACGAAACCTCATAGTCAGTTTCACTTTATTTTTTGCGGCGAGAAATTTTTTAATATGATTAATTTTAAAATTGAGATCATGTTCGTCGGTTTTGGGCCGAAATTTAATCTCTTTTGTTTCTACAGTCGTCTGCTTCTTTTTTGCTTCCTGTGTTTTTTTCTTCTGCTCGTAGCGGAACTTATCGTAATTCATTACCCGACATACAGGCGGGTCGGCATTTTCCGAGACGACTACCAGGTCAAGCCCGGCTTCGTACGCTATGTTTCGTGCTTCTTCTGTTGAAACAACACCCAGCTGGGTTCCGTCGTCACCTATAAGTCTGACGCTTGGAAAGCGGATCGCATCATTTGTTAATGCTTTTTCATCACGTTGTACCGGACCACTCTTTCCTCTTCTGTTAATAACTTTACCTCCCCGATTCTACGAGCTTAATATTGTGTTAAAACCCAGTTCTATGTCAAACCTGAAACAAGTTCCGGGCAACATTTCCATTCAAATTGCTTAATATCCGCGACCTTTCCTAACCTCGTCTGCAATTAAGGCTGCAAATTGAGAGATAGCCATTGGTGACAGGTTTTCGCCGTTGCGCAGGCGAACAGTCACGGTATTGTCAGCCATTTCTTTGTCTCCGATAATAAGCATGTATGGGATTTTGGCAACTTGTGCTTCCCGGATTTTATAGTTCAGTTTCTCATTGCGCAAATCTTTTTCAATTCTAATTCCGGCCTTTCGAAGCTCTTTGAATACCATCTCACCGTATGCCGCCTGATCATCGGTGATATTCAGGATTCGTGCCTGTACCGGAGCAAACCAAATTGGAAAGGCTCCCGCATAATGTTCGATCAGGACACCTATGAAGCGTTCAAGGGAACCCATAAGTGCCCGATGGATCATGATCGGCTGGTGATCCGTGTTGTCGGCACCCGTATAGCCCATTTTGAACCGTTCGGGAAGATTAAAATCGACCTGGATAGTAGAACATTGCCAGGACCGTCCCAGCTGATCTTTGATTTTGATATCAATCTTCGGCCCGTAGAATACTCCTTCACCGGGATCGATCATGAAACCGAGGCCTTTCTTTTCAAGTGCACGTTTCAAAGCTTCGGTCGCTCTTTCCCAGTTTACATCGCTGCCGACAGATTTTTCCGGACGGGTTGAGAGGTAAATATCATAATCCTCAAAGCCAAAAGACTTGAGAATATGGAGATTGAGATCAAGGATATTGAATATCTCATCTTCCAGCTGATCCGGGCGACAGAAGATATGGGCATCGTCCTGGGTAAAACCACGCACCCGAAGAAGTCCGTGCAGGGCACCGGCTCTTTCATAACGGTATACCGTACCCAGTTCACACCAGCGAATGGGCAGTTCCCTGTAACTCCATTTTCGGCTGTTGTAGATACCGATATGGAAGGGGCAATTCATCGGTTTCAGCTGGTACTGTACTTCGTCAATATCCATTGAGGAGTACATGTTCTCGCTGTAGAAATCGAGATGACCGGACGTTTTCCACAGATCCTGCCTGGCTATATGCGGCGTATAAAGCAGCTCATAATCATGCTTGTAGTGTTCGTCTTTCCAGAAATCTTCAATAAGTCGCCTGAGTTGTGCACCTTTTGGCTGCCAAAGAATGAGCCCGGGACCGATTTCATCCTGAATTGTGAAGAGTTCAAGCTCCTTGCCGAGTTTACGGTGATCCCGTCTTTTTGCTTCTTCCAAGGCATCGAGATGTTTCTTCAGATCTTTCTTGTCGTAAAAAGCGGTGCCGTAAATTCGCTGCAGGACATCTCTTTTTTCATCTCCGCGCCAGTATGCACCGGCAACACGTAACAACTTGAATGCTTTAATGAAAGAAGTATTTGGGAGATGTGGGCCACGGCATAAATCGGTGAATTCGCCGACATGGTAGAAGGAGACGGTGTCGATATGAAGATCCTGAATCAATTCAACTTTGAATTTTTCCTGCTCGTCGCTGAATTTCTTAATCGCATCCGCACTTTGCACCTCAGTACGCATAAACGGCAGAGCCTTGCGTACCAACTCCGTCATTCTGGCTTCAATTTTTTCGAAATCTTCCGGACTGAAAGGTTCGTCCCTTAAAAAGTCATAGTAAAATCCGTTCTCGATAGCCGGACCGATGGCAACTTTAACGTCTTTACCAAAAACCTCTCTGACTGCCAGCGCCATGATATGCGCCGTACTGTGGCGCAATATATCAAGCGCTTCATCTGAACCAATCTGTATAGGAGCAAGAACCGTATCCGCGGTTAAAGGCGTAGTATAGTCTGCAATAGCTTCGCCGATTTTGGCAGCTACTGTGGCTTTACGCTGTTTGTTGGAGAGGAGGGCAGTCAGAGCATCCTGAACGGTGCTGTTTGCCGGTAATGTGACGGATTCTCCTCCCATCAGGGATACGGTTATGTTATTCATGAAAATTTTCTATATACAAATAAAGGCTAAAGAATTAACACCTTATTATTAAAGTGTTCTTACTTTAGCCTTTTATCTTTGGTAGGCGCGGACGGGATTGAACCGACGACATCCACCACGTCAAGGTGGCGCTCTCCCACTGAGCTACGCGCCTGAATAGCTATATTAGCCTCGAAACCGCTTGAAACTTTTACAGAACTCTTCCCAGGCTTGGCAAGAGCCATTTATTAACATGATTGAATTCTCTCCGCAATACCTTTTTAAGTCCCGCAGCCTAATTATTTCGATATCGATTCGCGCCCCTGCTTATAAAAAACTATCATAATCAGGCAGGTGACAGTCGGTAAGTTTTGTTCGGAAAAATGATGCAGGATGTATTACCGGGCAGGGGAGCGGGCTTCAATTGCCTTTGCCAGAGTGTATTTATCGGCATACTTTATATCCATACCCATGGGAATCCCACAGGCTAATCGGGTCAGATTAATTGATTCTTTCTGCAGAATATCAGTTAGATAGGAAGCGGTAACTTCACCTGGCACTGTAGAGCTGGTGGCGATGATCACTTCCTTGACCGTCCCGCTTCGTACCCGGGCTAGCAGCTCCCGAACCTTAATTTCATCGGGCCCTATGCCGTCCATGGGCGAGATGACTCCGTGGAGAATATGATAATGTCCCCGATAGCTATCCGTTTTCTCAATGGCCATCAGATCGGCCGAATGTTCCACGACGCAGATAATATCAGCCTGACGGCGGGCATCGCCGCAGATTGCACAAGGGTCGTTTTCGGAAAAGGTAAAACAGCAGGAGCACAGTTGAATGGAGTCGTGCAGATTGCTGAGAGCTTCAGCCAGATCCCGGGCAAGCATTGGAGGTTTACGCAGGATGCTCAGTGCGAGACGTGTGGCCGTTTTCCTGCCGATGCCGGGCAGATGGGCCAGCTGGTCGATCAGCTTTTCCAGAGCCGGAGGAATAACTTGCATGGTCTTCTCAGGGCTGCAGGAAGTTAGTTAAGCCGGGGATGTTGAGCCCTCCGGTAAGCTGACCCAGTTCCTGTTTGCTGAGTTCTTTTGCTTTTCTCATTGCGTCGTTAGTTGCGGCAACTATAAGATCCTGGAGCATTTCAACTTCTGCGGGGTCGATAACCGTTTTTTCTATGGCCATCGAGAGGACGTCTCCCTGGCCATTGACGGTAACCAGCACCATACCGCCACCGGCACTGCCGGTAATGATTTTTTTGGCAAGATCTTCCTGGATTTTAGCCATTTTTTCCTGCATGGCCTTGGCCTGTTGCATAATGCTGTTTATATCCATCTCTTTTTCCTGAATTTGAAATTATCTGCTTCTTGGGCCAATTCGGATATCTCCAACCTGGCCATTAAAAATTTCTGCAGCCATAATAACCAGTGGGTCGTTGGCCAATTGTTGTCTTTTGCGGTGGGGGGATTCATCGCCGTTCGCGTCTGGTGAATCGTCAATTTCCGGCAGTATGAAGCGTACCTTTAATGGTTTTTGAAAAAAATCCAAGGCAAATTCGGTGAGCAGCTGATGATTTTCCTTCTGCCGCAGAACCATGCAATTAGCCGGGTCGCTGTAGCTGAGATGCAGTTCTCCTTTGACGTCTTGCTTGACGGCGTCTGCCCGCTGCAGATCCTGGGACATCCAGACCTTGCGCTCTTTTACGTAATGAATGAAATCGAGCCAGTCTTTACGCACATCCTTTTCGTGGGGGTGGATTTTAAGCGGCTTTGGCTCCGGGAAATCGCCAAGTTTTTCAGGCGACGATTCCGTTTCAACTGTTTTAACTGTTTGAGCGGCAGGGGCAGTGCTGTCCGGCTCGGCTGGCGAAGGTTCTTGAGGCTCCTGAGGCTCTTCAACTTGTGTCCGGTTGCCGGGAATAATCTTCTCAGCCGTTACAGTATCGGTGGAATTCTGCGCATTACTCTTTTTTTTTATCTCAATCGGCATTTGGGGTTGCAACACCTCCTGGAGTGAAGTCGGTTTTACCGGGAGTGCCGAGAGGATTGTCTCAAGGTGACCAAGAAGTGAGGCCACCGGAACCACGTTCGTTGCTTCGATTATTTTCAGAAAAGAGATCTCGAGGGTCAAGCGGGGCTGGGCTGAAAATTTGAGATCTTCCGCCATCGACATAAGTAAAGAGAGCTTTAAGTGTAAAGTTTCGCTGGAATAGTGAGAAGCGAGGGTTTGGAAGTCCGTCAGCTCCTCTGTGGGAAGATCAATCAGCTCGGTGCAACCTTCGATCTTGCAGAGCAGAAGGGTCCGGAAATGATCCATGATATCTTCGACAAAGCGTTTAATGTCCATGCCGAAGTTGAAAATTTCTTCCAGCGTCAGGAACGCCTCACTTCTGCTGCCGTCAAGAAGTGCTTTGGTCAGCCGCATAAGGATATCGCGATCTACCAGCCCCAGGACCTCGACAACATCCTGTTTACCGATCTTTTTCTCACCGTAGGAAAACATCTGGTCAAGAAGACTCAAACCGTCGCGGACGGACCCGCCGGCTTCTCGGACGATGAGAGAAAGCGCAGCTGAATCTATCTCGAATCCTTCGGCACCGACAAGTTTTAGAAAATGGTCGTACAGTTCTTTGGCAGAAATTCGTTTCAGTTCATACTGCTGACAGCGGGAAAGAATTGTAATGGGAATCTTATGGATTTCCGTGGTGGCAAACATGAAATAGACATGCGCAGGAGGCTCTTCCAACGTTTTTAACAGGGCGTTGAAGGCCTCGGTGGTCAACATGTGCACCTCGTCGATAATTATGATCTTATATTGCGAGGAGGTGGGGAGAAAGCGAATTTTTTCTTTGAGCTCACGTATTTCCTGGATACCGCGATTGGAGGCACCATCTATTTCGTACAGATCAAGCGAAGATCCCGTGGCGATGTTTCGGCATGATGGACACTGGTCGCAGGGCCGCTCGGCAGGATCTGCCTGGCAGTTTATTGCTTTGGCCATGATGCGGGCAAGTGTGGTCTTGCCGACACCCCTGACTCCGGAAAAAAGGATCGCATGGGCGACTCGATTGCGGATGATGCTATTTCTGAGAGTGGTGACAATCGGGCGCTGGCCGATAACCTGGCTGAAGGTTTGGGGTCGGGCTTTTCTGGCGAGAACGAGATAAGACATGCAACACCGGGGTGGTATGGATTAGTAGTGTCGGCTGGAGCGGTTGAAAAAATGATAGCCGGGTTACCTGCAACACACAAAGAGGTTCACTACCGTTGCTTCCTTCCGGACCTGGCGGGGTTCGCGATTCTTTGTTGCGCAGGGCCCGGCTATCAAAGTCGAACTCATATTTGGCGGAGAGGGTGAGATTCGAACTCACGGTACTCGCGTACACACGCGTTCCAGGCGTGCACCTTAAGCCACTCGGTCACCTCTCCTTGTCAAAATGCTCTGGAAAATGTGTGGTACTATGTAAACCGTCACCAGCCTTTTAGCAACCAAAAAGTAAGCACTTTTAAAAAAAGTGCTTACTGTACTCAGCATGAATCGATTTTTTTATCCTTTCGTCTTGACTTGAAAAATGTCTTGAGCAAAGCGCTGCATTGTTCAGCAAGTACGCCACTGCGAATTTCGAGTTTGTGGTTGAGACATCCGTCACTTCCAATGGTGTACACTGAATTTGCGGCACCGGTTTTCGGGTCGGCAGCACCGTAAACCAAACGTTTGATTCGGGCATGGATCATTGCTCCCATACACATTATACACGGTTCCAGAGTTACATAGAGGGTCGTACCGGGCAGTCGGTAATTCTGCAATCGTTCAGCAGCACTCCTTATGGCGAGTATCTCGGCATGGGCCGTTGGATCCTGATTGCCGATCGGGCTGTTGCCGGCAGCCGCCAGAAAGCCATTTTCGTCAATAAGTACAGCACCAACAGGAATTTCGTCGTTATTTGCGACCTCTTTAGCATGCAACAATGCCTGTTGCATCCAATACTCATCCCGATCCAGGAGGGTGTTGTCCGGAGCCATCAAGTCTAACCAGTACTGCTGCATTTAAAAATCATCAGGAAAAGTTCCAAATATTTGCTTTTTTTTTCTTTTAACCATATAAATATAGAGAGGCTGTTACGATTTTGAAATCACTTTTACTATCTTGTAATTACTATTATGTATAAAGTTTTGATTTCAGACCCCTTGGAAACTACCAAAGCACAATTATTGTCTGCCCTGCAGGACAGATGTGAGTTGACTTGTATAACTAATGAGGCTGAATTTCAAGCAGAGATTAAGGCCCGCCAGTTCGATCTGATCTTTCTTGGGACAGAATCCCTTGAAGGAGATTCGATGGCGCAGCTCGACCAGATCCATAGTAAAGATCCGTTTTTGCCGATCATCATGACCAGCCAGACGGAAAAGGCGGAAATAATCGTCAAGGCGATGAATTGCGGGGCAAGTGATTTTCTTGTCCATCCAATTTCATCGACACGTATCAACATCGCTGTCGACAAGGCCATTGAGATTCGCGACCAGAGATTCGAGATTGCCTACCATCGCCGGAAGCAGGACGTTGTCTATCACTTTAAGGATGTCGTCGCTGTTAGTACCAATATGAAACAGATTCTGAAAAGTCTGGAACGCTTTGCCAAAACAGACTCCACGATTTTGATCACCGGGGATACGGGCACTGGAAAATCGTTTTTATCAGGAACGGTACATTTTAACTCTCCGAGGCGCAAAAAACCCTTCGTGAAGATAAATTGTGCAAATATTCCTGAAGATCTGCTCGAATCGGAACTGTTCGGGCATGAAAAAGGCGCGTTCACCGGTGCCGACAAACAACGGATTGGCCGGTTTGAGCAGGCCAGTGGCGGCACCATCTTTCTCGACGAGATAGGCGAGATGAACATGCGGCTGCAGACCAAGCTGCTCAGGGTGCTTGAGGAAAAATCGTTTGAGCGGGTTGGCGGCAATAAGACTATTTATAGTGATGTACGAATCATCGCCGCCACCAACAAAGATTTGGTGCATCAGGTGGGGGTTGGACTGTTTAGGGAAGATCTCTATTATCGTATCAACGTGTTGCCTATTTGTCTTCCGTCGCTGAAGCAAAGACCTTGTTGTCTTCTCCCCTTGGCAGAACTGCTTTTGAAAAAGTGTTGTACCTCCATGCACAGCCATGTTACAGCGTTTTCGGAAAATTCCAAAATGTTGATTCAGGGTTACGATTGGCCGGGCAATATCAGGCAATTGGCGAATACGATAGAGAGGGCCGTCATTCTTGAGGACGACACCGTAGTCCATTCTCACAACCTGGCTCTGCCGCAAAAAGTCCATAGAGAACCGTCCGTAAACAGATCAGTGAACTATGATCAGGAGGATTCAGGCCAGAAGATGGAATTGGGAGAATCCCTGGCGGAACAAGAGAAAGAGCTTATTCTGAAAATTCTGGAAGAATGTCTCTGGGTGCAGAAAAATGCGGCAATCAAGCTTGGAATCAGCCCAAGGGCCCTGAATTACAAGATTAATAAGCTGTCCATTACTCATCCTCACTGGCGGCGAAATAAGCAGGTCGAAGAATAACTCTTTTACTTATTCGATCTCTTCAACTTTGGCCAGCATCTCTTCAATCACCGTCAGCCCGGTCAGCCAGAAGGCGGGACTGTCCAGATTGATATTAAAGGGCTTCAGCAGTTCGTATGGCGAAGCCGATCCGCCTGCCGAGAGCAGTTCCAGATATTTTTTCACAAAGGATTCACCTTCTTGCCGGTACAAGCCATACAGGGCCAAAACCAGCAATTCTCCAAAGGCATAGGAATAGACATAGCCGGGAGTGGACAGGAAATGGGGAATGTAGGACCACCAGATCGCGTAATCATCCCTCATATTGA
>Ga0214472_10006013_pt1 | contig 12732 bp, 14 predicted proteins | sample RVTome_6_FD_207662 | JGI IMG/M metagenome (GOLD analysis project Ga0214472, IMG submission 207662) | Soil microbial communities from uranium-contaminated site in the Upper Colorado River Basin, Wyoming, United States - RVT140D175 | ecosystem: Environmental > Terrestrial > Soil > Contaminated >... | reverse complement strand
ATAGGCGTGGTGCATGTTCTTGCCCGCGGGCGCGGAGCAGTACCGCCGGTAGAAGGCGGCATCCTCCGTAAAGGCGTTCATCAGGGCGCGCAGATGCTCATCCCGGATGGAGGCCACCAGATGGGAGAGCTCCTGCTTCATCGTCCCCGAATCCCGGGGGGAGACGGGCAGAAATTCCTCCAGCTCCACCTCCTCCTCGGCCATGCGGTGCAGGCTCTGCACCACCAGCTGCATCTTGCCCATGTAGAGGCTCGCCCGGCCCCGCACCTGGATGAAGTCGTCCTTGCCGAAGAGACCGCCCAGCTCCTCCACCTGATCCCAGAGGCGGCCTTCGATCTCGCCGCTGCGGTCCATCAGCTTGAGGGTCAGATAGGGTTTGCCGTTCTTGGCCAGGGCCGTGGTCTTCTCCCGGACCAGAAACACGGAGTCCACCGCGTCGCGATCCCGGATCTGCGCCGCATAGATTTTCGTCACATCGCACTCCTGTTTTTGAGGGGAGCCAGAATCTGCTCCGCCGTTTTGAGTCCATCCAGAGCCGCACTCATGATGCCTCCGGCATAGCCCGCCCCCTCCCCCGCAGGATAAAGGCCGGGATGGGAGAGGGATTGTCCGTCCTCGCCCCGAAGGATGCGAAGGGGCGCCGAGGTGCGGGTTTCCACGCCCACGAGCACGCCCTCGGAACTCACAAAGCCGCGCATGCGGCGGTCGAATTGTGGCAGAGCCCGCCGGAGCCCGTCAACCACGGCGGCGGGCAGCACCTGAGCCAGATCCGCCTCACGCGTCCCGGGGCGGCAACTCGACTCCAGAGGCCCGCGGCCCTTGCCCAGAAACGCCAGGACATTCTGCGCCGGGGCCATCCAGTCCGCGCCGCCCGCGACAAACGCCTTGGCCTCGATTTCCTCCTGGAAGTGCAGCCCGCCCAGGGGGCCGGCAACGCCGTAATCGGCGGGCCCCACGCCGACCACCAGGGCGCTGTTGGAAAACCGGCTCGCCCGGCGGCTCAGACTCATGCCGTTGACGGTGAGATGCCCCGGCTGGGAAGAGGCGTTGACCACCTCGCCGCCGGGACACATGCAGAAGGAATAGATCCCCCGCCCCGTCTCGGCGTCGTTGAAGGTCAGGCTGTAGTCGGCCGCCCCCAGAGCCGGATGAGAAGGGAAGCCGTACTGGATGCGGTTGATGAGCTCGGCGGGATGCTCGATGCGCACCCCGACCGCAAAGGGCTTGGCCTCCATCCGTACCCCGCAGGCGGCCAGGGAGCGGTAGGTGTCCCGGGCGCTGTGGCCGGGGGCCAGCACCAGGGACTCGCAGGAAATCTCCCGGCCACAGTCCAGACGGGCACCGGCGATTCTCCCCCGGCACATCAGGGGTTCGGTGAAGCGGGTCTCGAAGAGGATTTCCACCCCCAACCGCCCCAGTTCCTCCCGGAAGTTGCGCAGCAGGCTGCGAAGCACATCGGTGCCCACGTGGGGCTTCGCCTGGTAGAGGATTTCGGCAGAGGCGCCGAAATCCACAAGGGTCCGAAGGATGAGGCCGATCCAGGGATGCTTCAGGCGGCAGGTCAGCTTACCGTCGGAGAAGGTGCCCGCCCCGCCCTCGCCGAACTGGACGTTGCTCCGGGGGTCGAGCGCCCCTGCCTGCCAGAACCGGGCGACATCGAGCACCCGCTGCTCCACGGGACGGCCTCGCTCCAGAAGCGTCACCGGCAGGCCGTGCCTGGCCAGATGCCAGGCGGCGAAGAGGCCGGCCGGGCCCATGCCCACCACCAGCACCGGCGGTCGGCGATGGACCGGAGAAATTTGCGGAAGCAGCGTCGGCTCGAAACGGGCCAGCCGGTCATTGCCGCTGTTGCGCAGCAGTTGCTCCTCGTCATCCGTTTCGAAACAGAGGGTATAGACCCGAAGCACCCGGGGCTTTTTTCGGGCATCGATGCCCTTGCGCAGGATGCGGAAGTTTCGGAGGGATCCCGGATCGATCCCCAGGGTGCGAGCAACCAGGACGGGAAGAGAGGCTTCATCTTCATGAAGCTGGAGACTGAGATCGCGAAGGCAGAGGGCCATGGTCGGAAGGAGGCCGGGTCAGCTCAAGGGAAAGCGGAGGTAAAAGCTCGTCCCCTGCCCCGCCTCGCTCTCCACGCGGATGCGGCCCCCGTGGTTTTTCACCACCCGCAGCACCACGGAGAGACCGAATCCCGTCCCCGTTTTTTTGGTGGTAAAGAATGGGTCGAAAATCTCCCGCTGCTTATCCGCAGGGATGCCGCCGCCTGTGTCGGACACCACCAGGCTCATGTCCCCTTCCGAGTGGTCGGCCTCGATGCCGAGGCGTCCTCCCTCCTTCATCTCGTACAGGGCATTGGCGAAGAGATTGTTGAACACCAGCGCGAGCTCCGAACGATCGCCGCGAATCACCAGGGGGGCATCGAGCCCCTGTCGAGAAAGCCTCACCCCCTGCAGGCGCATCTGCTCGCTGAAATGCTCCAGGGACTCGCCTAGGACCTCACACAAATCGACCTGAGAGAAGTTCTCCCGGGGCGTCCGGCTCACATCCAGCAGCTTGACCAGGATGCCGTCGACCCGTTCGACTTCGCGGATGATCTTATCGGCGTATTCGGTGGATTCGCTGTCATGGGTCAGGACGCTCTTGAGAATCTGGGCGAAGAGGTTGATGGAATTGAGGGGGTTGCGGATTTCATGGGCCAGTCCGGCCGAGAGATGTCCCAGGGCGGCCAGTTTTTCCGCCTGGATCATCTCACTCTGGGTGCGCTCGAGCTCCCGGCTCTTCTCTTCCACGCGCTGCTCGAGCTCCCGGTTCCACCGTGCGATCTCCTGCAAAAGGCGTTCGCGCTCGGCGCTGAGCTCCCGGTTGAGCAGCTCGACGCGACGTATGCGCAGCACGTTTTCGATACGGTCGGCCAGATCCTGATTGCTGAAGGGCTTCAGGATGTAGTCGGAAGCCCCGGCCTTCATCAGCTCCACGGCGACCTCTTCGCCCCCCTTGCCGGTGAACATGATGACGGCCACATCGGGATACTCCTGCCGGATGCGCCTCAGGGCCGCCATTCCGTCCATCACCGGCATCATGTAATCGAGCAACACCAGTGAAGGCGAGTGACGGGCAATCAGTTCGATACCCTCCATGGCGCTTCCTGCGCCGAAGACCTCGTACCCCTTGTTGCGCAGGATCATCGAGGTGATCTCGACAATCACGCGTTCATCATCGATAACAACTATTTTTTCAGCCATGTTCCGGTTTCTTCTTTTGCAGGGAGAGCCGGTGCGGAATCTGCGGGCACCGAGAATGAGAATTTCTGATGCGATACTGCAAGTCGAGGGAGCCGCGGGCAGCTCCCCTTTCTGTACGCTTTCCTCGAAAAAATGATCAAGGATAGCCCGAGAGAATACCCAGATGGCAAAGACAAAGGCAAGAGACGATCATGGTCTCTTGCCTCTTGCAACATTTCGTAATCGAATCAAAAAGATTCGTTTCCCGACGGATTGGCTATTCGTTCACGCGAATGGTCAGAACCGGCACGGGGCAGCGACGGACCACCTTCTCGGCTGTGCTGCCGAAGAGCATATGGTCAAGCCCGGTGCGACCATGCGTTCCCATGACGACCAGATCGGCTTCAAACTCCTTGGCCTTGCCGATGATCTCGTCATAGGGGATGCCGGGCACGATGGCCGATTCATAATTGGTGAAGTCAAGCAGGTGCTGCCGGCAGAACTTGTCCATCAGTTTCCTGGCACCCTCGATAATTTCCTCCTCCAGCTTTTCGAAGGAAAGATGAGGGACATAGAAACCGCGCAGGTCCACGGGCTCGTTGATCACATGGACCAGATGGAGCCGCGCATCCAGTTTGCGGGCCAGGCTCAAGGCATATTTGAACGCCTCATCGGAACATTCCGAAAAATCGATGGCAACCAGGATTTTTTTTATTTCTTTCATGATGAACCTCCCCTGCTAAAAGGCGTCAGCCCGCCGTGACACCGGTCCGGGTGAAGATTTTATGGATCACGGATTTGAGTTCCTCAAGGCGAATGGGCTTATTCATATATTCGAAAGCGCCGAGATTCATCGCCTCCAGATAAGTTTCGACCCCTCCATACGCCGTTATCATGATGACGTTGATGCTGGGGAAATTGCGGGAGATCTCCCTGAGGAACTCCATGCCGTCCATGTCGGGCATGTTGATGTCCGTAATCACCAGATGAGGCCTGGTCAGACGGATGGAATCAAGCGCTTCGAGGCCATTGCCTGCGCAGGAGACTTCATATCCGGCCTGGGACAGCAGTCGGCTCAGCCCCAAACGGGCATTTTCCTCGTCGTCCACCACCAGAATTTTATGTGTAGTTGTCATCGGCAAAGGCCTCCCTCTGTCGCTGTGAAGTCTAACAGCTGAGCCGGGCCTGTCAAATCATACAAGCCCAAGGATATCGGGATGTTAACGAATCGAATCGTTTTCTGAAAAAAGCCTACGCGGCCCCTCATGAGAGATTCAGGAGCGGTTTCACGCGCGCAAGAAACTCCGCCGGGCTGAAGGACTTGGGCAAAAAGGCGTCGGCTCCCAGGGTTCGCAGGCGCTCATCCGCTCTGTCCTTCTGATACATACCGCTGATTGCCACGATTTTAAGGGGATAGGGATAGCGGCTGCGCAGGACCCGGATGAGCTCAAAACCGTCATGCCCGGGCAGATTCAGATCGGCGACGAGCAGGTCGATTCGTCTTTTGCGCAGAATCTCCAGCGCCTCTTCCGCCGATGCCGCCGCAAGCAGCGAAACATTCAGGGGTCCCAGCAAATCGCAAAGCAGCTCCCGGAAATAGGGGGAATCGTCCACCACCAGAACCAGAGGCTTGCGGCCGGCGTCCGAACTCGCCGGCTGGACACAAAACCGGTGCCGGCAGGAGGGACAGGTGATGCCCAGGCGCGGAGATTGATATTTCCCCTTCGGCAAACGGTAGGAAGTCTTGCAATTTGGACAACGAATCAACAAAAACAGCCTCTTGCCCTCTTAGCGGGGTTCAAACGTCGCCTGCCATTCGGGCTCCCCCTTGAAATCGATGAGGGCTCCTCCAAGACGCACCTCCAGGTTGGTCGGATCGCTGACCACCAGCTTGAGCTCCCTGTCCACCTTCCAGCTCAGGGCGCTGCCCTTGAGCAGTTGATAGTCCCGGGGGGCGCGGCCATCGATGACCAAGGTGACCTCGGCTTCGCCAAGGGCCCGGATGCTGAGGATGCCGCCCGCGAAGGAGATTTCGGGGGCGGCCGTCGCCGGATCTTGCGGTGCTGCCTGCATGGCGGAATCCGCAATCTGCGTCTCTTGAGAGACTTCAGGCCCGGCTCCGGCGGCGTCGGGTTGCGCTGATTGCGCATCCGAGCCCTCTTTCGGGCCGGATTCAGTCGGGGGGGCGGAGACGACCGGAAGCGGCGCAGGCTCCAGGCCCGTGGGCTCCTCAGGCGCTGCGACCCTTACGGGCAGCGGGTCCCGGGCGCTTTGCGCTTCTGTTGCAACAGGCGCATTCGCCGAGGGCACAGCTCGCGACCCATCTTCGAGCGGCTCCTTCTCGTCAACCAGGGCCGAAGGCACAAGAGACGATAAGGAGCCCGCTGAGTTCAGGTAGAAATAAACGGCCCCGCCTGCGGCAAGAAAGAAGAGCACTGCCAGTGCAGGGAAAAGAAAGGGCGGGGAGGATTTGGGAGGCGGAAGAAGGACCCGGCCGACATTCTCGGATTCCTCGTAGTCGGGGGGAGGCTTGGGCGGCTCGACGCCATAGTCGCGCAGCAGGGCTGCCGCGTCCAGATGGAGGAAATTGGCATAGTTGCGCAGAAAGCCTTTCCGGTAAGCTTCGCCGGGAATCCTCTCCCAATCGTCGGACTCGAGGGCCTGCAGATAATAATCGGCGATCTTCGTGGCCAGGGCGGCCTCCGGGATGGAAAAGCCCAGCTCCTCCCTTTTGACTCGGAGCCGCTGCCCCACCAGTCCCCTCGTTTTTATCGGTTCGGTCATTTCAGAAGCCTCAGGTTTTCACTGGCGCGATCGCCAAGCTCCGTGCCGCTGCCGTATTTGAGCACGGCCTCGAAGGCCTGCTTCGCCTCTTTCGCGCGCTTCATCTCCAGCCAGGTCATCCCCAGCTGATAATGAATCTGGGCGCTGTTCGGACGCAAGACCATCAGCTTTTCATAGGTTTCCACCGCAAGCTCGGGCTTTGCGAGCAGGCGGTAGGCTTCGGCCAGCTTGAAGTAGGCGGGAGAATAATTGGGATTTCTCCTCAAAGCGTCCCGATAGGCCTCCACGGCCTCGATATACTGCCCCCGCTGAAGATAGACGGTTCCGATGCCGCTCAGGGCCACCTCCGGGGTCTGGAAGACGAGACTGGAGGCCGCGCTTCTGAAATGCACCAGCGCCTCGTCCCAGCGCCGCATCTCCAGGTAGAGGCTGCCCAGATTGTTCTCGATCTGGGCGCTCTGGGAGCCGTCGGTGGACAGGCGAAGCGCCTTGAGATAATGACGCTCCGCCTCGGGATAGGCCTTTTTGAGGAAGAAGGCGTAGGCCAGGGCCTCCTGATATTCCACCTTCCGGGGATTGGCCTCCACCACAGGGATGAGAACATTGAGTGCCGAGGTGGGATCGTTGTTGGCCAGATGGGAGAGCGCCAGGATGTAGCGGCCTTCCAGGGCGTTCTCGGATTTGGCCTTCCCGGCGCAGCCCGAAACGGCCAGAGCCAGCAGCAGCATCAAGACGGAAATGAATCGCAACGAAACCTCCTCAACTACATGGAACCAAGAAACCGCCCGAGCCGCTCCAGAAGCCTTTTCTTTCTCGCCTCAAAGGGATCGGATGGTTCGGCATGGGTGAAACTCTTACCGGCGCTCCCCGGTGGAGCCATGGCCTTTTTCGCGGTCCGAGGTGACTTTACCGGCTCATCCTCCACCAGATCGGCCGCCGTCAGCTCAAGGGCCGGTTCTTCATGAGAGAAGCCCTGGGGAGCCGGGCGCGGAACCGGCTCCTTTCCGGATCCGGGAGCCTTGACCTTGGGAGCATCGGCCCCCCGGTGGAGCACAAAACCGCTCCAGACCTTCTCCCGTTTGTCCGGCGGCATCCGGTGAAACTCCATATCGTCCAGAAAAAGCCCCATGGCCTCGACGAACTGGAGCCCCTCGTCGACGAGACGCTGCATGCGCTCCTTGGGGACCGCCTTGTCGCTGACATAGAGCACCAGCTTGCCGCTGGTCTCGAGGTTCAGGCCGATGGCGGCGCGAATCCCCTGGGGGGTTGCAAAAGCGCAGAGCCCGGCGCTCACCGGCTGGGCGGGATAGCCGGGCATGGCCACCTGGGCGCTGCCCATGGATCGGTAGAGCCTCGCGACCCGCTCAGCGGGCAGATCGAGCCTGGCCATGTCGGACTGCAGTTGAAACATCGACAAAATCCTCCGAAGGGTCCGGAAACGTCCCCGTTAGAGATACTTGCCCATGATGAGCTCCAGATCCCGGCGGGCCTGCTCGGGAATCAGGTCCTTGCGGGTCATCACGGCGAATTCCAGCGCCTTGTGGCAGGCGCAGGGCCGGGGCCGGCCCAGGCGCCTGGCGGCGGCCTTGATGATGTTGCGGGCGGTGACCACGTTCTGGGCGATGATGGCCAGAACCGCCTCCACCGTCACGTCGTCGTGCTCCTCGTGCCAGCAGTCGTAATCGGTGGCCAGGGCCACGGTGGCGTAGCAGATCTCCGCCTCCCGGGCCAGGCGCGCCTCGGGCACGTTGGTCATGCCGATGACGTCCACGCCCCAGCTGCGGTAGATCTTCGATTCGGCCCGGGTGGAGAAGTTGGGCCCCTCGATGCAGATGTAGGTGCCGCCCTTGTGCACGGTGGCCCCTGCCTCCAGGGTGGCCGCGTGCAGGGTCTCGCAGAGCTCCGCGCAGACGGGGTCGGCGAACTGGATATGGCCCACTATCCCGTTTCCGAAGAAGGTGGAGGCCCGCTTGCCCTGGGTGCGATCGAAGAACTGATCGGGCAGCACGATGTGGCCCGGGACGATTTCCTCCTTCATGCTGCCCACCGCCGAGACGGAGATGATCTGCTGCACCCCCAGCTGTTTCATGCCGTAGATGTTGGCCCGGTAGTTGAGCTCCGAGGGCAGCAGACGGTGACCCCGGCCGTGGCGGGGCAGAAACACCATCTTCACCCCTTCGAGATTGCCGGTGATGTAGGCATCGGACGGCTCGCCGAAGGGCGTGGAGATGCGCACCTCCTCGATGTCGGTCAGGCCTTCGATTTCGTAGAGGCCGCTGCCTCCGATGACTCCCACGACGGATTGGGACATGAATGATTCCTCCGTTATCAATAGATGAATCCCGCCCTAACCGGCGGGAAGCTGTTTACGGGCCGCGTCGGAAAGCCCCTTGAGCTGGCCGCAGGCGGCGCTGATGTCCTGCCCCTTGCTGGCCCGGCGGATGGCCACGATGCCCCGGTCCAGCAGGTAGCTCTGGAAGCGGTCCATCTGCTGCGCCTCGGGCGTGCGGAAAGCCGATCCGGGATGTTCGTTGAAGGGAATCAGGTTCACCTTGGCCGACACCCCGTGGAGCAGCTTCACCAGGCGCTTGGCGTCCTCCATGCTGTCGTTGACCCCCCGGATGAGGATGTACTCGAAGGTGATGCGCCGGTGGGGCCGCAGGGGGAAGGCCCGGCAGGCGGCCATGAGCTCCCTGAGGGGATAGCGGCGGTTGACGGGCATCAGCTCGTTTCTCACCTCGTCGGTGGTGGCGTTGAGGGAGACGGCCAGGTTCACCTCCACCCGCCGGCCCAGCTCCAGCATCTCGGGAACCAGCCCCGAGGTGGAGAGGGTGACCCGCCGCTTGCTCAGGGCCAGGCCGTCGGGGTGGGTGAAGATGTTCAGCGCCTTGACCACGTTGTCCAGGTTGTGCAGGGGCTCACCCATGCCCATGAGCACGATGTTGCTCACCGGACCCAGCTTCATCGACGCCATGACCTGGTTGACGATTTCGGCCGTGGAGAGATTGCGGATGAGCCCGAAGGTCCCCGTCAGACAGAAGGAGCACTGCATGGCGCAGCCCACCTGGGTGGAGATGCACAGGGTGTTTCTGCCCTCGTCCATGGGGATGCGCACCGACTCGATGCTCTGGCCGTCCGCAAGGCGAAAGAGGTACTTCTGGGTCCCGTCACTGCTGGTCTGGACGGTCTCGGGCTCCCAGTCGCTGATGAAAAGCCGCTGCGCCAGCTGCTCCCGCAGCGCCTTTGACATGTCGGTCAACTGGTCGAAGGAGCTCGCCCCCCGGGCATAGATCCAGCCGAAGAGCTGCTTGGCCCGAAAGCGCTCCTTGCCCATGGCGGAGAAGAACTCCTGCAGGCCCTGGAAGTCCAGGTCTTTGACATCGGTGAGAGATTGGGTAGACAAAGGATTTTCCTGATGATTTGACGAAAAAAACCCTTCGGGATTGTACCCGAAGGGTTTGGGTCGAACAAGGTTTAATCAAAAGCCCGGTTTTCTCAGAGCAGCTCGAGGCCGTTGAAGAAATAGCCGATCTCGAAGGCTGCGGTATCCGCGGCGTCGCTGCCGTGGGTGGCGTTCTCGCCGATGGAGGCGCCGAACTCCTTGCGCAGGGTGCCTTCGGCGGCCTGGGCGGGGTTGGTGGCGCCCATGAGGTCACGCCACTTCTTGATGGCGCCTTCAGCTTCGAGCACCATGACCACGCAGGGGCCGCTGCTCATGAAGTCGGTGAGTTCGCCGAAGAAGGGGCGCTCCTTGTGAACATAATAGAAGCCTTCGGCTTCCACCTTGGAGAGATACAGCTTCTTCAGGCCCACGACCTTGAAGCCCTCGGAGTAGATACGGGCAAGGATGCGTCCGGCGTAACCGGCGGCGAAAGCATCGGGCTTGACGATGGCGAACGTTCTTTCCATGACAAAATTCCTCTCTATGATTCAGGGGTTAAAGGGTCGATTTAAGAGCGCAGGCTTTTAACATTTGCGGCGCCGGATTGTCAAGAAAAAGCCCCCCCTACCCCTTGGCCGCGATGACGTACTTGAGATAGCGCCCCTCGGGGAAGCTCACCGGATAGGGGAAGTCCTCGGGCTGACCCTTGAGATCCAGCACCCGCAGTTCGGCGCCCGCCGCGAGCGCCCCCCGGCGCAGCTCCTTGAGATAGTCGGCCACGTCCACCTTCTGATGGTTGGAGCAGGTGATGAGCAGCCCTCCATCGGGTACGAGATCCAGGGCAGCGGCCACCAGCTCCGAGGTGCCGCCGCGGGTGGTGAAGCGGCTCTTGCCCACGGTGGAGAAGGAGGGCGGGTCCATGAGCACCAGATCGAACTGGCGCTTCCTGACTTTCAGATCCTTGAGGACGGCGAAGCAGTCCCCCAGGATGAATTCGTGCGTCTTGGGGTTGAGGCGGTTGGCGGCGAAGTTCTCCTTCGCCCAGTCCAGATAGGGCTGGGAGGCGTCCACGCTGGTGACGGCCTTGGCGCCGCCGGCGGCGGCCGCCACGGAAAAGGCCCCCGTGTAGCAGAAGAGGTTGAGCACCCGCATCCCCCGGCAGCGCTCCATGAGATCGCGGCGGTTGTTGCGCTGATCGAGAAAGAGGCCGGTGTTGAGCCCCTCTTCGAGGCGCACCTGGAAGTCGAGGCCGTTCTCCTGCACGCGCAGGGGCTCGGGCGCCTCCTGCCCGAAGACGAGGCGGGCGTATTTCTTGTTCTCGGCGTCCAGGGAGCGGGTATCCTGCGGACGGCCCTTGAGGTAGATGCCCGCGGGCGAAAGCAGGCGGGCAAGAGCGGCCATGAGGGGCTTCTGGTGGGGCTTCCAGATGTCGCTGTAGAACTGCACCATGAGGTAATCCCCGTAGCGATCCACCGTCAGGCCCGGCAGCCCGTCCCCCTCGGCATTGACCAGCCGGTAGGCGCTGGTTCCCTCCAGCTTCGCATGGCGCTCGCGCAGCAGCAAAGCCGCACGTAGCCGCCCCTCGAACCAGGCGGCATCCAATTTCGCCACCTTGCCGCCCAGCATCCGGGCCACGACGCGATCCTTGGGGTCCACCAGGGCGCTGCCCAGGCTTTTCCCCGCCTCGTCGGCGAGCTGCACCAGAGTCCCCGGGGGCACCTGGGGCCACTTGCGGGTGTACTTGTCGGAGAGGATCCAGGGGTGCCCCAGCTCCAGCATGCGGACCGTCTCCGGTCCCACCACGAAATCCGATTTGCTCAAAAGTGCCTCCCGCCCTCTTCGTCTGGCTGTACCCAGCGCGCCGCATCTTAGCCGCTGCCGCTTCCGAAGTCCAAGGACAATCCGGCTGTTGCCCCCACCAAGCCTTATGCTAGGATGCCGCTCGAAAATCCCCACCGCAAAAAGGAGCCGCTCCCCATGTCCGATCTGCCCCAGACCTCTGCCGAACAACATATCGAGCGCATTATGGATCAGCTCGATCCCGCCTCCGATCGTTTCCAGGTGCTGGATACGGCCAAGCGCTTCAAATCCTCCTGGGTGGAGCTGGGGGAGAAGCTCTGCCTGGTGCGCAACCGAGATCTCTACCGCCAGTGGGGCTACGAGGACTTCGACAGCTACTGCAGCCGCGAGGTGCGCATCCGCAAGGACACGGCCCAGAAGCTCACCCTGAACTTCCACTTCCTGGAGAAACAGGAGCCCCAGCTCCTGGAGAGGCGCACCGCGCTCAAGCCCCTGCCCGACTATCGCAACGTGGATCTGCTGCGTCAAGCCAAGGAGGAGAAGGGATTCTCCGACGAGCAGTACGAGGAGCTTAAAAAAGCCGTCGTGGAAGAAGAGCGCAGCCATCCCACGGTGCTCAAGCGCTTCAAGGAGGTGGCCGAGCAGATCGACCCGCCCGAGGAATCCCCCCTGAGCCACCTCAAAGCCGCCGTCTCCGCCGCGAGACGCCTGGCCACGGCCCTGCGCAGCGTGGACTCGGTGGAGGTGGCCGTTCTCGAAAACGTGGATGACCTGGTGGAGGATCTGGAAGCGCGGATGGCGCAGGCGAAGAAGGACGAGGAAGCCACTCCGCCCTTTAGCTGACAAAATAGAGCCTGATTAGCGCGAATCTTCAGCCACCCATCCATAGCCTTCCCCTCCCCTGGCGGGAGGGGATTGAGGGGAGGGGGCTGCTTAAGCAGCGGCCTATTGATGCAGACAACGCATCACAGCTCCGGCGGAGCTGCACCCCCACTGCTGAACCGGTACCTGCCCGGAACCCCGGTCTGGGTGTACGGCTCCCGCATATCAGGAAAATCCCGCCCCCAGTCGGACCTCGACATGGTGGTGTTCACCCGCCCCGAACAGAGCCTCCCGGTGTCCGAACTGCGAGAAGCCCTCGACGAAAGCGACCTTCCCTTTCGGGTCGATCTCTTTGTCTGGGATGAAATCCCGGAAAAATTCCGCTGAAATATTGAAGACAGTCATCGGGTATTTACGGGATAACGGCCCGCATGAGTCCGAACCTGGGTTGCATTGACCTATGCAGGAAGCACCAGAGCCGATCGACCGTGGCAATGCACTGAAAGCTGAGCTTGATGGAACAATTTGACAATTTGGAAGCCCGCCCCGGCGGCCTGACCTTGCGGGGAAAATAAATCCGTCCCCTTTTTCCTTTCCAAGGGGCATGCCCTGTGCGAGCAGTACCATTCCGAGCTCAAGAGCGACATGGACCTGGAGCGGTTGCCGTCGGGCAAGTTCGCCACCAACGCCCTGGTCATGAGCTGTTCGGCCCTGGCCTACAAC
>Ga0214472_10006012_pt1 | contig 12732 bp, 10 predicted proteins | sample RVTome_6_FD_207662 | JGI IMG/M metagenome (GOLD analysis project Ga0214472, IMG submission 207662) | Soil microbial communities from uranium-contaminated site in the Upper Colorado River Basin, Wyoming, United States - RVT140D175 | ecosystem: Environmental > Terrestrial > Soil > Contaminated >... | reverse complement strand
GGCGTCGTCGGTCGCGATCGTCAGGCGCAGGAGATCGTCGGGGTGGATCTCGTAGCGATACGGTGACGCCGCCTTGTTGCGGGCCGGTTCGAACCGGAGCGGGCTCCCTCCCTCGGCCGCGGGCGCGTCGCCGACGATCAGGCCGCACATCTCGTTCGGGTACTCGGCTCGCGCATGGGCGATGAGCTCGTCGCGGATCCCGGCCGGCAGCTCGGTTGCGGCTGGCCCGGGGTGGCCGCGGTCGGGGTCGGGGTCGGCGCTCACGCGAGTGCCCGCCGACGCCGAGCGGGGAAGCTGACCTCCCCCGACAATCTCCCTTGGGCGATATCGCGCGCGCGGCCAGCTAGGTAGACCACGCGCACCAGCCCCGCGATCGCCCAAGGGAGATCGCCACAGGTTGTCGCCTGGCGCGCCAATGCTCGCACGGTGCGGCCGAACACCACTACCACCAGTTGACGCCGCCCTCGAGGGCCTCCTCCATCTCGTCGAGATTGGTCGAGAACGTGCCCGCCGACAGGTACTTCCAGCCGCCGTCGGGGAGCAGCGCGACGATCGTGCCACGCTCCATCCCTTGCGCCACCCGCGCCGCGGCCACCAGCACGGCGCCACACGAGGGCCCGCCGAAGATCCCCTCGCGGAAGACCAGGTCGCGCAGCGCGGCGAGCGCGTCGCGGTTCGAGACGAGGAGCTTCGCATCGATCAGAGACGGGTCCAGGATCTCCGGGATGAACCCCTCGTCGAGCGAGCGAAGGCCCTGGACCAGCTCGCCGGGCATCGGCTCGGCGGCCACGACCCGGACCCCGGGCTTGTGCTCGCGGAGATACCGTGACACGCCCATCAGCGTCCCGGCGGTCCCCATACCGGCGACGAACACGTCGATCTCAGGGCAGTCGGCGAGGATCTCGGGACCGGTGGTCTCGTAGTGGGCCCGTGGATTGGCCTCGTTGCCGTACTGGTACGGCATGACGAACCGCTCGTCCTTCGCGACGAGGTGCTTGGCCAGGGCGATCGCGCCGTTACTTCCGAGCGCGCCGGGTGAATCGATCACCTCCGCGCCAAAGAGCGCAGCCATCTGGCGCCGCTCGTTGGTCACGTTGTCCGGCATGACCAGTGCGACCCGGTAGCCCTTCCGGCGCCCGATCATGGCCAGGGCGATCCCCGTATTGCCGGACGTCGGCTCGAGGATGATCGAGTCTTCGTGGAGCAGCCCTCGCGCCTCTAGATCCTCGATCAGGTACTTCGCGACGCGGTCCTTGACCGAACCTGTCGGGTTGAGCATCTCGAGCTTGGCGAAGATCCGGACGGCCGGGTTGGGCGACATCCGCGGGATCTCGACCAGCGGCGTGTAGCCGATGGCATCGAGGATGTTCTCGAACCGTCCACCATGGCGGGGCAGTTTGTCATGGTCGTGGAAGTGCGGATGGTCGTCATCCGCGTCGAGCCCTGGCGGGTGGCCGTGATCGTCGGGTTCGACGGCGCGCAGGGCAGGCATGGCCATCGCCTCAGCCGCCGGCCATCGCCGGCAGCAGTCGGACCTCGTCCGCCGGCGCGACCGGCGTGTCGAGCCCGCCCAGGTAGCGGACGTCCTGCCCGTTGACGTACACGTTGACGAACCGGTTGAGGTCGCCGTCCTCGGTCAGGAGCTGCGAGCCCAGCGATGGGTGCTTTGCCACGAGCGCCGCGACGACGCCGCGGATCGAATCACCCTCGAGCTCGAGCGACTTGGCCCCGCCGACGTTCGAGCGCAGGACCGCCGGGATGAAGACCGTGCTCACGCGCGCGCCTCCGGTGACACGTTGCCGGCGAGGCCGGTGGTGGTCAGCAGGAAGGGAGCGTCGGCGCCGATGTTGGCGACAGCCAGGGGTCGGCCGGCCTTGCGGGCTTCGACGGCCGCATCGGAGCAGACCGGGCAGTTCGGGTCGCGGCGGAGCCTGAGCTCGGTGAACTCGGTCTCGAGGGCGTCGAAGAGCAGCAGGCGACCGGCCAGCGTCTGGCCGATCCCGAGCAGGACCTTGAGCGCCTCGTTGGCCTGGAGCAGGCCCAGGATGCCGGGCACGACACCGAGCACCCCGGCCACGGAGCAGCCGGGCGCGAGCTCGGGCGGCGGCGGCGTCGGGTAGAGGCAGCGGTAGCACGGCCCCTCGAAGGGGACGAACGTGGTCAGCTGGCCCTCGAACCGGAAGACACTGGCGTGGATGACCGGGATGCCGGCCGCGACCGCCGCGTCGTTGACGATGTAGCGGGTCTCGAACGTGTCGGTCCCGTCGAGAATCACGTCGTAGCCGGCGATGATCCGTGCGACGTTGTCGGCGACCAGCATCTCGTCGTGGGCGACGACGGTCACGTCCGGGTTGAGCCCTTCGATCGTGGATCGCGCCGACTCGGTCTTCTTCTGCCCCACGCGGGCGGTCGAATGAATGACCTGGCGCTGGAGGTTGGACATGTCGACGACGTCGAAATCGACGATCCCGATCGTGCCCACCCCGGCCGCGGCCAGGTACAGCGCGGCCGGCGAGCCGAGACCGCCGGCGCCGATGATCAGGGCCTTCGAGCCGAGGAGCTTCGCCTGACCATTGAGGCCGACCTCGGGGATGAGCAGGTGGCGGCTGTAGCGCTGACGCTGGTCAGGCGACAGCGACGGAGGGGTCGTCCACCGCAGACCCTGCGCCTTCCACTGCTGGAAGCCGCCGCTCATCGAGGCGACGCTCTCGTAGCCCATCTGGCTCAGGGTCTGGGCGGCGAAGAGCGAGCGGACGCCACCGGCGCAGTAGAGGACGACCGGTCGCGAGCGATCGGGAGCATCGCTCTCGATGCCTTGCTCCAGGTAGCTCTTGGCAACGTGAACAGCGCCGTCGATGTGGCCCTGCTCCCACTCGTATTCCTCGCGCACGTCGATGAGCACGGGCGGGGCGGGTCCGTCGAGCAGCAGGTCGACCTCGGCGGGCGAGACCTCCCGGATCTCGGCTCTCGCCTCTCGTAGGAGGTCTGAGAATGACTTCGGCATGGGCGTAAGGGCTCCGATGATCGACGGGCTGGCAGCGGGTGTGGCGCCAGGGCGGTGAAGGCAGTGGGCGCGGACGGGTCCGCGGGACGACGAGCCGGCTCAGGCCGGCTGGCAACACCTGCAGCAGCGCTCGATCCCTGGGGCGAGGCGCGGCTCGTTCTTGTCGGTGCTCATGCGCCGGCCTCCGCTGGGCTCGGCGTCTTGTTCGTGGGATCGGCGGCGCCGAGATCGGCCAGCACGTGCTGGAGACTGTCGTGGCTGAGCATCGCGCACTTGAGGCGCGCCGGGCTGATCTCGATCCCGAGCAGGTCGAGCAGATCGTCGGCGCGGAAGGCACTCACCTCGGCCAATGGCTTGCCCTTGATCTCGTCCGTCAGGAGCGAGGCGCTGGCCTGGCTGATCGCGCAGCCGCGGCCGGTGAACCCGACCCGATCGACGATCCCGTCCTTGACCCCGAGCATCAGCGTGATCCGGTCACCGCACAGCGGGTTGGCGCCCTCGTAGGACGCGTTGGCATCCTCGACGACCCCGAAGTTATGGGGCCGCCGGTAGTGCTCGAGGATGTAGTCGCGGTAGAGATCGTCCATCTTCGAGGGAGTGTAGCGCGAGACGCCAATCCCGACCAGCAAGGTCGGATATGCCGCTCCGATGCAGCTTCCAGCGCGCACCGCGTCGCGGAGGAGGGTCTGCTCCTCGGTCAGGCGGTAAGTGACGGCGTTGGGCTTGCTCTCCGCGGGCAGCGCGGCAGCCGGGGCCGGTCGCCAAGACCCGCGACGATGCGTGGTGGCACGGCCCCTGGGCCTCGGCCTCCCGGCGACCGGCCCTCGTGGGCCGGGCGACCCCGGCTGCTACGCTGCGCATGCCATGATCGACCTGACCGCCGAGACGTTCTCGCCCCATCTCGAGACCGAGTTCGTCGTCGACGATCCGGCGCTGGGCGAGCCGGTCGTCCTCCGGTTGACCGAGATCAGAGGTCTGGGTCGGCAGCCCGGCGCCCCTCGCGTCGAGCCGTTCGCGCTCCTGCTCACCGGCCCGCCCCAACCGCGGCTGCAACAGCGGACCTATCGGCTCGAACACCGCGTCCTGGGCCCGCTCGAGATCTTCCTCGTCCTGGTCGGGAACGACGCCGTCGGGTCGCCGACCTACGAGGCGGTCTTCAACTGACGTCGAGGCTCGCGCCTCATGAACTCATAGATCCCGCGCTGCTCGATCGATCTGAACCCGATGCGCTCGTAGAGCTGTCTCGCCGGGTTCCACGGCTCGACGTGGAGGGTGACCGGCAGGTCGTCCCGATCGGCCTGGGCCAGGAGCCACGCCAGCAGCGCCGATCCGGTCCCCCTGCCTCGCTGCGCCGGCAGGAGGGTCAGATCGACGAGGCGCAACTCACTCGCGAGACGTGCGAAGTACAACCGACCGACCGGTTCCCCGGCGACCAGGACGACGAGGAACCGGCCATCCGGGTAGCTCTGCCGGTAGGAGGCATCCTGCGCCTCGAACTGCATCGTCACGAAGGCGGCCTTCTCGGCATCGCCCCAGGAGACGACGCTCAGTTCATCGACCCGCGTGCTGCCGTAGAGCGCGAGCAGGAGATCGCGGTCCTGGGACGTGGCCGGTCGAAGCTCGATCCCCGGTGGCAGGGAACCTAGGTCGTCAACCACGATCTGAGATCAGGGCCGAGCATGAGCCCGAAGGACCAGCGGGAGAAGCCAACGTTGGCGTGCAGCCGATCACGTGCATCGATGCTCAACTTCGTGACCGAGCAGCTCGATCCCAGATCGCTGTGGAGTGCCCACGTCTCCCCCGTGTCGAGGCTCACGTACACCCGCCCCGTGCCATCGCTTCGGTAGAGCCGGCCTCCGGCCGAGACGGCCTTCGACCCTGCGGCCACGGTCGCCCATGCGAACGGGACGGGCAGCGTGGCGCCGATCGTCGAGACGGTCAGGAGCCTGAGGAACGTTCGGCGGTGCATCCTTGCCCTCCGTGATGTCCGGGCTGAGCGGACCTGCTATGTCCGCGGTGGAAAGACGCCTTGCAGGGCGATGCAGAAATGGAACGTCAGGTACGGCTGCAGGTTGTTGTGCGGCTGGTCGCCGCCGGCTGGAGCCAGCATCTCGGGGGCCATGGAGACGAGCCCGGCCGCGCTTGACTGGTACGCGTTACCGCCGGACGACCTCGCCAGCACAACGGCCGCCGAGGGCGCCTGCACGTCCGCAGGGTCCGCCGCATCGGCACGCAGGCTGTGCGTGTGGAGCGGGATCTCGGACTCGAGCAGCGTCACCGTCTCCGAGCCGCCCGTCTCGCCCAGGTCGTGCAGGGAGATGCCGGGACCCTGGCCCGGATGCATCGGCGCTCGGCCCTGGAGATCGGGCAGCGCGAAGGTGCTCTTGCCGTCGCCACCGTACGTCGTGCCGAGGAGCGAGAAGAGGGCCGTGTTCTGGGAGATCGGCATGAGCTGCCCGTCGCACCACGCCCAGCCCTTCGGCGCGAAGTTGAACGGGAAGATCCTGATCTCTGCGACGAATGGGTCGGCCATGTGCTGCTCCTACGTTGGGGACGGGAAGATCCCGAAGAGAGAAATGATGAAGTCGACGCAGAGGTAGGGTTGGAAGTTGGTGTGGGGCTGGCTGCCGCCGACTGTCGCCACGGCAGCCGCGTTGAGACCTGCGGTCGGGGCCTCGGAGACGTACACCTTCACCGCGGCCGATTCACCGGTCACGTTGCCGCCCGGGTTGTTCGCGCTTCCCGGGCCCGCGGATGCGAGCTGGGGATGGCTGTGGGCGGGGATCTGGTTCACCGTGAGCGTGACCTCCTCGACGCCACCCGACTCGGCCAGGATGAGGCCGTTGCCCTGATGGACCGGCACGCGTCCTCGCAGGTCGGGCAGGGCGAAGGTGCTCTGCCCGTCGCCGCCATAGGTCGTGCCGATGAGCTGGAAGAGTGTCTCGTTCTCGGAGATCGGCAGGAGTTGACCGTCGCAGAACAACCAGCCCGCGGGGGCGAAGTTGCCCGCGAACATCCTGATCTCGCCAACGTACGGTTGTGCCATGGCTCTCTCTCAGTTCGGGCTGGGGAAGATGCCCTGCAGGGCGATGCAGAAGCTCAAGGTCAGGAACGGCTGCCGGTTCTCGTGCGCCTGGCTCCCCCCCGTTGCCGCCACGGCGGCGGGCTGCAGCGCAGTGAGGTTGTCGGCCGGGCGGTAGACGTTCGAGGCGGCCGCGAGCACGCCGTTCGTCGGGTTCACGGCATCACCGACGCTCGCCGAGGCCTGCACCAGGTGGGTGTGGGTCGGCACCTCGGCGATGTTCAGGGTATGAGCGCCCTCGCCGCCACGCTCACCGAGGGTGTGGCCGCTGCCGACATGGGTGGGGACACGCGCTCGCAGGTCGGGGAGGGCGAAGTTGACCCGCCCGTCGCCGCCGAAGGTGGTGCCGAGCAGCGAGAACAGTGCCAGGTTCTGGTTGATGGGCAGCAGCTGCCCGTTGCACAGGGCCCAGCCCTTCGGCGCGAACTCGAAGCTCATGAGGCGGACTTCTGCGAGAAACGGCTCAGCCACGTGGTGCTCCTCCGAACGGGGATCGAGGGGGACCGTGCGGCCCCCCGTGTGTCAACTCAGGGCTGCGCGCAGGCGGCCCCGCCGACGAAGCCCCCGCCACCTCCTGCGACGTTGTTCGACGCGAGAGCGGTATCGACGCCGGTGTTCTGTCCCAAGATGAAGCTCTGCACAGCCGTGTTGTCGTTGTTTGCGCCCGCGTAGCCTGGGAGCAGGATCGTGGTCACGTTCCTCTGGCGCAGCCGATAGTCGAAACCGCCGCCCGTCTCGTTGCCTCCGGCCGAGGCGTCGTTGTCCCTGATGTCCACGCAGGCGGTGCTGCCGTTGCCGGTGCTGATGACGCCCCAGTTGAGGTGGACCCCGTGCAGCGCGTTTAGCCCGGGCTCCCGGATGAGGTTGTTCGTCACGGTGACGTTCAGCGTGGTGATGCCGCCCTCGCCCCCGTCGATGTTGATCCCCATCTCGTCGTACTGCTGGATCGTGTTCCCGTTGACGAGCGAGGTGTGCGACCCGGTGCCGCGAGAGGCCACGAGGATCCCCGAGGACTCCGATGCCCCGGACTCGGCTTGACCGGAGACGCCGACTGTGTTGTTCTCGATGCGGCCGCTGAACGTGCCGCTGCCGCTGCCCTTGTTGACGTGGATCGCGCCGCCTTGCCGCGTGCCGTACACGGTGTTGTTCGAGACGTTGTACGTGAAGGCTCCATCGAAGGACGCGCCCAGGATGAAGAAGCCCTGCCCAAGCCCGATTGGGTGTAGCGGGTTGCCCGGGTTGCCCGAGTTACCCGTGAAGGTCAGCCCGACGGTTGGCGTGCCGAGCACGCTGAGATTGAAGTGGTCGCCGCCGTGGGCGGAGAAGGTGTTGTTGGTCACGGTGAGCGTGGCGGTGCCGCCGCCGATCTCGACGAAGAGCCCATCGTCACCGGCCGTGTTTCCGGTGTTGTGGATGCTGTTGTTGTTGATCGTGAGCGTGAGCGTCCCGGTCGTGTTGTCGACCCGGATGTTCCGCTGGTAGCCGCCCGAGATGGCCGAGTTCGTGATCGCCGAGGTGCCCGACAGGTTGTCGAACGAGATGCTGCCGTCGCTGAACGGTGACACCACGTTGTTACCGTTGACGCCGTTGACGACGCTGGTGTCGAGCGCGAAGCCGGCGACGCTGGTCCCACGGATGCCGTAGTTCGTGTGGTCGTGGATGTACATCCGGGTGAGTGACACGCCGGCGGCATTGTTGAGCACGATGCCCGTGCCCACCGGGGTCGCCGTCGAATCGTCGCTGCCGGTCATGTTCTGGATCACCCCGCCGGAGCAGCCGCTCGTGTTCGCCTCGGTGCACGTCCCGGTGGTGCCGGTCACGGTGAAGGTTCCGGTGGTGCCGTTCAGCACGATGCCGTTCGAGCCGCCGTTTGCGGAGACGGAGGTGAGGCTGATCGTTCCGCCCGAGCTCGACAGGTTGACCGCGGCGGCGGTCGCCGTGGTCACGCTCACCTCACCGACCGTGAGGCTCGTGGCGCCGCTGGCCGTCAGGCCCGCCGTGCCGGAGGCCGGCTGGATGTTCAGACCGCGGACGGCATCGCCGGTGGCCATGACCACGTTGCCCTGGACGATTGGGCGCGTGCCGTTGATCGACGGGCGGGCGACGGTGCCGGCCGGTGGCGTGATCGAGAACAGGGAATCGAACGTCGAGCCGGTGACCCCCTGGCCGATCAGCCACTCGTTTGTGTTCAACGTGATCCCCGTCGTCGCTGTGCCCGAGTAGAGGAAGATGCGGTGGCCCGAGGCATCGACCGCCGCGGCTGAGGCCAGGTTGTCGAACGGACTCGACAGGCGGCCGTCGCCGTTGATGCCCGCGGCCGGATTCACGAACCAGATCACGGGGCCGGCGACGCTGACGGTCACCGTGGCCGGCGCGCTGCACGCGGACGGCGCCGGGTTGCCGCTGTCGCAAACGGCATACGTGAAGGTGACGTTGCCCGTCGCACCGGACGGCGGATCGAAGTCGAAGGTGCCGTTGGCCGCGTCCAGGTTGCTGATGGTCCCGCCCGCCGGCGTGGTCGCGCTGACGGTGCCGACGGTGAAGACCGCCGTGTAGCCGCCGTCGCCCGTATCCGGGTCCGTCGCTCCGGTGAGCAGTCCGGTCAAGCCCGTGATCTTCATGTTCGCCTGGGCGTTGTAGTTCTTCGCGACGGCGCTCGGTGCGTCGTTCACCGCGTTGACCGTGATGGCGACCGTGTCCGTGTCGGTCAGCGGCCCGCCCGTCCCGGTGTTGCCCTGATCGTCGGTCGTGATCGTCAGGGTCTCGGAGCCGCGCGTCGAGTTGTAGTTCAGGTTTCCGCGGTACTTAAGGCCGTTGAGGGCGCCGTTCACCTGGGCGAGCGTCCCGGTGATCGTCGCGCTCGAGGTCCCCGAGCCGAGGATCGTCGCGCCTGATCCTGAGGCAGGCGTGATCGTCCCGTTGAGGACCGACACGACCACCTGGACCGCCCCCGTGCCAGCGTCGACGTCGGCGACCGAAAGCGAGCCCGAGAACGTCAGGTCGGTGTCCTCGTCGACCGACTGGCCGCCGGGCACGGTGTTCACCGGCGCGTCGTTGACCGCGGTCACGGCGATGCCGCGCGTGTCGGCGCCCGTGGCCAGGCCGTCGTCCGCTGTGAAGGTCACCGTCCGCGCGGCCGTGCTCGGGTTGTCGCTCGTGTTCGTGTAGGTGACGGCCCGCAGGGCCGCCTGGTAGTCGGCCAGGGACGCGCCGCCGGTCAGGGCGAGCGTGCACGAGGCGGCCGTGTAGACGGCCGTGATGCCGGCCGGCGGCGAGGCCAGGGCGAGGACGTCCTGGCTGAAGTCGCAGCCGGTCGTGATCTGGACGGTCGCCCCGGTGAGCGTCGTGCTGTCCACATCGGTAACAGTGAGGCCGGCGTCGATGGCGGTCGCGGGGTCATTCTCCGTGTAGGCAAGGCTGCCGGCAGTCGTCGTGACGACCGGCGCATCGTTCTCGGCGGTCACGTCGATGGTGATCGTCGCCGTGTTCGAGTCAACGAAGCCGTCGTTGGCGGTGAACGTGAACGAGGCGAGGCCCGTCCCGTTCACGTCGGCCGGCGGGGTGTAGCGGACATAGGGGTTGGGCAGCGGGGCGCCGGTCGTGATCGCACTCGCGGTCGTGCAGAGGCTGTCGGAGCAGGCCTCGAGCGTCCCGGTCGCCGGCAGGCTCTCGACAGCGAACGTGAGTGGGTCGGAGTCGGCGTCGCTCGCGGTGAGCGTGATGGTGACCGGGGTGTCCTCCGCCGTCGTGGCGGTCTGGTCGTCGGCGACCGGCGCGGTGTTGCAGCGAACAGTCACAGAGGCCTGTGCCTGAGCCGAGCCGTCGTTCGTCGTCGTCACCGAGGCCAGGTTATCGACCGGGCTGTCCGGACACGTATCGGTGGTCGTCGGGCTCGAAACGTGGACCGTGACGCTCGCGCCGGAGGCGAGATCGCCGAAGGCGCAGCCCAAGACACCGCTGTCGATCGAGCACAGGGCCTGGCCAGTGCCGCCGTCGATGGACCAGCTGGTCCCGGCGTCCGTCGGGACGGTGTCGCTGACCGTGACGTCACGCGCGGTCCCGTCCCCGGTGTTCGTGACGGTGATGAGGAATCCGATGGCAGCCCCCGCCTGAACGGTCGCCGCATCGGCATCCTTGCTGATCTCGATGACGGCGCAATTGACCGTGATCGAGGCCGTCGAGCTGTTGTCATCCTCGTTGGCCGCCGCCTCGTTGGTGGCGCTCACGCTGACCGTGTTACTGAGAATGCCGCAGTCGTCTGCGTCGGTCGCGCCGGAAACGTTGACCGTCGCGCTGCCGCCCGTGGCGAGATCGCCGAAGGCGCAGCCAAGGACGCCAGCGATGACGTCGCAGTCGGCGCTGTCGTCTGTCCAGCTGACATCGGCCGGGAGCGTGTCGGTGAGCATCACCGAACGCGCGGTACCAGCCCCTGGATTCGAGACGACGATCGTGAAGGAGGCCGTGTCCCCGGCCGAGATCGAGCTCTCGCCGGCCGTCTTCAGCACGGTGACGTTCGGGCAGTTGATGGTGATCGTGGCAGGGTCGCTCGTCACCGGCGGAATCCCGTTGGCCGACGCCGTGGCGGCGTTTTGGACGACGGAGCACACGGCGAAGGTCGGGCTCACGACTCGGACCGAGCGGCTCTCGACCGGACCAAGGTTGCCGAACGAGCAGCTCAGGACCTGGTTGGTAGAAGGCGCCGCAGGCGTGAGCGAGCAGTCTGCGACACCGCTGCCGCCGTCGAGCGACCAGTTGACGCCGCCCGTGAAGGCGAGCGTGTCGGACAGAGTGACGTTCGAGGCCGTCCCCGCGCCGGTGTTCGAGACCGTGATCTCGTAGCCGATCTGGTCGCCCGCGCTGACGCTGTCGTCATCGGCCACCTTGGTGACCGCGATGGCCGGGCACAGGACGTCGATGGTCGCCGTACTGGAGTTATTACCGAGATCGGCGGTCGCCTCGTTCGTGGCCGCGGCGGTCGCGGTGTTCGAGAGCGTGCCGCAATCGGCGGCGGCGGTCGTGCCCGTGACGTGAACCGAGGCGGAGCCCGTCGGCGCGAGGTCGCCGAAGGCACAGGTCAGGACGCCGGCATCGATCGAGCAGTCGTCGCTGTCGTCGAGCCAGGTGATGCCGGTCGGGAGCGAGTCGCTGATCGAGACGGTGTAGGCGGCGCCGTCGCCCGCGTTGGTCACCTCGATCGCGAAGGTCGCCGTGTCACCCGCGCTGATCGGGCTGGTATCGGCGGTCTTCTCGACGGTCACGTCCGGGCAGTTGACGGTGATCGTGACCGGACCCGACGTCGGGGTGCCCGAGGCACTCGTCGTGGTCGCGGTCGCCTCGTTCGAGATCGTCCCGCACGTCTCGGGCGTGGTGGGGCTGGAGATATGGACCAAGGCGCTGCCGCCGGAAAGAATCGTCTCGAAGTCGCACGTGAGCGTCCCGGTCGAGATCGAGCAGTCGGCGTCAGGCGGGACAATCGTCCAGCTCAACCCGGCATTGGCGGGCAGCGTGTCCGTCAGGGTGACGCCTGATGCATCGCCGGCACCGGAATTCGATACCGTGATCGTGTAGCCGACCGGATCCCCGGCGGAGACGAGCGCCGCGTCCGCGGTCTTTGTGACCTCGAGCTGGACGCAGCCGATCGCCGTCGTGTCGATAGCCGAGTTGTTGCCAGTGTCGCCTGCGTCCTCGTTGGTGGCCGAGACCGTCGCGCTATTCGTGAGCGTCGTCTCGCAGACGCCCTGGGTGACCGTCCCGCTCACATTGACCGCGAGCGTGGCACCCGCCGCCAGATCGATCGGCTGGTTCTTCAGCGTCAGCGAGTTGCCCGAAAGGGCGAAATCCGTCATGTTGTCGATCGACCAGGTGATGCCCGCCGGCAGGGAGTCCGAGAGCATCACGCCATGGGCCATACCCAGCCCGATGTTGCGCACGCTCATCGCATACGTGATGGTGTCTTCGAGCGTGGCGTTTGTGAGCTCGTCGGTCTTGGAGACGGTCACATCCGGCTCAAGGCACGTAACGACTACCGTGGCCCTGGCCGGCGCCGGCTCCGGGACCGACGGCGTGCTGACGAACCCTGTCGCGCTGACGGTGTTCGTCTGGCTGCCGTCATCGTCGGGACAGGTGAACGTCTTGTCGTACGACTGCGTGCCGGTCGCCGGGAAGGTGAACGACGAGCCGTTCGTGTCGTCGACCGTGATGCTGTCGTTGTTGGTGACCTCGACGGTCGTCGGCAGGGCGGTCGTCGAGCTCGGCGACGGCCCGGAGCCTTTGCCGGCCTTGTTCGTGATCGTCACCGACGCCGTGTCCTTGTACGTGGCGCCGGGCGTGACTCCCGTGTAGATGTCGACCCGATAGGGGTAGCAGAACGTCTCGCCGGGCTGGAGGACGGGGTGGGCGCTGACCGACACGGAAACCGATTCGAGGACGCTCTTCGAAGGTGGCTTGGTGATCCGGTCGATGATCGTCAGACCCTGGGTCGCAACGGCGCCCGTGTTCGTCACGCAGATCTCGCCATCGAAGTACGCGGATTGGACCGCGTTGCCCTTCGTCGCGCCGACCGTGTAGGTGACCGAATCCGATTCGCCGCTCGAGAGCGTCAGGCTCGACGGGGCGACTTCTTTGGACAGGGTCCAGGGAAAAGTCT
>Ga0214472_10006011_pt1 | contig 12732 bp, 22 predicted proteins | sample RVTome_6_FD_207662 | JGI IMG/M metagenome (GOLD analysis project Ga0214472, IMG submission 207662) | Soil microbial communities from uranium-contaminated site in the Upper Colorado River Basin, Wyoming, United States - RVT140D175 | ecosystem: Environmental > Terrestrial > Soil > Contaminated >... | reverse complement strand
TTGCGGTTCCCCAGTTTGAGGATCCTGGTATAGCCACCTGGACGCTCAGTGTACCGGGGCGCGATCTCGTCGAAGAGCTTCCCCAGCACCATGCGGTCCTGGATCTTCCGCCCAGCGAGGCGCCGCGCGTGGAGGTCACCCTGGCGAGCGAGCGTGATCAGACGCTCGGCGTAGGGACGGAGCTCCTTCGCCTTCGCCGTGGTCGTCTCGATGCGCTCGTGGCGAAAGAGCGACGTGGCGAGGTTGCGCAGCGTGGCTGCGCGGTGCGTCGAGGTGCGGGAGAGCTGTCTCCCCTTGTTGCGATGCCGCATGGATTACTCCTCGCCGCTCGCCGCGGCCTCGGCCTCCTGCTCGACGAAGAAGAGCCGTCCGTCGTCGCCCTCCTCGAGCTGCATACCGAAGCGCAGCCCGTGCTCCTCGAGGAAGTCCGCGATCTCCTTGAGCGACTTCTTGCCGAAGTTCTCGATCTGGAGCATCTCGTCCTCGGAGCGCTGGACCAGGTCGCCGAGCGTCCGGATGTTCTCCTTCTGGAGCGAGTTGCGCGAGCGGACCGACAGCTCCGCGAGATCCTCGATGGGACGCTCGAAGAGGTCCTGTAGCCGCTCCGGTACGGCGACCGACCCCGGAGGCGACACCTCTGGAATCCCGCCCTCGCCGAAGTACAGCATGTACTCGAGATGCTTCCTCACAAGCTCGGACGCGTACGCCACGGCCTGCTCGGGCGCGACCGATCCGTCGGTCTCCACCTGGAGCGTCAGCCTGTCGAAGTCAGTGCGCTGCCCCACGCGGGTCTCTTCGACCGAGAAGTTCGCGCGGCGCACGGGGTTGTAGATCGAGTCGATGCGGACGAGGTCGACCGGCGACCCCCGGGGAATGGCGTGCGTGTCGGCGAGCACGAATCCGCGCCCCTTGTTCACGTGCAGCTCCATGGTCACCGAGCGGTTCTCCTGGAGCGTGAACAGGTGATGGTCAGGATCGATGACCGTAGCGCCGGAGCCGGCCTGGATCGCCACCGCCGTCACGGGCCCGGCCTTGTCGGCGCGCAGCTCGAGGAGCGCATCGTCGACGTCGGGGTCGAGCGTGATGACCAACGCCTTCAGGTTCTGAATGACCTGGTGGACGTCCTCCACCACGCCCTGGATCGTCTGGTGCTCGTGCACCACACCGTCGATCCGGAACGCCCACACCGCGGCGCCACGCAGCGACGAGAGCAGGACACGCCGGACCGAGTTGCCCAGAGTGTGCCCGAAACCCCGCTCGAGGGGCTCGATGACGAACTGAGCCGACCGTGCGTCGTCCGGAGAGTCGATGGCTTCGACGCGCTCGGGAAGCACCAGTCCGGTCAGATCTATCTCCACGTTGTCCTCCTGAGTACACCGTTGACGCCCCCCCCACCCGACTCTCGGGCTGGAGCGTTCCGTTGCTTCTACTTCGAGTAGAGCTCGACGATCAGCTGTTCCTGGACCGCAAGCGGGATGTCACCGCGTGTGGGCCTGCGCACCATGCGTCCGACGCGCGCCTTCTCGTCGAGCGCCAACCACTCGAGGAGGGCCGGGCGCGTACGAGCGCTGAGCGCCACCTCGACCGGCAGCAGGTCCTTCGACTTCGGCTTCACCGCAACCTCGTCACCGGGCGACACCTGATACGACGGCACGTCCACGATCCGCCCGTTCACCTCGACGTGTCGGTGACGCACGAGCTGGCGGGCCTGGCTGCGGCTCATCGCGAAGCCCATGCGGAACACGACGTTGTCGAGCCGGGATTCGAGCGTCACCAGCAAGTTCTCGCCGGTGATGCCGGGCACGTTCACGGCGCGCTCGAAGGCGTTGCGAAACTGCCGCTCGTGCAACCCGTAGATGCGCTTGACCTTCTGCTTTTCCCGGAGCTGCACGGCGTAGTCGGACTGCTTGCGGCGCCGCACCTGGGCCGGCCCATGCTGACCCGGCGGATACGCGCGGCGCTCGACCGGGCACTTTTCCGTGTAGCACTTCTGTCCCTTCAGAAAAAGCTTCTGGCCTTCACGACGGCAGAGCTTGCAGACGGGTCCTGTATATCGAGCCATGTCAATTCCTGCCTAAACGCGGCGCTTCTTGGGAGGCCGGCACCCGTTGTGCGGGAGCGGCGTCACGTCCAGGATCGACTTGATGAAGAGGCCGGCCGACGCCAGCGCCTGGATGGCCGACTCGCGGCCCGATCCGGGGCCCTGCACCCGCACGTCGACGCGCTTCACGCCGAGCGAGACGGCCTCGCGGCCAGCCTGCTCGCCAGCCACGGTCGCGGCGAACGGAGTCGACTTCTTCGAGCCCTTGAAGCCGGCCTTGCCGGCGCTTGCCCAGACCACCGCGTTGCCCGCGTTGTCCGTGATGGTGATCAGCGTGTTGTTGAAGGTCGCCTTGATGTGGGCGACCCCCTCCGACTCGACGACCTTCTTCGCGCGTTTCGTTCGGGTTACCAAAGTCTACTCTTCCTCGTGTGCCAGATGGCCTATTTCTTGGGAGCCTTCTTCTTGCCTGCAATGGGCCGCCGCGAGCCCTTGTGCGTGCGTGCGTTCGTGTGCGTCCGCTGACCCCGGACGGGGAGACCACGACGGTGCCGGAGACCGCGGTAGCAGCCGATGTCCATCAGGCGCTTGATGTTCATCGAGGTCTCGGTGCGCAGAGCGCCCTCGACCTTGAAGTTCCCCTCGATCTGGCGGCGCAGCCGATTCACGTCGTCGTCGTCGAGATCCTGGGTGCGGCGACTCGGGTCGACCCCCGTCGCCTCGAGGATCTTCTTCGCGCGGGAGTGGCCGATCCCGTAGATGTACGTGAGGGCCACTTCGATGCGCTTCCCCCTCGGGAGGTCGACGCCTGCGATACGTGCCATAGTCCGCCTTAGCCCTGACGCTGCTTGTGCTTCGGATTACGCGAGCAAATGATGCGCACCACGCCGTTGCGCCGGATGACCTTGCAATGCTCACACATTGGTTTGACGCTGCTTCGCACCTTCACTTCGACCCCCCGGGCGGCCGTTTCTTGCAGAGCTTAGTAGTCTAACCAGCTTCAGATGACGCTTCAAGCGCCGCGGGCGAGATGCGAGCCGGCTTCCACCGGCCCCCCGACGGCGGTCAGGACCCGCGGGCCCTGGGCCGTGATCCCCACCGTGTGCTCGTAGTGGGCGGAGCGCGCCTTGTCGCTCGTCACGACCGTCCAGCCGTCCCGGAGCGTGCGGATGCTCGGGGACCCGGCCGAGAGCATGGGCTCGATGGCCAAGACCATCCCCTGGCGAAGGAGCGGACCGTGCCCCGGCCGCCCGATGTTCGGCACCTGCGGCTCCTCATGGACCTCGCGGCCGACCCCGTGACCCACCAGCTCCCGGATGATCCCATAGCTCGTCCCCTCGACTGTACGGACGACCGCCGCTCCGATGTCGCCGACGTGGTTGCCGGGAACCGCGGCCTCCACGGCGGCCTCGAGGGACCGTGCCGTAACGTCGAGCAGCGCCTGGGTGTCGGCGCTCACCTCGCCCACCGGGAAGGTCCAAGCGCGGTCCGAGCACCAGCCGTCCAACTTGACCCCCACGTCCACGGAGACGATGTCCCCCTCGCCGAGCACGCGCTTCGGGCTCGGAATTCCGTGGACGACCTCCTCGTTCACCGAGACGCAGACGGCGCCCGGGAAGCCGTAGAGCCCCTTGAAGGCCGGCACCGCGCCGTCGTGGGAGACGATGTAGCTCTCGCAAAAGGCGTCGATCTTGGCCGTCGTGACGCCCGGCACGATGCGCGCCGGCAGCTCGTCGAGTAGCCCGGCGATGATCGCGCCACCCCGCCCGATGGCGTCCATCTCCTCGGCCGTGCGCAGGTGGATCATCTCGTCACCCCCAGCAGAGCGCGGAAGTCGGCGTAGACGTCGTCGACCGGGCGGTCCGCGCGGATGCGCTCGAACGCCGCGCCCCCGTCCTCATAGAAGGAGACGAGCGGGGCCGTCTGCTCCTGGTAGACCTCGAGGCGCCGCGTCACCGTGTCGGGCTCGTCGTCGGCGCGGTGCACGAGCGCCGCGCCGCAGCGGTCGCACTTCCCGTCGACCTCGGGTGCGTTGAAGTAGACGTTGTAGACCGCCCCGCAGTCCGGGCAGCTCCGCCGCCCGCTGAGGCGCTTCACGAGCGTCTCGTCGGGCGCCTCGAAGAGGACCACGAGGTCGACCGACCGGCCCAGCGTCTCGAGCACCGAGCCGAGCCCCTCGGCCTGTGCCGTCGTGCGCGGGAAGCCGTCGAAGAGGACGGGCGCGTCGGGCGCGACACCGGCCAGGTGCTCGCGCACCAGGTCGAGGATCAGCTCGTCGGGGACGAGCTCGCCGGCGTCCATGTACGACTGCGCCTTCCTTCCGAGCGGCGTGCCGTCGCGGCGAGCGGCGCGCAGGAGGTCGCCCGTCGACACGTGGGCCCCGTCGAGCTCGTCGGCCAGCCGGACCGCCTGCGTCCCCTTCCCCACACCCGGGGGGCCGAGCAAGATGAGAACCATCAGACCGACGTCATCACATGTAGCGCTGGCGCCCGCGCATCTTCACGCGGCCCTTCTTCATGAAGCCGTCGTAGTGCCTGAGCAGCAGGAGCTGCTGGGCCTGCTGGACCGTGTCCAGCCCCACGCCGACCACGATGAGGAGGCTCGTGCCCCCGAAGAAGAACGTCTGGATGCTGAAGATGTCGAAGATCCAGAACGGCAGGAGCGCGATGATCGCGAGGTAGACGGAGCCGGGGAGCGTCACGCGTGTGAGCACGCGGTCGATGTACTCCGCCGTGCGCGCGCCCGGCTTCACGCCCGGGACGAACGCGCCCTGCTTCTTCAGGTTCTCCGCCAGGTCGACCGGGTTGAAGATGATCGCCGTGTAGAAGTACGTGAAGAACACGATCAGGAGCCCGTACGTGATGTAGTACGTCGCCGTCTGCGGCTGGAAGATCTCCGCCAGCGTCGCGAGCGGGCCCGTGGGCCAGAACGCGGCCATCGTGCCCGGCACGACGATGAACGACTGCGCGAAGATGATCGGCATCACGCCCGCGGAGTTGATACGGAGCGGCACGAAGCTCTTCTGGCCTTCGCGGATCCGCCCGCGGCCCACGACCTTGCGTGGGATCTGCACGGGGATCTTCCGCGCGGCCATCGTCATCGCGACGACGCCGGCGCACACGCCGACCACCACGGCAAGCAGCGCGACGAGCGCGAAGGGTCCGATCTCGCCGAGCGTGAACGACTCCCAGGTGCGGGCGACCGCGGCCGGGAAGGACTCGATGATCGAGAAGAAGATCATGAGCGACATCCCGTTGCCGATGCCGCGCTCGGTGATCTGCTCGCCGAGCCACATCACGAAGATCGCGCCGACGGTGAGCGCGATGACGGTCGTGAGGGTGAAGATGAAGCCCGGTGTGCGGACGGCACCCGCGATCGACTGAAGGAACGCCGCGTAGCCGTATGCCTGCGCGGCGGCGAGCCCCACCGTGGTGTAGCGCGTCCACTGCGTCAGCTTCTTGCGGCCGTCCTCGCCCTCTTTCTGGAGCTTCTCGATGGTCGGGAAGACCGCCGCGAGGAGCTGGAACATGATGCTCGCCGAGATATAGGGCATGATGCCGAGGGCGAGGATCGTGGCACGCGACAGACCGCCTCCCACGAACATATCGTAGATACCGAAGAACGTGCCCTGGAGCGCGCCGAACGTTTGCCGCAGGATGTTGACGTCGAGGCCCGGCACGGTGATGTGCGCGCCGAGCCTGTAGATCGCCAGGATGAACAGGGTGAAGAGGATCTTGTCCTTGAGCTCCGGCACCCGGAACAGGTTGGCGACGGGATTGGCTGCCATGACGGCTACTCGGCGGCGGGAGCGCTTTCGATCACGCTCACGGAGCCCCCGGCGGCCTCGATCTTGGCCTTCGCCGACTGGCTGAACGCGTGCGCCGAGACCCCGACGGCCTTCGCGACCTCACCCTGGCCGAGCACCTTCACCGGCTTCCTCACCGAGCCGATCAGCCCCGCGGCCCTGAGCGCCTGCGGAGTGACGTCGCCCTCCACGCGCTCGAGGTCACGCACGTTCACGACCTGATACTCCGTTCGGTCGAGCGGCTTGAACCCGCGCTTCGGGATCCGGCGGATGAGCGGCATCTGACCGCCCTCCCGGCGAGGATGGACGCTTCCGCCGCTGCGAGCCTTCTGACCCTTGTGACCCTTGGTCGAAGTACCGCCGTGGCCGGAGGCGTTCCCCCGCCCGATCCGCTTCCTGTTCCTGTGCGAGCCTGTGCTCGGTGACAGGTCGTGCAGCTCCGCCATCCTATTCCTCGACTTCCTGTACATCCAGAAGGTAAGAGACTTGCCTGATCATTCCCTGGATCGCCGGCGTATCCTCCTGGACGACGCTCGCCTGGTGATGCCTGAGGCCGAGCGCACGCAGCGTGCGCCGATGCGTCGCCTGGCGGCCGATCCCGCTACGGACCTGGGTGATCTTCAGCTTCTTCGTCGTCTTCTTAGCCACGACGCGCTCCCACGGATTCGACGGTCACGCCGCGCTCCTCCGACACCTGCTCGGCCGTGACGAGCCCCCGGAGGCCGTCCATGGTGGCGCGCACCACGTTGATGGGGTTGTTCGTGCCCAGGCTCTTCGTGAGCACGTCGCGCACGCCCGCGGCCTCGAGCACCGCGCGCACCGGGCCGCCGGCGATCACGCCGGTTCCCGGGGCGGCCGGGCGCAGGAGCACCCTGCCCGCGCCCCACTCGCCCACGATGTCGTGCGGGAGCGTGCCGTTCTCGATGGGCACCTTGACCATGTTGCGCCGCGCGCGGTCGAACGCCTTCCGGATCGCCTCAGCGACTTCGTTGGCCTTCGCAATGGCGATCCCGACGTTGCCCTTCTGGTCACCGACAGAGACGAGCGCGGAAAACGAGAACCGCCGACCTCCCTTCACGACCTTCGCGACACGGTTGATGAAGATCACGTTCTCGACGAGGTCGGACTCGTGCTTGCGCGGCTGCTTCTTCTTCTTCTGTTCTCTGTTCATCAGAACTCCAGGCCCCCCTCTCGGGCGCCGTCGGCGAATGCCTTCACGCGACCGTGGTACTTGTAGCCGCCGCGGTCGAAGACCACGGTCCGGATTCCCTGTGCCTTGGCGCGCTCGCCGAGCAACTTACCAGCGGCGTGCGCCTGCTCGATGCGCCGGTGCTTCCCCTCGGGGCTGAAGTCCTTCATCTCGGGGGCGAGCGTCGACATGCCGAGCACGGTGCGACCCGCGTCGTCGTCGACCAGCTGGCCCTCAAAGTTCTTCAGCGAGCGGTAGACCACAAGCCGCGGCCGCTCGGCCGTCCCCTGCACCTTGGCACGGATGCGGAAGTGCCGGCGCCGGCGCTGTAAGTCGCGACTCTTCTTGAACTTGCTACGCTTGATCATCTGCTGTACGCCGCCTGCTATGCGCCTGAAGAGGCCGTCTTGCCGGCCTTGCGCCGGATCTGCTCGCCCTGGTACCGAATGCCCTTGCCCTTGTACGGCTCCGGCGGCCGGAAACCGCGAATCTCGGCCGCCGTCTGCCCGACCTTCTGCTTGTCGACGCCCGAGATGACGATCGTCGTCTGGTTCGGACACGCGAGCTTCACGCCTTCAGTTGGCTCGTAGCGGATGGGATGGCTGAAGCCGATGTTGATCGTGATACCCTTGCCCTTGGCGTCCGCCCGGTAGCCGACGCCGACGATCTCGAGCGTCTTCGTGTACCCCTCGGTGACGCCCTTGACCATGTTCGCGATGAGGGACCGTGTGAGCCCGTGGAGCGCGCGGTGCGCCTTCTGGTCGGAGGACCGCTCGACCCGGATCTCGGAGTCGTCCACGACGACCTTCACGTCCGGATGCACGTCGAGCGTGAGCTCGCCCTTCGGCCCCTTCACCGAGAGCGTGCCGTTCGACTGCCGTACCTCGACCCCCTCGAGGATCTGGACAGGCAACCTGCCGATTCGAGACATCTTCGTCTACTCCCCCGCTACCACACCACCGCCATGACCTCGCCGCCGACGCCCTGTTCCCGGGCGGTGCGGTCGGTGAGGAGACCGACGGAGGTGGAAAGAATCGCCATACCGAGTCCGTTGCGCACCCGGGGGATCGCGTCGTGGCCGACGTAGCGTCGGCGGCCCGGGCGCGAGACCCGCTCGAGATGCCGGATGATCGGCTTGTCATCGTGGTACTTCAAATAGATGCGAAGCACGCCGAAGCGCCCGTCGTCGAGCACTTTGTGCGCGTACACGAAGTGGCTCTGCTCGAGCAGGCGTGCGATCTCGATCTTCTGCTTGGACACCGGCATGTCCACCCACTTGTGGCTCGCCTGACAGGCGTTCCGAATACGGGTCAGCATGTCGGCGATCGGGTCGGTCATCATGACTCGTCGCTCCTACCAGCTCGACTTGCGCACGCCGGGGATCTCACCCCGGAGTGACATTTCACGGAAGCAAATTCGGCAGATACCGAACTTCCTCAGGAATGCACGCGGCCTTCCGCAACGCTGGCATCGGTTGCGCCGACGCACGGCGTACTTCGGTTCGCGCTTGGACTTCTCGATCAGCGCCTTTCTTGCCATTCCGAGCTCCGTCTCCTATGCCACCGCGCCGATCTGCACCGGCACGTGTCCGCGGAAGGGGAAGCCGAGCTCTCGGAGGAGAGCGAAGGCCTCGGGGTCCTTATCGGTCGAGGTCACAATCGTGATGTCCATCCCGTGGATCTTACGAACCTTGTCGTAGTTGATCTCGGGGAAGATGATCTGCTCCCGAACGCCCATCGTGTAGTTGCCGCGCCCGTCGAAGGAGCGCGTCTGCAGCCCACGGAAGTCACGCACGCGCGGGATGGCGGTGCTGACCAACCGGTCGAGGAAGTACCACATCTTCGCGCGGCGGAGCGTCACTGACACACCCACCGGCATGCCCTCGCGAAGGTTGAAGTTCGAGATCGACATGCGGGCGCGGTTCACCACCGCCTTCTGGCCGCTGATGATGCCCAGCTCCTCGACGATGCTCTCGAGCAGCTTTTGGTCCTTGGCCGCGTCCCCGACGCCCACGTTCAGGACGACCTTCACGAGCCGCGGGATCTCGTGCGGGTTCGCGTGCCCGAACTCCTGCTGGAGCTTGGGCCTGACGTGGTCCTGGTAGTGGCTCTTCAGTCTGGGTTCCATGTTCGCTTCTCCCGGGGCCGTCACTGCGGACGCGGGATCGGGTTGCCGCTCTTCACCGAGATCCTCTCCTTGGTGCCGTCCTTCTCGACGCGCATACGCACCCGGCTCGGCTGCTCGCCGGCCGGATCGACGAGCATGACGTTCGAGATGTGGATCGGGGCGACCACGGACATGATCCCACCCTCCGGGTCGGCCTGGCTCGGCCGCGTGTGACGCTTGCGGACGTTCACACCCTCGACGCGCACGCGGTCCTGATCTGGCAGCACCTCCAGGACGGACCCTTCCATGTCGCGGTAGTTGCCACGGATCACGCGCACGCGATCTCCCTTCATGATCTTGTGCTTACGCGCGCGCATCATAACACCTCCGGCGCGAGCGAAACGATCTTCATGTACTTCTTCTCCCTGAGCTCCCGGGCCACCGGCCCGAAGATGCGGGTGCCCCGGGGCTCGCCCTGCGGGTTGATGAGGACGGCCGCGTTGTCGTCGAAGCGGATGTACGTGCCGTCCTTGCGACGCGTCTCCTTGGCAGTGCGGACCACGACGGCCTGCGCCACTTCGCCTTTCTTCACCGGGGCGTTCGGGATCGCGTCCTTGACCGTCACGACGATGACGTCGCCCACCCCCGCATAACGCCGTGCGGAGCCACCGAGCACCCTGATACAGAGCGCCGATTTGGCTCCCGTGTTGTCAGCGATCCGAAGGATCGACTCCTGCTGGATCATCGTCTATTCTCGGTCTCGGTCTAGGTCTCGTCTCGTCTCGTCTCGTTCTTCGCAATCGAATGGGTAGGGCAGCCGTCAGGCCGGCCGGTCCACGAGGCCCAACACCCTCCAACGCTTCGTCTTGGAGAGGGGACGGGTCTCGGTGATGCGCACCGTGTCGCCGACCTTGTACTCGTTCTTCTCGTCGTGCACGTGGTAACGCTTCGTGCGCGCCACACCCTTCCCGTAGAGCGGGTGGGCGAACCGCCGCTCCACCTTCACCACGATCGTCTTGTCGGACGTGTCGCTCACGACCACTCCGACACGCACCTTGCGGCGGTTGCGCCCGCCGACCTGCTCCGTCTGCTCGTTCGTGTTCTCGCTCATGTCGTCTCGCTCGGGGCGGGGGCACCCGCGCCGCTCGGCGCGGGTCCGGCGAGCTCGCGCTCGCGAAGGACCGTCCTCAGCCGGGCGATGTCGCGCCGCACCTGCTTGAGCGTCCCGTGGTTTTCGACCTCCATCATCGAGCTCTGGAAGCGCAGCTTGAACTGCTCTTCGCGCAGCTCCTTGAGGCGCGCCGTGATCTCGACGGCGTCCCACTCACGGATCTCTTCAGCCTTCATCTTCTATCAGCTCCGCATCTCATGCGTTCGGTGCACTCGCTCACAGTTGGTCGTCGCGGACCACGAATCGGCACTTGATGGGCAGCTTCGCGGCCCCGAGCTCCATCGCGCGCCGGGCCACATGCTCCGTGACGCCCTCGAGCTCGAACATCACACGGCCGGGCTTCACTACGGCAACCCAACCCTCCGGGTTGCCCTTCCCCTTTCCCATGCGGGTCTCGGCCGGCTTAGACGTGATCGGCTTGTCGGGAAAAATGCGAATCCAGACCTTGCCGCCCCGCTTGATGTGCCGGGTGATGGCGACACGCGCGGCCTCGATCTGGCGGTTCGAGATCCACGTCGGCTCCATGGCCATGAGGCCGTACTCGCCGAACGAGACCTTATTGCCACGATGTGCCGCGCCGCGCATGCGGCCCTTGAACATCTTCCTGTGCTTTACGCGCTTGGGTGCCAGCATCTCTCAGCTCCTCGCCTCAGGCGCCCGTCGAGTAGGTGCGGCCACGACGCTCCTCGATGACCTCGCCCTTGAAGATCCAGCACTTCACGCCCACCGTACCGAAGGTGGTGAAGGCGGTCACTTGGGCATAATCGATGTCGGCCCGCAGCGTATGCAGCGGTACGCGCCCTTCGTTGTATCCTTCCGTGCGCGCGATCTCGGCGCCGCCGAGCCTGCCCGCGCACTGGATCTTGATGCCTTCGGCGCCCGCGCGGATCGCCGATTGCACGGCCCGCTTCATGGCGCGACGGAACGAAATCCTCTGTCGGAGCTGGTGGGCGACGTTCTCGGCCACCAGATAGGCGTTTACCTCGGGGCGCTTGATCTCCTCGACGTTCACCGAGATCTCCGACTTCGTGAGCACCGCCAGCTCGTCGCGGAGCTTGTCGACTTCGGCGCCGCGCTTGCCGATCACGACGCCCGGGCGCGCCGTGTGCAGCGTGACCACGATCTTGCTTGGCTTGCGCTCGATCTCGACGTGGCTCAGTGCCGCGTGCGAGAGCCTGCGCCGCAGGTACTTTCGGATGGTCTCGTCCTCGTGGAGGAGACGCGGGAAGTCCCGCTCCGCGTACCAGCGCGACTTCCAGTCCTGGACGATGCCGAGCCTGAACCCGACCGGGTGAGTCTTCTGTCCCATGGCCTACGCTTCCTTCGCTTCCGTGGCGTCGCCCGCGGGCCCGCTCTCGGCGGCTGCTCGGCTGTCGACGACGACCGTGATGTGGCTCGTGCGCTTCCGGCGAGGCGCCGCACGGCCCTGCGCCGCCGCGCGCCAACGCTTCATGGTGGGCCCCTCGTCGACGAACACCTGGCTCACGAATAGCTCGTCGACGTCGAGTACGTGGCCCTCGTCCTGTGACTTCGTCTGGGCGTTCGCGACCGCGGAGCGCAGCGTCTTCCCGACCGGCTCGGCGGCGAGCTTCTTCGAGAACTGCAGAAGCGCGTACGCCTCGCTGACGGGCTTGCCCCGGATCTGGTCCACGACGAGACGCACCTTGCGGGCGCTCATACGGACGTGTCGGGCGATGGCTCGAGCTTCCATGTCAGGCGGCGGGTGTCGGGGCTGGGGACGAACGCTTGTCGGAGAGCTTGCCGCCGTGCCCACGGAAGAGACGGGTCGGCGCGAACTCCCCGAGCTTGTGGCCCACCATGTTCTCGGTGATGTAGACCGGGATGAACTTGTTGCCGTTGTGCACAGCTACCGTGTGTCCGACGAAGTCGGGCGAGATCGTCGACGCACGGGACCAGGTCTTGATCACCTTCTTTTCTCCACGGGAGTTCATCACCTCGATCTTGAGGAGGAGCTTGTCCTCGATGAACGGTCCCTTCTTTACGCTTCGCGGCATCGTTCTCTACTCCCTACTGCGTCGCTTTGCCGCGCCGGCGGCCGCGCACGATGTCCTTGGTCGATGACTTTTTCTTGTGACGAGTCTTCTTGCCCTCGGGCTTGCCCCAGGGCGACGTCGGCGGCCGTCCTCCCGAGGAGCGGCCCTCGCCGCCACCGAGTGGGTGGTCGACCGGGTTCATGGCGACGCCGCGGACCTTCGGCCTGCGACCGCGCCAGCGGTTCGCGCCCGCCTTGCCGATCACCGTCAGTTCGTGGTCGGAGTTGCCGACCTCGCCTATGGTCGCGAAGCACTCCTGGTGGACACGCCGGACTTCGGTCGACGGAAGCCGGAGCGTCACGTAGTCGCCCTCCTTGGCGACGACCTGAACGCCCGAGCCCGCCGAGCGCGCCATCTGGCCGCCCT
>Ga0214472_10006010_pt1 | contig 12732 bp, 11 predicted proteins | sample RVTome_6_FD_207662 | JGI IMG/M metagenome (GOLD analysis project Ga0214472, IMG submission 207662) | Soil microbial communities from uranium-contaminated site in the Upper Colorado River Basin, Wyoming, United States - RVT140D175 | ecosystem: Environmental > Terrestrial > Soil > Contaminated >... | reverse complement strand
ACGTGGGAGCGGCGATCGCCGGCGGTGTCGAGGTCGTCGACATCCACTTCCATGCCGGATTCGACGCCATGCGGGCCTACACGAGCGTCGACAACGAGCGGCCCGACCGGGCGTCGCGGCCCTACGCCGCTGATCGAGCCGGGTTCGTCTTCTCGGAGGGTGCGGGCGTCCTCGTGTTGGAGGAGCGCACCGACGCCGAGAAGAGGGGAGCCACGATCCTCGGCACGATCCGCGGCTACGGCATGTCCTCGGACGGGACCGGCCAGATGGTCCTGCCCTCGTCCGAGGGAGCGGCCCTCGCAATGCGGCGCGCCCTCGATCACGCCGGCGTCGATCCGGACGACGTGGACTACGTCAACACCCATGCCACCTCGACGCCCGCCGGGGACGTGTCCGAGGTGCGTGCGCTGCGGCAGGTGTTCGCCGGGCGGAAGGTGGCCTACTCCTCGACCAAGGGCTACACCGGCCACCCCGTCACCGCCGCCGGCGCCATCGAGGCGATCTTCACCCTGGCGATGCTGCGGGGAGGCTGGATCGCGCCCTGCGTCCACGCCGAGCCGCTGGACCCCGAGCTCGCGGACTTCCCGCCGGTGGTGCGACCCGAGTCGCGCCCGCTCCGGCTGGCCCTCTCCAACTCGTTCGGCTTCGGAGGGACCAACGTCACCCTCGTCCTGGGCGCGCCCTGAGCCCCGTGTTCCGGTCCCGAGCGGGTGAGGCCGCCCGGGTCGTTCAGAACACCCCGCGCATGCTGCGGGCGTAGCCGGTGAGCTCGACGTAGCCGCGCCCGGCGACGGGAGCGCCACCCGCGGTGCCCGACACCCGCACCGCTCCCTCCCAGTACACGAACGACGTGCGCATCTCCTGGTCGGCGACCAGGGGCTCCACGAGAAGGTCGAGGCCGGCGTCCGCGACGGCCAGGCGCCACCGCGCGGGGTAGCGGGCCCCGGTGGTCGGGCTCGTCCACGAGGCCAGCACCTCGAGCTCGACCGACTCGGCGGGGACCGGCCGCGTCGTCCCGTCTCGCGCCACGAGCGTGCCCCTGGACACGGGCTCGATCGACCCGTCCTCCCGGCGGATCCGGAAGTGCATCAGCTCCCGACCGTCTCCGAGCTGCAGGGAGAACCAGTCCCAGCCCACCGCACCCGAAGAGAGCGCGCTGGTGCTCCACTCGTGATCGAACCACGCCTCGCCCGACACGTCGCTCTCGGCGTCGCCCATGCGCAGGCGTCCGCCGGCGGAAAGGCGGGTGTAGCCGACGTAGTAGGACGCGTTGCCGCGCTCGTCGCTCTTGGCCGAGAGGCCACGGTCCCCGTGCCGAACGAGCGGCTTCTGGGCGCGAAGGTCCAGGTCGAGCGTCCGGTCCCCCTCGCGCGCGCGAAGGCGCAACACGGAGCCGTCGCCGTCGTTCGCTTCGACTCGCCAGCCCTCGAGCCAGACCGAGAACGGCTCGCCTCGGGCTCCGGCGAGGCTTCCCGCTCCCCGGGCCCACCGCTCAGAGAAGACGTGCACCCCTGCGGCGACGTCGGTGAGGGCGAAGTGGGCGAAGTAGACCTGGTTGGTCGCGAGCCCGGGGCCCTCGGGTGGCGCTCCCGGGGACAGCCCGCGTCGGAAGAAGGTCATCTGAAAGCCGAACTGGCGCCCGCTCTCGCTCGCGAGGTGGCCGGTGTAGTACCACCACTCCGTCTGGAAGTCGTAGTGCGGGCCGTGGTCCATGGGCAGCCGAAACTCCCGGGGGGCGGTGGCGCGGGCGAACCCCGACGTGTCGACGGGCGCCCCGAGCTCGAGGCGCCCTTCCCCCCGCTCGCTGCCCTTCTTCGGGGTCAACGCCAGGTCGCATCCCGACGAGAACGCGGCGAGCGAGACGAGGGCAGTGAGCGCGGCCCACAGCGCGAACGGGAAACGTCGGCGCGCCGCGGCGGGTCCGGCGCGGGGGCGAGCCCGCTTCACTCGGACCGCAGCGCGGCCGCGAGCGGCCGCCGCTGCAGGCGCAGGACGGGGTAGACCGACGCGAGCAGCGCCGCGGCCACGGCGAGGAGAAACGCCTGCGCGAAGAGCCACGGATCCACCTCGAGTCGCATCGTCCACCCGAACGAGCGCACGTTGATGACGTCGACCAGGATCACGGCGAGGAGCCAGCCGAGGGGCAGGGCCAAAAGCGCCGCCACCGCCCCCATGAGGCCGGTCTCGAGCAGCGTCAAGCCCCACGTCTGACGCCGATCCAGGCCGAGGACGAGGAGGGTCGCCAGCTCGCGCCGGCGCTCGACCTGAAGGGCGAGCAGCGCGCTCCACACGCCGATGAACGCGACCACCAGCGCGAGGAGCCGCAGCGCCTGGGTGACGGCGAAGGTGCGGTCGAAGACCGCGAGCGCCCGGGCGCGCAGGGCGCGGTTGGGGGTGACGAGAAGCGCCGTGCCCGCGAGCTCCTGCCGCAGCGCCTCGACCACGGCGCCGAGCTCGTGCCCGGGAGCGATCCAGGCTCCCAGCGACGACACCGCGCGATCGTCCCAGAAGCTCTCGTACACGTTGCGCGACATCAGGACCACTCCCCGCTCGGAGGCGTAGTCGTAGAAGACGCCGGCCACGGGGAACGAGCGCCGTCCCCGGTCCGTCTCGAGCTCGACGCGGCCCCCGCGCGCGGGGAGCCCGTGGCGAAAGGCGAACGGCTCGCTCACCGCGACCGCACCCTCGCGGATCCTCTCCCACACCTCGTCGGGGCTGCCGTCGGCGTAGCGGTAGAGCGCGGCGCTGCGCGGCCGGCGCGAGTCGGCGACCGCGAGGTGCACCTCGCCGAGCGGGCCCGCCACGCGCACGGCCCGGAACGTCTCGACGTCGACGACGCCGGGCACGGTCGCAACGCGGGACGGGACGTCGGCCGACAGCACGGGCGAGGCCCGGGTCCCGCCCGCCGCCGGCGCCGAGACGTAGATGTCGGCCCGCAGCGAGAGATCGAGCCAGTTCGCGACGGTGGAGCGAAAGCTCGCGATCATCAGCGAGACGCCGATCGACACCGACACCGCCACCGCGAGGGCGGAGATGGCGACGCCGGTGCGGCTGACGGAGCGGGTGACGGTGCGGGCGGCCAGGCGCCCGATCGTGCCCACCAGGCGGCCGCCGGCCGGGGAAGCCACGGCCATGGCCGCGACCGTCGCCGCGGGAGCGACGAGCGCGAGGCCGACCACGATCGCGAAGAGGCCGACGAAGCTCAGGGCGAGCGACCGTACGGCGAAGAGGAGCAGCGCTCCGCCGCCGGCGGCGAGGAGGACCCCTCCGAGCGCGAGCACCGGGACCAGGCGGCGGGCGCGTCCCTCGACCCGGCTCTGGCGAAGGGCCTCGACCGGCTCGATGCGCGCCGCCTCCGCCGCCGGTCCCACCGCGGCGAGGACACCGGCCCCGAGGCCGAGCGCCACACCCTTCGCCACCGACGCGGCGGTGAGCGGCGCATCGGTCACCGAGAGCACGTAGTACAGGTCGTTGATGGTCTGGGTGACGAGGCGCACCGCGGACTGTCCGAGGAGCCACCCGAGAGCGAGGCCGAACGCGGTCCCGATCGCGGCCGCGGCCGCCGTTTCGAGGAGCACGAGGGCGAAGACCTGTCCCCCCGTCGCGCCGAGGAGACGCAGGGTCCCGATCACCGTGCGGCGCTGCACCACGCCGAACGTGACGGTGTTGTAGATCAGGAACATCCCCACGACGAGAGCGAGGAGGCTGAGCGCGGTCAAGTTGAGCTCGAAGGCGTCGGTGAGCTGGTCCAGGGTCGCCGCCTGCTCGCTCGCCCTCTCCACCCGGACGCCGGCGGGCAGCCGAGTCCGCAGCCGCTCGACCTCGGCGTCCGTCGCCACGAGGTCGATGCGAGAGAGGTGGTCGCCCATGAGCAGCAGCAGCTGCGCGGCGCCGACATCCATCAGGAGGAGCCCGTCGAGGGCAGTGTCCTCGCCCGTCTCGGCCGGGTGCACGACACCGGCGACCCGCAGGCTCTCGAGGCGGTCTGTGGCCTGCACGCGCAGCGTCGAGCCGACGAAGAGCCGGAGCCGCTCGGCGGCGGCGGCGCCGACGAACACGGCCCCCTCGTCCGCCATCAGCCGTTCGAGCCCGGCCCCCCCGGGGCGCAGGCCCGCCAGGGGGGTCCGGAACGGCCCCTCCGAGAGCGCGTCCAGGCCGAGCACGCGCAGGGGCTGACGGTCGGGTCCGGCCGCGATCACGTAACCCTCGACGACGGGCGCGCTCGATCTCAGCCCGTCCTCGACCCGCACCCGGGCGAGGAGCTCCTCGGGTACGCCCGAGGGTCCACCCCGGATCTGGTGCGTGGCGCGCCCGACCACCGCCTCGGTGCTGCGCGCGAAGCCGCGGCTCGCGCTCGTGTTCGCGAGATCGATCGCCACCACCACCGCGACCCCGAGGGCGACGCCGAGCACCATCAGGCCCGTCTGGAGGGGACGGCGGACGAGATCCCGCAGCCCGGTGAGGAGCAGCGACCGGGGCACGATCGCCATTCAGCGTCCCGCCGGGGGGGTCGCGGAAGGGAGCGGCACCACGCGAGCGTCCTCGATCGCGAACACGCGGTCGGCACGGGCCGCGACCTGCGGGCTGTGGGTCACGAGGAGGAGCGTACGGCCGCGCCCGCGGCTGAGGCGGGCGAGGAGGTCGAGCACGACCTCTCCGGTCGCGTCGTCCAGGTTTCCGGTGGGCTCGTCGGCGAGAAGGATGGGCGGGTCCTGCACGAGGGCCCGCGCGATCGCCACGCGCTGCTGCTCGCCCCCAGAGAGGCGATCGGGAAACGTCTTCTCGCGTCCCTCGAGGCCAACCTCGGCGAGGCGGCTCCGCGCCAGCCGCGCGGCGTCGGCGGGGGAGAGGCCACGCAGCTCGGCCGGCAGCTGGACGTTCTCGATCACGCTCAGCGTCGGGATCAGGTTGAAGAACTGGAAGACGAACCCGAGCTGGTCGCGGCGAAACACGGTGCGCTCGGAAGCGGACAGCCGGTTGATACAGCGACCGGCCACCCAGACGTCGCCGGCGGTGGGCGAGTCGATGCCCCCGACCAGGTTGAGGAGCGTACTCTTCCCGCTGCCGCTGCGCCCCCGGATCGCCACGATCTCCCCCTGGGCGAACGAGGCGCTCGTCTCGCGGAGCACGTGGCGGGTCACCTCGCCCTCCGTGTAGTCCTTGGTGACGCGCTCGAGGCGGATGATGGGATCGGTCGACATGGAGTGAAGGTCGGGTGGAGTTCGCCAGCTTTGATCGTACAGCGAGCCCGCCCCGGCTCCCTCGTTGTCCGGAAACCGGACGAGTCGGAACGCGAGCCCGCCCGGAGGGCATGACGCCGATCTCCATTGAGTTCAGCCTCTTGCGGTTGTCTGCTTGCGGCGCCGCCCGTGGCACGGGCCTTGAACCCTCACACGCCGGACGTTGCGCGAGAGCAGGGAGGTCGGTCATGCGGAGAGCGGTGAGGCTGACGGCGCTGGTGGCGGGGTTGGCGCTGGAGACGGCGTGCGGCGGCGGGGCGATCCCGACGGCGGCCACCGACGTGCAAAGAGCGCCCGCGGCCGAAGGGGCGCCCAAGGCGCACATCACCGTGACGTTCGGGCTCGACACGGTTGCCGGCCCGAGCCTCGATCCCGCCTACGCGGAGTACCTGCGTTTCTCCGCCCTCCTCGCCGAATCGGCGGGAGTGGGGGCAAGCCTGAACTACGTGCGGGGGGAGTTCTATCGCTCGAACGTCCTCGTCGAGCGCTACGAGATGGGCGCCGCCGATCTGGTGGCGTCGGGCGGAAACCACCTCGAGCCTCACGGCTCTCGCAGCCTGACGGTGACGTTCCGCCGCAACGGCCCCTGTGACCTCGTCCGGGCCACCTTCCAGTTCACCGACGACCGGGGAAACGAGCACTACATCGTCGGGAACGTGGGAGCAGGCGCGACGCCCCTGCCGGCCTCGCCGGGCGGGATGGACGCGCCGCGGCTCTAGGGCATGCCGGAAACCCGCTCTTCGAGGGATTGGGGGGCCCGGCGACACCTTGAAGATTCTTCAACCCTGTTGACGCAAGAGGGCCCGAGTTCTGGCAGAATGACCCGGGCGGAGGGCCGGTCGCGGATCTCCCGGAACGTTCAGGCGGGGGAGGCCGAGAAGGCAGGACGCCAGGAGCATCGATGACCACGACACCCCGCCGGCGTCGCTGTCGCACCGGCCTGTGCACGGTGCTCGGTCTCGCTCTCGGGGGCTCCGTCCCCGCCGCCGACCATCCAAGCGCGGCAGAGGCCACCGGTGTTCGCCCGGACCTGCCGGCTCCGGAGAGCAGCCTCACCCCCGCGCCGGAGCGGCCCGGTGAAGGCACGGCGTGGCTCGCGGGGTCACCTGAACCCGATCACGAGGCCGTTCGTCTCCTGATCCAGCTCGACCCGAGCGCGCTCGGCCCGCTCTCGATCGGAAGCCCGGACGCCGGGCTGCTCTTCAACCCGCAGCCCATGCCCGAGGGTCCGCAGTGGACGATCCGGAACCCCATCGAGACGTACGGCACCGCGGAGACGATCGCGTTCCTCACCGAGGCCATCGGAGCCGTGGAGCGCGAGTTTCCGGGCTCCCCGCGCGTGGTGATCGGCGACATCAGCCGCCGCGACGGGGGCCGGCTCAACCGCCACGCGTCGCACCAGGTCGGGCGCGACGTCGACCTCGGCTTCTACTACCGGACCGGGGAGACGGATCGCTTCTTCCCGCCCCGACGGACCCAGCTCGACGTCGCGCGCACATGGGCGCTCGTGCGCGCGCTCATCGTCGAAGCCGACGTCAACCGGATCTTTCTCGATCGCTCGATCCAGCGGCCGCTCTATGAGCACGCCGTCGAGATCGGCGAGGACCAGGACTGGCTCGACGACGTGTTCGGTCGATACACCGCGGGCAAGGACGCGATCATCCAGCACGTCCGCCGCCACGCCGACCACATGCACGTCCGTTTCTACAACCGGCGGGCCCAGGTGTGGGGACGGGTGGCCTACCCGATGCTCGTGAAGGCCGGGCTCGTTCCCGGCCCCACCGTCACCCACCGGGTCCGCCGCGGAGAGACGCTCACCCACCTCTCGCAGCGCTACGGCACGAGCACGAGCGCCATTCGCGCCGCCAACGGCCTGCGGGGATCGATCATTCGCGCAGGACGCCGCTACGTCATCCCCGTCCGGCGCATTCCCACGGAGTCGGAGCCCTTCGTCATCCCCCCGAGGCGGCTGCCCGGATCGGTTGCCTCTTCCGTCGACCTCGGAGCGTCTCCCGGCGCCGGGGACGACGTGACCGCGACGCCGGCGGACGAGGTCACGGCGACGGGCGCCGGCGCGGAGCCCGAGGACCCCGAACCGGACGAGGGCGGGGAGTGGGAGGACGTCGACTCTCCGGCCTCCCGGCTCGACGCCGACCCCGCACCCCCCTCGTCCGCGGGCGGACGCTAGCCCGCCGGTTTCAGGTCTCGTCCGGCGCGACCCACTGCGCTCCCGAAGGGGGGCGATGCTCGCCCAGCCGATCGAGCAGCGCCCCCGGGTGCTCTTCGACGATCACGAGCCGTCTGTTCTCGGGGCTCACGAAGCCCTCCCGCACCGCGTGGTCGAACAGCGCCACGAGCGGGTCGTAGTAGCGAGCGACGTTGAGAACACCCACCGGCTTGCGGTGGATTCCGAGCTGTCCCCACGTGGCGATCTCGAGCAGCTCCTCGAAGGTGCCAAGCCCGCCGGGCAGGGCCACGAACGCGTCGGAGAGGCTGGCCATGAGACCTTTGCGCGCGTGCATGCTCGGGACCACTCGCATGTCGGAGACCCGGGGGTGGGCGAGCTCGCGAGCGGCGAGGCCGTGGGGGATGACGCCGATGATCTCGCCCCCGGCGGCGAGGGTGGAATCGGCCAGGACGCCCATGAGACCGACCGAGCCGCCGCCGAAGACGAGGGATATTCCCCGGGCCGCCGCCAGTCGACCGAGCTCCGCCGTGGTCTGGGCGTGGCGCGGATCCCGTCCCGGGCTCGAGCCGCAGAAGACGCAGAGACGCCGGACCGTGGGGGGCGTCAGCGCCCCTTCGGGAACATCGCCATCAGCAGTCCGAACCCCGCCAGCGCCGCCGACCCGTAGCGCGCCAGCTCCCACTGCCCCGCCGGGTACTCGAGCGACTCGCTGATGCCGAGCCCGGGAGGAACCGGGTCGTGCTCGTCGAGCTGTCCGGTGGCGTAGACGAACCCGAAGATGCCCAGAAGGAGCGTGATCCCGCCGAGATTCCGCATGGCCAGATGATACCAGCCTATAATCGCCAGGAGATGAGCCAGCCACGGCGAGTCGTCGTGATCTACGGCAAGGACACCTGACCCCATACGAGCGAGGCCCGGGAGGCCTTCGCCGCGGGGGGAAACGAGGTCGACTACCGCAACGTGAAGAGGTCGCCGCCCGACCTGGAAGAGATGCTGGTCCACACGGGCGGGAGGCGGCAGGTCCCGGTCATCGTCGAGGACGGTCGCGTGACCATCGGCTACGGGGGAACGTGAGGGGTCTAGCCGACGGGGCCGGTACGGCTCCGCACCTCATTCGCACGTGACGGTGATCACGTTCCCGGGACCGCCGCGGAGCCGGTGGCGGGTCTGGCGGGCTCCGTCCGTGGTCGCGGTGCTCGTCGTGTTCGCGTCCTTCTCTCCCCGCCCGAGAGCCGCGGGCCTCGATCTCCAGGTGAGCCCCGTTCCTCTGAACCCGGAAGACCCCGGCCAGAGCTCGGCGGGTCCTCTGCGGTTTCGCGGCGGCCTCTGGCTGCGCTCGCCCGACCTGCGGTTCGGGGGCTTGTCCGACATCGTGGTCAGTGCCGACGGGTCGCGTCTGCTCGCCGTCTCCGACTGCGGGCGCGGCTTCGTGGCACACCTCGACTACGACGCGGCGGGCAACCTCGCCTCTCTCGACGAGGGGCGGCTCGTGGAGCTCGCCGGCCCCGGCGGTCGCGCGCTCGAAGCGGACGAGGTCGACGCCGAGGCCCTCGCCTTCGACACGCGGGGCTCGGGACTGCTCGTGGGGTTCGAGGGACGCCCGCGCGTGTGGCGTTACCCACCGACTCTCGCCGGGTCGCCCGAGGTGCTGGGGAAACCGGACCTCGGGGAGTGCCGGGGCAATCGCGGCCTCGAATCGGTGGTCGGGCTGGACGACGGACGGCTCCTCCTGCTGTGCGAGGGGCGTGGCGTGCATCCCTCCTCGTCCCCGGGATGGGTCGGCGCGGGGACGGCGTGGACCGCGCGCGCCTATCCCCTCGACAGCGGCGGGGTCGGATTCGGCGACGTGTATCGTCCCACGTCGGCCGCCGTCCTGCCCGGAGGCGACGTGCTCGTGCTCGAGCGCCGGTACCCTCCGCTCGGCGCGCGAATCCGGCGCCTCTCGAAGGCGAACGTCGAAGGGACGGGAGCGTTCGAGCCGCTCGAGGTGGCCGTCCTCGAGCCGCCGCTGACCCTCGACAATCTCGAGGGCATCGCGACGCGGCGCGGGGCGCGGGGGGAGACACTCATCTACGTCCTGTCCGACGACAATGGCTGCGCGAAGGGCAGTGCGATGGTCACGCGGCTCCAGCGCACCCTGCTGCTCCTGTTCGCGCTCGACTCCGCCTAGCGGTCTCAGGCGACGAAGGCCGATCGCTCGTCCGCGGGCGCGGGTCGCTGGAGAAGGCCGAGGCGCTTCATCTTCTCGTGCAGGGTGGTCGGCAGGACCCCGAGAGACTGGGCCGCCTGTCGCTGGTTGCCGCTCGTCGTGCGGAGGGCCTCGAGGATGAGCTGCCGCTCGTGGGTTTCGAGCCTGGTCTTGAGCGTCGGGCGGGGGCCGCTTGCGTACTGCTCCATCGCATTCTCTCCAGGTCAGACGCCCGAGTGGAGTTGAGCGTCGCTCAGCCTGCGCCTCTGTGATTCAGGACGTTCGATCCGGTGAAAAGGTTTCATGAAAACCGGACGGCGGAGCAGGTAGCATAGACGGTCATGAAGACCACCACGATCGCGCGCGTCCACAACTTCGGGGCGGGGCCCGCCGCCCTCCCCCTGCCGGTCCTCGAGCGTGTCCAGGCCGAGATGCTGGACTTCGGGGGCACCGGCATGTCCGTGATGGAGCTCAGCCACCGCTCCTCGGCCTTCGAGGGAATCCTGGGGTCGGCCGAGGCGGACCTGCGGACGCTGCTCGGTCTCGGGCCGGATCACGCCGTGCTCTTCCTGCAGGGCGGCGCGACGCTGCAGTTCGCGATGGTTCCCGCCAACCTGCGCGCGGCCGGGGCCTCGGCCGACTACGTGCTCACCGGGCACTGGTCGAAGGCCGCGGTGAAGGAAGCCGCCCGGTCCGGGCGCACCCGCGTCGCGGGGTCGTCCGAGGCCGGGGGCTTCGACGCCGTCCCCGCGCCGGCCGAGCTCGACCTCGACCAGAGCGCGGCCTACCTCCACTTCACGTCGAACAACACGATCTACGGCACCCAGTGGACGCACGAGCCCGAGCCGCCGCCGGGCGTTCCTCTCGTGTGCGACGCCTCGTCGGACGTCCTGAGCCGGCCCCTCGACATGAGCCGCTACGGGCTGCTCTACGCCGGGGCCCAGAAGAACCTCGGCCCGGCCGGGGTGACGCTGGTGGTGGTGCGCAAGGAGCTGCTCGAGCGCACTCCGGCGGACCTGCCGTCGCTGCTCGACTACCGCCTGATGGCGGAGAAGGGGTCGCTGTACAACACGCCTCCCACGTTCGGCATCTACGTGATCGGCCTCGTGCTCAAGTGGTTGATCGAGCTCGGGGGCCTCCCCGCGATCGCCGCCCGAAACGAGGAGAAGGCGGCCCTGCTGTACGAAGCGATCGACGGCAGCGGCGGGTTCTATCGCGGGCACGCGCGGCCGGAGGGCCGCTCCCGGATGAACGTCACGTTCCGCCTCACCCGCGAAGAGCTCGAGAAGGAGCTCCTCGCCGAGGCAGGAAAGGCGGGCCTGAGCGGCCTCAAGGGTCACCGGTCGGTCGGGGGGCTGCGCGCCTCGATCTACAACGCCGTCCCCACCGAGTCGGTGCGGGCGCTCGCCGGCTTCCTCGCCGAGTTCCAGCGGCGTCGCGGCTGATCGTGTGACCGCGGAGGACCTCGAGGGGCTCGGCTGGCGGTCGTTCTTCGCGGTCGCGTGGGCGGCCGAGCCCCGGGAGGGACTCGTGCCGGCGCGAGTCGTGGCGGCCCACAACCGCCTCCTGCGGCTGCAGACGGCGTCGGGCGAGCAGTCCGCCGGCATCTCCGGCCGCCTTCGCCACCAGGCCCGCGGCTCGTTTGGCCTGCCCGCGGTCGGCGACTGGGTCGCCGCCCTCATGCCGACGGAGGGTCATCGCGCGACGGTGCACGCCGTCCTGCCCCGGCGAACGGCCTTCGTGCGGCGGGCGGCGGGAGACGTCACCGTGGTCCAGGTCCTCGCCGCCAACGTGGACACGGTGTTCCTGGTGATGGGGCTCGACCGGGACTTCAACCTCCGACGTCTCGAGCGCGCGCTCGTGCTCGCCTGGGAGAGCGGGGCGGAGCCGGTCGTCCTCCTCAACAAGGCCGACGTCTGCGACGACGTCCCGGCCCGGGTCGCCGAGGCGCAGAGCTCCGCCGTTGGCGTCCCCGTCCTCGTCCTTGCCGCGAAGGAGGGGCAGGGCCTCGACGCGCTCGCTCCGTGGCTGTCGCGGGGACGAACGGTGGCCCTGCTCGGATCGTCGGGGGTGGGCAAGTCGACGATCGTGAACCGTCTCCTCGGGGAGGAACGCCAGAGGACGCGCGAGGTCCGGGAGAACGACCAGCGGGGGCGGCACACCACGACTCACCGCGAGCTGGTGACCCTTCCCGGGGGCGGGCTGCTCCTCGACACCCCCGGGCTGCGCGAGATCCAGCTCTGGGCGAGCGACGAAAGCCTGGCCGCGGCCTTCGAGGACGTCGAGTCCCTCGGTGCCGGCTGCCGCTTCCGGGACTGCGCCCACCAGGCGGAGCCGGGGTGCGCCGTCCGCGCAGCGGTCAGCGCCGGCTCCTTGTCCGAGGCCCGGCTCCTGAGCTACCAGAAGCTGCGCGCCGAGCTGCGCTCGCTCGAGGTCCGCGCCGATCCCGAGCTGCAGCGCGAGCAGAGGCAGCAGTGGCGCGTGATCCACAAGGCGGCGAAGGCCCATCGGCCGCGGGAGTGAGGTCCAGGTGAGCCCCCGCAAGCCCGCCGCGGCGCGGAGAAAGACGAGGACGGCGATGGCGAGCCACGAGCTCGCGGGAGACTTCTCCCGCTCCATTCTCTTCACCGGGTTTCCCGGCTTCATCGGGGCCCGGCTGGCGCCTCGGATCCTCGAACGCAAGCCGGACGCGAGACTCGTCTGCCTCGTGCAGGAGAAGTTCCTCGAAGCGGCCCGTCGCGCGGTCGCGGTTATCGAGGAGGCGCACCCCCACGCCCGCGGGCGCATCGAGCTGCTCACCGGAGACATCACCGTCCAGGGCCTGGGGATCGGGGCGCGGGCCGCCCGCGAGCTGCGGCGCACGCTCCGCGAGGCCTTCCACCTCGCCGCGGTCTACGACCTCGCGGTCCGCCGCGACGTCGGCCGCCTCATCAACGTGGAGGGCACGAAGAACGTCCTCGAGCTCCTCGCCGACACCCCGGGCTTCGAGCGGCTCCACTACGTCTCGACTGCCTATGTGTCGGGCCGGGCCCGCGGGACGTTCCGCGAGACCGACCTCGACGTGGGCCAGGGGTTCAAGAACCACTACGAGGAGACGAAGTTCCAGGCCGAGGTCG